>Ga0187780_10002038_pt1 | contig 15211 bp, 12 predicted proteins | sample 1015_Q2_SP10_20__FD_132429 | JGI IMG/M metagenome (GOLD analysis project Ga0187780, IMG submission 132429) | Tropical peat soil microbial communities from peatlands in Department of Meta, Colombia - 1015_Q2_SP10_20_MG | ecosystem: Environmental > Terrestrial > Soil > Wetlands > Peat | place... | reverse complement strand
GGGCTCCACCACAGTGCACATCTATCGCGCGCCCTATGGGGCCGTCGTCGAATTGAACCACGGGACGGTTCTCTACACCACGCCCGGCGGCTCGCAGAATCTGGTCATCGTTGCTTCGGATGTTCGGGTAACTCCCGATCTTTCTGTTCCAGACTTCGGAAAAGTCAGCATGGATAATCCCTGCGAGATCACGGTCTATAGCCAGCGTGGCGATGCAAACGTGAAAGTAGGTTCAGAGAATCGTACCGTGGAACAGAGTAAGGCCTATCGAGTCCACGCTGAAAACGAACTCAGCTATCGCAAATATCTTTCACCGGACGCTGACGATTACCACGATTACCACGAACATCGCCCTTGCGCTCCGGTGGACATGGTCCATGGGCACCCGCCGATTGCGCCGGGCCAGAGCCGCTTCCTGCTGGTCACCGCTGTAGCCGTGGGAACAGGAACGGGCATTGCTATTTGGAAGGCCGTGGAAAGCCCCGACCATCCCTGAGTTTGTCCCCGCGCTCGCCCCAAAGAAAAAGGCAGGTGCCGCAACCAGCCCGCGGCCACCTGCCTTACTCTTTTGATCTCACGCCTTGTTGCTCCACCCGTCCCACTGAAGCGAAGCGTCTCTATCCGTGACTCCCCGAGAGCTCCCTCACAATAGCCCCCACGAAATTCTTCGCATCCCCGAAAAGCATGAGTGTCTTGTCCATGTAGTACAGCGGATTATCGATGCCCGCGAATCCCGCGGCCATGCTTCGCTTGATGACCATGACCGTACGCGCCTTGTCCACATCCAAGATGGGCATTCCGTAGATCGGGCTGCCTTTATCTTCGCGCGCGGCTGGGTTGGTCACGTCGTTGGCTCCGATGATCAGTGCCACGTCGGTCTGCGGAAAGTCTCCGTTGATTTCGTCCATCTCCACGAGTTTGTCGTACGGAATATCCGCTTCGGCAAGCAGAACGTTCATGTGTCCCGGCATGCGCCCGGCGACCGGATGAATCGCGAACTTCACGTCCACGCCCCGCTTGGTCAGCGCGTCGTACAATTCGCGGACCTTGTGCTGTGCCTGTGCCACGGCCATGCCGTAACCGGGAGCAATCACCACCTTGCTGGCGGACCCAAGAATGCCGGCCGCGTCCTCCGCTGACGCGCTGCGCACGGTTCTTTCCTCTCCCGTCTTGGCGGCCGATGCCTGCACCTGGCCGAACGCGCCGAACAAGACGTTCGTAAAGGAGCGATTCATCGCCTTGCACATGATCACCGAGAGAATGAAACCGGAAGCGCCGTCGAGTGCGCCCGCCACAACGAGTACCTTGCTATTCAGCACAAAGCCCAACAACGCGGCGGAGAATCCAGCATACGAATTCAAAAGCGAAATCACCGTCGGCATATCCGCGCCGCCGATAGGAGTTACCAGCATGATCCCGAACACCAGCGCCACCACCACCATCGCCTCAAACAGGTGCGTATACTCGGGGTGGAAGACGAGAATTCCAATAATGATGAGAGCCGCCGCCAATGTCGTAAGGCTGACGATGTTCTGTCCCTTATACGTGATGGGGCGCTGCGGCAGGATCTCCTGCAATTTTCCAGCTGCAATGATGCTGCCCGTGAAGGTGAGCGAACCGATGACCACTTCCAGGCCGATCTCCGCCATTTCAAACTTCGAAATATGCGGAGTTCCTACGAAATACTCGGCAATCCCGATGAGTGCCGCGGACATGGCGCCAAATGCATGGCTCAATGCTGTCCGCTGTGGCACTGCGGTCATTTTCACCATGCCAAGGGGAACGCCGACCCCTGCGCCGATGATTAGCGCGATGATGACCCATTTGTATTGCGTGACTTGAGGATCGAAAAGCGTCGCAACCACCGCGACCGCCGATGCGATTTCGCCAATCAGCACACCGCGCATGGCGGTAGCGGGCGAGTTCAGCCACTTCAGCGCGAGAATGAACCCGATGACCGCCGCAATATAGCTGAAATCTATAAGCTGTTGCAGATCGGCTGGATTCATGGCTTCTTTGCCTTTGCCGTCTTGAACATATGCAGCATGCGGTCCGTGATCAGGAAGCCGCCCACCATGTTGCTGAACGATGCAGCCACCGCGATCAAACCGAGAATCGTCGAAAACTTTGTCTCGTGCCGTCCCGCGATGATGATCGCCGCGACCACCACGATGGCATCGAGGGCGTTCGTGAGGGACATCAGCGGCGTGTGCAGCAGCGGCGAAACCCGCTTGATCAGTTCAAGTCCTAAGAACGCTGCCAGGATGAAAACGAACAAACTCGAGATGAAATCAGCCGGCATTCTTCCTCCTTAAACTTTCGCCGCCGCAGTCGGCAGCCCAAAAAACTCTCTCACCCGTGCGCTGACTACTTCCCCATCTCGGGTCACCAGCGTTTCCCGAGTGATTTCGTCGTTCATATCCAGTTGCACTTTTCCCTCTTTCACCAGATGCAGCAGGAATGCGCTCACGTTCCGTGCATACAGGGAACTGGCATGATAAGGGACGGTCGCGGCCAGGTTGAATTCCCCGATGATCGTCACGTTGTATTCCACGATGATCTCGTCCGGCTTTGTTAGTTCGCAGTTGCCGCCGCGTTCCGCTGCCAGGTCCACAATCACCGAACCGGGGGCCATTTTCGCCACCATGTCTTTCGTCACCAAAACCGGCGATTTCTTTCCCGGAATTACCGCGGCGGTAATCACCACGTCGCTATCCGCGACAGTCTTTCCCAACAGTTCGCGTTGCTTTTGATAAAAACTCTCGTCCTGCGCTCTACCGTAGCCGCGCGCATCCTGCGCGTCTTTCGCTTCGATCGGCAACTCGACGAATCGCCCGCCCAGGCTCTGCACCTGCTCCTTCGCTGCGGGGCGCATGTCGTAAGCGGAAGCTACCGCCCCCAATCTTCTCGCGGTCGCAATCGCCTGTAATCCGGCCACGCCCGCGCCGATGATCAGCACCCGCGCCGGCGCAATCGTTCCCGCCGCCGTCGTCAACATCGGAAACATGCGCGGCAGCGTGTCCGCCGCCAGCACCACGGCCTTGTATCCGCAAATTGTTGCCATCGACGACAACGCGTCCATGCTCTGCGCGCGCGTCGTCCGCGGCATCAATTCCACCGAAAACGACGTCACTCCGCGGTCGGCAATCTCCTGTAGCGTCTTTACCGTTCCAAGGGGCCGCAGAAAGCCCACCACCGCCTGCCCCTTCCTCATCAAGGCAAGGTCAGCGCTCCCCGTTTTGTCGTTTGCGCCGTGGCACAAGAACTGCACCACAATGTCTGCCGCTTGAAAGAGTTCCGCCCGGCTCGCAGTTAGCCGCGCGCCTTTCTCGACATATTCCGTGTCGGGATAGCCCGCCTCGATTCCCGCGCCCACTTCCACCAGCACATCCATGCCGGCCTTCTTCAGGTTCGGTATCACTGCGGGCACCAGCGCCACACGTCGTTCGCTCGGATAAATCTCCTTGGGCACACCAACGATCATGTACCCTCCTTCCTCATCCGTTTCTGTCTCGCTTGAAAGCCTGGAGTGCGTTTCGTGATGAACTCCCCACAACCGGTTGGAACGCCTGCATGATTGCGCGGTTGCCGTTTCTTTTTCCGGATCATGAATCGTGCTCTTTCAGAATCGAGGGCGGAGCGATGGGCCCTCTCGAGCAAACGCAGTACCGCGTTTCACGCACCCTGCAGGAACAGCAACGTCTTGAAATGACGAGGGAATTTTATCCCCAATTCCCCGCCATCCACAAGCAGCCGCCTTTACTCACGCTACTTCATTGCTTCATAAGCTGCCCGCGCGTCGCGCAGCTTCTTCATCACTCTTTCCTTCTCCTCCGGCGAATTCAAATCCGGATATTGCTCCGTACTCTCAATCGTGCGATTGATCCACGCCTTGAAATACTCCGCGTCTTCCTTCGAATACGCGCGTTTCCCGCCAATCGTCACGTACACCGGGCTCGTTGTTGCGTACGCGTAGTTGTCCATTACGGGATATCCGCCCTTTTCGCTCCATGCTCGCAGCACGCACCACCCGCTCTCGTTCAAGGTAATCGTTCCATAGGCATCGGCTGAGTCCCGCGAATCCTCCAGCTTTAAATCCTGCGCCACCTTTCCGTTGCAAACGACCTCCAGGTGATCGACCGGCACCACCGATCGCAATTTAGCGGTGAAGGGAACTGACGCCTGCGCCGCGTCGAACTTTAATTCGCTTCCGATCATCTCGCCGCCCAATTTGAACCCAAGGAGTGGCCCGTTCGTCGCAAATGTTCTTCCCTGCTTCAAATTCTCCATCCACGTCTCCAGACTCGCCGGCCATCCCGGTGTCCACACGTACACGCGGTCAAATCCCACTTGTCCGCGGATTGGAGCCGCGTAATTCGTGGTCGCGTCCGTTCCTCCGCCTGCTGGCAACTTGAATCCCAAATTCAATAGTCGGTACCACACCGCCGCTGTCGATTTGTGGTCGCTGAACCCAACAATTTCCATGTAGTCCAGTTTTCCCAGCGCCACGTCTACCGGCAATTCATCCGTAATTGTCTGCGCCGGTTTCGCAAACGGATCGGGCACCTCATCAAAAGGATGCACGGCCCCCACCAGCGCTCCTTGCTCGTGTGCCATGTCGTACACGTCTGCATTCATCGGATACAAGCTTGCGGCAGCCGTATTCGGATACCCCGCATAGCCAGGTAACAGCAAATGATCCTTCAGATTCAATATTCCCCGATGCCCCCAGTAGCTCGTATGAAACTCCTGCCCCTGCACAATCAGCGAATTTCCCTCTTCGCCATAGTTCTCATGAAAATCCACGAATTCGATGTCCGGGAATCTCTGTTCCTTATTTACAGCCAGGTTGTGCGCCAATTGCACGCCCTCCGCCTCAGCGATCACATGCAACCACTTCGGGTCAGTCTGGTACGTGCCGCCGTAATTCATGTGCACGTGCAAATCCGCGTTGTTCCAATGGTCCGTGTCCTTCCAGGGACGCGGCAGCGGTTGTAGCCGGACGCGGATCTCTTTCGTCTCGCCGGGGCTGATCTCCAACGTTTGCTTGTCCAGTTTGTAGCCAAGACCTTTGCTGACCTCCACCGTCACCCGCCCCTCAGGCGCCACGAAAGTGGCATCGGTACTTACATAAATGTAGTGCCGCTCAAATGCTCTCTCGCTTCGATCGAAACCATCGTCCGCATGTACGGGAGATCCTTCTTGCCAGCAGAACTTTCCCTTTTCATCGGTCAGGGATACTCGGGCGCTGCTTGCTTGTCCGTATTCGTTCTCGATGTGTACGCGAATGGTTCCTGCAGGTTTCAGGAATTTCAGATATCCGGCCTCAAAACCTGTGATTTGTTGAATCCCGCTGTCGCCGAACCCCTGCACTTCGATTGCTGTGCTTCCCGTAAAATTGGAAACGTACGCGATCTTCTTTCCGTCCGGCGACCACCGCGGATTCGTCTGATCCCAGTTCCCATAAGAGATCGGAAATGCATCGCCGCCATTCGCTGGCATGACCCACAGGTTCTGCCACTGCCTCCCCAGATAAGAACTGAAGACCATCCGCGATCCATCTGCCGAAAAGTCCGGTCGCGCCTTCCAGCTCGTCTCCTCATAATGAATCTCGTGCGCCTCGGCCCCGGGTTCCGCTTTCATTCGCCAGAATCCACCCGTCCCATAAATGTGCCCCTTGTTCGATACAAACAGAATTTCTTTCCCGTCCCGTGTCCAAACCGGATTGATCTCCATGTCGTACGCGCTGTAGTAATACCGTGGCAAATCGCTCTTTGTTTCTCCCGTGAGCCGCGCAACATTCTTCAATTCGCCATTTTCAAAATCCGCTGCGAACACGTGAAATCGTTTGTTGAACTGAGTCGAAACCCAAACAATCTTTTTCCCGTCAGGGGACCATCGCGGTTCGACATTGACGGCGCCGTCATTGGTCAGTTGTTTCGATTTTCCACTCGCCAAATCGAGCAGCCACAACTCCATCGCGTCCTTCTGGTATGACACGTACACCACGCTTTTTCCATCCGGCGACCAGTCCGGTTGATAGTCGTAGCCAGGTCCGTCCGTCAATTGCACCGCTTCCTTCGAATTCAATTTCTGCCGCCATAGCGATCCCGCCATGGAATACACAATCTCCTGCGAATCCGGTGCCCAGCTCAAACTGCTTGGCCCGCTTGTGAGCCCCGGCAAATACAACTCGCGGTAATAATAGGGATGTGGTTCGTCAATCTGTGGCAGCACCGGCCTTCTCTGCGCCGTTACCGGAGGCACCATGCACACCAGCGCGACACCCATCATGGCCATTACTTTTCTCAACGGTTCCTCCACACGTCTGCATCCTACGCGAAAAAACGAAAGGGCGCAGCCTCGCCGCGCCCTTCTCCTATTAACTGAAATCCGTTATCTGATTACTGCTTGCCGATCACCTCATCGCTCAAGCCAATCCAGCCTTCGTCAACGGCATCTCCCGATAGCGCTTTCCCGTCGCGGCAAAAACTGCGTTGTAAATGGCTGGCGCAACCGGAGGCAACCCTGGTTCTCCAACTCCTGCCGGCGGCGCCTCGCTCTCCATAATGTAGATGTTCGTATTGCGAGGAGCCACATTCATGCGCGCCACTGGGAAGGTGTCGAAGTTCGATTGGTTGATGACGCCATTCGTCGCCGTGATCTCTCCATAAAACGCGATGCTCGTTCCCATCACTGCCGCGCCTTCGAACTGCTGTTTCACAATGATCGGGTTCACGATGGTTCCCGCATCCAGCGCCGTGTCTACACGACGGATGCTCACTTGTCCGTCCTTCACTTCTGCTTGTACTACTGTTGCCACGTAAGTCAGAAAGCTTCTGTGGACGGCAATTCCCATTCCGAATCCGTTCCCTGATTTCTTCTTGCCCCAGCCGGATTTCTCGGCTGCCATCTGCACCACGCGCCGAAAACGCGCGATATCGATGGGATACTGCGAATAGTCTCCATCGTAGTTCGTATAATCCTTCGGCAGCTCAGACTTGGGCATGATTCGGTCTGGCCCCAGCAAAGCCAGCAGATACTCAACCTGATCTTTTCCCGCCGCGTTCGCCAACTCGCCCACAAAGGAATGGACACCATACGAATGATAAATATTCGCCACGGATCGCAGCCATCCGATTCGCGTGTGCGCGGGCGCGGGGCCGCTTTCGGCCCTGTGATTTGCAAGTGCAAACGGAATATCGCTGAAGCCTAGCCCGATCTCCCCCGCGTCCGGGTACTGGGCGGACGCATCAAACGTCGACGCAATGGGCGGAAACACACTTCGTTGCAGCCACGCCGTTGGCTTTCCGTCGGCGCCCAATGACGCCTTGAAATACATCGCCGCCACGGAGTGAAACGTATCAAACTTGATGTCGTCTTCCCGGCTCCAGACTACTTTCACGGGCTTTCCCGACCTCTTCGAAAGCACAGCCGCTTCCACGATGAAGTCCGGAAACGACTTTCGCCCGAACGCGCCGCCTAGCAGCGTCACATTGACGGTCACGTCCTCTTTTTTTGCTCCTACCGCCGCGGCAATCGCTTCCTGCGCGCCTTGCGGGTTCTGCGTTGGAGCCCACGCTTCCACTTTTCCATCGCGATATACAGCCAGCGCAGCGGGTGGTTCCATCGAGGCATGGGCTAGCATCGGCGCGTAATACTCCGCTTCTACAATCTTCCCGCCCTTTGCAAATGCCTCATCCACGTTCCCGTTTTCGCGCACCACTTTGCCTGGCTTCCGCGAGGTGTCTTCCAGATACTTTCGGAATGTGTCCGAACTCCACACGTCATGCTCGCTCTTGGTCCATTCCACCTTCAACTTCTTCTTGCCCTGGAACGCCGCATACGTGTTTTCCCCCAGTACGGCCACTCCGCCCAGCGCCTGCATGGTGACCGGCGGCTTGAACGGCTCAATCGTCGCGGTCTGTTTCACTCCCGCCACCTTCAGCGCGGCCGAATCGTCCACGCTTTTCACCGCGCCGCCATAAACGGGCGGATGCAACACCGATGCGTAGAGCATCCCTTCCATCTGTGCATCCTGGCCATACGCCGCCTTGCCGCTGACCATATCCTTCAAATCGTACGTGGGTGCGGGCTTTCCGATGTACCGCCATTCGCTTCGAGACTTCAGTTGCAACTCCTCCTTCTTCGGAACCGGCAGTTTCGCCGCCGCGGCTGCCAGTTCGCCATATCCAAGCTTCTTCCCGCTGGACTTGTGCGCTACAGTGCCCAATTCGGTCGTGCATTCCTTCTCCGGTACGCTCCACGTTTGTGCCGCCGCACGCACCAGCATCAACCGCGCGCTTGCGCCCGCCTCTCGCAGCGGGTCAAAGAAGGTCACCACGGAGTGCGACCCGTCCGTATCCTGATCGCCGTACTTCGCGTCTCCAGTCGCTTGCACTACCTTCACTCGATTCCAGTCGGCGTCTAATTCATCCGCCACGATACGCGGCAATCCCGAGCGGTTTCCGCTGCCCATCTCCGACCGATGGCACACGATATAGACTGTTCCATCGGTATCGATCGCCACATACACATTCGGCTGCAGCGCGGCCTTCGCCATCGGATCTTCACCGGCGCGGATGGTTGTCCCCAGCAGATCCTTAGGTAGGATCTGCGCGCCCAGCACCAGCGCTCCCGCACTCACCATGCCCTTCAGAAAACCACGACGGCTCACATTTTCGATCTGAATCATGTCCTCACCTGGCGTAAAAGATTGCCGAAAATCGACTAAAATCCGTCTACAACTGCACTCTATCCTACCGGGATTCGAATTCGTTGCAACCCTAACCCTGGAAAATCGCGGCTCATTTCCCCTAGCGCACTTTTTCAGAAATCAGTGCCTCTTCTGGCATTCCTGGAATGGGGTGAAGCTTTGTTTCAGCAAATCCTGCTTCCTCAAACATCTCCTGATATTCGGAGAGCGTGTAAGCGTCTCCTGCGTCCGTCCCTACCAGCATAAGCAGGCTGAACGCCGCCTCCGTCGGCGGACTCACGCGATCCTCGTTCGGCACAAATTCCAACGTCACTGCTTTCCCGCCGGGTTTCAAAGCCTCGTAGGTGCGCCGCATCAAATGTATGCAGGTCTCTTTGTCGAAATGGTGGAAGATATTCGTCAGCAGCACCAGGTCGTACCCACCGCCCAGCTCTGCCTCGAACGCGCTTCCAGGCCGTGCAGTGTAGCGCTCCGCCACACCCGCTTTCACGGCATTTTCTTTTGCTACTTCCAGCACCGCAGGCCAATCCACAGCCGTAATGTGTGCCTTCGGATTCTGCTGCGCGATCGTGATTCCGTACATACCATGCCCTGCTGCGATATCCAGCACCCGCATCGGTCGCGCTTCCTGCGCCTCCACAAGTTGCGCCAGGAAGAGTGCCGTGGGCACCGTCAAGGGGGCCATTGACCGCGCAAAGGACACCCAAAGCCCATCATTCGGCTCACGATTGTCCCCGCGTTGGTTTGAAGTCCGGCCCTGTCGCACAGCCTCTGGCAATCTGGCCATATTTTCGAAATGTTGCTGATTCGTCAAGAACTCGGCGATGGTTCCCATGTAGTGCGGCGAGTGCTTGCTAAGAAACAATGCCGCATCTTCCGTAAGCAAATAGCTTCCCGCCTCTTTTCTTAGAAAGCCCTGAATGGTCAGGTAGTCACTCAGGATGCGAACCCCTCGTTCTGAACAACCCAGCCTTTTCGCTATTTCTGGCAGCCGATGATTGCCTTCATCAATCGCGGTGAACAAATCCAGTTCGATTGCTGTCTTTAACGCGGCCGTCTGCTGATGTGCATTAAGGGTCTGAAAAATATGTTCCGGAGACGGCCGGCGAAAAGGGGAAGTGGTGGCCATGAGCGAGTGGCCCTCCTTTGTGGTTTTTCAACCGGTCTTCACTATAATTCCAGAAACTGAGCCAGCGCAAACGCATTGCTCGTCTGCTGTCTCCGCTGTCATACTGCTTTGCCGCAGTTTGGAAGGGATCTCGTCTATGAAGCGTGAATATCATCGCTGGTATTCGTCTCGTCTCGGCATCGAGCTCGGCGTCGTCGTTTACGGTCACTGGGGCCCGCCGCTTCTCGGTTTTCCCACCAGCGCCGGGGATGAATGGGAGCTCGAAGGCCAGAGCATGGTCGGCGCACTTGGCGATTTTATTGATGCCGGTCGCGTCAAACTCTACACCGTCAATTCCATCAACGGACTAAGCTTTTATAATAAAGGGGCGCACCCGTTCCACCGCAGCTATGTCCAGTCCGTTTTCGATTCCTATCTGCGCGAGGAAGTCGTCCCCTTTATCTGGACGACCTGCCAGTCTCAGGTCGCCATCTCCACTATGGGCTCGTCCTTCGGCGCCTATCACGCGGCCAACTCGCTCTTCAAACATCCCGATGTCTTCAAGCGCTGCTTCGCCATGTCAGGTGTCTATGACTTGAGGAACTTTATGGACGGAATGTACGACAACAATTTCTATTTCAACAATCCCGTCGATTACATCGCCAATCTATCCGACCCCTGGTACTACGAGCAGTTCACTACGTGCGATATTCACCTCATCACCGGAACCGGCCCTTGGGAGAACAGTGCTCCCACCTATCGCCTCTCGGAAATCCTCCACGGCAAAGGCATACGCCACTCCGTTGACAACTGGGGGCCCCAAGGCGGCCATGACTGGCCCTTCTGGAAAAACCAGATGCGCGAGTACATCTCTAAGTTATTCTAGAAAAAGCCTTTATTGATCGATTGAGGGCGCGATCCCATATTGTGCTATCATGCTATCAGGTGGCATAGATGGCACAACTCCTCGTTCGCAATCTCGAGAAAGACGTAAAGGCCAAGCTCCAGCGCCGCGCCAAGCGCCATGGCCGCAGCATGGAAGAAGAGGTCCGCGAAATCCTCCGTGACGCGACCAAGAAGGAAGAGTCCAACTCTAAAGGCCTCGGCACACGAATCTCTTCGCGTTTTCGCAAGTTCGGTCTCAAGAAAGGCGAAGAAATCCCTGAGTTGCATGATATTCAACTCCAGATTCCTGATTTTGGCGAATGATCATCCTGGATACCAATGTGCTCTCGGAGTTGATGCGAGAAGAGCCGGACAAATCTGTTGTGCAATGGCTGGATTGTCAGCCCCCTTCATCTATCTGGACAACCTCAATTACTGTGATGGAAGTTCGTTTTGGGCTTCTTAGCATGCCAACGGGCAAGCGACTTGCACGAATGACCCAAGAACTGGAAGCCGTGCTGAAGGAAGAAATTGAGGAGCGCTATGCGCAGTTCGACCTTGACGCAGCAGAGCAAGCGGCTATCCTGATGGCGGGGCGGCGGAAACTCAAGGGGCGTCCCCTGGATTTTAGGGACACGATGATTGCGGCTATCGCAATCTCAAGACGTGCGACCCTTGCCACAAGGAACACTTCTCATTTTTCGGATTTAGGTTCCAGCGTGGTAAATCCATGGAATCCTTAACAAGTTGAGAGGCGACGCGTCTCAGCTAAGTCCCAAGTGGTCCAACTGATATCTCCCCTTCTCGATCACCTGGTCTTCATCAATCCAAACATCACAATTCCGTGTGAGCACATCCACGTGCGTCCGCGATTTCCAGTCCGCGTGCGTCTGGCTTCCATACGGGTCGCCGAACGCAATGTGCACGCCCGGAAATTTCTCGTCCTGCAACAGAATCCCGATCATGCGCGATAGTCCCAGATTCGTTCCGAACGCTAGTTCACCCACACGGTCGCTGTTCTCATCCGTGTGGCAATAGCTCCAAAACTCCTCTTCCAAGTCTTTGCGCGGACATTCCACATGCTTCAGGCGCCCGCCCGCAATCTCCATTACCATGGGGGTAGCCTGCAAATCCCCGTATTTTCCGTTGAAGTAATCGCCCGCCGTCGCATCGCAAACAAACGTGCCGTCCACAGCTGCCGGTGTCGTGAACACCTCGCCCGCGGGCAAATTCGACCAATATCTGGGGCTGATCAAACCGCTCGTCTTCACCCAATCCAATTTCGGACTGAAGTGCGCCTTGAACGACGTACCTGCCTCTGTCTTCACCGTCAGCGTTTCCGCGCGCAACATACGCTCGCGCAGCCGGTCGCTCAACTCATCCACTTTGCGGTAATCCGCGCGCATCCCCTGCTGCATAATCTCTGGCGTCACACCGATCATGTGCGCGTAACGAATCTGCCGCCGTTCCACCACGTGTACAATCGCCATACGCGCACCCAGTTCACCAGGCTGAGGTGTCATGCAAAGAACGCCTACATCCGTCTTCTCCAGAGCATCCAGAACCGGTTCCGGCGCCCCGTTCATTGGTCTGGGTCCAAAATCCTCCAGCAACAGCCCCGTGAAGTGGGCGCCCCGTTCCTCCAGGGCGCTTTCCAGGCTCGCGGCCACGCTGCGGCTCACTTTGTCGGCAATGACCAACACGTTTTCCCCCGGCCGCACACCCAGGCACACATCCACGGCGTTCTTCGCGCCGGCCATCAGTTCGCTCAGTGCGCTTCCGAAAGACATCCTTTTATTTTACAGGATTTTCACGCTCTGCCAATTCGCTGGAGATTAGGGTGGTACGTAAGTTTGACAGCTGACCGACTGCCGAAAATTACGAAGTGCCCGCCGTAACGCCCCGCTCGGCCTTCTTTGGCTCCACGCGGAACGACGGTATCTGTCCCCCGCCGCTCGTCACATTCGCCAGGCTCGTCCCGCTCAACCGCGTCAGATACCCCGCCACTCTTCCACGGAACAGGTACGGTGCAAAATCCACCAGCATGTTCTTGAATTCCACCTTATTGCCTTTGCCGATACGCGGAAACACGCCGCGCCTCATGGGAATACGCTCTTGCACGATCCAACAGCCGCCCTCCTTCGTATTCTTCCCGCTCTTTACTGCTTTCTCGATGGCCTGCTCCCACTCCTTTTTTTCCACTTCCCAGCCAAGCGTCACTCCCGTTCCTCCATACTCGTCGCTGGGCTTCATCACTAGGTTCTTCTGGTTCTTCCGGATGTACTCCAGCAGCTGGATCGCCTCGCCGTCATACTCCGTCTTCACGTCGGCGATCACGCGCGTCCAGGGCACGTGGCGCTGAATCAATTCTTTCTCTTCGCTTGAAAAATATCGCGCGTTCTTTTCGTCGGTCAGAACCGCGAAAAACGCCTTCACATGAGGAATCTTGCAGCGGAAGTTATTGGCCACGCACACCACGCCCGCTTCATAGGCCTTGATAATCGCCTCGCACTCTTTCGGCCGGGCCACAATGTCGTTGATCAACACGCGCCGGTACAGCAACTCCACGGTCTTTCCATTGGCAACCAGCTTCTTCCCATCAAACTCTAGGTCCCGCGGATCGGCCAGCTCCACCGGGATTCCCATTCTTTCGAACCGGTCCTTCAAGATCTCAAATTCGCTCCAGGTCGGCACTTCCTTCCAATCCACGATGGCCATTTGCGGCCGTTTCGATTGCCCGCCCCAATCCACATACGTACTCACCAGAGCGTCCAGCAATTTGGCGGATAGCGGATAGCTATGCACCTCAAAGCGCTTCTTGAACTCTCCCATGACCGGCAATGTCTGGAAAATATCCGAGAGCGTTTCCGAATAGCCCGCGCCTGCCGGGGATTCTCCGTTGTACTCTGTGAACTTGAGCGATTCCGGCAGCAAAAACGCGTCCAGTCGCGAAGCCGCGCTTGCCGGCTCATAGCCTCCGTGCATCCGCGCCAGCCGCTCTTCCTCGGGCCGCAAGTGAAACTGCTCGAATAGGGAGGCGTCTTCGAGCGCAGTGCTTGTCACCCGCTCGGCAATCGCGGCAATCGTCTCAGCTACTTTTCGTACGCGCTCTTCATCCTGCGGTGAAAGGAAGACCGGTCGCAGGAAGGGACAGTGCACGCGCTCTCCGAACGTCAATTTGGCCGCGCTCACGCGCTCGAGGAAGATGGTTGCCAGCTCCGGTGTTTTCTTCACCAGGGGACGCAACAATTCGTCCCAATACTCCACGGGATCCGGGTTTCCGGTCGCTCTCGGCTTGGCGATTCTCACATTTCTCATCGGCGAGTCATAGTAGGCGCTGCTTGTGCGCTCTGGGCTGTACGGGGTGCGCCCGTGAAACCGGCCGGTGCACCAATTCCGAGCATCTCTTCCCACCGCGGCCACGTATTGGCCACGTTCCCATGCAATGCCCGGTCGATTACCAGGCGCGCCATCTTCTCCACTACATGCTCGAAATAGAATTCCGTGATGCGGTCTCGCTCAAAGTCCGGCGCAGGATTCAGGAAGTCGATCGCGTAGGGCACACCATCCTTCACGGCAAATTCAATGGTGTTCATTTCATATCCCAACGCCTGGTTGATCGTCTGTGCGTCTTTTACTATACGGGTGCCTAGTTCCGGCTTCAGGTAGTTGTGCTCCACCAGATAGCGCCGCTCCTTCGGATCGTACGCCACCGGCAGAATATCCGTCTTCCCAAACGTGAAACACCGCACATACTGCTCAAAATCGATGAACTCCTGCAAGGTCATGCAATACGGCGAGGTCTGGTCGTACGCCTGCAGCAGTTCCTCTTCGTTATTCACTTTGTAGACATGCTTCCATCCACCGCCCGAAAACGGTTTCAGAATTGCCGGGCGTCCCACGTAATCCAGTAGCGCCACCCAGTCCACCGGATACTTCAGGTTTCGCAGCGATTCTGAAGTGATATCCACATCGGCGGGATAACCCTTCTGCGGCAGCAAAACCGTCTTCGGTATGGCGATCCCCAGCTTCGCAGCCAGAGAGTAATTGAAATATTTGTCGTCTGCGGTCCACCAGAACGGATTGTTGATGACGTACGTCCCCTGCAGCACGGCGTGCTTCAAATACCCACGGTAATAGTCCACTTCGTGCGAAATCCGGTCCACGATCACCCGGTATTCCGCTGCTTCTCCCATCTTCGTCCCGCCCAGCTTCACGAACTCGGCGGTCACCCCATCCTTCTGGCCCAGTTTGTTCACATGTTCCAGAAACGCCGGAGGAAAACTGAACTCCCGTCCGCACAACAATCCCACTTTCATCATTGTTCTCCTCCTTCTTCGATCCGCTCGCGCAAACCTCTGCTAGTGGACGGTTCCCGCTGAGGTCGTGCGGTTATCCATGGCGCTCGCCCGCGTCTCCCTCACCAAATGCCGCACTACTTCTTTCAAATCTCCAGTTTGCTGATACACGCGTATCTGCCGCTCCGCGCTTGTTCCTTCATT
>Ga0187780_10002037_pt1 | contig 15215 bp, 20 predicted proteins | sample 1015_Q2_SP10_20__FD_132429 | JGI IMG/M metagenome (GOLD analysis project Ga0187780, IMG submission 132429) | Tropical peat soil microbial communities from peatlands in Department of Meta, Colombia - 1015_Q2_SP10_20_MG | ecosystem: Environmental > Terrestrial > Soil > Wetlands > Peat | place... | reverse complement strand
TGCAGATGCAGCACAACCTGCTCGACGTCCCCGAAAGTCACGGAGAGGCCTGAAAGCCTGTCCGCCAGGTGTTCGACTATCTTTCCCCCTGTCTGCTCAAGTGACCTGACTGCCTTCTCCCAGTCCTTCTTGATTATGCCGAACATCCAGAGGTCGAACTCGTGCTCTACCATGGCGATGTCCCCCACAGGGTCGTGGGTGCCAGGAGGTACCTTCCTTCCCTCTAGGTCGGTCGAGCCTGAAGCGTCCACGACCTGGATGAGCGCATCAGCCTGCCTGACGTCGTCCAGGAACTGGTTCCCCAGCCCCTTTCCCTTCGATGCCCCTTCAACCAACCCCGCCACGTCTACGATCTTGACGGGGATCAGCCTGGTGCCATTCACGCAGGCAGAGTTCCTCGGGTTGTCCGTGACCCCCATTTCCCTGCACACACACTGAGTGTTCAGGTGAGCTACACCCACGTTGGGCTGTATGGTGGTGAAGGGATAGTCCGCGATGGGGACGTCCTTGAGCGTCGCCGCTGCGAAGAACGTCGACTTCCCGACATTAGGTTTGCCGACGACCCCCACGAGCACGACTCGCCCAAGATTCAGGTCCGTTATAACCGTCTCATCGTGCGATTCCCCCGATGGTCAGGGTCTGCGTCATAGGCGGAGGGACTGCCGGGGAGGAGGCCGCGTTTGAAGCTAGCCGAAGGGGTGCAGAAGTCACCATCATTGAAAGGAGACCGAGCCCGGACCCTCCCTGGAGGCTTTGGCCGGAACTGATTTCCAGATCCTCCGGGGCGGGAAGACTTCTCCGTGGCCGTAGCGGGCCCACGCCCAGATTGCTCAACGACGGGGCGTCTGCCGTGGGGCCGGGCTTCGTGGCCGTGACCGGCGGCTGCAGGCTCGAATTTGACTCGGTTGTCATCGCCACGGGTGCACGCTTCGAGCCCACCACCTTTCCCGGCGCCCGAAAGGCGGGGGTTTTCATCCTCGACGGCGCGGAGAAGCACGACGAGGTTGGGCGCGAATGCACTTCGCTGGACCGCGTCATCGTCACGGGCGAAGGGTACAGGGGCCTCGAAGTGGCTGACCGGCTCAGCTGCCGCGGCGTAGGGGTCCGCCTCATGATTTCGTGCTGGCAGTGCGACCCTCCGTCCCCCATGGTCCTCGAGGTGATCGAAGAAGTTGCAGGGGATAACGGTGCCCAAGTCCAGGAAGGGACAGTATCAAGGGCGGTGGGGTACCAGGGAGTCGAGGCGGTGGTGGCCAACGGGTCTGTTGTTCCATGCGAGGCAGCAGTCGTCGTTCCTCCTCGCTCACCGAATCCCGTCCGCGCCGCTGTGAAGCAGGGTCATTCTGGCGCGGTCGAGGTTGACGGGGGGATGAGGACCAGCGATCCGTCCCTCTACGCCGCAGGTGGGTGCGCCGAACTGAAGGGGTGCTCTCCGGCTTCAGGGGTCCTGAACGCAGAGCCCTGTCTCTCTGGTAGAATCGCCGGGTCAAACAGCACTGGCTCGGAGCTCTCGATCGGAGCGACAAGGATTGACGAGATGCGTGTGTTCGGCCTCCGTTGGTCGAGAGTGGGGAGGCGGACCGGGATCTCTGCGGCCATCGACAATCAAGTGGAAACGGTGAGCCGTCGCTGGGGCTCCGGCTGTGCCTGTTCTATCACTCACCAAAAGTTCAGCGAGATGGTCGTGCGAGTGGAATCGATCCAACCATCGGAATCCTCACCTGCAGGGCTTCCTCCAATTGGCGCAGGTGTAACGCTGGAGGCCCTGGCTTTCGGATTAGGTTCAAGTGATATATCGCCCATTTCGGAGACCGCTAGGCTGGGGTTGCGAGAGTGGCTAAGGTCCTGATCTGCGATCACGTAGAGGTGGAGAAGCTCGCCTTGGGGCCCGGGGTCGTAGCCGACTACAGGCCCACCATAACGAAGGACGAGCTCCTCGCCGTGGCCGGGGAGTACGACGTCTTTATCATCCGGAGCAGGACGAAAATCGATCGCGCCGTCCTGGACAAGGCGACCAGGCTGCGACTCGTTGCCAGGCCAGGCACGGGGCTTGACAACGTTGACGTGGAGTATGCGAAGTCCAAGGGAATCACCGTCGTCAACAGCCCAGAGTCATTAGTCGAAGGAGTGTCCGAACACGTGGTTCTGTTGATGCTGGCGCTTAGCAGGAAGCTGGTGACGGCCGACGTCGGCACCAGGGCGGGGAAGTGGGAGAAGAACGCACTGATGGGCAAGGAGCTGAAGGGGAAGGTGCTGGGGATCGTCGGCCTTGGGCGAATAGGGAAACGAATAGCAGAAGTAGCGCAGACCTTGGGCATGTCCGTTCTGTTCTACGACATCATCACGATACCACCGGAGGTCGCGGCCTCCCTCGGGGCAAAGGTCGTCGGGCTTGACGAGTTGTTCAGCAGCTCCGATTTTATCACGCTGCACGTCCCTATGACGCCCGACACCGCCCACATGGTCGCTGCCCAGAGGCTCGGTCAGATGAAGAAGACCGCCTGCCTCATCAATACCTCCAGGGGTGGAGTCATTGATGAGGCCGCCCTCGCTTCGGCTCTGCAGAACGGTACAATCGCCGGGGCCGCGCTCGACGTCTTCGAGAAGGAGCCTCCCGTCCGACCCATCCTTACCGCCCCTAACACCATCCTGACCCCCCACATCGGGGGGCAGACTGAAGAGGCCCAGACAAACGCTATCGTCGTTATAGGGGAGAAGGTCAGGGCCTTCTTCTCATCGGGCTGAATCGTGAAACAACGTTTATTTGCCGACTGAAAACGAGGCGCCCAGATGCCCATGTACCGCCAGATTTCAAAGACGTGGCAGGACATCTTGCACGAGAAGGGAGGGGACATGAGATCCCGGGCAGTGGAGCTGAGGAAGCAGCCTGCAATGCTCAGGGTCGACAGGCCCTGGAGACTCGACAGGGCGAGGGCCCTTGGCTACAGGGCGAAGGAAGGCGTGGTGATCATTCGGATGCGTGTTTCGAGGGGCGGGATGAGGAAGCAGCGCCCTACCTCAGGCAGGAGACCGAAGCACATGGGCGTCGTCAAGATCAAGTCTGCGGTGTCTTCCCAGCAGGTGGCAGAGAGGAGGGCGGCCGAAAGGCATCCCAACATGAAACTCTTGGGCTCCTATCCTGTGTGGGAGGACGGCATTCACGCCTGGTACGAGTGCATCCTCATCGACCCCATGCACCCTGCCGTCAGGAAGGATTACAACTACAGAAGAATCCTCGGACTAGTCGGCTAGGCTACTTCTTCATCTCGCTACTGTGGCCTGGGAATATCTTAGAGTTCGGGTCCACGTAGGCTTTGGCGACGTTAACGGCCAACGCAGCCTGGGCGTAACCGGTGGCGATCAGGTTCAGCTTCACCCCATCTAGGGGCCCCGCTATGTCGCCCGCGACGTAGACCCCGGGTATGTTCGTCTCCATCTTCCCGTTGACCCTAATCTCCCTGCCATCTATTTGCAGCCCCCAGTCCTTGATGGGCCCAAGATCGGCGCGGAACCCAATATTGACCAGTATGGCGTCAACGTCCAACGTCTCCTCTGCCTGTGACCTGTTGTCGAATATGACTGCCTTTGTCACATTGTTCCCGTCGCCTGTGACGCTCCTAACTTCGTAGAAGAGCTTCACTTCCACGCTCGAGTTCTTCAGCGCTATCACGCTCCCCTCGTGGGCCCGGAAGACGTCCCTCCTGTGCACGAGGGTGATCTTATTGGCGACGTCCTTGATGTTGAGGGCCCAGTCGACGGCAGAATCTCCGCCTCCAACGATGAGCAGGTTCTTTCCCTTGAATATGTTCCTGTCTTTGACGAAGTAATAGACCCCCTTCCCCTCGTAGTCGGAGGCACCCTTCGCCTCCAGTTTGTTCGGGGAGAATGCACCCACACCGGCCGCCACGAGAACCGCCTTCGACAGGTGCTTCGTACCCTTGTCGGTGGTCAACTCGAATATCCCGTCCGTCCTGCGCAGCGTCGTGACCCGCTCTCCAAGGACCACCGTGGGATTGTACTGGAACGCCTGCTGGACCAGGCTCTTCACCAGGTCCTTCGCGAGAATCTTAGAATACCCCGGGACATCGAAGATGTACTTCTCCGGGTAGAGGACCGCCACCTGGCCCCCCGGCTCTTCGAGGGCGTCGATTACCTTGGTCTTCATTTGCCTCAGTCCGGCATAGAAGGTAGCGAAGAGCCCGCTCGGTCCCGCACCAATGATAGTAAGGTCATAGACATCCCCAGACATGGGCTTTCCGGCTGGCCACCTGCAAATAGTGTATAAGGATTCGCGAACTTAAGCGAGTCCTGACGCCGCAGGGTCCGTCGCTTTGATGACTTCCCTGAGGAAAACCGTCGCATACTGTCCCTTCCCCAGTGTGAATTTCAGGGTGGCCGTGGGCCCATTGACGCTCCAGTTGGCGTCACGCAACGCCAGGTGGGGACGCCTGAAGCCCCCTTCTGCGGAGACTTCCTGCATCTCCTTGACGTAGAACGACCGCGGACTCGTCTCTTCCTCCTTGAGCACTTCTATGAGACCTCTGTCGAACCTCGAGCCGTAGTCTCTGAAGGCATATCCGACCACCTGGACCATAGGGACCGCTTTGTCCGTAGACGCGTCTCTGACCCCACGCGGAGGGGATGTGACGAGACCGTCGGTCGAGACTTCCGCCCAGTTGTCGCCGGGTTTCATCTTCGAGATATCCTCACCATCGGCAATCGCTCTACTGAGGGTCCTGTTGAAGATGTACGACTGGTACGCCTGGACGTAGAGCCTTCTCAGTTTGATGGGCACTCTGCGCAGCGCCTTCACCCATTCACCCGGATGCTCGAGCATCTCTTTCGCGACGCCCCTCTCCACGTCCCTCCCAGGAGGGAGGAGCCGGATTCCCTCCTCGTAACTCTCCGCGGCCATCGCCTCCGCGCCAAGCGCACCTCTTCCGTGATTGAGAGGGACCGGGGTTTCGAGCATCAATCTGACCGCCTCCTCGAAGTTTTGCTCCACGAGGGCTTTCCCTATCAAGTGCGTGCCCGGCCGAGACGTCCCGAACCGCTGCAGCCCATAGTAGTTCGGTACCTTCCTCTGCCCCCCAAGCAGCATCGCCTCTTCCACTCTGGCCTCCACGCCTGCGCAGCAGTCCCTGAGCACGACGGTGAACTTGTTCCCCGCTATCCTTGCCCTGGACATGGGTCCTTCGACATAGCCGACGAGTTCTGCCGCAAAGTTCTCGCTGACTACCCGGGCAGGGCGAAGCGACCTCCGGCTCGTCGGTGTAACATACTGCACAGCGACCGCCCGCTTGTCCTTCAGGCCACCGTAGCTCACGTTGCTCCGAAGCTCGCCGGCCAGCTCCTTCGCCAAGTGAAGCGTGTCGATGGAGCGCTTCTCAACCCTGTACAGTGGGAACCAGTCGGGACGCTCATTCGGTGTAGGCGGCTCCCCAGAGAGCTGTTCCTCCACCAAGAAGTCTTCAGCCGCAGCCTTCGCTCTTCCCGAACAGGGAGCGCCCTCGCTGGCGTAGAACTCGATGCCGACGGCCCTTTCGGAGTCGGCTACGGACATCAAAGGAGTCTGAGCTTTCCCGTTATCCCGTCTATGACCGCGTCAGGCCCCGGGCCTATCCCCAGGCACGTGACGGTACCGGGCTCGACCTGGGTTAGCCCCCTGTCCTCCACGAGGGACGCGGGCAGCCCTGCACTCTTCGCTTTGCGGAAGAGTTCGTTCAGCGCTGCCTCGGACTCCACTTTCAGCACGATCTTCGCCTGCCCCTCCTCCCTCCACCCCTCGTACCAGGCTCCTCTCCTCTCCCGTGCCGCATCAGCGGCCGACAGGGAGGCGTGGGCTACCTGCGCGGCGACCTTTCCCTTCCCCATCCTGAGATCCGTCCTCACCACGATGGCCTGTTTCATTACGGGCTTTCGCCAACGGTTAATACGGGTCGGTTAAGGGTTTCCAGGAAGTTCCGAAAGTTGACCGAAAGTTACGACGTTTTGGTCGCAGGCGGGAGCATCGCAGGTCTCACATTCGCCGCAGAGGCCGCCATGCGCGGTGCCCGAGTCTTGGTTGCTGAAGAACACGCGGAAATCGGAGAACCCGAGAAGTGCGACGGACTTGTGAGCCTCCGCGGACTGCGAAAGTACGGCTACCCTCCGGAAAACGAAGTCGTACAGAGCAGAATAGCTTCGGCCGTGGTCCATTCGCCATCGGGGAGAGAGGCGGCGGTGAGCGCTGCGGCGCTGGAGGTGGTGGTCCTGGACAGGAGCGAGTTCGACAAGCAGACCGCGAAGACGGCAGTTGAGAGGGGTGCGGAAGTTCGCACCGGCGCACGAGTGTCGAAGGCCCTCGAGAAGGATGGGGCGGTGTGGGCGGACGTGGGCGGGACCCCGGTCCTCGCGAAGTATTACGTAGACGCAACGGGGCCATCCTCGAGCCAGAGGCAGGGGATTCTTCCGGCTGCGAAGTACGAGCTGGAGGGAGACTGGGTCAGGGAGCACGTCGTCGAGGTGTTCATGGACGCCGACCTCTACCCCGGATTCTTCGCATGGGTCATCCCTTATGGCAAGCACCTGGCTAAGGTGGGTGCGGCCGGCCACGGAATCAACCCCTTCCGGGCCCTGGACGGCTTCCTCTCCGCCAGGCCGAGCACCGTTCTACGAAGGGTTTCGGCTCCAATCTACGTAGGGGGACCCGCGGCGCGGTTTGTGGAGGGACGATGGATATTCGTGGGTGAGTCTGCAGGTCAGGTCAAACCGACCACCGCCGGTGGGATAATGACCTCGATCGCAGGTGCGGCGATTGCCGCGAAGTGGACAACGGCAAGCCTGGAAAGGAACGAGCCCTCACTTCTGGCGAATTACAAGACCGAGTGGGAACTCGCATTCCTCAAGGAGATGAAGACGATGCTCAGGCTCAGGGGGGTGCTTGAGAAGCTATCCAACGCCGACCTGGAGGCCGTCGTCGCTACGGTGGCGTCCCCCAAGCTGTTGCAGAGAATCTCTGCCACAGATTTCGACTTCCACGGCACGGCCATCCTGGGGGCGCTGGGAGTGCCCGGCCTCCTCCGAATAGCGAGGGTTGTCGCTTCCGCAGAAGTCCGTTCTTTACTAGTGGAGAGCTGAGGAACTCAAGCCAACGAGGCAACGGATTTAGGACGCCGCCGACGGAGGCCCCCCTAGAGGAATCTTGACAGCTAGGGGCGTACCAAGGCTGAGCGGCAAACTGGGACTCGTTGGCGCGCACATCTCCTTCCTCGGAGGAGGGGTTGGATTGCTCTTCTTGCAGCGATACATCTGGCTGCTCGGGCTCGCAGCCAGGGGCTACGGGCCCTATCAGACGCTCTCGTATCTGATTTCGGTGTCTGCTGTCGCCGTGCTCCTTGACCTTGCCATCCTCTGGTGGGCCTTAAGACGGTCCCGCCCGGAGAGAATCCTTTCGGTGCTCTGGCCAGCCCTGTTCTTCAGCGGCGTCCTGATCGTCGTACTGGCAAACAACATCTGATCGTTCTGGGCATCATCCTTAGCAACGTATATCAGCCGGGCCAGAAGGGCCTCCTGAGAAATGTCACAGGGAACCGTCACACTCCCACTTTGCAACTCCTGCAACCGGCCCATCAAGCCCGCCGAGAGAGCCGTCCACTTCAATTGCCCCAACTGCCATGAGTCAGTCATCTGGCGTTCCGAGAAGTGCAGGAAGTTTTCACGGCGCTACAGGTGCGTGAACTGCGGCTTCGAAGGCCCGTAGGTGAAGAAACCTGGGTTCCTATGTCATCAGGATGAAGGTCCTTCCCGAAGACCCCTCTACAGACCTACAGGAAATGGTTGCGGCCATCGGGGGGCTGCTTCCAAAGCCCGCCGAGATAAGGAGCCACAGGGTCGAGCCAATCGCCTTCGGACTCTCGGCGATCATCATGGACGTCATTGCACCCGAGGAGGAAGGCATGATTGACAGAGTTGAGGACATGGTCTCCAAGGCGCCGCACGTTAGCCAATACGAGGTCATCGCGGTCAGTCGGATGTCCGCGAAGCTCCCGCCCTAGTGAAAGGCCCGGAGAATCTGCAATCGGCATTCCTTTTATACCTCCACCGCGACCGTCCGTTTTGCCGTTTCTCACACGATGTGGACCTAATGAGATATCCCCTTTCGTACGCTGCATTCGAATGGATAAAGGAGAAGAGGAGCACAACGGACGACGACCTACTGGAGGCTCTGAACAAGAACGGGAACAGGTGCTCCCCCGCCGAGCTGGACAAGCTCCTAATGCAGCTGGAGATCTTGGGGCTGGTGTCCATAAGGTGGGTGGCGAAAGACAAGCGCCGAATCGAGTTCCAGGAGAAGTCTGCCGAGGAGCCACGGATGCCTCGAATCAGCGAATAAACCGAAGCGATAAATCGAACGGGCCCTGGGTGGTTCACCAATGGGTGTAGACTTCGGGGACTCAATCCCGAGGGAGAAGGTTCAGCTTGAGGACATCTCAGGCTGGAAGCTTGCCGTGGATGCCTACAACACCCTGTACCAATTCCTCGCCATAATCAGGGGGATGGACGGGGGACATCTGAAGGACTCCCAGGGGCGGGTCACCTCTCACCTTTCGGGACTCTTCTACAGAAACATCAACCTACTCGAGCTCGGAATCAAGCTCGTCTACGTATTCGACGGGAAGCCCCCTGAGCTGAAGATGGAGGAGATCAGGAGGCGTTCGGAACAGCGCCGAGAGGCGAAGGACCAATACCTCCGCGCTCTCCAGAGCGGGGACATGGTACAGGCGAGAAAGTACGCCGAGGCGTCGACCGTCCTCAGGAAGGACATGGTGGCGGACGCCAAGCGGCTCCTCGACGCAATGGGGATTCCTTGGGTGGACGCGCCGTCAGAAGGGGAAGCCCAGGCCTCGACCATGGCGATAGAGGGGACAGTCAAAGCCGTCGCATCTCAGGATCACGACTCTTTGGTCTTCGGTGCGCCCGTCCTGATTCGGAACGTTACCATCTCGGGCAAGCGGAGGCTTCCGGGCAAGGGCATTGTTGTCAACGTCGTCCCGGAGCGAATCGAGCTATCATCCGTTCTCGCTTCGACCGGGCTCACCCGGGAGCAGCTCGTCGACTTTGCGATGCTCCTGGGGACCGACTTCAACCCAGACGGATTCGAAGGAGTGGGCCCCGCCACCGCCCTCAAGTACCTGAAGAAATACGGTAGGCTTGAAGAGATCAAGGAAATAAGGGATCCCCTACAGTCTGTGAACTACAAGGGCATCAGGGAGCTGTACCTGAACCCGCCGGTGGAGAAAGGAGTCCACCCAGAATGGAAGCCTATGGACAAGGAGGCGATCGTCTCGTTCCTCGTCGGGGAGCACTCCTTCTCGCGTGACCGAGTCGAGGCAGCCATATCCCGGGTGGAGTCAAGCAGGCCTGCCCCGTCAGAGACACTTGAGAAGTGGTTCGGCTGAGCACGGCTAGGCCCCCGACGGTTCGCGACATCGAGGCCGCCGAAGGCAGGATCAGGAAGTACTTCCCTCCCACTCCGCTCGAATACTCGAAAGGTGTCTCTGACCTGCTTGGGCGCGACGTGTACCTGAAGCTCGAGACCGCCCTCCCGATACGCGTGTTCAAGCTGCGGGGTGCGCTAAACAAGCTCCAAACGCTCCCCGAATCCGCGCTGAAGAGAGGTGTGATAACTGCCTCGTCGGGAAACCATGGCTTCGCCATCGCGTACGTCTCGAAACTCCTTGGCGTGAGCGCCACGGTGTGCGTCCCACAGAACGTGAACCCTCAGAAACTGAGGGCAATTGAGGAGCAGGGGGCCGAGATAGTCCGGCGCGGCAAGGGGTACGACGAAGCCTACGAGCTCGCGGTGGATACCGCCAAGAAGCGGGGCCTGACTTTCATTCACGCGTTTAACGACCCCGACATAATCGCGGGCCAGGGGACATGCGGCCTCGAAATCAGTCGCCAGCGACCTGATTTGGATGCTGCCGCCGTGGCAATCGGAGGCGGGGGACTGATATCCGGGATTGCGATCGCTCTGAAGGGGGCCCTGCCAGGTATTCGAGTTTACGGGGCGGAGACGGTTGCCATACCCTCAATGTACGAGTCCCTCCAGAGAGGCTCTCCTTACAGGGTCGACCCGAAGCCCACAATCGCCGACGGCATGCAGTCAGCCATCCCCGGGGAGCTGACCTTCGAGTCTGTGAGGAAGAACGTAGACAGGGTGGGGCTCGTCAACGACGCTGAGCTCGAAGACGCGGTCTACGAGCTGCTAACGCTCGCAAGGGTGCTGGCGGAGCCTTCGGGCGCTTCCCCCCTGGCGGTGATGAAGGGGTCGCTGAAAGGGGAGCCTGGCCAGAAGCTGGTGCTCGTAATAAGCGGAGGAAATATCTCCGTGGGTCTCCTGCGTTCGATCCTCATGAAAAGAGTGAAAGAAAGCTCCTGATGTCCCGCGTCATAAGAAACGGGTTCGCCTTCCTTTCCTCCCCCAGAGTTCTCCACGGGACCTCGCCGTAGTCGTGGCCGGGGTAAATGACGGTCGAAGGCGGCAGCCTAAGCAGGACGTCGTAGAGGCTGCTGTACATGGCCTCGGCCCTCTCCCTGTCGAACCTTCCTATGGTCCCCACAAAGAGCGTGTCCCCTGTGAAGACCTCGGTGCCGTCGTAGATACTGATGCTGTCCTCCGTGTGCCCCGGAGTGTGGAGCATCCTCACCCCCTTCTCTCCCAGCTTCAGCTCCTCGCCATCCCTGACCCTAAGGTCACACTCGATGGGAGAGTCCACATGAGCCACGACCTTCGCTCCCAGATTCGACGCGAGTTCCGAAATGGTGGAGACGTGGTCAAAGTGCTCGTGAGTCGCCACGGCGAACTTCACATTCGCCTTCGTTTCCGCGACCGCCGCCTCGACGGGACCGACTTCCCACCCCGAATCGACGACCATCGCCTCTCTGCTCCTCTCCTCTACGACCAGGTAGACGAAGTTCGCCATTGTCCCGACCGGAATCTGTCTCACTATCATCGGGCATGAGCGCCTGCAGCCAGGGTGCAGAGGTTCACATTTATCAAGTTCAGACGACGCGCGAGGCAAGAATGGCGAGGCTCAAGGGGAAGAAGTCTTCCGAGTCCGACATGGTCACCGCGAGGCTGATGATGCCGACCGACGCCAACGTGCTTGGGAACGTCTTCGGTGGGGCGATAATGAGGTACATGGACGAAGCAGCGGCGATGGTGGCCTGGCGACACGCGGGTACGAATGTGGTCACCGCATCCATCGACAGGATGAACTTCTTCGCGCCAGTGTACGTCGGCAACCTCCTGATCCTCAAGGCCTCGGTGAACTACGTCGGGACGACCTCCATGGAGATAGGAGTGAGGATCGAGGCGCAGGACCCGTCGACGCGCAGGGGGATTCACGCGGGCTCCTGCTATCTTACGTTCGTTGCTCTGGACGAGAAGGGGAAGCCGACCCCCATCGCTCCTCTCGTCCTGACGACAGCCACCCAGAGAAGGAGATTCAAGGAAGCGGCGGCGCGCAGGAAGCTCAGGGAGGATGAGAAGGCTGTACTCAAGGGAGACTGACCCCCTAGTAGCGGGTTGATTTCCGGCTCAACAAAACTAGAGCACCCCCCTCTTAGGCCGATACCTGGCCTGCACGGCACGTGCGGGACTTCTCTGAAGGCTTCAGGGTGGAGAAGATGCGCAGCGGCAACGCCGCAGTGTACATGCTCAGGGAGCAGTTCGAGAGGTTCTCCTCCTCCCCCCAGAAAGTGGATGCATGCGAGTCCATAGCCACGTGCTTCTACCAGCTCGAGCAGTACGACGACGCTGCCGGTTGGTACGAAACCGCGGGAAGGCTGATCCTCTCCGAGCCCAGCCTGGCCCCGGCGCTAAAAGCGCTCAAGGCGCTCAATGCCCTCGGCGACTACGAGAAAGCGCTAGACTGCTACCGGAGGGGGGACGACGAGGAGAAGTTCACGGAGGTCTCCACTCTGATCAGGGAACTGAAGCGAGCCAGCGCTTCAGCCTGAGTCGCTCTTCCTCTCTTCCTCTGCCTTCGCCTTCTGCCGGTTCACAGTCTTGAGGTGGCATTCCTCGCAGACGGGCTCGTCCCTGGGCCCAACCTGGAACGTATACTGGACCACTTCCAACTCCGTGTCGCAGAAGTAGCACTTAGCTTTCAACTGCCACCCCTCTTCGCCGCGTAGACCCTCCTCTTCACGACCTTCCCGCGGCCCTTGTAGTACCAGACCTCGGCGTCGCCGTTCGAATGCCTGCCCCACATCACGAGCTCCTCGAGTTCCTCCTTGGTGGCCCGGGCCTTGCCGCTCTTGACCTGCACCAGGAGGACCCTGCCGTCCTTTGCCGCAAACACGTCGACCGCTCCATGGGAAGCTGCGCTGCGGGAGACCATCCAGCCGTCCGTCTTCAGCTTGTTCATGGCCGCGTATTCCCTTGCTCTGCCGGAAACGTATCTCTTATTGGGGAAGCGGCTTCACCTGTTTGAGTAGAACGGCTCCGCCCTCGAAGGCATCCCGGACCATGTAACCAAAGTCTGGTTTGATAAACGCTCCAACAAACGGCATTGCGAGGGCTCTTGCAAGCTCCAATGCAGTCCTATTTGAGGCTCCTCCCCTCGGCATGGGGGTTGTGACATCGATGAGAACGCGTGAGTGAGAGTGTTTGGGTTCAAACAGCCGTGTCTTTCGTGTCGTGCGTAAGCTTATCATAGCCTGAAGGTGGCGGGCAAATAGCTTGGAAGGAGTCAGGAAATCACTGAAGTCGATGGAGATCACGTTCTCCGGCCAGCTTGAGCGACGCGACAGGGTGCTGAAGGAAAGCAGGGACGTCATCTCCGCATGCTCGCGAGCGATTATCAACGTCCACACTGGGAAGATGAAAGACGCGGAGAAGGAGCACGCGGCCGCCAGGTCGCTCCTGGCCTCGCTCAAGAAGACTTCCGGGAGCTATTCCTCGAGGTACCTCGTCTCCCCAGAGGCCGAGTACGTGGAGGCGTCGGCTGTCATCGCTCTGGCAAGTGGCAAGGAAATCCCGTCGATGGAGAGCCTAGGCGCGTCTCCCGAGGCCTACCTGCTCGGTCTCCTTGACACCGTGGGAGAGCTGAAAAGGCTCGTGCTCGACTCGATACTCCAGAGGAGACTCACCAGTGCGAAGAAATACTTCGGGGTGATGGAAGAACTCTACTCTCTCTGCTCCCCCCTCGCTGCCTACGATCATGTCGTAAACGGGGCCAGGCGCAAGATAGACGTCGCCAGAATGCTGGTGGAGGACACTCGCGGCCTGCTCGCGGAGGAGATGGGGAGGGAGTCAGTCAGCACTTCTATGGCGCGCCTCGAGAAGAGGCTGAGGAACCGAGCGGGCGCCTAGAGTTCCTTCAGTATCTTCGTCGTCTTGAGGTGCGGGTACGGGGAGTCGAGCCTCACCACCCTGAGCTTCATCCCGCGCCTCTTCGCCTCCCTCCTGACGTCGTCCTCCATGTGGTACTGGTCGTAGCCCAGCGCCACCACGTCAGGCTTCACCCTCTGCAGGGTAACGTAGATGTCCCCCTCGACGCCCAGTATGGCCGCGTCCACCTCCCTCAGGGACGAGAGCAGTCTCACCCTGTCGTCCTCGCTGATCAGCGGCTCCCTGTCCTTCCTCTTCCGAATGGTGCTGTCCCTGGCCACTGAAACGACGAGAACGTCCCCCAGGCTCCTTGCCTTCGAGATGGTATACACGTGCCCGTAGTGGATCAACTCGAACCCGCCTCCGATGAAAACCACTCTGATGGACCGCCTCCCTTTCGAGGTCAGCCTGGCTGATCCTCCGACCAGTTCAACCATGCCTGCCCTAGCCAGACCCTGCATCTCCTTCCTCGCCTCCTCGGGCCGCAGTCCGAGCCTCTTCGCCAGGGCTGCGGCGCCGGCTCTCTCCCCCTTGACCCACATTGCGAAGAGGGCAGCTAGTGTGTGCTTGTTGTCCATGGTCTACCAGTCGATCTTGACAACGCCCGCGAAAGAAAGCGAGTCCAAAAGCCCTTCGGCGTAGCCAATGCTCAGCATCGCCATCTCGTCCTCACCGTTCGCCAGAAAGCTCTCGGCGTCCTTCATGTACAGCTCTGCGTTCTCGACGACGTGCTCGTACTGCGGGCCTAGCTTCGGCCTGACAGATTCCAGGGCCCGCCTGGTCTTGGCCACGTACTTCGGCACCAGCGTCTGCGCGGTCCTCAGGACTTGGTCGGAGTTGCCTCTGACTTTCGCGGGGTCGACCGAGAAGATGGCGGAAATGGCTTCGGCTTCGGTGAAGTGCAGCTTCCCCGGGACGACCAGGCAGTGGGGCGGCGCCCCGGCGTCCCTCTTCGCCAGCTCGGAGAAGCTCCCCGCGGCCAGGGCCGAGTCTTCCCTTCCGAGCCTCGAAAGCATGATGGTGAACGTGTCCTCGCTGACCACTCCGCGCTTGAAGTTGGCTTCGGCGAGGAGGAGCCCTGCCATGGCGTCCCCGGGAGTCACTCCCTGGCCGCTCTGGACGTCGTACTCGAGAAGAAGCAGGGTGTGCGCGCCCTCGAGCAGGTTCCCCTGAAGGATGTGGTACGCCTGGGTCAGCTTTCCGACGGCCTCGCGGGTGACAGTCACAGTCCTGGAGAACTTGTACGAGTGGAGGCCTGAGGCGCTCGCCGCAGCCGACGCGATGGTGGCTGAGTGGACCACTCTCGTCTCTATTCCTCGCCTGATCGCCCTAACCCTGAGCTCCGTGTGGGTGGTAGCTATCATCGGATCTCCCAGGACGGCGAGCACAACCTTCTCCTTCTCAGCATCCGAGAGGATCTTGCTGCCGTCTTCAACGAACTGCCTGTCTACTATCGTGAAGCTCTTCCCCGTGGCGACCTGCACCTGCCTTAGCAGCTGTGGCTCGTGAGGCGTGGTGTAGTACTCGAGGTATATGACGTCAGCAGCTATGATCTCTTCGACTCCCTCAAGGGTGATCCCCTTGGCGCCCAGGCCGAGCCCGACGAAGCTGAGGCGTCCCATCTCCTTTGAGCTTCAAAGAGGGGTTGTATATCAAGAAGAACACCTTCGCAATACTCTCTCGTCCAACTCGCAAAAGGAGCGATTCGCAAACAGCTAAGTTCACTCCGGACGATTCGAGAATGCTTTTTATTCCATGCGACTTGGCGCGATTTCGGCGGGCCTGTGGCTCAGCCAGGTTAGAGCGAAAGCGACTGTAGCGGCTGGCTCTTAAG
>Ga0187780_10002033_pt1 | contig 15239 bp, 16 predicted proteins | sample 1015_Q2_SP10_20__FD_132429 | JGI IMG/M metagenome (GOLD analysis project Ga0187780, IMG submission 132429) | Tropical peat soil microbial communities from peatlands in Department of Meta, Colombia - 1015_Q2_SP10_20_MG | ecosystem: Environmental > Terrestrial > Soil > Wetlands > Peat | place... | reverse complement strand
GTCATGGGGTGGTCGAACCCCTCGGTGCTGCTCGTGGTGACGATCGGCGCCGCGCTGTTGGTCGCCTTCGTGGTGGTCGAGACCCGGGTTCCCCATCCCATGTTCCGGCTCCGGCTCTTCCGGCTCCGGGCCTTCGCCGCGGGCAACGTCGCCATCTTCCTGGCCTCGCTCAGCCGCGGCGGGCTCATGTTCCTCCTCATCATCTGGTTCCAGGGGATCTGGCTGCCGCTGCACGGCTACGCCTTCGACCAGACGCCACTGTGGGCCGGCATCTACCTGTTGCCGCTCACCGCCGGCTTCCTGCTCGCGGGGCCGATCGCCGGGCACCTCACCGACCGCTTCGGCGCTCGGCCGTTCGCCACCGGGGGTCTGCTCCTGGTGGCCGCCACCTTCCTCGGCCTCGAGTGGATCCCGGTCGACTTCTCCTACGAGGCGTGCGCGGTGCTCATCTTCCTCAACGCGGTGGGGATGGGGCTCTTCGTGGCCCCCAACCAGACCGGGATCATGAACGCCCTGCCGCCCGATGCCCGCGGTGCGGGCGCGGGGATGTCGGCCACCTTCAACGCCTCCGCCCAGGTCCTCTCGATCGGCATCTTCTTCACGCTCCTCGTGCTCGGGCTCTCCGCCGCGCTGCCCGCCGCGCTCTACCACGGGCTCGTGGCGCACGGCGTCGCCGCGCCGTCGGCGCGCCGGGCGTCGGGGCTGCCACCGGTGGGCAGCCTCTTCGCCGCCTTCCTCGGCGACAACCCCATGGAGACCCTCCTGGGCCCACAGGCGCTCCACCACCTGGCCCCCGCGCAGGCGGCCCTGGTCACGGGCCGGTCGTTCTTCCCCGACCTCATCGCCGGGCCCTTCGGCCGCGGGCTCGAGCGGGCGTTGGACTTCGCGGCGGTGGCGTGCCTGCTCGGCGCGGTGGCGTCACTGCTGCGCGGCGGCAAGTACCACTACGCGCAGGCCCCGGAGCCCGCGCCGGCCGTGGCCGAGACCGAGTTCCTGCTGGCCGACTGAGGGCCGCCCATCCGTCCGCGTGCAGCCGAGCCGCCATCGGGGCCCGCAGCGGTCCGCGAGGCATCGTTGTGGGAGGCTTGGTCCACCATGCAGGACATGGCCGAACTCGGGACCGACATCGCGCTCGACGACAGCCCGGGGCACTCGCCGGTGCCCGGTGCGCCCTTCGGCGAGCCGGGCGCGCCCGAACTCGAAGGCGGGACCGCCAACGGCGCCGGCGGGGCTGATCCCGAGGCCTCAGCCGACGCCGGGCCGAGCGGCGCCGCCCAGCTCGACGACACCGTCGTGCGGATGGCCGCGGCGGCCGAAGCCGCCGGCGGTGTCCTGTGCGCTTTTCGGGGTTCCGGCGGCGAATGGATCCGCTTCCCCCATTCGCCGGCCGCCGAGGACCTCGACCGCTCGTTGAGCGAGGCCGTGGACGTCGAGGGTGGATTCCAGATCGTGCTGCCGGGCACGGCCTGGGCCCGTGGGTTCGACATGGGCCCGGGGCCGGCACGGGTGGGCCGGGCGGTGGCGGTCGTGACCGCGGACGGGGAGCCGACGAAGCAGAAGCGCCAGCTGCTTCGTCTCTTGTTCACCGCCCTGCGCTCCGAATTGGCCAAGAAAGCCTCGCAGGACCTCGCTTCACGGCGGCGCATCCCCTGGGGCACCGACGACAGGGCCCCGACGCTGCGCGCCGTACGTGAGATCCAGCGCCTACTGCTCGAGCCGCTCGCGGAGGGCCGTGGCATCGCCGGGGTGGCCTCGGTGCTCGCTCGACTGGCGGGATCTCCCGTGCTCGTCGTGGACGCCCGCGGTGACGAGCTGGCCGTGGTCCGCCGCGGGGACGCCCCGGCGCCATTGCCCCCCGTAGACGTCGGCCGCATCGAGGCCGCCGGGGCCCCGACCGCGGTCGTCGGGGGCTGGCTCGTCTGCCCCGTGCGCATCCGAGACCATCTCGTCGCGGCGGTGTGCGTGCTGGTCGGCGACGACGGAGATGAATTGCGCGCCGTCGACGTCCTCGCCGCGGAGGCAGCCGGCGATGCGGTGGCCATCGGCATCGCCAGCGGGACCAAGGGAGCGGACCGGACCGACGAGGACAACTGGCACGTGCTGTGCGACGCGCTCATCGCCGGGAAAGCCGAGGTGGCTTGTGACGTCGCCGAGGCCCTCGGCTATCCGCTCGAGCGGGCGCGGTGTGTCGCCCTGGTCGAGGGGGCGTCCTACCGTCCCCACCTCGTCGAGAGCGTGCGCCGCGGGGCCCGGTCACTGCACCTCTTCCCGGTCGTCTCCAACAAGGACGGCCGCGTCGCGCTCGTTGCGCCGCACGACGTCGACTGGGCGCGGCTCCACGGCTCGGTCCTCGATGCCAACGCCGGCCGGCCCTGCCGGATCGGCGTCGGCTCCGATGCCGCGTCGATCGACGAGCTGAAGCGGTCGTTCCACGACGCCGACGTGGCCCTGCGCGTCTCGGGGATGCTCAAGCTCCAACCGGTCATCCGCTACGACGATCTCGGCGTGTACGCCCTGGTGGCCTCGTCGTCGGACCCCCACGCGATCGAGGCCTTCGTCGCCCGGTGGATCGAGCCGCTGGTCGAGTACGACCGCCACGGCCGGATGGACTTGGTCCACACGTTGGCCAGCTACCTGGAGAACGGGGGCGCCCTCGACAAGACCGCCGAGTCCCTGTGCGTGCACCGCAGCACGCTCAAGTACCGGCTCCGGCGCATACGCGAGATCGGACGGCTCGATCTCGACGACCCCGACGTCCGGTTCAACCTCCAGTTCGCGACCCGGGCCCGGGCGACGCTCGGCGCGCTCCGCCACGGCGGGTCCGAGGACGACGCACCGCCCGTCGCGGAGCCCCAACCGGGGAGCGTCACGTGACCCCCCGGCCCGCCTACGACATCGTCGTCGTCGCCGCCTCCGCGGGCGGCATCGCCGCCCTCGGGGTGGTGCTGGGCGCGCTGCCCTAGGACTTCCCGGCCGCCGTGGTCATCGTCCAGCACCTCGACCCCCGTCATCGCAGTCTCATCGATGACATCCTCAGCCGGCGCACGCGCCTGCCCGTGCGACAGGTGGCGGCCGGGGATCACGTGGAGCCGGGGACCGTCTACGTCGCCCCGCCCGACCGCCACCTCCTCTGAGCGCCGACGGGTCGTTCACGCTGTCGCAGGCCGAGTTGGTCCACTTCGTCCGACCCTCCGCCGACCTGCTCTTCGAGTCGGCCGCCGGGAGCTACGGTGACCGGGTCATCGGCGTGGTGCTGACCGGGACGGGGAGCGACGGGTCGATGGGGGTCGAAGCGGTCAAGAAGAGCGGCGGCACGGTCATCGTCCAGGACCGCGAGAGCTCGCAGTTCTTCGGCATGCCCGAGGCGGCGATTCGGACCGGTGCGGCCGACTTCGTGCTGTCGCTGGAGGAGATCGGACCGGCGCTGGTGACCTTGGTGACCGAAGGCCGGCCGTGAACCAGCCCGAGCCGGACCTGGCGTTCGAGGCGCTGCTCGAGTACCTCCGGGCTACCCGTGGGTTCGACTTCGCCAACTACAAGCGGTCGACGCTCATGCGCCGTGTCCAAAAGCGCATGGCCGAGGTGGGGATCGAGCGCTACGAGGACTACCAGGACCACCTCGAGGTGGACGTCAACGAGTTCGCCCACCTCTTCGACACCGTCCTGATCAACGTCACCAGCTTCTTCCGGGACAAGGAGGCGTGGAACTATCTCTCCTCGTCCGTCATCCCCAAGGTCATCGAGCCGGGCCGCCAACTCCGGGTCTGGAGCGCGGGGTGCGCGACGGGCGAGGAGGCCTACACGCTGGCGATGGTCCTGGCCCAGGCGCTCGGGCCGCGGCGGTTCATCGACCGGGTCAAGATCTACGCCACCGACATCGACGAACGGGCGCTGGCCGTCGCCCGGCAGGGGACGTACGACGACCGGGCGCTCGCTCCCGTGCCCGAGGAGCTGCGGGAGCGCTACTTCGAGCGCACGACCGGCGACCACTTCGTGTTCCGCTCCGACCTGCGCCGGAGGATCATCTTCGGGCGCAACGACCTCACCCGGGACGCCCCCATCTCGCGCCTGGACCTCCTCGTGTGCCGCAACACGCTCATGTACCTCAACGCCGAGGCCCAGGAAGGTGTGGTCCGGCGGTTCCACTTCGCCTTGAAACCCGAGGGTTTCGTCTTCCTCGGCCGGGCGGAGACGCTGCTCAGCCACGCCCGGCTCTTCGTCCCGGTGAGTATCAAGAGCCGCGTCTTCATGAAGGCGCCCGACACCAACGGGCGTGACGCGGTGCGGCCGGCCGACGTCGAGATCCCGGTTCAGCACGGGGGGACCCTGCGCGACCAGGCGTTCGACATCGCACCGGTGGCCCAGATCGTGGTGAACGTCGACGGCGTGTTGGTGCTGGCCAACGACCAGGCCAGGGCGCTCTTCGGCATCCGCGCCCGGGACGTCGGGCGCCCGCTGCAAGACCTGGAGATCTCCTACCGGCCGCTCGACCTGCGCTCGCGCATCGAACAGGCCTACAGCGAGCGCCGGGGGGTGCACGTGCGCGAGGTCGAGCGCGCCTTCAACGAGGCCGAGAGCCAATTCCTCGACGTGGCCGTGGTCCCCGTCACGGGGCCGGAGAACGGCCCGGTCGGCGTGTCGGTGACCTTCACCGATGTCACCCGCTACGAGAAGCTCCAGCAGGATCTGACCCGCACCACCAAGGAACTCGAGACGGCCTACGAGGAGCTCCAGTCGGCCAACGAGGAGCTCGAGACCAGCAACGAGGAGCTGCAGTCGACGGTGGAGGAGCTCGAGACCACCAACGAGGAGCTGCAGTCGGCCAACGAGGAGCTCGAGACGATCAACGAAGAGCTCCAAGCCACCAACGAGGAGCTCGAGGCCACCAACGAGGAGCTGCGCTCGCGCACCACCGAGTTCGACCTCGAGAACATGTTCCTGACCTCGATCGTGGGGAGCACCGCGCCCGCCGTCGTCGTCGTGGGCGAGGACGGCTTCGTCCGCCTGTGGAACCGGTCGGCCGAGGAGATGTGGGGGCTGCGGGCCGAGGAGGCCGTGTCGCACTCCTTCTTCGCCCTGGAGTTCGGGCTGCCCCGCGGCGAGCCCGTGCGCGAGCTGATCTCCCGGTGCATCGAGGGAAGATCCCGGCGCGAGGAGCTTGTCCTGGACGCCATCGACCGGCGCGGACGCCAGATCAGGGTGCACCTGACCGTCACGCCGCTCCGCGACCACGAAGAGGGCGGTGGTGCGGTGGTCCTCATGGACACAGGGCCGGGCGCATGAGTGGGCAGGCGAGGTCCACCGACGTCGGCAGCGACGACAGGGGCGGCCCCCGGCACCAGAATCCCTACGCCGGGGTCGACCCCTCCACCGCGGCGACCAGGTCGCGCGGGTCGTAGGGCTTGCGCAGGTAGGCGCGCACCTTGGTGCCCAGGCGCTCGCGGACGGGCGGGTCGACCGGATCGGCCGAGACGATCACCGCCACGGGGGGTTCCTCGAGCATCTCCAGGAGCTCGAGCCCGCCCAGGCGCGGCATCCTGACGTCGAGGACCATGACGTCGACGACGAGCTCTTCGAGGACACGGGCCGCATCACGCCCGTCGGCCACCGCGGCCACCGCGAACCCGCTGGCGCGCAGGATGCCGGCCATCGAGTCGCGCACGTCGGCTTCGTCGTCGACGACCAGGACGAACGCGCGGACGTCGCTGCGCAGCGGTCCCGGGTGGCGGGTGCCGGCTGCCTCGGCCGGAGCGGGACAGTCGGTGCCCGCGTCGGCGGCGATCGCCGCGTCGACCAGGGAGCGCACGGCAGGGTCGGTGCGATCGTCCTCGCCCAGGGAACCTGCCGCCACCGGCGCGCCGGCACCGTCGTAGGTCATCGGGGGATTCCCCTTCCCGCTCCAGGTCGACCGCCCTCGGCGCGGCCTCCCCACACAGAGAGGCGACTGTATCCACGCCGGTACGGGCCGTCACCGTCCATCACGGCTCGTTCGCGGTCGGGGGGTCGTCCCCTCGGGACGAAGGGACAGGGCGTGCTTCGTCCTGCCAACGGGCGCGCACGTGCCTGGCGGCGTCGCATGGCGCGGCCCGAGGCGGGGGTGGGCGGCCGACGGAGCCCGCACTTCCGCGTTGCCCACAGCCCGTGAGCGCTCCGGGCAGGGTCACCCACCGGGCGTGCCGCGGTGGGTAATGTGCCCCCTGGACCTTGGCGGAGGCCGAAGTATGCGCAGGCCAACGGCCAATTGCGACCCCAAGGCAGGTCGACGTAGCCCGGTGCCAGTTGACGGCAATTTGGGTTTTCGTAGGGAGCGAGTTGACGTTGGATCGTCACGCTGAGCGACATACGCCACTAGGGCGGAGCGGTGTCCCGAAAAAAGGAGTGGGTCAGGTATGAGACGAGGACTGAGATCGTCCGGGTTGTTTGCCCGGGCACGGACGTACATCGGGGCGGGAGTCCTGGTCGCAGGTGTGGTCAGCCTGCCGCTGGCACTCGGCGCGACTCCCGCCGGTGCGGTTGAATCACTGCCGACGGGGGGCACCCTCACGCCGGCGGTGCTGTGTCACCCGCACGACGACATTTCGGCCGGGGTGATCGCCAACGGCGGAGAGGGCGACAACCTCTGCGGCACCATCACGGTCACCAAGACCGACAGCTGGACTGGTAAGGCGCTTGCCGGCGCCACCTTCACCCTGTACTGGGGCCCGTGTGACAAGAACGGCAAGCCGGTCGGGCCCGCGGTGGACAGCCCGAGCACGCTGACCAACCCGGTGACCACCGACAGCACCGGGACGGCGACGTTCTCGCCTGTGTACTTCCAGTGGTGGGGCGGCAAGGAGTACTGCGTCGTCGAGACGGGTGTTCCCGCCGGCTACACCGGTGCGGCAGCCGGGCAGACGGTGACGGTCTACGGCCACTACCACACCTACGTGAACGACAAGCGGACCGAGACCTGCACCGCTCCCACGAAGGATGACGGCGACCACAGCGCAACCGCGGACAACGGTGAGACGCTGCCGAACATCTGCGTGACGGCGGCGAGCTTCAAGAACGACCCGATCCCCGTGACGCTGACCGTCCACAAGTACGGGTCGACCCCCACCGGGAACGTGCCCCTGTCGGGTGCTGGCTTCACGTTGGAGCAGGGCGGCGCGGCCGCTTCGGCCAACGTGAACGGGTCGCCGTCCTGCGTCACCGACGGCACCGGCACCTGCACCATCTCGAACATCGAGGTGGCGGGTAGCTACTCGCTGGTGGAGACGGCTCCGCCTGGCGCCACCTGGACCGTTGCACCGCCCACGCCGCTCACCATCGTGCTGGGCGAGAACCAGGTGGCAACCGTGGTGGACGCCGCGGTGACGGTCACCACGGCCCCGTCGACGGCCGCCTCGGGTGGCGCGACGACCGCCGCGGTGACGGGCGCCACCACCGTCCACACCGGTGAGGCCTTTGCCGGCTCCCGGCCGTACGTCCTCGGTGCGCTCGCCCTCGGCGGGTCGCTCCTCGGCCTCGGCCTGGTCCGCCGTCGCAACCTCCGGAAGGTGGATGCCTGATTGACCTCGGCCCCCCGGCACGGGTCCGCCCGTGCCGGGGGTGAGCCGGTCACCCGCTTCTGGGTCCCTTGACGGGGGCCCGTGGGGTGCTCCACACGACCCGCGTCCGCCTTTCGGGGGGGGCGCGGGTCGTGGCGCGTCCGAGATCGTCGACGGTGGTGGGCTGATCGGTCCTCCGAGCAACGACTGGTCGGTCCTCTACGACGACGGCCGATCCTCGACGGAGACCTCTTCCAGAAGAACCCGCTCGGCCGCCGTGCGGATGCGTCGCGCGAAGTGCGGGAACTGCCTCACCGAGCCTTGCGCCGGGAGAGGCCTTGCGCGCTCCATCCCGCACATCATGCCCTGGCGCCCTCCTGGTGCCCTCCTGGCGGTCTCCCACGCTCGGCGGGGCCGCCCGTCGACGCCGTCGGGATCCACGAGGCCGACGACCGGTACCTGGCCGTGATCCCGGGGACCGAGGTGGACCGAGGCTCGGTGTCCGTCAAACTCCGGTGCCTCTGCGGGCCGCTTCCGAGACGACGTCAAGGAACCGAAGCGGGGCGACCGGTTTGCGGAGGCAAGAGAAGATCTTGCTCCCGCCGTGCCGCCGCACCTGCGCCTCGGTGACGTACTCAAAAGCCGAGTACACCACGATCACCGGCGAGTGTGGGCCGAGGTTGTCGAGGAGCCACAGCCCGTCACCCGGTCCCATGGCGAGGTCGAGCACGAGCACGTCCACGTGGTGGCGGTCGAGCAGCGCACGCGCCTCTCGTCCATTGCTCGCAGCAAGGACCCTGTGCCCTTCGGTTTCGAGAAGGGCCTGAAGTGTCGTGCGCACGTCATCGTCGTCGTCCACCACTAACACCGAGGTGACCAGTGCGGGCGTCCGAGCACCCTCGGGATCGGATGCTGGGCGGGGCGTGGAATCGGGAGGGCCGGGACGATCGACCTCGTCGCCATCTCCCCAGCGATCGCGTGCCGGTCTGAGAACAAGTGCTAGCGACAAGGTCCCCCCCTCTGTCGCCCCAACCCTCGTGGAAAGGTTAGCAACCGGAAGCCCCATCACGCCTGGGCGGAGCTCTCCCGGCCTCACTCCACGCCGCTGCGGCCAACGCGTCGGTACGATCCCTGGTATGGCCGCATGGCACGAGCTTCGTGGCATCGTGTGGCGTGAGGGCGACAAGGCGACGATCGCCTACGGGGACGGCACCTTCCTGGAGGTAGTGGTGGCCCTGGGCACCGTCCAGGAGGTCGCGACGGCGGCCGGCCTTGTGCGGGTTCACAGTGCCGATGGGACCGCGCGGTGGGCCCGGCCGGGTACCGATCGACCGGTCGACCGAATCACCGTCGTGCGCAGCGCGTACGAGAGGTTCAACGCGGGAGACATCGAAGGCGTGCTCGAGTTGGTCGACCCCGATGTGGAGTGGCCCGACGCCATCCGCAATTCGACGCTCCATGGGCGAGAAGCCCTCCGTGCCTATTGGTCTAGCCAGTTCGACGTGGCGACCCCGACGGCTCGCGCCCAGGATCTCGTCGAGGTCGGCGACTGTGTCATTGCCGTGGCCTTCCAAGAGGTCTACGACCTGGACAGCGGTGCGCCCCTAGGTCCCCCTGTCGCGGTATCCCACCGCTTCCACTTTCGCGGCAGCCAGATCGTCAGGATGGAGTTGACGGCGCTCGACGAGGTCCCCGAGTCCATCCGGGCGCGGTTTCGGAACGCGCTGCGATACGGAACCGATCGTGGACCTTGATGTGACGAATACAGGTGTTACTCGGATCGCCAGCGTCGGTACAGCTCGGTGAGGTCCGCTTTTGCCCGCGGGCTCAGGTCGTCGGGCTCGATCTCACCGGTCAGCTCGATGGTCATCTTGATCTGCTCCAGATAGCCAGTGCAGTTCGGGCACGCACGGAGATGCCTCTCGAAGCGGCGGCGATCGCGTCGTGAAAGCGCCCCTTCGAGATAGTCGGTGACCAGCTCGACCGCCTGCTGGCACACGATGTCCCTGCGTCGCAACGACAGCACGCTCAGACCTTACGCAACTCGGCTTCGAGGATCTCGCGCAGGCGACTCCGGCCCCGGTGCAACAAGATCCGCTGGTTGCCGCCGCTAATGCCGAGCACGGCGCATACCTCGTCGCTCGAGAGCCCCTCGAGGTCGCGGAGCACGACCACCTCGCGCTGGCGGGGAGGAAGGGCGTCGAGGCCGGACTTGAGGATCGGCGCCCAGGTGGCGGCCTCGAGGCGGTCGTCGCTTTCCTCGGTCCACCGATCGAGAGGATCGGCCCATTGGCCCTGGGCGTCGAAGCGCAGCGGGTCGACGGCGTGCAGCGACTCGAACGGGGTGTGCTCGTGCTCCCGGGGGCAGGCCGAACGTGCCCGATTGGCGAGGATCCGATACAACCAGGTCTTGAACGAGGCGCGGCCTTCGAACCGCTCGATGCCGCGGACGACACCCATCCAGGTGTCCTGAACTACCTCTTCAGCCACGGCCTGGGTAGGGACCATGGAACGAGCCAGGCGCAGCATGGGCTGTTGGTAGCGGGCCACCAGCATCACGAACGCCTCTTCGTCGCCCGCGCGCAAGCGCGACAGCAACTCAACATCGTCGTCCACAGCCCGAAGCGTAGGCGGGAAAGCCCCGTTCGGGGCCGCGTGGGGCGCTCGCTACGTTCCTCGCAGGGACCAACTTCCTGGACATGCCCCTTCCGTCCGCACTGTCTCGGGATTCGTTACGGAAGGCGTCCCGAGCGCGGCTCCCGTGGATGCGGTGTAACGCACCGCACCGTGCTCGGGACTGTGTTCGGTGGCAATACCCGTCGCGCAAAGGAGACACGATGAGGAGAATCATCCGACTGGCCGTGGGGGCCGGTGCCGTCCTGGGGCTCTCTGCCTGGGTCGCACCGGTCGCGGCTGGAGCCGAAGGGCTTGCAGAGCCGCATTTCGGGGGCGACCACGTCGTCTTCGTCCAGACCGACAACACCGCCGGCAACCAGGTCGTCGCCTACGACCGCGCCGATGACGGCAGCCTCAGCCTGGCCGACACCTACAACACCGGCGGACTGGGCGGGCAGCTCAACGGCTCGGTGGTCGACCACCTGGCCTCCCAGGGTTCGCTCACCTACGACCGGGACCACGCCCTGCTCTACGCCGTGAACGCCGGTAGTAACACCGTGTCGGTCTTCTCGGTCCGCGGCGACCAGCTCACGCTTCGCCAGGTGCTCAGCTCCGGTGGCACGTTCCCCGTCAGCGTGGCGGTCCACGGCAACCTGGTCTACGTCTTGAACGCCGAGAACGGCGGGAGCGTCCAGGGATATGTCGCCTTCGCCGGACGCCTGTTCCCGATTCCGGGCTCGAACCGACCTTTGGGGCTCAACCCCTTGGCAACGCCCCAGTTCGTCAACACGCCCGGCCAGGTCGCCTTCTCGCCCGACGGCTCCCAGTTGATCGTGACGACCAAGGCCAACGGCAGCGACATCGATGTCTTCAGGGTCGGCTTCTTCGGTTACCTGTCGTCCGCACCGGTGGTCAACGTCGAGCCAGGTACGGTCCCCTTCGCCATTTCGTTCGACGGCGCCGGCCACCTCGTCATCGCTAACGCCGGGAACGACTCATTGGCCACCTTCACGCTCAGTCCAAATGGGACCGTGTCCCTCATCGATTCGGTGGGAACAGGCCAGGCGGCGACGTGCTGGGTCGCCCAGGCGCAGGGGTACTTCTACGCGTCCAATGCCGGGAGCGCGACCGTGAGCGGATATGAGGAGGCCCCCAATGGCCAGCTCACCCTCCTTGCGCCGACGACAGCCACTGACCCCGGAACGGTCGACGCCTCCGCCTCGGTTGGCGGACAGTTCCTCTATGTCCAGACCGGAGGCAATGGGATCGTCGATGGGTTCCAGGTCAACGCCAACGGATCGTTGGCCGGGATCGGATCCGTGACCGTGGCCGGTGCGGTGGGGGGCGAGGGCATCGTCGCCTTCTGATGGCTCCACGCGAGCGACGGCGCCCTTGACCTCAGGGTGCCGTCGCTCGCGCCCCTGCGGCACGTCGGCTCTTATGGTGCGGTTCGGACGACGGGTCGTTGGCGCAAAGTTGAGAGCCCTGTGACCCGGGGTTGATTCCTTTGACCCACCATTGCCTCAGCAGAGCCGGTCAGGCGTCCTGACGGACGGGGGCAGGGACATCGTGTATCTGGAGAGAGCAGTCAGAGGCTGGAACCGGAAAGCCAAGAGCCATGCGCCTGTGATCCTCGGGTGGGTCGGGGACCCGCCCGCGAAGCTTGTCGTCGTGACTCCTCCGATGCCCGAAGACCGAGTGGTGCCGTCAACGACGGCAGGACCATGGAGGCCTAGCTCCGCACCGCGGGCCTAACGCCACCCCAGCGGCGATTTGGGTCGACCGGCACATCCAGGGTGCCACATCCCGATACACGATCCAGCCGGGAATTGCGATCATGCGTACTGGTCGAGCTTCTCGGTTACTGGGTTACCCTGCGGTGGTGAGATACGACATCGTCATTGTCGGTGGTGGCTCTGCCGGCTGCGTTCTCGCCAACAGGCTGAGTGAGGACCGCAATCGGACCGTGCTGCTCGTCGAGGCCGGGCCTGATCACCGCGATGTCGGCATGCTGCCGCGCGATGTCCTCGACTCGTCCGAGCCCACCGTCGATCACGATTGGGGCTACACGGCCGACGCGGAGCTTGGCCGGGGGATCCAGCTGCCGCGAGCGCGAATCATGGGCGGGTGCTCGGCCACCAACGCATGCTTCGCATTGCGGGGCGCGCCCGCCGACTACGACGGCTGGGAGGCGTTGGGCAATCCAGGCTGGAGCTTCGTCGACGTCCTCGACGACTTCCGCCGGCTCGAGAGCGACGAGGACTTCCAGGACCAGTGGCACGGGTCGAATGGCGCGATTCCAATTCGCCGTCACCCACCCAGCGAGCTGAACCGCGCCCAAGCGGCGTTCCTCGATGGAGCCGTCGGCTCGGGTCATCGTTATGTCGAGGACCACAATCGACCGGGTGCGATCGGTGCCGGCCCGACACCACGCAATGCCCGCGAGGGGATGCGGATGAGCACCGCGGTCACCTACCTCGCCCAGGCCCGGGCACGCCCGAACCTGACCCTCTGTCCGGAGACCGTCGTTTCACAGGTGGCGTGCTCGGGATCGCGTGCGACGGGGATCCGTCTCCTCGACGGAACGGTTGTCGAGGCGGACCGAGTCGTCCTCGCCGCTGGAACCTACGCCAGCCCCATGATCCTTGCGCGCTCGGGCATCGGCCGGGCCGACGAGCTACGTGCGCTCGGGATCACACCCGTGGTGGATCTCCCCGGTGTCGGAAGGAACCTCAGCGACCACCCGTTGCTCTCCGTCGACCTTCCGACTCGCCCGTCTCCGGGCCCGAGCCGCTTCCAAGCTCATGTCAGCTTCCATTCCCACTCGGCGGACCTCGCCGGACCTCCCGACCTGCTGCTGTTCTGTGCGGGCCCGTTCGACGTCGGGTCGGACCAGAGCCCGAGCGGCGCCGTGTTCGGCATCGTGGCCGGCCTCATGGCACCCCGATCACGTGGCTGGGTTCGCCTGGCTTCCGCCGATCCGAGCGACCCACCCCGAATCCATCCCGCCCACCTCGAGGATGCCGATGACCTCAAGTGCATGCTCGACGCCTTCGCGGAAGTACGCCGACTCGCACAGAGCCAACCCGTCGCCGCGATCACGGCCGGCCCCGAGCTCTCACCTGGACCGTCAGTGACGACCGACGACCGCGCCGCGCTCGCGGAGTGGGTCCGCAACGCCGTGTCGACCTACCACCATCCTGTGGGCACCTGCGCCATGGGTCCAGATCCCGACCACGGCGCGGTCACCGACGCACGTGGTTCGGTGTACGGCATTGACGGTCTCACGATCACCGACGCCTCGGTCATGCCGACCATCCCAACCGCGACCACCAACCTGCCGACCATCATGCTGGCCGAACACATCGCACGGTGGCTCCGAGGCGCGTAACGGCGCGGGGGAGCGCATAAGACCTGGCACTAAGCAACGACCCCAAGGCGCGAGACGAGTCGCAATCGCCGGGAGGCGCGCCCACCTGGGATGCAGGCCAAGGCCAGGTCGGAGAGCTGAAATCGCTCCGGCCGCGCATTGCCAATCGGGTAGCCGTATGGCCTTCGCTACGCTCCGGGCTCACGCGTCCTGCGACAAGGATTGGACGGGAGGGTGATGCCACCGACCTTCATACTCATCCTCGCGGGAGCCATCACCTTGAGCCTGATTCTCGTGGTGATCGACCTGGCCACCAGGAGACGGCGCCGACGGAAGATCGAGGGTGTCCGTGCAGCAGAGTACGCCGCGGAGAGGGAGCCCATTCCCGGGCTGGCGCAGGTCGCCCTGGAGGATGGCTGGCAGGGACCGTTGGCCGACCCCGTCCTGACGCCAGGTCTCCCCTTCGGCGGCGTCTTGCCGGCGAACCACCCGCTGGCCGGGCGCCTGTCGCCTGACCAACTGCGAGCGAGGGCCCAGCCGGTGAGCGTCGGCCCGTATGCCGGGAACCTCACCTGCCGGCTTCACTCGACTCTCAGCTCGGACAAGCGGGTCCGGGGCGCCTTCCGCGACTTCGACGTCGAGAACGCCACCTCCGGGCCGACCTATGTCCCGGGCCGCGCGCCGAGGTTCACGCATTGCTACCGGGCCGAGGTCGACGGCGCCGAGGTCGTCGTGGGCAACTGCTACATGTCGCTACCGATCAACTCGGGCACCGTGTACGGGGGCCCGACGCCCGACCTGGCCTACATCGGCTCGGCCTTCTGCGCGGTCAGCCTGTCCAGTGCCGGCACCGGCCGCGTGCAGATCGTCCCGGAGGAGAGGTCCTTGTTCGGCCACGGGCCCAAGAGCGGCTTCGCCGAGCTGGACGACGGCTACTGCACGATTGCCCAGCACCCCAAACGCTCGCGCTCCAAGGTCCTGCGGGGGATGCAGGAACTCGTGCCCGACCAATCCGGACCTCTCGGCCCGGCGCTGGCCGCGTTCATCGCCGGGCGCGACGGATGGGCGTTCACCGTGGACGGCGGCCTGCTGATGTGCGCCACCTTGCAGCCACTCGAGAGCGGCGAAGACGCGCGCCGGCTCGTCGCCGCTGCCACGCGGGCCGCGCAGTTGGTCGGCACCTGAGCGCAGCCGCTGCTGGCCGCGTCGCGCCTCTGGGATCCGAACTGCCGAGACGAGGTCGGGGCCCATGGGACCGTCGGGGCAGGTCGGAGGGCCCGGACCCGACCGGGATCACGCGGACTCGTCGTCACTGGTGAGTTGGCCCTGTGCCGGCTGATGCCGAAGTAGTGACGTCTGCGCCGGCGGCCCATTGACCGGCCGGCATTTCGGGCTGATACTCGGGGCTGCTCGGTTCGTCGGCGACGGGCTCGGGTGGGATCTGCCGAGGACGGAGGCGGGCCATGTCCGACGAATTCGGCCGTTCGAGCGCCGAGGGCGAGTCGGCGCCGCTGGGCATCTCCGAAGCACCGCCGCACGTCCAGACGACCATCCGTGCCTACGCGGCAGCCTTCAACGCACGAGATCCGGAGGCCGCTCTTCCCGAGGTCGACGAAGAAAAGACCTGTTCGACGAGGGGAGACGTCCAAGTCAGGTTGGCCCGCCTAGACCTGGCCAGACAAACCAACTGAGAACCGGCGATTCATCGCACTGGCGACCCGGCT
>Ga0187780_10002032_pt1 | contig 15240 bp, 10 predicted proteins | sample 1015_Q2_SP10_20__FD_132429 | JGI IMG/M metagenome (GOLD analysis project Ga0187780, IMG submission 132429) | Tropical peat soil microbial communities from peatlands in Department of Meta, Colombia - 1015_Q2_SP10_20_MG | ecosystem: Environmental > Terrestrial > Soil > Wetlands > Peat | place... | reverse complement strand
CTTGGTCGGGCGCGAGCGATCGAGGACGACGTCGGGGTGCTGCGTACCATCCGACGAGACGCTCATCGGCAGTCCGTCGGGCGTCTCGAAGCGGAAGCCGTAGCCGCCGCCGGCGGCGCCGGATAGCGGCGCCGGATCGCCCAAAACCTTGACGCCGTAAGACTTGCCCTTGGCGCAGAGCTGATCGACTGCGGTGCGGTCTGGAGCGGCGAAGTTCACGCCAAGCAAGGTCGGCTTCGGCCGCTCGCGGATGGTGAGCACATGATGCTCGCCGCCGGTGGCGCGCAAATGAATCCCGTCGCCGTCAACAGCGACCTCGTCGAGCGCCCAAACCTTGATGTAGAAATCCGCCGATTGCTGGAGATCGCGCACGCCGAACTCGATGCTGCGCACGCCGGTGACCTTTCCGTTCGTCATCACCTATCCTCCGGACGTCGGTGGATGAAACATTCTGCAATGCGATCCTCGCCATCCTTCGCCCGCAAAGATGCGGATCGATTGGACGTCACAATAAGTCCGCCAGCGGAGCCAATCAACGACTGTGTGGCAAGGCGGCGGGATGGCTCTTGTGCGTCCACCCTACTCGCTCGCGCCGATGCGGTGATCGAATAACGACGTTTGTCGGCGGCAAGAGCCGGGCTGAGGTCGCGGCTGCCCGCGATGCCGCGCGTACCGTTGCGTCATAAAATGGGCACCGAATGGGATGTCGCGAACGCCGGACTTTTTGCAGCGTCCGATGAAGCGAACTTCATTACCGGTGTCGCGCTTCCGGTCGATGGCGGTGCCCTCGTCAACATCAATTAAGCCTGCTGATGTGGTCATCGCATCGCAGGTCCAACATTTTTATAAGATGAAGCCCTATCGGCCGAACAGATTGGCAATACACCATGGCCTCGCGCACTATTATTCAAGCATAAGCAGCGAAGCAGCGAGATAGCAGCTTGTGAATTGGAAACCCCACAAAATTTTTTTGGCGCCGCCATCACGGATAATAGACAAAAGTAGGCAACGGCTGGTCGATGGCTTGGAGATTTCATTTAAGCTATTGTTTTGATTGGCGCTCCCTAGGGGAGACTGCGGGCAATTTCAGAAATGCCGATAAATCCGAAGGAAATCGCATCACCTGCCGGCTGAGTGATACCACCAGAGAATACCACCGGCAATCCTTTCGTGCGGTGCGCCGATACGGTGGAACCGCATGTCGGACAGAAATGAAAGGTTAGCAAGTTGCCGCTTTCGGCTGTCCGCCGCCACTCCTTAGCCTCCCCGGCGAAGGTGACCTGCTCGCGGCGGAAGCGTGCCTGGTTGCTGATAACGGCGCCGGTGCGGCGCTGGCACTCCAGGCAGTGGCATATGGAAATGCGCGATGGTTCGCCTTCGATCGTAAGGTGAAGCTGTCCGCAGCTGCAGGTGGCGCGTCGGGTGGTCATAGGTTGGCTCTCAGTGTGTCGATATGGCGGAGTGTAGGCTGACCTTGAAAACGATGCACCATAGGCAGCGGAAATCGTGCCCCTTACTACTGGGAGGGCGAAGGCTTTCCTGGATACGTCGCCATTGCTATCGGCAACTCCGCCGATCCGAATTTCCCCGCGCCGACCATCGCGGTGTGGGAGGAGACACGCCACCCCTGGTTCTCCTTGCCTCCCGACACGCCGCCCAAGAGCGTGGCGAAACAGGCGTGATAAAATACCTAGCGGTCTTCGGCAGTCAGAGAATTTTGATGAGACGCCGCTCTCAAGGTTTACGCGCGCGTCTGAAGGGTAAGCGACGGCAAAGCGCAGCGTCGCGAAGGTATTCCTCGGTACCGCATCGGCGAGCGCTATAACCTCGGTCTGCCCCAGCCTGCACTGGAAGCCGCCATCCTTCGACAGAACCTATGGCGACAGCTCATCTAGCAAGGCTTTAGCCTCCCTAAGATCGCGCGTGTCGAAGCCTTCGGTGAACCAGCTATAGACCGGAGCGAGAAGATCACGGGCCTCATCCCGCTTGCCTTGATCACGCCAAAGTCGGGCCAAGCTCGTCGCAGCGCGCAATTCCCATCCTTTGGCGCATTGCTGCTCTGCGACCTCAAGTGCTTTTTGGAGGCTCGCTTCCGCGGCGTCGGTGTTGGGGTAAGCTTGTTGGAGTAGTCGACCGTGGGTCATGTGGATCAGAGGCAGGCACCATCGATCCCCGATCTGTGAGGACGTGGTGATCGCCCGGTTCACCTGCTCCATGGCACTTTCATATCGCCCGCCCGTGAAGTAGGTCTCCGCTAACAAACAAATCGCAAGACAGAGATTGCTTCGCAGCCCGAGCTGATCAAACGCAGCGAGTCCCTCCTCCAGACACTGAACTCCCTTGGCGACGTCTTTAGTTTGACCGATAGCCCAACCAAGGTATACCAAAGCAACAGCGCGCGTTTGGGATAAACCGTGTTCTTCTGATAACGTGAGTAATTCAGTTGCGGTGTTCATAGCCGCCGCAGCATCATTGCGTGCAACCTGACCTTGGCAATTAAACCAAAGTGCGTGAGCCACCGACGGTACATGCTGCAAGCGCCGCGCCAGATCGATCGCGTCGTGTTCCAACTGCGCTCCTTGGGTCGGATAGCCTAAGAGCCACTGCAAAACTGATTTAATCGACAAGGCGCACACAGCCGGATCATGCCCCAGATACAGAAAGCGGTGTCTGGCATGTCGAATCTCATCATAGAGATTCAATCCCGCGTCAGTATGCACCTTCGCATCCCTAATCTCTCCACGAAACCACCGAATTGGCCAAGCGCAGTGATGCGCCTGTAGCAGAATATCCCGATCATCAAGAGTGCGGGCAACATTGAACAGCTCGTTCGTGATTTCATTTGCACGGGAGAACTGACCCCGGGCAGTATGAAACAACCACAACCCCGCGAGTGGCGGCGCTAAGTCGACATAGCTTTCAAGCTGTCGCGCTAAATCTTCCGCGCGCTCAAAGACAACACCCACCTCCGGTGCGGACCAGCCATGGACGCTCATCAGCGCGGGACCAAGTTGAGATAGGATTGCAAGCTCAGTGCGCGAACGTTCGATATCAGGGGGCAGCCTTTCATTGAGGGCCAAAGCCTGCCGGAAATGTCCAATGGCCTCACGGTTGCTGGCCCGACGTACTGCCTGCTCCCCGGCCGTGCGCCAGTATTTTTGAGCTTTCTCGTCCAATCCCGCTTCCGCGCAATGCCTTGCTAGTATCTCGGGCTGCATCTCCACGATTTCCGGAAACGCTTCTTCAAGCGTGGAGGTAATTTCGCCATGAAGGTGCTGCCGGCGGCTGCGCAGCAGCGTGCCATAGGCTACGTCCTGCACCAGGGCATGTTTGAACAGATAGCTTGCATGTGGCGGGACACCCTGCCGGAACAACAAACCAGCCTGAATAAGACGATCGAGTGCGGATTGGAGTTTCGCCTCCGGCTTGCGCACCACTGCAGCCAGCAGAGCATGCGAGAACTCGCCCAATCGCTGACCCGATCTGCGCCACCTCCTTGGCGGGACCGAGCCGGTCGAGCCGCGCCATTAGCGAGGCATGCAAGCTTGCTGGCACCGAAAGAGCGGGGAACGGAACGGCTGCAGCCGTTTGCTCCTCGGCACTTTCGCTTCCTGCCTCGAGCACTGCCTTGGTCATTTCTTCCACAAAAAGGGGAATGCCATCGGTACGCTCGACGATGTCCTGGCGCACCCTCGCGGGCAGGAGCTTGTTGCCAACGACGCGGTCGATCATCGCGCCGATTTCACGCTCCGTCAGCCGATTGATGGTCAGGGCAGTTACATGCGCACGTCCGATCCAGGGCGGCTCGAAATCCGGTCGGAACGTCACTAGAAGCAAAACACGAAACGTCCCAATCCGGTTCACGATCCGACCGAACAGTTCTAAGCTCGTGGGGTCGCTCCAATGCACATCGTCAAAGACCATGAGCACCGGATTTTGCCGTGCAAGCGCCTCGATCCGCGCCACCAGCACGTCTAGCGTTCTTTGCCGGCGCTGCACTGGGCTCAGCGCGAGTGCTGGATAGCGCCCGTCATTCGGGAGGGACAACATTTCGGCAAAGAGCGCGGCATCCTGAGCACTGGTCGAGGTCGACGCCAGCAGCGCATCGAGTTTATCCGACCTCGCTTGCGGGGTATCGTCGTGTGCAAATCCAGCCACACGCTCCATGTGACCGATGATCGGATAAAGCGCGCTGTCTGTATGCTGCGGCGAACAGAAATAGCGCAATAGGGTGTGTGGTTCTGTGGCAAGGCGTTCCAACAGCGCTACCGTCAGTCGAGACTTGCCAATACCGGCTTCGCCGGAGAGCAACACCACTTGGCCTTCGCCGCTCTTTGCCTTCGACCAGCGTCGCAGTAGGATTTCAAGTTCTTCTTCCCGCCCGACAAGCTCAGTCAGGCCGCTCGCATGTAGCGCCTCGAATCGGCTTTCGACTGAAGCTGGTCGTAGCACTGCCCAGGCTCGCACAGGCCCTGTGATGCCCTTGAGGTCCTTGGCTCCAAGGTCCTCAAGCTCGAACAGGTTACCCACCAGCTCGCGCGTACTTGCGGCAATCACGACACTGTTCGGCTCTGCAATGCTCTGCAAGCGTGCCGCAAGGTTTGGCGTCTCGCCTACAACGGCTTGCTCTTGGGAAGCACCCGACCCAATCAAGTCGCCAATGACCACTAGCCCGGTCGCTATGCCGACACGGGTCTGCAGGGCTGCGCGGGTCTCCAGATCACTCACTGCTGCAATCAACTCCAGCCCCGCTCGCACAGCCCGCTCAGCGTCGTCTTCGTGTGCCTGTGGGTAGCCAAAATACACAAGCACGCCGTCACCCATGTATTTCGCGACGAAGCCTCCGAAGCGACCCACGGTCTCTTCGACGCCCTTCTGGTAGGCCGAAATTACTTCGCGCAGGTCTTCAGGGTCCATGCGTGCCGAGAGTGCCGTTGAGCCGACCAAGTCTGAGAACATCACTGTCACTTGACGACGCTCGGCGCGGTCTTTGGGGAAGATGGTCGGCGCGCTGGAAGTGGTCACGACATCAGGGGATGGAGCCTTGGCGCCCGCATCTGTTCGTAAAGCAGCGATAGCATCAAGGAGTTTGCGGCGGTGGCCGACGACAGAGACACCGAGGTCCTTTAGGTCTTCCGCTGTGAGGTTCGGAAGAACCGTCTCGTCTATCTCATTGTCGCGGAAAGCCGCCTCATACCGTCCGAGGCCAAGGCTCCGCAGCCAGACCACGATGTCCATGACGGCGGCCAAACTCAGGTTTTGTCGCACATCATCGTCCTGCCCGGAGAGGGTGTCCAGGACGGCCTCGGCCCACAACGCCCGCTCATCGCGGACCATCTGCTCGATAGTATCTTGTCAATCGGCTCACCATTGACTTCGAGAATTTCGATCGGCCCACCGGGCTTGGCGTCGTCAAAGACGCCGATTGCAAGTCGCCCGGTGTACCACGCAAACGTATCAAGGTTGGTCCGGTTCTTCTTGAAGATCGGCCCATCTGCATGCTGATGGTGCCCGTGTACGACGTGGCGCTGGCCGTGGCCACCGTCATCATCGTCTCGATAGATTTTCCACATGAGGTCTTCAGCGTCCTGCTCATCCAGCGGACAGTTTAGATTGACGCCCGCGTGTACGAAAACGCGGTGCTTATCCACAAGCATCAGCGGTAACCGTTTGATCCAATCCAAATGTCGCGCCGGCACGACTGTCACGTCAGCCTGATCGCCTTCCCTTTGTCCGTAGGAGATCAACGTCGTACCGCCGCCGTTCGTGAGCCACCAATCGACGTCTGGCAACCTGCGGCACGTCTGCCACATGATGTCCTCATGGTTGCCTTTGAGGCAAATTAGCCGCCAGCCATCGTGCTCTAGGCCCGCCATGAGACGCTCAATGATTTTGCAGCTGTCCGGACCGCGATCAACATAGTCACCGAGCGTGACCAATGTGGCCGGAGGTTCGACGTGCGCCGCAATGCGCGCAAGCGCCATTTCGAGAAGATCGAAGCGCCCATGCAGGTCAGCGATGGCGTAAGTCTTACTCATTGTCTCTTGCTCTTTCGCCACGTTGGCCGCGGGTGAATTTAAGATAAGCGTGCCTCCAAGCTGCGGTCTGTGCCGTCTGTCACAGTGCGCAAAAGACTGCAAAGCAGGCGGCCAATTCCTCGACGCATCGCGGCGGCGGGAAGCGCGATGGCACTCCACGATCGATGTCGCGCTCCCACGGAGACTATCCTTCGATCGACAAGAAGCGGTAACGCCGTGCGCCTTACAAAGAAGGTTCGCCACATTGTCGGACCGCGCGCGAGTTATTGCAGGTACAGGCGAATTTTCGGCAGCAGTTGGCGCGGGCTAAAAGGTTTCGGCACATAGTCATCGCAGCCCGCCGCCCGCGCCTTCTTTTCTTCGCCGCTGAGCACATAGGAGGTGACCGCGATGATCGGGATCGATCGCGGCGTCGGATCGGCCCGTCCATGATCGGGAGCTGGATATCCATCAGGATGAGATCGGGCCGCTGTTTTGCGATTGCCGCCAGCGCCTGCTCGCCGTTTTCGGCCTCTGTGATTTCGTAGTCGGCGAGGGCCAGCATATCGCGGATGATCTGGCGGTTATCCGGTTGGTCCTCGACCACCAAAATGCGCTTGCTCATCTCGTTTCCACCTGCCGCTCGACATGAAAACTCCTTTGAGCGGCCTCCCGTTCCGATCACCAGCAACGCTACTTTTGCATGCGTTACGCGTTCGCCGAGGCGTGGCTCAGGAACTTCTGAAATTGCCGTGTTTTCGCGAGCTCTGGCGCCGTAAATCAGCGTCTGTTCGACGCGGCGCGCGATGACACCGGGCTCGGCGCAGCCATCGGAATAAGATAGCGCGGGACGATAATGAGTTCGCCCTTGGTCAGCGCTGCAGCTTCTGACAATTGATTGACCTGGGTTAGCGCCCAGAACGGCACATGGTACGTCGCTGCAAGAGTTTGTAGCGTATCGCCTGCGCGCGCCGACACTGGCAGGCCGCTGTCCCATAGTTCGATCGAAGCGGTGGGCGGAATGTCAATGCGCAGCGGTGCGGCTTCACCCTCGGCACTGGCAGGTGTCGCCGCGAGCGCCGCAATCTTGCTGACTAATTGGTCCTGGATATCTGCGACCTTTTCCATATTCGTGTGGTAAATCCCGGGGCGATCCTTGAGGTCGAAGCTGGCATAGTGGCCGTGGAAGTCGCGGCCCTGCACGACGTCGCCGCTACCCAGGACGCTATGGGACCGGTAGAGGTTGATATAGCGCTCGACATTCGGCGGCACATTGCTGGCAAAGCGCGTGGGATCGTAGGTGACCAGGAGACTCACTGGGATACCCACCGCGGCGAGGTGTTCGGCAAATGCCACGGCTGCATCGCCGCCCAGAGAGTGGCCGATAATGGCAATTGGTTCAGGATCGCCGCGGTAGTCGGTGATTGCTTGATCGGCGACTCCGCGCCATACCAAGTAGGAATTGACGGTTGCCGTGACGCCCGTGCGGTTGATGCGCTGTGCCAGTTCGTCCATTCCCCAATCAAGCACGCCGATAAAGCCACGGAACAGGTAGGCGCGTCCACGCGGTTGGATCGTCACCTTTTGGGCGGTTCCCGGCGGTTCGAGCCGCGTCGCGGCTTCGCCGGTACTGGCGAGGCACACAGCGATCAAGACGGCTGCGATGTGCTTGGATTGAAACATGCGCTTCGAGTGTTCGGCGAATGAAGCTGAAACAACCGACCCGCGGGCAAGAGACTTCCGCGGGCGCTGAGTTACGGAGACGAGCCCGCCAAAGGAAGACCGCGAAATCCTAATTTTCCGCGAACCGCGGCAGCCATGCCAGTAACAATGGGTAAAATTGAGGAGTCGGCTCGGCATTTCCGTGGTGAGTAGACAGAACCAGCTGCGAAACGGAGGCGTGACCGGCTTGATCTCGTTCGCACCGGCGGATGTCATCTAGGCAACTACTTCAGCGTTCTCATTGGCTATCGTCGGCATGGGAGCGCCGTCGTAAAGCCATGACAAGCAGTCAAACATGTGCGCCTCGTCCCAATTGGCCACAGTTGCATTACGCACATCGCGGGCAATGCCCTCGGCATGAAGCAGCCAGTCCCAGATGGCGCGCGATTCAAGCTGCACGCGAGCCGTCCGCGTAAGCCGAAGCGCCTCGAAGCGGCGGAACGCGGCAGTAAAGTCGTCGTTCACTCCATGGATCAGTTCGCCGAGGCATAACCCATCCTCGATCGCCATACAGGCGCCCTGCGCCAGTGATTGCAGCGGTGCATGAGCCGCGTCCCCGATGAGGACAACGCGGCCTTTGTGCCAGTGCCGCACTGGATTCCGATCCGCGACTGAACGACGCCAACGGAAGTCCGTCATGGCGTTCAGAGCGCGTATTGATGGATGGGCATCGCGGTAAATATGTTCAAGCTCGGCGCGGTAGGTTGCGATGTCGGCTTTCTCGGCGCGGCTTGCTGTGCGAAACACTGCCACAATGTTGAACTCACGTCCGTGGCGTAGGGGATAATGAATAACGTGATAGCCTGGCCCGCCCACAACGGGACGCTGTCGCGCGGAACGTCAACTTTTAGCTCGGCCATTGGAATTATGGTTCGCAGCGCTGCATAGCCGCTGGTGCGCGGCTCACCATCGCCGATCAATTTTTCCCGAAAGAGTGAACGAACTCCGTCCGCGGCGACGAGTGCTGGCCCCGAAAAAGTTCGTCCGTCAACGGTCGCAACTATTACGCTGTCGCCTTGATCCTCGAAATCGGAGACCATGGCATCGGCCACAAGCTCGATTGCATTACTGCGTCGGCAGGCGTCGAGAAGCACGTTATGCAGATCAATTCGGTGAACGATAATGTAGGGATACTTGAATCGCGCCCGCAGCGATGCCCCGTCGGTATACGAACTAACTCTTTGCCATCTAAAGCATCCCACATCAGCACTGCCGCAGGTGAATCTGCGACGGCGAGCACCGGTTCCATCAAGCCCAGCCGGTCAAATACATGAAAGACATTCGGGCCGAACTGGATGCCGTAGCCGATGGCGCCAAACTCCGGTGCTCCCTCGAGCACGCGCGCAGCGAGCCCGCGGTGCGACAGCGCCAACGCCGTCGTGAGCCCACCGAGTCCGCCACCCGCAATAAGGATGGGATCGCGCCTCGCCATGACCAAACCTAGCAATCGCGATGCACCGCAGCCAACCACTACTGCAGGTATTGGCGAATTTTCGCCAGCAGTTGGCGCGGGCTAAAAGGCTTCGGGACATAGTCATCACATCCCGCCGCGCGCGCCTTCTTTTCTTCCCCATTGAGCGCATAGGAGGTGACCGCGATGATCGGGATCGATCGTAATCCAGGATCGGCTTTAATCCGGCTCACCGCTGTATAGCCGTCCATGATCGGCAGTTGGATGTCCATGAGGATGAGATCGGGTCGCTGTTTTGCGATAGCCACCAGCGCCTCCTCACCGTTCTCGGCCTCGGTAATTTCGTAGTCGGTGCCAGCAAGCATATCGCGAATGATCTGGCGATTGTCAGGCTGATCCTCCACCACCAGAATGCGCTTGCTCATGCCGCCTCCACCTGCCGCCCGACGATCACCGGCAACGTGAAGGAAAACGTCGAGCCTTGGCCGACGATCGAGTCGACCCAAATCCGACCGCCGTGCATCTCAATGATGCGCTTCGATATGGCGAGCCCCAAGCCGGTGCCACCCCTCTTGCGGGTAATCGCGTTGTCGGCCTGCTGAAACTCCTGAAACAGCTTGCTTTGATCGGTAGCAGAAATGCCAGGGCCGGTGTCGCGCACCGACAGGTGGAATGACCCGTCACACGCTTTAGCCGTGATGACCACTTCGCCGGCATCGGTGAACTTGATTGCGTTGCCGACTAGGTTGATTAGGACCTGTGTCAAGCGGCGGCCGTCGCCACGACCAGGCGGCAGTTGCGGAGCGACTTCGACTTTGAACCCGAGCTTTTTGTCAGCTGCCAACGGCTCCAGCGTGCTGCGGACGGTCTGCGCAATGTCCTCAACGGAGTAATCGGAAAGTTCGAGCACGAGCTGTCCTGCCTCGATTTTGGACAGATCCAGCACGTCATTGATGAGGCCGAGCAGATGCCTGCCGTTGGCCTCAAGGCGTTTGAGAATGCCAAGCATCTTCTCGGACGGCTCACCATACGCGCCGTCCGCCATTAATTCGGTGTAGCCGAGGATGGCGTTGAGCGGTGTGCGCAGCTCGTGGCTCATATTGGCAAGGAATTGCGACTTGTGCTGGCTCGCCTCTTCCAGTTGGCGGCTCTTATCCTGGATCTCGTCGAATAGCCGCACGTTCTCGATCGCGATCGCGGCCTGATCGGCAAAGGCTGTCACAAACTCGATTTGTTTATCGGTGAACGGTCTCACAGTTGTGCGGTTCACGCTTAATAGACCAATCGGGACGCCATCTCGCAGGAGCGGCACACCCAGCACCGTACGAAAACCAGCTCGCTGTTGAAGTTCGCGCATCGCATATTCAGGATCGGCCAGAACATCGACTATTTGAACAGGCTTGCGCTCGAGCAAAATCCGACCGAACAGCGATCCCCGTCCTTGGTCCATCGGCATAGTTTCATAATAATCCTGTAGACCGGGCGGGAAGCCGTAGGCGGCTACGACGTGGTAGTGTCCGTCTTTCTCTCGAGAGATCGTCGTGATGTCAGCCGCGCAAAGCCGGGCGGCCGATTCGACCAGCGTGTTGAGTACTGACTTCAAATCAAACGTCGAGCGACTAATGAGTTTGAGCATTTCGGCCGTCGCGGTTTGCTGGTCCAGCGACTGCCGTAGTTCGTCCAACAGTCGGACGTTGTCGATCGCGATGGCTGCTTGGTCAGCAAAAGTTTCGAGTAGAGCAATCTGTTTATCTGTAAAGGGCCTGATTTCCGCAAGATGATAAACTAAGAGGACGCCCAGTAGGTCATCGCCTTTGAGTATCGGCACTGCAAGAACGGTTCGGACTTTCTCGACCGCTGGATCTTTCACCACGTACGTAAATTCCGGATCGGCCTGGATATCGGGAATGTGGATCGTTCGGCGCTCGAGTGCCGCGCGGCCGGAAGCGCTGTGCTGGTCTAGGCGAATTGGATTTCGCTCGACAAATTCCCTGCGTTCCTGAGAAGCGTTTAAGGCAACAACCATCCGCAACAACTCACCGTCGAAACGGAAGATGAACGCTCGGTCAGCTCCACACAGCCTGACTGAGCTTTCGGCGACAGTTTCAAACACCGCCTGAAGGTCAAACGCCGAGCGGCTAATGACCTCAAGCACCTTCGACGTCGCGGTCTGCTGCTCTAGTGACTCGGTGAGATCGGTGGTCCGCTGCCGCAATTCATTAAGCAGCCGCGCGTTCTCGATAGCGATAACGGCCTGGTCGGCAAAGTTGGTAAGCAAGGCAATCTGCGTTTCGGTAAATGGGCGTACCTCTTGGCGGTAGAGGAGGAGATTGCCGATCAATTCGCCTTCCTTCAGCATCGGAACGATGACAAGGGTTCGTGCCCCAGCAAGTTCGACGAAGCTGACAGCCGCCGGGTCGCGCGCTTTATAGGCGGGGTCCTCTTTGTAGTCGGCAATGTGGACCGGCCGCTTGGTAGCAATAACGCGACCGAGCGCGTTGTGTGCGCTGGGAATAATCAACGGATTGCGCCGTCGGGCCTCGGCGTAGGCGGGCGGCGGGTTATGCATTGCCGCAAGGCGGAAAGCGCCATCTTCACGCAGCTGTAACGTGCCGAATTTGGCGTCGCAAATGCGCACCGCATTCTCCAGCATGGCTTGGAAAACCGGCTCCAACTCGCCCTGCGACGAACTGATCACGCGAAGCACATTCGCTGCCGCAGTCTGCTGTTCTAGCGACTCCGTGAGATCGCTCGTGCGCTGGCGGAGTTCATTGAGCAGCCGTGTGTTCTCGATGGCGATAACGGCTTGTGCGGCGAAGTTCTTCACCAACTCAATCTGCTTGTCGGTAAACAGTCGTACTTCTTGCCGGTAGATGGAGATGGCGCCGATTAGCTTGCCCTCATTAAGCATCGGGACAATGAGAAGCGTGCGAGCGCCAGCGAGATCAGCAAGATCGACTACGGCCTTGTCTCCGTCTAGGTAGGGTTGCCGGGTTCGAATGTCGTCGATGTGCGCGATCTGTTTAGTCCGCGCTACCTGAGCCAGGCCACTTTTTGGGTGAGGGCGAATGACTGTGCCAACCCGGTGTGCAAATTGAGGTGGTGGGTTGTGCAGCGCAACGGTGCGATAGGCACCGGCGTCGTAAAGATTCAGCGTTCCGAATTGGGCTTGGCAAATTCGTGTGGCATTTTCCAAAATGGCTCGGAACACTTGTTCAAGCTCGCCGGACGACGAACTGATGACGCGCAGCACATCCGCCGTGGCAGTCTGCTGTTCTAGCGATTGGCGCAGCTCGGTGAGCAGGCGCGCGTTTTCGACAGCGATGACGGCTTGGGCCGCGAAATTCGTGACCAGTTCGATCAGTTTGTCATCGAATGGCATTACCTCTCGGCGATAGATGGCAATGATACCTATCGCGCGGTTCTCTTTCAGCAGCGGCACCGCAAGAATGGTGCGAATACCCGCAACGTCGACGCCAGTGACAAAGAGGGGTTCACCTGCTTGATAAGCCCGTGTGGCCTTCAAATCAGGCTCCTGGACCGGAACGAGCGATTTAGCGGCGCGAACGGCCGGAACCTCGGGACCGAGATGAAAAACGCGTCCAACCTGCCAATGCTCGAGATAACCGCTAGCGAGCGCACCGTGAAACGCGGCGGTGCGGAACGCGTCGCCTTCGCAGAGCCACAGTGCGCCGTAGCTTGCGTGGCAGAGTTCGGTTGCCTTTGCTAGGATCGTGTCAAACACCGGCTGTAATTCGCCGACGGAACGGCTGATTACGCTCAACACTTCCGCGGTGGCCGTTTGTTGCTCCAATGCTTTGCTGAGATCGCCCAGCAGCCGCGTATTCTCGATGGCGATGACGGCCTGGGCGGCAAAATTCGTCAGCAGTTCAATTTGCTTGGTGGTGAAGGGCAGAACCTCTTGGCGATATACGTTGAGGGCGCCTACGACCGCACCTTCCTTCAGCATTGGCACTGAAATCAACGAACGGATACCGGCAACTTCCACAGAGGCCACTGCCAGCGGATCGCGGTCAAGATAGGAAGGATCCTCTTTGAGATCGACTACCTGGACCGGCTTTCGCGTCTCAAAAGCGCGTGCCGTTGGCAAAGAAGCACCCGGCCGGAATGTCGTACCGACACGCCATTTATCGCTAAACGCCTGTGGCAGCGTTCCGTGTCCCGCTGCGCGGCGCATCTGGCCGTCGCTCTCGCGAAGCCACAAAGTACCGTAGCTCGCCTGGCAGAGCCGCGTTGCGCTCACGAGCATGGCATCGAACACGGGCTGCAGATCGCCTGGCGAGGAGCTGACGACTTTCAGCACCTCCGAGGTAGCCGTTTGCTGCTCTAGTGCCTCAGACAGATCAGTGGTGCGCTGCCGAAGTTCGTTGAGCAGCCGCGCGTTCTCGATGGCGATCACGGCTTGAGCGGCGAAGTTTCTTACCAACTCGATCTGCCTCTTTGTAAAGGACTTCACGACTCGTCGTGTGCAAACAAACACGCCGATTGTGACGCCGTCCCTCGATAGCGGCACGCCAAGAGAGGTGCGCCAACCGCCGAGTCTCTGACCTTCAAGAAAGGTATATTCCGGATCGGCGAGCACATCTGGAATATGAGTGATCTTGCCCTCTAGAGCCGTCCGCGCGGCCGTCGCTCCACGTCCCGGAGCAATCGGATGCTGATCGAGGAAATCCTTAAGTTGGTGTGAGGAACTGATACAAGCGCCGATACGATAGATCTCTCCATCGCGTAGATAGATGTACGCGTCGTCAGCATCGCAAACACGAGCTGCCGACTCTACCAGCGTTTGCAGCACAACCTGCAAATCAAACGTTGACTGGCTAATGACATTGAGCACGTCGGCAGTCGCCGCCTGTTGTTCCAGCGCTTCGTCACGTTCGCTGGTGAGGCGGTTGACTTGTTCCTGCCAATCCGCCGCAGAGGTTTGCCTCCTCGGCGTTGCGCGAGCTTTGGATCTGATCGTCCGATGCCGCCGGCTTTTGACCGGCCGCCTACTATCGTGCCGTCTCATGTTGCCGCCCCGGCACTGCATGAACAACAATCAATCCTAGGCAATTCTCGCCCTTTGCGCCATGGCAGGAATAGGGGCCGTCTAGGATTTTGGCTTTTCGGTTATTAGCGACCTCTGACCAGTACGCTGAAGTCTCGGCACCTCAAGGTTTCTTCCCCTGCGCATGATGGCGCTATTCGATAACGTCGTCAGCAAATGCGAGTAGTTCTGGGGGCACCGTGAGATCGAGCGCTTTTGCGGCCCCTAAATTGATGACCAACTCCAGCTTTGGCGGGAATTCTACCGGCAGGTCGCCAGGTTGGGCACCCTTGAGAATCTTTACAACGTAAGTGGCCGCACGACGAAAGCATTCAGCCAAGTTGACCCCGTAGCTTATCAATCCGCCAGCATCGACGTGATCTCGAAATGCGTAGAATGCCGGCATTCGCGTTGCCGCCGCGAGCTTGGCGATCCGTTGCCGTTCGTTGAAGAACATTCCATCAATCAGAACGAGCACACCTTGGACGTGGTCATTCGCCAATGCTTGGAACGCGGCGTCCAGGTCTTCGGGGGCACGGACCTCGGCGGGAACCAACGCGATGCCGAGCCGCTGTGCCGCACTCTCCGCTTCTTGCCTATCGATAGTGATCCCGCCTGCGACGTTGACCAACATCCCGATCCTGGTCGCCCCGGGTATCAATTTCAGCCCGAACTCCAATTGCTTTCCAGCCAGACCACTCACGCGGAACAAGATGCCGGTAACATTGCCGCCCGGGTGCGCATCACTTGCAATTAAGCCAAGGCGGATCGGATCGGCGAGGAATGGACAAACGATCGGGATCGTCTGGGTACGCGCTTTGAGCGCGACAACGGTCGGAGTAACGGTAGCCAGGACCACGTCGGGCTGCAGCCCGATCATCTCGTCTACGAGTGCGGGCAGACGATCCAAGTGTCCATCAGCGGAACGGTAAACAAAGTTAAATTGTTGACCTTCGACGTAGCCAAGTTCGCGCAGACTATCTGTAAAGGCAGCGATCATACGCTGATTACGCTCTCGAACGACCACGCTCAGAAACCCG
>Ga0187780_10002031_pt1 | contig 15242 bp, 14 predicted proteins | sample 1015_Q2_SP10_20__FD_132429 | JGI IMG/M metagenome (GOLD analysis project Ga0187780, IMG submission 132429) | Tropical peat soil microbial communities from peatlands in Department of Meta, Colombia - 1015_Q2_SP10_20_MG | ecosystem: Environmental > Terrestrial > Soil > Wetlands > Peat | place... | reverse complement strand
TCAACTCTTGCAGCCTCCTAGCTGGCAGCATCCTCTCGGCACGAACGAGGCCGGCCAAGATTTATTGAGCCAAGTAGTCTTCGGAACCCAAGCCTCACTGATTGTGGGTTTCGCCGCTTCGATCATCGCAGCAACTGTAGGAACCACAGTGGGAATCTTCGCCGGGTACTTCGGCGGACTAATACGCGAGTTTCTTCTGAGGCTAACTGACTTCTTCATAGTAATTCCGTCACTGGTCCTGATGATTGTGCTAGCGGCAGTTTTAGGAGCGGGATTATCGAGCGTGATCCTAGCAATTGGCCTTGTAGGCTGGACTGGCACAGCCCGAGTTGTAATGTCGCAAACTCTCTCCGTACGAGAACATAGTTTCATTGAAGCCAGTCGCGCATCAGGAGCAGGCGACCTCTACATTCTCGGCTCACACGTTCTACCGAACGTAATGCCCGTTGTCTTCGCCCAAGCCGTGCTGGTGGTTGCTAACTCCATTCTGTACGAATCGGTTCTCACATTCTTAGGTTTAGGTAACCCAAACCAAGTAACCTGGGGGCAAATCCTCCAGTTCGCGTTCACATCCGGAGCCATCACAACTGCATGGTGGTATGTTGTACCCCCTGGCCTAAGCATCATGCTGGTTGTGTTAGCCTTCTCGCTTACAGGATACTCACTGGACGAAATCTTCAACCCTCGAGTGAGAAAGATCTAACCATGGAGAAACCAGTCATACTGCACGTTGACGACCTCCGAACCTACTACAGAACATTACGCGGACCACTCAAAGCAGTCGATGGCGTCTCCTTCTCTCTACAAAGAGGCGAGATTCTCGGCTTAGTAGGCGAGTCAGGCTGCGGAAAGACCACGCTCGCCCTATCAATAGTTAGGCTACTCCCTCCAGGAGCCCAAGTGATTGCCGGAAAGATATCCCTAGACGGACAAGATATCCTCAACATGAGCGAGGAACAGATGAAACATGTGCGATGGAAAAAAGCCTCCATAATCTTCCAGGGAGCACTCAACTCACTCAACCCAGTATTACCGGTAAAGGAACAAATAGCGGAGGCAATCCTAGCCCACGAGAAGACGGAGCAGAATACTGTTGACAAGCGAATCAACGAACTTTTCAACGCCGTAGGGTTAGAATCGACGCGAAAAGAGAATTTTCCACATGAATTCAGCGGTGGAATGAAACAACGAGTAATGATCGCAATGGCCCTCGCCTGCAACCCTGAACTCGTCGTTGCAGATGAGCCAACCACTGCACTAGACGTAATCGTCCAGTACCAGATACTGGACCTGATAAGGGACCTACGTGACAAGCTGCAAATCTCAATGATCCTCATCAGCCACGACCTCTCAGTAGTCGCCGAACTCTGCGACAAAGTCGCCATCATGTACGCGGGAAAAATTGTTGAATTCGGAGATATCTTCGGAATATTCGAAACACCCAAGCACCCTTACACTCGAGCATTGTTAAGATCCATCCCTAAGATGACAGGCACGAAAACTCGTCTGGCATACATCTCAGGCACCGTCCCCGATTTAACAGGGGCAGTTCCATCTTGCAGATTCTACGAGAGATGCCCATACGCGCAGAAGAAATGCGCCGAGGTTGAACCGGAAACCGAACACGTTGATCAAACACATTCAGTAGCATGCCACTTTTGGACGGACATCAAATGACAATTGGCGCGACCGCTGAATCTCTTGTCGTTGTCAAAAACGTAAAGAAGCTATTCCCAGTGAGACGCGGAGCCTTCAGAGTCTCCCGTTCTGACCGAAAGTTCGTCCACGCGGTTGACGGCGTTGACGTCGACGTACGTAGAGGGGAAGTCCTATCTTTAGTTGGTGAGTCAGGCTGCGGGAAAACTACGCTCGCACGCCTCATACTACGTCTCCTCGACCCAACTGACGGGACCATATTTCTGAATGGACAGGACTTATTCAAAACAACAAAGCAAGAGATGCGCAAACTTCGACTTCAGATGCAAGCCGTATTCCAAGACCCATACGCATCTCTCGACCCTAAGAAAACTATCCTCCAGGTCGTTTCAGAACCGTTAGTAGTTAACCACCTCAACAAGAATGGATTGAACATTCTGGAACGGGTTACTCAGTCGCTTGTTGCAGTAGGCTTAACCCCTCCAGAACTGTACTTGGGCAAATTCCCATACGAGTTAAGTGGCGGTCAGAGACAGAGAGTAGCGATTGCACGTGCAATTGCCATAAAGCCGAGCCTCATCATAGCCGATGAGCCTGTCTCGATGCTTGACGTCTCAATACGAGCTGAAATCCTTGCACTAATGCTAGATCTCAAACAGAAGTTCAATTTGACTTACGTTTTCATCACGCACGATTTGGGTGTTGCTCGTTACGTATCCGACAGAATGGCTGTAATGTACCTTGGAAGGATCGTTGAGATAGGCCCCGCAGAGGAAGTTTGCGCAAACCCAGTTCACCCGTACACTAAAGCGCTTCTCTCAGCTCTTCCCAACGCTGACCCAAGAGCCAGGCATAGAGGCGTTCAAGTGAAAGGAGAAGTGCCCGATGCAATTCAAATCCCATCCGGATGCCGTTTCAGACCTAGATGCCCGTATGCATTCGAAAAGTGCACCGTCGAACCCATGCACTTGAAAGTGGGCCCCGATCATTACGCAGCCTGCTATCTCGGCGAGGAAATCAGCGCGCGATAACTGACGCTGCTAGCTTAAGCAACCTCTCGAGATTCACCAGGTCCAATTGTTGCTTACCTTGCTTTATCTGCGCGGTGAAATCTTCAACCAACGAGATCAAAGGTGAACTCGCCCAGTTCAATTCCTCCACCGCTTTCCCCTGAAAACTCGTTATTCGGATACTCTGCGCATACGGATCAATATGCAGAAAGGATTCCTTGAAAACTACATCAACCCACAAACGGTGACGCGCACTAGGAGAGGAGTACAGGTTCAGCATACCTTTCGTACTATTCGCAAACGACACTAAAGCCACTAGTGCAGAGGCTCCTGAGCGACCCTTGCACTTTTCGGCGCTGATGCTTCTAATCTTCGATTCCTCCAACCATTCCATTACGTCGAGGAGCTGAACCAATTTCGTTGAAAACTCGGGACTAATGAGCCTCTCACTAACGCCACAATTCACTGTCAGCGAAGTCATACTGCCAGTTGATGCGTTGATGCGCTTAACCTCCCGGAAGCCAGGCTCATAGTTCAGCAGATTTGGAGAGTATACGCACAAGCCAGTCTCATTTGCAATCGCCCCAATCTTCCGGGCATTCTCGACAGTAAGCGACGTCGGAAAGTCGACAAGCACATGCTTGCCGTCCAACAGAGCCTTTTCCGCGAGCTGATCCCTTTTGATGCTCGAGCCAAGAAATGCAATAGCAGTGAGCTGAGTACTGAGGGCACTACGCGACACGTTTCCTCGCTTCACGGCTAACCTGATTAGTTTCCAACCATCACCCGACTCGGGAGTGTAATCAAGTGCACCAGTTAAATCCACAAGACCGATAGTGTGCATGTCAAACGACTTCCTTCAAAGGTAGTTTAACCGGCTTGTCACGCTCAACGGATTGAAGTGTTGCTAGAATTATTTCGAGCGCCGCACGCGCATCAGCTCCGGTCACGGGAGGATCAGCACTATTGATTATCGAGCTGACGAAGGCGATGATCTCATTTTCGTAAGCACTGTTCACGCTTAACAGCTCGCTGTATGAAAGCGGGTATGTTGCACCAGATTCGGTACCGTGCGTGACAACGTTCATGTGGGTATCAGACGCTGAAACAAGTCCTTTTGATCCCAAAACCTCCAGGGTAGTGTATTGTGCGAAGCCGCTAGGCAGTACGTACCCCACTTCGAACGAAGCGACGATTCCCTTCTTGAACTTGAGCACTGCAAATACCTGTTCGTAGACCTTCTTGGATCCGGTTGCCGTCGCAATTCCTCGAACTTCAACGACATCATCAGCGAACATCCATCGCAACAAATCCGCTTCATGGATTCCGATCTCAGCGGCAGGACCAAGTGTCATCGTCGGGTCGAAATACCAGGAACCAGATTCAGCCATGGTTCGCCTTGAAATCTGCGTTGCCCAGACGGGTTCACCAATCCGTCTTTCAGTGATTATTTTTCGTACGATCTGGTAGCGTGGAATGAACCTTCGTGAATGAGCTATCATCAGTTTCACGTCGTTTTCGGCACAGGTGTGAATCATTCTGTCCGCATCACTCAGCGTCAAAGCAACCGGTTTCTCGCATAATACATGCTTTCCCGCCTTAGCAGCAGCGACGGCTATCTCAGCATGGAACTTGGTCGGAGCACAAATGTCAACAGCTTCCACTTCTTCGATTTCTAAAAGTGCTCTGTAGTCTTTGTACCAGTGTTCAGCGTTGAATTTCGCTGATATTTCTCGAGCGCGGGCTCCGTTACTGTCGGCGACGGCCACGAGCCTTACTCTCGGAATCCGCATTATTGCAGGAAGATGAGACTCCTGAGCTATTGATCCACAACCAATCAGACCTATACCGAGCTTCCGCCTCGTTGGCTGTCGCTGCGAAGCTTGAACCTCCAGGTCACTTGAAGGAAGGCATCACTTCTCTTCCGAACAGTGACGTTTGAGAAGCGACCTCGTCATATGGTTCGTTTCCAAAATAGCAGATCAGATGATCCAAGCCAGCATCTTTGTACTTCTCCACCTCGTTCACAATGGCCTCATGTTTTCCCCCAATCATGTAAGCCTGCTCGCCCGAGCTCAAGGAATAAGTTGTGCCGGCCAAAGCGGAGAGCTTGACAGGGACCCTCACGCTGATGGAGATTCGCCGCTTCTGCTTCGAAATTGAATCGAGTTCTGCTTTTCCGCGAGCTAACTCTTTAGGAGAAAGACCAACTGGATGCCAACCGTCTCCTATGCGTTCAACGCGCCCGATTGCAGCATGGGACGTTCCGCCTATCCAAAGTGGTGGACCATTCTCTTGAACCGATTTAGGGGAGAAAGCTATGTCGTTGACCTTGTAGAATTGCCCGTTGAACGTTGGTTCGGTATGAGTCCAAAGGTTCCTAAGCAACCGTATCTGTTCATCCATTATCTTGCCTCGTTCATGAAAATTAGAGCTAAGAGTAGCGAACTCATCTTCCATCCAGCCAGCCCCCAATCCTAGAATTAACCTCCCATCGCTCAACTGGTCCAACGTGGCTGTCTGTTTTGCAAATAGGACAGGATTCCTCATAGGTAGAACAATGATTGAAGTGCCAAGGTTAACTCTCTCCGTCTTGGCGGCAGCATAACCAAGAGTAATCAAGCTCTCGTAGATATTCCCATAAGGGTTGGAGAACTGTTTGTTCACAGCAATATGGTCAGTCGTCCAGATTGAGTCGAAATTCAATTTCTCTGCAAGTTTGCAGAATTCCACAACAGAATTCTTCGACATGGGAACGCCGTAATGCGGAATGCATGCACCAAACTTCATGTTCAATCACATAGTGAAGTGGCGGACCGTTAGCCTATTTGGCTTACGCTACATCCAAACGAGTCTGGCTAACTCTAGCATACTCTTATCACGCCACGCAACAAGTTCCTTGTCGCTTACGCCACGCTTACGAACAGAGTTACGAACACTTCTCTCCACACTAAGCTTGATTGGTTTCGGTATCCTACTCCACTTGGCGAGGCTGCGCCATGTATCAGGCAGAATCTTCGAGTAGTAATCCATGCACGCCTCAATGCCCCCAATCCCATGAGGACCACCATGGATGTGAGCTTGCAGGAACGGTCCCAACCCGATGCAGAACGATGCCTTCGCAAATTCGCATAGAGCAGCATCAATCTCTCCTGCTGAAACGACTCCTCTACCAACCATATCAACTGCCTCACGAAACAATGCGAACTGAAGGCGGTTCACGACGTAGTCCTTGACTTCTCGTTTCATCACTAATGGTTGCTTTCCAAGATTTCTCATTAAGCTGGAAGCTACCTTTACAGTCTTAGAGACAGTAAGCCTCCCGGGAACGATCTCTACAAGGCTCGTCAAATGAACAGGAAGTTGACAGGGGTGAATGACAACGCATCTCCCGGGTACCTTCGCTGCAACCTGAATCTTAGACATTGGAAAACCTCCTGAACTGCTTGCTATGATAACATCAGAGCGCGTAAGGGCACTGATCTTCGAGAACACTCGTTGTTTCAAGACGAGGAATTCCGGAACTGACTCTTGCACGAAATCAGCATCCTCAACCGATTCTGGAAGGCTTGTTGTACATTTGACGCGAGCAGTCGCTTCATCTGCTCCGTTCTTGTTGATCAACCCATAATTCGTCAAAGCTCGGAAGTTCGACGCAATAATTCTTCTCGCAGAATCAAGCGCGTCCCTGTCTACGTCTTGCAGAACAACCTTGTAACCTTTCCCAGCGAACAACGTTGTCCAGCTGCGCCCGATCGTCCCCGCGCCAACACACGCGATCCGTTCAATCCCCGTTTGCATGAGAGCAACCTTGCGACGTTTACAATGGTGCTCCCAGATATAATGCGAATTCTATGGGAAACTTCGCCGATCCACGTCAAGATAAGTCTTAAATGAGATTCAGGCATCGTCGTGCAGGCGAATAATATGCAAAAAGAATTCTCGGCCCTTGAAGAACAGATTATTCGAGAAGTCTCGCCTGACAATTTGATGCAGCATGTCCACGAAATTTCAAAATTCGTTCGCACGTCCGGAAGCGAGGAAGAATCAAAGTCGCTTGTTTATGTGAAGAAGGTTCTCGAATCCTACGGATTCAAAGTGAGGCAGTATCGACCTGAGACTTACATCGGTGAACCCAAATCGGCGACGCTTCGGACAGTCGCACCCGAATCGAGTGAGATCAAGGGAGTTACAGCAGCATTAGCTCCCTCAACTCCTCCAGACGGGATTGAAGCTGAAATCGTTTACGTCGGTGCAGGCTCGGAAGCCGAATTTAACAAACAGTATGTCCATGGGAAACTGGTTCTCATAAAGGAACTTGCGGAACCGGAGATAGCTAAACGAGCTGACAATCACGGTGCGCTTGGCCAGGTATTCATCAACGATTACTTCGCTCATGAAGGAATCGTGTCGGTCGTGTGGGGGACACCCAGACTTGAGACTTCATCTCTCCTTCCAGCTACACCCTGCATATCAATAACTGAGAAGGAGGGCGCCTTTCTCCTACGGTTAATGGAGAAGGGAAAAGTCACTGGCAGACTTCTAACCGAATCGGTCAGAGGATGGAGAAAGATTCCAGTTCTTACAGCAGATCTGCAGGGCAAGGTTGAACGAGATAGGTTCGTGCTCTTTGCTGGACACATAGATTCATGGCACTACGGGGCAATGGACAACGCGAGCGCAAACGCCATCATGCTTGAGGTCGCCCGCATCCTTTCCAAGCAGAAGAATTACCTTCGCCGCGGCGTTCGGCTAGCGTTTTGGTCAGGCCATTCGCATGGAAGATACGCTGGATCCACATGGTACGCTGATAATTTCTGGCTTGACCTAGAGAGAAAATGTGTTGCTCACGTGTACACGGATTCAGCGGGCGCTAAAGGCGCGACAGCCCTAACAGAGGCATCCGTAATGCCGGAAACAATGGACCTCGCAGCAGCAACAATCAAACGCGTAACCGGCCAGAAACTAACCGGCCGCGGCTTCTCTAGGGCGGGCGACCAATCGTTCTGGGGAATAGGCATACCCTCAATGTTCATGCTCCTCTCCGAGATCCCCGTTGAAGCAGGCAAGAAAAACCCGGAGCTCAGGACAGTCGCACTCTTCGGCCCCTCACCAACAGGCTTAGGCTGGTGGTGGCACACACCTGAAGATACTGAAGACAAGATTGACCGCTCGAACATAAAGCGTGACGCGACAGTCTATGTGCTCGTCACGTTCGCATTATGCTCACGACCCATCATACCCTTGAATTATGAGAATGCTGCGAAACAGTTGAAACAGACTCTAACCGATCTCCAACAAGCTGGAAACGGAAACTTCGACTTGCAGCCGTTAGTGACACAAGCAACGAAGCTGGTTACCGCAACTAAGAAACTCAACGTTCGAACGAAAAAGATGAAACGTGTCGAGAAGAAAATTGAAGTCTACAACAAAGCGATAATGCGACTCAGCCGTATCTTAGTCCCCCTCACCCAAACTCGCATCGGAAGATACGACCATGACCTCGCTATCCCCATTCCACCACTCCCAACCCTTGACGCAATACGAAAACTACCACAATTCGGCCAGGACTCGGATGAATTCAAATTCCTTAACAACGGTCTTCGAAGGAACGAAAATCAGGTTGCCGACGCATTAGATAAGGCCATTGAGATCATTGACGAGGCGTTGGCATAATTCGGCGACTAGCCGCAAGGTGATTGATACAATCTAAGTCTACTTTTTGCTCTCGTATCCCAGGCTGCACATTAAAGTTAGAGCGTAGATTTGGGCGAAATTCACCAAGTCGGTTATGCTAACGTTTTCATCAGCTCCGTGTTGTCTACTGGTCTCATGATCACCCGGCCCGAACCCGCATATCACAGGAACCCCGGCATGCACCAAATATGCGCCGTCAGTAGTTCCATATCCTGCTGCTAATTGAGGCTCATACCCAACCACCACTTGAGTTGCTCTCTGCGCAGCCTTCAACCCGACATTGGATTCGCTAATTTCCGCGGCAGGGGCGAAGGCGAATGGTTCCACCGATGCGGAGAACTTAGGATCCTCACGTTTGAGAGAATCGATTGTTTGGTTAAACTTTCGAACGATTGAATCCTCGGCCATACCAGGCACCAATCTCACATCGACTTCTGCTTCACATTGTTCTGGAATTATGTTCGTCTTGCTGCCACCTCTGATGACTGTCCCCGCTGAAATTGTTGGGTTGGGAAGCAGTCTGTGCGGCGTGTACTCAAGTTGAGTCTTTTCTAGCGCGAGCAACAGCTTACTCATGCTGAGTACTGCGTTAATTCCTTTCGACGGATTACTTGCGTGTGCTGCTTTCCCGTAGGTTTTTAGTCTCAGCCAACAGTTTCCCCTTGTTGCATGTCTGATTCTGATTGTTCCATTATATACCGACCCTTCAGCAACTATCCCCAAGTCAGCTTCAGCTAAATGATTCTTGATCATATATTTGGTCCCGTAAATTGAGTCGACTTCTTCATCGGCCACCGCGTGAAAAGCCACTGAACCTTTCAATGTCAGTCCAGATTCAACAATACCTCGGAGGGAGGTTGCGACTGCAGCAAGGCCGCCTTTCATGTCAGCAGCTCCCCTCCCAAGCAACAAGTCACCTTTCACTATCGCATCATACGGTCCGACGGTCCAAGCGGATGCATCTCCTTCCGGGACAACATCCATATGCCCGTTGAAGAGAAATCGAGGTTTCTCCATGGAACCCTTGAGGATTGCTTGCAGATTGACAAAGCCCGGACCGGCGGTATGGAGCGAAACGTCCAGTCCAAATGATGATAAATCATGTTGGAGAATCTGCGCGACGCTCGAGACATCGCCAGGAGGATTAACGCTCTTTTCACGTATCATGTCCTGTGCGAGTTGAACCAGGTTTGGTCTTAATCGCTCAATGGTTTGAACAACCGATTGCTCAAGCGACATGACCAGTTAGGTACAGATTGCACGATTATAAGGACGATAGGCTGAGTGATGAGCGAAGTCTACTAACTAGAAGTCGCATGAAAGAGAATTTTCCCGTGCGGTTAACCGGCATCGATTTATCGATTGAACGATTATTCACTCTTCTAGGATACATTTGTTGGATAGGATTCGAATCTCATCAGGCACGAAATGGGAACCACTCGTAGGCTATTCGAGAGCAGTCAGAGTTGGAGACTTAGTGCACGTTGCCGGAACAACCGCCACGGATTCAGATGGACAAATCGTTGGAGTTGGAGACGCAGCATTGCAAACTCAGCAAGCTCTCAAGAACATTAAATGTGCCCTAGAAGCGGTGGGCGCAACCCTAAATGATGTCGTAAGGACGCGAATCTTCATAACAGATATTTCAAAATGGGAACAAGTAGGACGAGTTCACGGAGAATACTTCAAAGACATCAGACCTGCCACGACAATGGTAGAGATAGGTCGATTAGTTGACCCGAAGATGATTGTTGAGATTGAAGCCGAAGCAATGGTTACGAGACATTAGATTTTGAAACCAATATCGCGGTAACCCCGAATCCCACCGAGTATGACCAGTTATCTGTCGAGTCTTAGCTGTTAAGCCTTAATGGCAGTATACGCCAGTGAATTACAAGGATGAGGTGGGAAAATGAATGTGGGCACCAGCCAAATTACATGCAGCAACCTGACCAAGATCTACGGAAACAGTAAAACGAAAGCGCTCGACTCTGTGAATCTCTCCCTGCCTTCCCACGGCATATTCGTGCTCATAGGCCGCAACGGTTCCGGAAAGACAACGCTCGTGCGCATCTTAGCAACGGAACTCGAACCGACTTCCGGTACTGCCATGATAGACGGGTTAGATGTTGTACGTGAGAGTCGGAAGGTCAGGGAGAAAATTGCCATCGTGCCACAGGAAGCTAGACCGATACCATGGATGACGCCCATGCAAACCGTTCAATCTTACCTTCTCTGGAGAGGCTTCAGCTACAGGGAAGCAAAGCGAAGAACAATTGAAACGCTTGAGAGGCTTGGGGTCGGCGGATCACTAAACGCGTTGAACCGCTCCCTTTCGGGCGGGAACAAGAGGAAGGTCATGGTCGCCACTGTTCTCTCATCCGAGGCTGAAGTGATCTTCATGGACGAACCAACCACTGGGCTCGACCCGATCTCAAGAAGGGAATTTTGGGAAACACTCAGGGAAATCGGTAAGGACCGGTTCACATTTCTCACAACGCACTACTTGGAAGAAGCTGAGCAACTCGCCGACCATATCGGGATGCTAGACCACGGTCACCTTATACGCATTGGAACGCTAGAACAATTACAGCAGAGCGTCCCTCACAACTACAGCATCAGGATTCTATCGAAAACAGCACCTATACTTCCCGAACTAGTGAACGGTGAGGTGGTGACGTCGACGGACGGCAACGTCCGAGTGCTTACGAGTGAAGAAGAAGCCTTCAAAATCTCAAAAGAGCTCACCAAGTTCGGTCACAAGTTCACGATTAACCTGGTCTCGTTGGATGATATTTTCTTCTATCTAGCGCGGAGAAGAGCAGGCGAATAAGTTGGTCGTTGCGAAACGTCCAATCAGGAGAAGCCTGTTGAGTCAAATTGTCGCATCCATCCTTGTGAACTCTGTATATGAGATGAGTAACTTTCCCATCGTGCTTATCAACACGGTACTGTCGCCGCTTTCGTTCCTGGTGGTCATAGTGTTTGTCAGTCATGGTAGTTTGATTGGAGAGGCCGTTGCGGGCGGGTTCATTATGAGCATGTTCTCAGCCGGTGTAGGTCTTCAAGGGGACCTATCACACTTGAAAAACGATTTCAAGCTTCAAGATATGGTGGTTAGCTCGCCGACTAGTTGGCAGACCTACATGTTTGGTATGGCGATTTCTGAAATTGTCTACTCTTTTCCTGCGTTAATCGTTCTCGTTGTACTGGCGTATTACTATATGCCCTTGAACTTATTAGGAGCCTGTTCGCTTCTGGGAGTACTTCTGCTCATGTTCCTGACTTCAGTCGCAATCGGATTTACTCTTTCCACATTCTCAACGGACATAGTCCAAAGCTTTGCGTTCTCACGACTAATTTCTACACTCTTCTCGACGATACCGCCCGTCTACTACCCCATCACCTACATCCCGTTGCCGTACCGGTATCTAGCTTACCTATCCCCCACCACGTACGCAGCGGAGCTGGCTCAGAATGCAGCAGGCTATCTGCCCTTGACGCCTACTGCGATCGCTGTGGATTGGATGATTCTGGTCACGGTGACTGTAGTGTTGTTTTTCGTGGCAAGGGGTAAGTCGCGATGGCGAGAGGTTTAGACAGTTAAAGAGCGTACTTAACCCGGGTTTTTCGCCCCGTCTTTGCTGATTCGACCATAGCGTCGAGCACGATGCTACACTTGTAACCGTCTTCGAAGGTCGCCCCGAGCGGAGCTACCGGCGTGTCATTGATGATTGCGTTGATGAAATGGTAAATTTGATTTATTGTTGTGTGTTCCCATCCGATTATGTGCCCGTGAGGCCACCAGTTCTCCCAGTATGGATGATAGGATTCGGTTACGAGAGTGTCATGGTAGCTTGAAGCTAAATCCTTGATATCATGATTTCTCAAATGGACTTGTAGCTCGTTCAACTTCTCCAAGTTGAACAGGATACTTCCGTTCTCTCCGTAAATCTCAATATGCTGATAGTTCTTCCTTCCAGCTCCGAATCGTGTGGCGCTTATGTGGCCGATCGCACCGTTTTCGAATTCCACGATCGACTCAACCGCGTCGTCCACATCCACCTTCCCGCGCTTGGTCTGATCAGTCTCTAAGGGCCTCTCTTCGATGAAGGTGCGCGTTATCGCCGTTACATTCGAGAGGTCGCCGACGAGGTAGTGGGCGAGATCCACTACGTGTGATGCAATGTCGCCCATCGTTCCTAGACCTGCAATCTCTTTCTTCAGTCTCCATACGATTGGAAAGTTGGGATCCATGATCCACTCCTGCAGATACCTGCCGTGGAAGTGTAGTATTTTTCCAAGCGTACCGTTTTGGATGAGTTTGCGGGCTAGTTGAATTGCTGGGATGAACCTGTAATTGAATCCGACCATGTGCTTGACGTGGGATCTCCTTACCGCTTCAAGCATGGGTTTGGCTTCATTAGCGTCGCGAGCTAACGGCTTCTCGCACAGCACATGCTTTCCACGCTCGGCGGCTTCAATGCTCGGTTCAGCGTGCAAATCCGTTGGAGATCCGTTATCGAAAAGTTGAACTTCTGGATCTTGAATGAGTTTCTTCCAATCCAAGTAGTATTTCGCGTATCCGTATCTTCTCGCCGCCTCCGATACTCTGGGTTCATTCCTGCCGCAGATTGCTACTAGTTTGGGAATTGCCGGTGGTGGCCAAAAGATGTACGAGATCTTCTTGTAGGCGTTGCTATGAGCCTTCCCCATGAACGCATAGCCCAGCATTCCGATTCCGATCTCGGGAATCTTACCCTCCGCCTTTCTGGTTTCACCCTGAGTGATGAAACCTAACTTTTCTTTGCTCACATCACATTCCTCGCTTCGATTTCCCGCAAACCATCGGTTCGCCCCCCCGGCGATCAGCATGGCCGAACTTAAGCGTAGGTGATGAGCGCCAAGGGAACAGGGTGTGCTGAAGTCAATGCTAGCTGTTCGACAGCGAAATATGGGAACGTCTATTCGGGAGAAATATCCTTCAAAACTAACCCCAGGTCTATACCGTGACTCTTCTGGTAAGATTTGGCGACGTAGTAGATTACGAACGGGACGATGTACATGACCCCGATTAGGCTGAGGGACGCGGGGTTGATTGGTCCACTCAGAGCCGGACTTGTTCCGTCTACGTAGGTCAGATAGACGAATATGATTGCCTCCTATGATTGTGATTATTGGAACGCCAGGACAAGCGCTCAACGTAACAGATTGACAAGTCATGTTCTAATTGTGACTCGAAAGATCTGAAAAACACCTTCCATTGAAACCACGCGTCGTTCTGATCGGATAAGATTGCCCGTCTCACTTAGACTCCAGTCTACTTATCATGCACATCCACGTAATTCGTCGATGATACCTGCGAAAATTCTACACCTAATTACAGTGGCCTAATGTCAGTGCAACCGGATGACTGTGCGACCGTCCATAATCGCGCCTTTTAGGATTTAGAGTCCGTGCAAGAAATTCATTGTATGTCTTCAAATCTTTGGCGTCCCAGAGGACAACCATATCGTGTTCTCCCCATGTCAGAAAGGTCGCGATTTCATGTATGTCCATTCTGCGGCGCATCGCGTTAATGTCCTTGTGGAACATCACCCAATCCTTCGGGCCCATACCCGGCGCGAATTTTACGAGTTCAATGATGAACTGGCGATCCGGGTGAACCAGCATGTAATCAGCAGTCTGTTTGCAGACATCGCCTTTGAATTCTCGAGTCCCCAGTTTCTTCGACAGATGAATAAATGGCAGTTTCTCCTTCTTTACCAATGCATAATCACCTCCAATGATTTCTGTTAATCTACGCAACGAGGATGGTTATTATTGTTTGCAAAGTATTACTGTAGTCACGTATATTGTCTAGAGGATTCACGGTTCCAATTAGTCTGTCGACCGCCACGAGTTGTGAATTCCCTTCTCTATGAAGTGGTCGATGTATGCGTATGAGATGGTTCCGAAGCCAGGACGATACTTAGACCCGTATGCCCATGGTTTCGTCTTATGATAATGTGACATCCAGGAGTTTTCGAAGACGAAACCCCCAGTCCCATTGTATAGGGTTCCGTCCCATCCGCAGAAGCACAGCGCATGACCATAATACTTTCCCATCCATTTGTTAGGGATGATGCCGGTCCTGTCGACATCCTTACTCCTCACAGTATTAAAGACGGGAAGTCCTGTGACGATTGGTCCAAGCTGGAAGATTGCTTGACGCATCTCCTCGCGAGTCCTCATCGAAGCATATGATTCGATTCTGTGTTTTCGAGCGCTCGCCGCAAATTGCTCGGCTCGGTTGTCACTCCGATCTTTCGGCTTGTACCTCCAATCCCTCTCAAGACACACGCCTTGCTGCTGCAGGATTTTCATGGCGATTCGAATCGTGATGCCCGACTCTTGCGGAGGAATCTTCAAACGTCTTTCGCGCCTTAAACCCTCGAGGAAAATGTACTCTTGAGACAAGGGTTCGTGCATATGGTGATCTTTAGCGTCTTGGAACTCTTTCATGTAGGTGCATGCGAATGCCACGCAAGAATTGTCGTCTCCTTGATCTCGAAGAGGTGGCATCCCGGGAATTAGGTCAAGATAGGTTTGAGGGAGTGCCACGGGGTTCAGCCTCTTGCTATTGAGTCTATGATCATGGGAATCAGGCGGGTCTCTTACCCATCCATGCCAAATTCTCTTCCTCAAAACAAATCACTCTATTGACCTACCCAATAATCGTGCAATTGGCGATATTACTGTTTGCGCGATAAGAGTTAGGCTACAGGAATAATCAGGTTGGGAGCCGGAGAGGAATGAGAGTGATCCTTTGGTCTTACTTTATGCGGGTTTCTCCTGGTCGGTGGGGTAGATAGGTACGGTTTCGCCGTGTGCTGACAT
>Ga0187780_10002030_pt1 | contig 15243 bp, 13 predicted proteins | sample 1015_Q2_SP10_20__FD_132429 | JGI IMG/M metagenome (GOLD analysis project Ga0187780, IMG submission 132429) | Tropical peat soil microbial communities from peatlands in Department of Meta, Colombia - 1015_Q2_SP10_20_MG | ecosystem: Environmental > Terrestrial > Soil > Wetlands > Peat | place... | reverse complement strand
CGGCCGCGGAGCTGGCGGCTGGCGCCGCGATCCAGGCCGGCCCGCCCGAGGAGGCGGCGCCCGGGCAGGGGCAGGACGCGACGGCACAGGTCAAGGAGGCCAGGGTGCCGTGACCCGGAGCGGCCAGGCCGGGGCGCCCGGCCTCCCCGGGAGGGCGGACCCCCGGTCGATCACCGATGCGGAGTTTGCCCTCTTCCAGGGCCTGATCCGGCGGGAAGCCGGGATCTTCCTCATCCCCGCCAAGAAGGCCCTCCTAGAGGGGCGACTGGCCCGGCGACTCCGAGAGCTGGGCCTCCGCTCCTTCGGGGCGTACTACCGCCGCGTGGTCGAGGAGGACAAGGAGGAGCTGGTCTGCCTCCTCGACTGCATCTGCACCAACGAGACCCACTTCTTCCGCGAACCACAGCACTTCGACTTCCTCCAGCACCAGGTCATCCCCGAGTGGGTGGCCCAGGCCGCCCCAGGACAGCGATCTCGGCGGGTCCGGGTGTGGAGCGCGGCCTGCTCCACGGGCGAGGAGCCCTACTCCCTGGCCATGACCCTCCTGGACCAGCTCCCTCCCTCCGCCGGATGGGAGATCGAGATCCTGGCCACCGATCTTTCCACCCGAGCCCTGGACCAGGCGCGGGCGGCCCTCTGGCCCGTAGAGAAGGCCGGCGAGATCCCGCCCCAGTATCTCAAGCGCTACATGTTGAGAGGGGCCCGCACCCAGGAAGGGAAAATGAAGGCCGGCCCGGCCATCCGCTCCCTGATCCGATTCCAGCGCCTCAACCTCAGCGCCGACCACTATCCTGTCACGGGGCCGTTCGATCTGATCTTCTGCCGGAACGTCCTCATCTACTTCGATCCCGATCTGCGGGGGCGGGTGATCCGTCGCCTGCTGCACCACCTGGAGCCGACGGGATACCTCTTCCTGGGGCACGCGGAGACGCTGAACGGCGTATCGGAGCAGGTTCGGAACGTGCTCCCGACGGTGTACGGGCACGCCCGCGACCCCCAGCGGCGGCCGGACCTCCCGGTGGAGCGGGCGATGGGCGCCGGACCCGGGCGCGACGGCGGGGCAGGATGAGGGAGTCCACATGACGGGGCGGCGGCACCCCCAGGGCGACAGGCGTGCGTTGCACGTCCTGGTCGTGGACGACTCCGCGGTCGTGCGGGAGGTCATGGCCTCCGTGCTGTCCCAGGAGCCGGGCATGACCGTGACGACGGCGGCCGATCCCCTCATCGCCATGGACAAGATGCGCCGCGCCCGCCCCGATGTGATCTTGCTGGACCTGGAACTGCCGCGGATGCACGGGCTCGCCTTCCTGCGCAAGCTCATGGCGGAGGACCCGCTCCCCGTGGTCGTCTGTTCCGGGATCGCCGACGCGGGCTCCGGCGCCGCCCTCCAGGCCCTGGACGAAGGTGCCGTGGATATCGTCACCAAGCCCAAGCTGCGCGTCCGGGAGTTCCTGCACGAGTCGGCCGTCCTGTTGATCGATACCGTGCGCGCGGCCGCCGGGGCGCACGTCGGAACCCGTCGTGCCCCGGCTCGGCAACCGGCCTCCCCCCCAGCCGCGAAGCCCATCCCCACCCCCATGCGGGAACCCCTCCTGGCCGTCACCACGGACAAGGTAGTGGCCATCGGGGCCTCTACCGGCGGGACGGAGGCCCTGCGGGACCTCCTGGAAGCGATGCCGCCGGGCGCCCCGGGCATCGTCATCGTGCAGCACATGCCCGAGGGGTTCACCGCGGCCTTCGCCCAGCGGCTCAATCAGAGCTGCCGGGTCGAGGTGAAAGAGGCGGCGGACGGCGACCGGGTCGTGGCGGGCCGCGCGCTGATCGCCCCGGGGAACCGCCACACCCTGGTCCGCCGCAGCGGCGCCCAGTACCTGGTGGAGGTGACCGACGGGCCCCTGGTCTCCCGGCACCGGCCCAGCGTCGACGTCCTGTTCCGATCGGTGGCGCAGGCCGCAGGCTCCAACGCCGTCGGCGTCATCATGACGGGGATGGGGGCCGATGGCGCGGCCGGCCTGCTGGAGATGAAGCGGGCGGGCGGCGCCACCATCGCCCAGGACGAGGCCACGTGCGTCGTCTTCGGGATGCCCAAGGAAGCCATCGCGGCGGGTGGGGTGGACGAGGTGGTGTCCCTGCCGCGGATCCCGGGGGCCATCTTGAGCAGGGCACCCGCCCTCGCCGGGACGGTGCGGTCGGGGGCGCCGGCGTCGCATGACACGGATGGCGCCTCGCGGCCCGCCCCCCCAGCGCCAGAGCGTTAGGTCACCGGTCCCGCCACACCCCCGTCACGCTCCGACCCCGCCCTTCCCCCCCCCAACATGCTCCTTCCGCGCCGAATGTCCCTCGTAGCGGGGGTCCCCTCACTCACGGATCCGCCTCGGCCCGGCGCAGCGCGCGGGCGGCAGGATCGCCAGGGTGAGGATGGCCAGGAAGCTGAGGCCGGCCAGCAGGGCGAAGCCGGGGCCGAAGCTGCCCGTGAGGTCCACCAGCCAGCCCATCACCGTGGGGAGTGCCGAGCCGCCGAGGCCGGCCAGGAAGCTCACGCCGGCGATGGCGACGCCGGCCTCGCCCGGCGGCCGGCGACCGAAAGCCATGGAGAAGATGGGCCCGTACGTCATAGAGCAACAGCCGAGGACCACGAAGGCCAGGACGGGGGGGAAGGGGAGGGGTGGCGAGAGGGCGAGGCCGGCCAGCGCGGTCCCAGAGAGGGCGAGGGCGCCCATGACCAACGGCCGGTCGGGCACGCGGCCGAGCACCGCGCCGCCGGCGAAGCGGCCCATAGCCCCCGCGGCCAGGACCCCTGCGCTCACGAAGAGGCTGGCGGTGGGGCTCAGCCCACTCTGCCGGACGAAATAGGCCGTGAGCCAGCCCCCCACCACCACGAAGAAGCCGAAAGAGCACATGTGTGCCAGGGCCAAGACGGGGATCCGGCCGTGCCACACCACGCGGGCAGCGTCTCGCAGGGGGAGTCTGGCCGTTGCCGGTACGGCGCGCGGCGGCACGGACGGACCCACCATGGCCAGGGTCAATCCGCAGAGGATGCACGTGAGGGCCGGCAGGTATCCGGCCCGCCACCCGGCCAGGGCCAGGGCGAAAGGGATCGAGGCGTAGGCCGCCGTGCTGCTCAGGTAGCTGGCGGCGCCCACCAGTGCCTGATTCCGGCGATGATCGGCCGGGTCCGAATGCGCCGCGGCGTACAGCGTGCCCAGCAGGAAGGAAGCCCCGGTGCCGATCCCCGCGAGAACACGGAGGCCGATCAGGGCGGCGTAGCCGGGTGCCATCAGCGAGGCGGCCACGACCAGCGCCAGCCCGGCCAGGGTACCCCGGAGCAGGCGTTGCACGCCGAAAGCCTCCGCGGCCCAGCCGGTGAGCGCCTGGGACACGGCGTGCGGGATCCAGAGGACGGTAACGATGAGGCCGCCCTGTTCGTGGGACAAGCGGAAGCCTTCGATCAGGAAAGGCATCACCGCCGGGAGGCCCAGGATGGTGGTGTTGGCCGAGGCGGCGGCCATCGCCGCCGCGGCGAGGGCAAGGCGGGCCAACCGCTGGGGCGGAGCCGGTCTCCCGGGCTGTGGCGGCGCGGTGGACACGAGGATATCGCTCCGGCGATCGGGTGGCGGTGACCACAGGGCCGCAGGGCCCTCTGCCGTGTACCGTCCCGGCCCGCGCCTGTCAACCCTTTTCGCCGTCGCGCCATAGTGCTACTGTAAGGCGCCTGGAGCTGGCAGGGGGGGCAGGGTGGGCGGGGTACGGGCGATCTTCTTCGACGCGGGCAACACGCTGGTCCACCTGGATTACGCCTTCATCGCGGGCACCTTCCGCGAGTACGGGATCCCCCTGTCGCCCGAGCAGGTCCGGCACGGAGAGCAGCGGGCCCGCGTGCCCATCGACCGGATCATCGCCGGGATCGGCGGCGCCGAGCGGCACGAACCGGACATCATGCGGGCCTACTTCCGGTTCGCCCTGGAGTTCCTGGGCCTCCCCGTAACGCCCGAGGCGGAACGGGCCCTGGCCCCCGTGGTCGCCCGGACGCGGGCCGGCCGCCTGTGGACCGTGGTGGAGCCGGGGACGGCGGAACTGCTGGCCGACCTGGGCCGCCGGGGCTACCTGCTGGCCGTGGTCTCCAACTCCAACGGGACCATCGAGGGTTACCTGGAGGAGGTGGGCCTGCGGCGTCACTTCGCCTTCGTCATCGATTCGTTCGTGGTGGGCGTGGAGAAACCGGACCCCCGGATCTTCCGCCTGGCGCTGGAGCGCGCCGGGGTGGAGGCGACGGACGCCACCTACATCGGCGACCTGTACCACATCGACGTACGCGGGGCCGAGTCGGCCGGCCTGAACGCCATTCTGCTCGACCCCGGTGGCGCATGGGAGGATGTGGCCTGCCGGAAGGCGCCCGACCTGCGGGCCGCCGTCGCCTCCATCCTCGGCGCGGAGCCCGCCGCCTGACTCGGTCCTCTGCTGCGTGCGGGAGCCCCACGCGGCGCGCCGGCGGACGAAGGCCGCCGGGGCGGGATGCGTTCGGCGCGGACAGGCTGAGCATCGGCATGGGCCTGTTCGATGGCCGGGCGCCGTCCAGCCGGCGGGACCTCGGGGACCTTCGGTGACGACCCTGCGGCGGGCGGAGAGAAATCCCGCAGGGGGGTAATGGATGCGGGGGGGAGGGGTGATGCGAAGCACGCGAGGCGGTTGGCGCGCCGCCGCGGCGACACTGGCAACCTTCGTGGTCCTGGGCGGCCTGTTCTCGGGGGGCGCGGGCGAAGCCGGCGAGCCGATCAGGGTGGGCGGCACGCTGGCCCTGGGCGGCCCCCTGGCGCCCATCGCCTTCATCCACCGAATGGCCGGGGAGGTGTTCATCGAGCGCCAGAACGCCCGCGGCGGGTGGCTGGGACGGCCCATCGAATGGACGCTGCTGGATGACCAATCCAAGCCGGAGCAGGCGCGGGCCCTCTACGAACGCCTGATTGCGGTGGATAAAGTGGACCTCCTCATGGGTCCCTACGCCACGGGCAACATCCTGCCTGCCATGGAGGTGGCCGCGCGGCACAATATGGTGTTCGTGCACCATACCTTCGGGATCCCCCGCCTGGCCACCTACAGGTGGCAGTTCCCCGCCTGGCAGATCGGCCCGGAGCCCGAGCGCACGTTCCCCACCACACTCTACGCCGCCCTCAAGTCGGCTGGCGCCCCCCCGAAAACCATCGCCATCGTCACCAGCAAATTCCCCTCCACCCAGTTCCTGGCCGCCGGCGCCCGGGACGAGGCGGCCAAGCACGGCCTCCGGGTGGCGCTCTATCTCGAGTACGAGTTCGGGGCGAACGACCTCACGCCCGTGGCCGGCCGCCTGCGCGAGGCGAAGGCGGATTTCGTGTTCGCCGGGGCCGTGGGGCTGGAGGCGAACATGCTGCTCGAGGGCACGGAGAAGATCCATTACAAGCCCCCGGGTATCTTCTTCCTCTATCCGGCGCCGGGCCCGCTCCTGGCCCTGGGGAAGGCCTCAGCGTACGCCATGGCGGCCACGAGCTTTGAGGAGCACCCGCCGTTCACCGACGACCCCGACGCGGCGGACCTGGTGCGGCGCTTCCACGCTCGGGCCGACGCGGCGGGCCTCCGGTACGGGCACGTGGAGACGCAGGCCGCGGTTTCGTTCACCGCGTGGCAGATCCTGGGGGCCGCGGTGACGGGCGCCCGGAGCCTCGACCAGGAGAAGCTGGCCGACTGGCTGCGCCGGAACCGGGTCAAGACGGTACAGGGGATGCTCCGATTCGATGGGAAGAACAATTACGGGGACGACCTGAGCAAGGTTAAGCAGATCCGGAACGGTGACTGGGCTATCGTGTGGCCGCCGGAGTTCGCGAAGCCGGGGCTGAGGCCGGTGTATCCCGCGCCGTAGCCCCGCGGCGCCGGGGTCACACCGGACGTCTTCGCATACTCCTGCCCGCGAACCCCCATCGGGAGAAGACCCCACCGATGAGCGTGTTGAGCGTGCTGGACCAATCCCCGATCCGGAGCGGGGGCACTGCGGCGGAGGCGGTGCGGGAGACGTTGGAACTGGCGCAAGCGGCCGAGCGCCTCGGCTACCACCGCTACTGGCTGGCGGAGCACCATTCGAGCCGCGGCCTGGCCGGCTCGACGCCCGAGGTGCTGATCGGGCAGGTGGCCGCCCGTACGCGCCGGATCCGGGTGGGGGCGGGCGGGGTGATGCTGAGCCATTACAGCCCGCTCAAGGTGGCCGAGAACTTCCGCATGTTGGAGACCCTGTTCCCCGGCCGCATCGACCTGGGCATTGGCCGGGCGCCCGGGACGGATCAGCGCACGGCCCGGGCCCTGGCCCACGGGATGGAGAGGCCAGGCCTCGAGCACTTCCCCCAGCAGGTGGCCGACCTGATGGGCTTCCTCCACAATCGTCTCGACCCCGGCCACCAGTTCGCCGGCGTGCGGGCCATGCCGGACGGGCCGGGGGCGCCGGAGCTGTGGCTCCTCGGATCCAGCGACCAGAGCGCCGCCATCGCCGCGCACCTCGGCACCGCCTTCTCCTTCGCCCACTTCATCAACAACGAGGGCGGGGCGCAGGTGACGCGGGCCTACGCCAGGCAGTTCCGCCCCTCGCCGTCCCTGGGGGCGCCCCGGGCCAGCGTGGCCGTCTTCGTCGTGTGCGCGGACACGGAGGCGGAGGCGCGGCGGCTGGCCCTCAGCCGCGAGCTCTTCCTCCTGTGGCTCTATACCGGTCGGTCCGGCGCCTACCCCTCGGCCGCGGAGGCGGAGGGCTACCCCTACAGCGAGCGGGAGCGGGCCATCGTGGAGCACACCCGCCAACGCACCATCGCCGGCACGCCGGAGCAGGTCAGGGGCCGCCTGCTGGCGCTGGGGACCGAGTACGGCGTGGACGAGTTCGTTATCGTCAGCATCACGCACGACGGCAAGGCCCGTCTGCGGTCCTACGAGCTGCTGGCCGAGGCCTTCGGGCACGAGCCGAGCGAGACGTGATGGACTCGTTCGGGGACTGTCGGGCGATGGGTGGGATATGCGCCAATGGGCTCCAGGCGGTGCGGGGGCTGGCGCCGGCTATCGCCTGTGGCGAGGCCCTCCCTTGCGGCGGTCGAGGGCCTCTCCCCAGCGGGTGAGGAAGGCGGTCACGAATTCGTGCTCGCTGGCCGCCTCGGCCGCCAAGGGGGCAAGCGCCAGCGCCACGGCCAGCGCGATATGGTAGCCTTCGGAGCGGGACGCGACGGCGCGGCGGTAGGCGGGGTGCGCGTCGTTGACGAACACCGTGGACTCCACCAAGCGGCCCAGCTCGAGGTCGTCGGAGCGGGACTCGAACTGGATGCCAAGCCCATAGCGCTGCGGGCGTTGGGGACCCCGGCCCTCGGGGAGTGGCGGCCCGCTGGCCGGGGGCCCCGGCGCGGGCGTCGGGCTCGGCGACTCCCCCTCTCCCTGCATCGCCGCCTCAGCGGGCGGCCCCGCAGGGCCTCCTTCCGTCGCTCCGCCGTCCGCGACGGTGGCCGGGGGGGCCGCCGTGAGGGTAGGGGCATATCCTCCCGCCGATGCCTCGCCCCGCCCCATGGGCAGCCGCTTCTGCCCCCCGGCGCGCCGTTCAACCAGCGAGACCAGCAGCGGGAAAGCCTCGGCGAGATCCAAGAGCACGCGCTCGAGGTCGCGCTCCAGAGGCCGCACCACGCGGCGGCGCGCCTCCACGGCCGCCTCGCGCACGTCGCCCCAGGCGGTCAGCTGGCGGGAGACCGCCTCCTGGATGGCCTTGCGATACGCCAGGTAGATCGCCCCTCGCGCCCCGACGCGGATGAAGTCGCCCTTGTTCAAGGTGAGGCACGCGGCCAGGGCGGGGGCCTCGATGAGGCCACCGATCCGGTCGCGCGCTTCCGGCGTCACGCCTAGCCAGTCCCAACCTCTCTTGATCACCTTCCCTAAAGTGCTGATGGCCACCCCGCGACGGTCCTCCGGCAGCGGCAGGGTTTCCCGGACCAGATAGCCCACCGCTGAGGGCTTCCGCTTGCGCGCCAGCCGCACTTCGAGCGGGGCGGATTCGGCCGCCACCCGCCCCTCCCTTTCCAGCACACGTTCATTGACCTCGAGACGGATGCCGCGGGGGTAGGTAGGCGCGAGGATCTCGTCGAAGGCGGGGTCGAGGAGCGGCTGGTACTGGCGGCGCAGCGTCCCTTCCAGGAAGCCGGCATCCAAGAGGAGCGAGAGGGCGTTCCGGAGGATGAGGCGCACCGCGGTCCCCCGTTCCTCCACCAGGCCCGGCGGAGGCGTCCACTTCCAGGGGGCGCGGTGGCGTGAGGCCAGATGCCAGCGCGTGGCCACGTGGGTCTTGCCCCGGCGGGTTTCGGTCAGGACCGCCTCGCAGGCGAGCAGGCCGAGTTTGATGCCCACCCCGGCGAACCCGATGCCCTCGCCGCGCACCTTGGCGCTGGCGGCGAGATCGTGGTACCGGGCCAGCTCCCGGCGCTGCATGCCGGAGCCATCGTCCAGCAGGGCGAGGGTGCTGGTGACGGGATCCGCGGTGATGCGGATGCGGCTTGCCCCCGAATCTAGCGAGTTGGCGACCATCTCGGTGAGGATGGTCTCTTCCAGGGCGGCCGGGTAGGCGTCGCGCAGGTCCTCGAGGAGGTGATGCAGGTCAACGCGGGTTTCGCCCACGGGACACCCCGGAGGAAGAGGGACCTGGCCGGGGACTAGAGGTCGATCTTCCGCCGGGCCATGGCGCGTTCCCACTTGGTGTCATAGGTGTCGTCGAAGACCAGCGCGGCGTCGGCGGGGACGCTGACCCAGGCCCCGACCTGGATTTCCCCCTCGAGCTGGCCGGGGGCCCAGCCGGCGTAGCCCAGGGCGAGGAGGGACCGGCGTGGGCCGGCGCCGGCGCCGATGGCGCGGAGGATCGCGGGCGGTGCCGTTACGGCGATCCCGTTCCCGAGCACGTGGGTCTCCCCGGTCTTGAAGTCGGCCGTGTGCAGGATGAAGACCTGCTCCGGATCCACCGGGCCCCCGAAATGCATCCGGATCGAGCCGCCGGCTCCCTTGCCCTCCAGCCCGAGGCGATCCAGCAGGAGGGCGATGGGGATTTCCTTGAACGGCCGGTTCACGATGAGGCCCATGGCCCCGCCCGCGTCATGCTGCACCATGTAGATGACGGTGTGGGTGAAGCGGGGATCGTTCATCTCCGGCGTGGCCACCAGGAGCTGGCCGGAGAGGGCTGCGGATTGCTGGCCCTCGGCGGCCGGCGTCCGGAGGTTGGCCCCCGAGACGGCCAGCGCCAAGGCGAGGGCTCCCCCCATGGCTCCCACGCCCGCCATCTGCCGCAGCGCCAACCTCGCACCCCCTCGCATCGCTCTTCGTTCGCCCGCTACAGTATACCACATACCAGGGCGCAGCCGGGCTGGCAGGCGCCCCATGAGCTCCGGCGAGGCCGGACCCGGAGGGTGCCTACGGCTGGGGTTTTCCCTTGGGCCAGTACTGCTCCACGTCCCTGAGCGTGTCCACCACGACGTTGGCCACCTTCCCCCCCACCCGGTCCACCTTCTGAATGTACACGTTCTCGATGGGGTTCTGGTAGGGGTCCAGGCGGAAGGGGCCCCGCGGGCTGTCGAAGTGGACCTTCCGCAGGGCCTCCAGGAACTTGGGTGTGTTTTCCACGTCCCCGTTGATGGGGGCCGCCGCCTCGCGGATGACCCGGGCGGCCATGTAGCCGCCGTTGGCGAAGATCCCCGGTTCCTCCCCGTACTTCTGGCGATAGGCCTGGACGAAGCGCCGGTTCTCGGGGAGGTCGAGGGTCGTCACATAGAAGTAGTTGGTGACGACGCCCAGGGCGGTATCCCCCACGGCCCGCAGCACGGCGTCGTCCACCAGGGCGCCGAAGCCGATGAGCGGGAACTTCCCCTTCAGGCCGAATTCCTTGTACTGCTGGTGGAAGCGGATGGCGGCGGCGCCGCTCCAGATGGCCCACACGGCGTCGGGCGATGCGGCGGCCACCTGTGCCAGGTAGGTACCGAAATCCGCCGTCTCCACGGGCGGGAAGACCTTGAGCACCACCTTCCCTCCGGATTCGCTGCAGCCGGTCTCGAAGGCATCGGCCTCCTCGCGGCCGAAGACGCTATCGAATCCGATGACCGCCACCTTCTTGTAGCCCAGGGCCTTGCACGCGTAGGCGCCGAAGGGGCGCGTCATCTGGGCGCCGGCGAAGGAGGAACGGAAGATGTAGGGGCTCCGCCGCTCCTGCGTCAGGACGCGCGCCGCGCCCTCGCTGATGACGAGGGGCACCTTGCTCTCGTGCACGTAGTCCCGGACGGCCACGGCGTTGGGGCTCCAGATGATCCCAGCCAGGACGTTCACCCGGTCCCTCTCCACCAACTTGCGCGTCTTGGTCAGCGCCACGGCGGGCTGGGCCTGGTCGTCCTCGATGATGACCTCCACCTTGCGCCCGGCGACCTCGTTGTTGACCTCGTCGAAGGCCAGCTTGAACCCGTTGATGCCGTCCCGGGACGGCCCGGCGTACACCCCGGTGGTAGAGTAAAGCAGGCCCACCTTGACGGGGGGCCTCTGGGCCGGGGCCGGGCCGGGGATCAGGAGCCCGGCCAGGGCCCAGGCCGTGGCGCCCAGCGCTGCGCTGATCCCCAGGGGTCGACGCGTGCGGCACATGGCGATCTCCTTCCTCCCAAAGCGTTCACCCGTTCGATCCATAGATCTTCTCCGTGCCCAAGTAGATCTCGCGGACCCGCGGGTCGGCCTTGATGGCGGCCGGCGCCCCCTGGGCCAGCACTTCCCCCTCGTGCAGGACCGTGATGGTCTCGGCCACCTCGAAGGCCACGTCCATGTCATGCTCGATGAGCAGCAGGGCGGTTTCCCGGGCCAGGCGGCGGAGCATGGACCCCACCGCCGCCCGCTCGCCCGGGGAGAGCCCGGCCGTGGGCTCGTCCAACAGAAGCAGTCGGGGGGCCCGCGCCAGGGACAGGACGATCTCCACCTGCCGCTGCACGCCGTAGGAGAGTTCCCATACCGGCACGTCGCGGGCGTCCCAGAGGCCCCATGCGCGGAGCAGTTCCCCGGCCCGCGCCACCAGGGAGCGATAGGTCCGGGCCGGGCGGTGCATGGCGAACCGGGCGGGGGCCGCCGCCTGCACGCCCAGGAGCAGGTTCTCGAACACGGTGAGATCGTGAAACAGGTTGTTGACCTGGTACGTGCGCCCCAGCCCCAGGATCGCCCGCCGGTGCACCGGGAGGCGAGTGACGTCTCGCCCGAACAGCCGGATGCTGCCTGCCGAGGGCGCCAGCACGCCGCTGATCAGATTGAAGAGGGTGGTCTTTCCCGCGCCGTTGGGGCCGATGAGGGCGCGCCGCTCGCCGGGTTCCAGGGCCAGGCAGACGTCCCGGAGCGCCGCCAGCCCGCCGAAGTTCTTGGCCAGCCGCTGGACCTCCAGGGGCCTCACGCCGCCGCCCGCCCGCCCCGTGCGGGCCGGAACAACCGCACCAGCCCCTGCGGGCAGAAGACCACCGCCAGGATGTAGATGGCCCCCAGGACGGACAGCCAGCGCTCCAATTGGGTGCTCACCCAACTCTCCAGCAACAGGATGGCCCCGGCGCCCACGGCCGGCCCCGCCAGCGTGCCGGCGCCGCCCAGGATGACCATCAACAGGGCCCTGGCCGAGGTGACGATGCTGAGATCGGCGGGGCTCACAAACCCGGTGTAGGCGCCGAAGAGGGTTCCGGCCAGGCCGGCCAGCACGGCGGCCAAGACGAAGGCCAGGTACTTGTACAGCCACACATTGTAGCCCAGGGCCTCCATCCGCGACTCGCTGGCCCGGATGCCTTTGAGGGCCAGGCCGAAGGGCGACCGCACGAGGATGGCGAGCGCCAGCGCCGCCATCAGGAACACGGCCAGCACGAAAAGGTGATAGCCGGCGGGACCTGCCGGCGGCGCCCAGGCTCGGAGGGCGGGGCGCGGAAGGCCGGAGATTCCGTCCTCGCCCCCCGTCAGCGATCGCCAGCGGAAGGCGGTCCCCCACAGGACCTGCCCCAGGGCGAGGGTGATCATCAGGAAGTAGGCGCCTCGCGCCCGCACCGCCAGGAGGGCGAAGAGGGCCCCGACGCCGGCCGCAGCAGCCAGCGCCCAGGGTAGGGCGGCCCAGAAGCTCAGGCCCGCCCGCAGCGCGAGCAGGCCCAGGGTGTAGGCCGCCACCCCGAAGTACGCCGCGTGCCCCAGGGAGGGGAGGCCCGTGTAGCCCAGCAAGAGGTCCAGGCTCATGGCGAAGATGGCGTGGATGAGCGCCTGGGTGAGCAGGCCGACGGAGTAGGATGAGAGGAGCCACGGCGCCGCCGCCACGCCCAGGAGGGCCGCGCCGCCGAGGGCGGGTCCCGCCGCGCGGCTCATGTCCGCCCGAAGAGGCCGGTGGGCCGCACGGCCAGGAGGACGGCCATGGGGGCGAAGATGGTGAAGAGGGCCAGGTCGGGGAACAGGGCCTTGCCCAGGTTGTCCAGCAGGCCCACCAGCAGGCTGGCCACGAAGGCCCCGCGCAGGCTCCCCAGGCCGCCGATGATCACCACCACCAGGGCCAGCAGGAGGATCTCGAAGTCCGCGCCCGGGTACACCCCCACGAAGGGGCCGCCGATAACGCCCCCCAGCCCCGCCAGGAACGCCCCCAAAGCGAAGACGCCGGTGAACAGCCGCGGCGTGTGGATGCCCACGCCCCGCGCCATCTCCTCGTCGTCCACGCCGGCCCGCACGGCCGCCCCGTAGGGCGTGCGCTCCTGGAAGAGCCAGAGGGCCGCGGCCACGGCCAGCCCCACGGCGATGACCAGGAACCGGTAGGTCGGGAAGGTGAGCGTTCCCACCTGGAGCGAGCCACCCAGGAAGGCCGGCTTGGGGAGGCTCCGGGGGTTCCCGCCCCAGATCCAGACGGTGACGTCGGACACGATGAAGAGGACCCCGAAGGTGAGGAGCACCTGCGCCAGCTCCCGGCCGTGGAACCGGTGCAGGAGCCCGCGGTGCAGGCCGGACCCCACGGCGGCCACGGCGGCCGTGGCCGCGGCCAAACCGAAGAGGAAGCTGCCCGTGGCCCCCACCACGCTCACGGCCACGTAGGCGCCCAGGACGTAGAACGATCCGTGGGCCAGGTTCATGATGCCCATCAGGCCGAAGATGAGGGAGAGGCCCGCGGCCAGGAGGAACAGGAGCATGCCCAGGGAGACGCCGTTGAACGCCTGGATGAGCCAGAAGGTCATCGCCCCTGCCTGTGCCGCCGCGCCGCGGATCCCGCTCGCGCCGCGGCCCTCACGCCACGACGGCGCGCACGGCGGCCTCGATCTTGTCCTGCGTGGGCTCGATGGCGGCCTCCAGCGTGGGGCTGAAGGGGATCGGCACGTCGGCCGTGGCCACGCGGCGGATGGGGGCCTTCAGGCCGCCGAAGGCCTGCTCGGCCACCAGGGCCGCGATCTCGGCGGCCACCCCGCAGCGGCGGTGGCACTCGTCCACCACCACCAGCCGCCCCGTCTTGCGCACCGAGGCCAGGATGGCGGCCTCGTCCAGCGGGACCAGCGTGCGGGGGTCCACCACCTCCACGTCGATGCCGTCGCGGGCCAGGGCCTCGGCGGCGGCCAGGCTGCGGGAGACCAGGAAGGAGGTGGCCACCAGCGTCACGTCCCGGCCCGACCGCTTCACGTCGGCCACGCCGAAGGGGATGCGGTACTCGCCCTCCGGCACCGGCCCCTTCATCTCGAAGAGCCGCACGTGGTCCACGAAGACCGTCGGGTTGTCGCTGGCCACGGCGCTGCGCAGGAGGCCCTTCACGTCGGCGGGGGAGGCGGGGAGCATGATCTCCAGGCCGGGGTTGTTCCAGAGCTGGGCCTGGGGGCTGTGGGAGTGCTGGGCGGCGCCCCGCCCCCGGATCCCGTGCAGCAGGTGGAACACCACGGGGACGCTGAACTGCCCGCCGGACATGTAGCGGGCGGGGGCCGCCTCGTTCACCACCTGCGGCCAGGCCTGGAAGATGAAGGCCCCCGTGCCCACGTCCACGATGGGGCGCAGGCCGGCGAGGGCGGCGCCGATCCCCACCCCGCAGGCACCCAGCTCCGCGGTCGGCGGGTCCCACACACGGGTGGGGAATTCCCGGCGGAGCGCCTCCAGGAGGGTGCGACGGGGGCTGAGGCCAAGGAAGTATGATCCGATGAGGCTCACGCGGTCGTCCGCGCGCATCGCCTCGGCCAGGGCCTCCACCATCGCCTCGGCGTACGTGATCTCGCGCACCGGCACCTCGTTGCGGCCGCGACGGCGCGGCCGCCGTTAGGCGTGAGGCGAAAAGGCGATCCCCTCACCCCTCACGCCTCACTCCTCACGAGCGGTAGCCTCCCGGCGTCAGGGGGCGAACACGTCCTCGAGGGCGGCGGCGGCGGCGGGCTCGGGGCTGGCCAGGGCGAACCCCACGGCGCGCTCCACGGCGTCCTTGGCCTCGGCATCGAGGGCCAGCACCTCGCCCCGATCCGCCAGCCGCGCGCCCAGCACCTCGCGGACGAACCGCAGAAGCCCGTCCTGGCGGCGGTGCCACTCGGGATAGCTCTGGGGGATCCCGGTCTCGTCCCAGGCCATGGCCAGGTCGGTCTCCCCGGTGAGGAGCTCGGGCCAGAGGGGCCGGCTGCCCGGCCAGCGGACCGTGCGCGCCTCGATGAAGGAGGGGCCGCCGCCGGCCCGGGCGCGGGCCGCGGCCTCGCCGAAGGCGGCATAGACGGCGGCCACGTCGGTCCCATCCACGGCCACGCAGGGCACGCGGAACGGCCTGGGGATCTCCGAGAGGTCGGTGGCGCTGATGATGGACGTGGGGTACTCGCCCGCCTGCTGTCCCAGGGCCTCGAAGCTGTTGTTCTCGCAGAGGTAGATGACGGGGAGCTTCCAGAGGGCGGCGATGTTCAGGGCCTCGAAGAAGGCGCCCTCCTCGATGGCGCCGTCGCCGAAGCAGCAGAGACTGACCTGGGTCGTCCCGCGCTGTTTGGCGGCGAAGCCGCCGCCCGTGGCCACGGGCACCACCCCGCCCACGATGGCCGAGGTGGTGAGGAATCCCAGTTCGCGCACGCTGGCGTGGAGGGTGCCGCTCTTGCCCTTGCAGTAGCCGGAGGCCTTGCCCATGATCTCGGCCAGCAGCCGGCCGGGGTCCGCGCCGCGGGCCAGCAGGTGGCCGTGGTTCCGGTGGGTGGTGGCCAGGAAGTCGTCGGGGCGCAGGAGGTCGATGGCGGGGACGCCGGTGGT
>Ga0187780_10002029_pt1 | contig 15246 bp, 15 predicted proteins | sample 1015_Q2_SP10_20__FD_132429 | JGI IMG/M metagenome (GOLD analysis project Ga0187780, IMG submission 132429) | Tropical peat soil microbial communities from peatlands in Department of Meta, Colombia - 1015_Q2_SP10_20_MG | ecosystem: Environmental > Terrestrial > Soil > Wetlands > Peat | place... | reverse complement strand
GGAGCCCATAGGACGGGCGTCGACCCGAAAATCGACCGCACTTCTCGGACCGCGGCGACGAAGGGGAGCCCCTCCGCCCAGAGCGCTCGAGCGTTTCCAAGGACGACTAGGTCGGGCCGTTCCGCGGGAACGGATTGGGCCGCATCGGCCCCGAGGGGAGGATGCACCAGCACGACTCCGGGTCCCGCGGGGTAGACACCGGTTCCTCCTCCCGAGATCTCCGGAGAGAGGACCGGCAGCTCGAATCGAAACCGGGCGGTGGCGTCCGAGACCTCGAAGCCCCGTCTCCCGGAAGGAGCAGGAAGACGACGGAGCGAAAGACCGGGTCCTTCCTCTCCCTCCCGACGACTCTCGAGGAGGCCGGGGGTAGGGACCGACAACGAGCCGACCGTCCCACTACCGAGGAGGGCGAGGCCTTCCAGCCGTTCCACCGACCTCGTCATCGGTTCGCCCGTGCGCGGTCGGACCGGGCGCGGGTTATCCCGGGGCCTTCGGGCTCTTGCGGCGAGGTCGGGACGAGGGCGCCGGGCTCGGGAAGAACCCTTCCCATTGGACGACCATGGCCTCGCGCCGGTCGGCCCCAGCTTCGGAACGACCTCTTCGTCCGAAGAGGGGGTCGTGAGTGTCGCGGACCTCCCGCAAGAACTCCTCGGGATTCGCGCTCGCCTTCTCGAAGCCGTAGAGGATCAACTGACGGAGGAACGACGAGCGTCCCCTCCAGCCGATGCGGCGGCGCACGGCCGGGTTCAGGTGACGCTTCGCGAGTCGCCACACCTCGTTCGTCGTACGGTAGTCTCGCGCCGAGAGGCCGATCATGACCTGGGGCATGTCGATCGAGGGAACGGCACTTCCGGGGGACTATTGAGCTAGTTCCTAGGGCGAACCTACAGAATTCGCTACCAAACCCACGCGGGACCGACGGGAACGAATACAGCCAGCGCGACTCCGACGAGGTACAGGACGCTCAACGCGAAATGGCGCTGGAACGGGATCTTCGCGTTCGTCGGGTCGCGAGCGAGGTCGCGGTCGGTCCACCCGACCAGGACCGCCATGGCGAGGAGGGCTGCGAAGTAGGGAGTCGTTAGGCGGAGTGCGAGGCCGAAGACGGCGAACAGGACGAGCGCGACGGCATGAAGGATAGGGACGAGTCGCACGGACGCTTTCACTCCCCACCGGACGGGGACCGAGAACAGTCCCAGCGCCCGATCGCTTTCCACGTCCCCGAGGCTGTGAATCGTCTCGAATGCGGTCCCCCAAGCAAGCATGGCGAAGACGGCGATGAGCGCGACCGGCGGAAGTGTCCCGGTGACCGCGATGTATACGGCCCCGGGCGTGATCGCTTGGACGAGTCCTAGGAACGCGGTGGTGAACGACGTGACCCGTTTCGTGTAGCTGTAACCGAGGACAATCGCGAGCGCGACGGGAGCGAGCACGAAGGCGAGAGGGTTCAGGAGATAGGCCGCGACCACCAGGATCGCCGCGTTCGCCACGCAAAACCCGAGCGCGAACCCGGGAGAGTACCGGCCGGTCACCAGAGCGCGGTCCTTGGTCCGAGGGTTCGCGGCATCCAGGTACCGGTCGGCCCATCGATTGAACGAGTGTCCTGCGTTGCGCGCCGCGACGAACGCGACCACAATCCAGAGGAGCGTCCAGGGGCTGGGCCTCCCGTTCGACGCGAGCAAGAGGAACGCGAGGGCGAACGACAGGTTGAGTCCCAGCGTCTGGATTTCGAGGAACCGACCGAGCGCGCGTGCCGCGCCCGGCTTCGCCGGGGGATTCTCCGTCACGGCTTGGGCCGAGAGAGCAAACGCGCGAGGGCCGGGTCGTCCCGCATCGCTCGCTCGGCCGCCGCGGCGGCCGTCGGGTCGGAGCGGATCTCCTCGGGCCACGGTCGCGGAAAGCCGTCCTCGGGACCCTTTCGGGTCGCGTCGATCCCGACCTTCGCTCCGAGATTCGGGACCGGATTCGAGATCGAGAGCTGGTCGACTGGTCCGTGCGAGAGCTCGAGGTCCCGCCCCGGGTCCGCCTGGAGCCCCACCCGGTAGAGAACCTCGGAGAGGTCGTGCACGTCGACGTCCTCGTCCACGACCACGAGGTATCGCACGAACATCATCTGGCCCAGCCCCCAGAGGGCGTGCATCACCTTGCGCGGGTGGTCCGGGTAGGCCTTGCGGATCGAGACGATTCCGACGTTGATGAACAGCCCCTCCATCGGGAGGTTCATGTCGACGATCTCGGGGAGGACGAGCCGCACGACCGGTCGGAAGACCCGCTCGACCGCCTTTCCGAGCACTGCGTCCTCGGTCGGGGGCTTTCCCGTGACGGTCGTGAGATAGACCGGACGGCTCCGGTGCGTGACCCGCGTCACATGGAAGACCGGGAACGGCTCGGGGGCCGAGTAGTAGCCGGTATGGTCCCCGAACGGCCCCTCCACTACGCGCTCCGCGGGGTCCACGTACCCCTCGAGGACGACCTCGGCGTTCGCCGGGACCTCGATGTCGACCGACTTCGCGGGGACGAGCTCGACCGGCTCGTTCCTCAGAAACCCGGCGAAGACGAAGTTCGAGACCCCCTCGGGCACGGGGGCGAGTCCGGAGAAGACCGTCGCCGGGTCCATGCCGATCGCCGCCGCCACGGGCATCCTCTCTCCCCGGGCGGCCCACTTCCGATAGTTGTTCGCTCCGACTCGGTGGACCTGGAAGTGCATCCCGAGCGTATCCCGGCCGTACTGCTGCAGCCGATAGATCCCGGTGTGCGACTCCCCCGTCTCGGGGTCCTTCGTGATCACGACCGGGAACGTGATGGTCCGTCCCCCGTCCTTTGGCCAGCACTTGAGGATGGGAAGACGGTCGAGGTCGACCGTCGACTCCTCGACCTCCTGGCACGGGGCCGAGCGGACCCTCTTCGGCGCGAGCGAACGGAGGGTGGAGAGGGTCTCGATCGTTCCGGAGAGGTCGCGCACTGCGCCGAGGATGCCGGCGGGAGGGCGAAGGTGGACCAGTCGTTCGACCTTCTCGGCGACCTTCTCGACCGTATCCTCTCCCAGAGCCAGGGCGATCCGTCGGGGCGAACCAAGGAGGTTCGTCACGACGGGCATGGACGAGCCCGGGACGTTCTCGAAGAGGAGCGCCGGCCCGTCGGCTCGAAGCACTCGCTGAGTGACCTCAGTGACCTCGAGGTCCCTCGAGACGGGCGGCTTCACGCGGACGAGGTCACCCCGCGATTCGAGGGCAGAGAGGAACTCGCCGAGCGAACCGAACGACACGACCGCCCGCGAGCCGCCTGAATTATTAAACGCAAGGGAGGGGGTCAAGGTTCATATCGGAACCTCCGGTCGGCCCGATGATGCAGACCGTTACCCTCGAGGTTCGGACCGAGGACCTGGCTCTCCTTGGTCTCATCCCGGAGGGGCTGTTCGACAAGTACGAAGAGGTCGAGCTCCTCGAGACGCTCCGACTTGAGCAGGGTTGGCGCCTTCAGCTTCTGCGGGTCCGGCGGAAGGGCCCGCTCAAGACGGCCTCGGAGCTCGAACGGGAGTCCCGACGGATTCGTTCCCTCTACGGCCTCGAGAGCTTCGAACTCGTCGAACGCCGGCCCCGGACCCACGACTACATCCTTCTCGTACGTCAGAGGAACCCCGAACGGCTTCGACGGCTTCTGGCGCTCGCGGGGGGCGAGATCTCCCCGACCGCGCCCTTCCGCATCAACGCCGAGAAGGTGATCGCGACGTTCCACGGCCAGGAGCGCGCGCTTCGGAGGGTCCTGAAGCGGCTCGACCGGGAGGAGTTCCCGTATCGGGTCGTCCGGGCCTCGGGGCGACCGTACGTCCCGGACGAGGGAGCGACTCCGCTCACGCCCCTCCAGTCTCGGCTGCTCGCGCGGGCGTGGGTCATGGGCTACTATGCGGTCCCGCGGCGGATCACGCTGACCCGGCTCGCTCAACAGACCGGACGAAGCGCTCCGGCGCTCGGGAAAGTGCTCCGCCGGGCCGAGGGACGCATCGTGGCACGGTGGTTGGTGACCGAAGGGACCGTCTCGGAGAGCGAGGTCTCGGACACGAGCACCCCGCGGGAACCGTAAAGAGAGCGCGCACTTCCCGCACCGCGTGCCCCGCCGCTCGCGCGCGATTCGGGTCGAACGCGTTCCGGAAGCTCCCGAGGTCCCCGTCCCGGCCCGCGCCACCCGAGGGTCCGCTTGCTTCGACCTCGCGAGCGCGGAGGCGGTGGTCCTCGAGCGCGGACGGGTGACCCTCGTCCGGACAGGGTTCAAGATGCGCTGTCCTGCCGGGACGTTCCTCGAGGTTCGACCGCGGAGCGGCCTCAGCACGCGCGGCGTGTTGATGGTGAACGCTCCGGGAACGATCGACTCCGACTATTCGGGCGAGGTCCGGGTCCCCCTCACGTATCTGTTCGAGGGCCAGTACCGGATTGAGGTCGGGGACCGGATCGCGCAGGTCCGCCTGGTCTCGGACGAGCCGGCCACGTTCCGGTCCGGCAAGGTCGGAGCCATGCAATCCCGCGCCGGCGGGTTCGGGAGCACCGGCCGCTAGCGGAACTCCGAGAGCAGGCGCTGCACTCGCTTCGGACCGGGCGGGGTGGGGACGATCCCCTTCTCGACCTCCTCCTGGACCTCGACCAGCATCTCGTGCATCCTCCGTTCGCGCGCGAACGCCGCTCGGGCGAGACCCACGTCCCGGGTCCCTTCGGCCACGAGGACGATTGCGCGACCGGTCCGGGCCCGGCCCGTGCGCCCCCGTCGCTGGATCGTTCGGATGACGTCCGGGACCGGCTCGTAGAACACGACCAGGTCGGTTGCAGGTACGTCGAGTCCCTCCTCCGCGACGGAGGTCGCGACCAGGCAGTTCCGCTCGCCCGAGCGAAAACGGTCGAGAAGGGTGCCTTGCTCGCGCTGGGAGAGACCCTGATCCTTCCCGTGGGTCGCCTGCCCGACGAACCTCGCAGGCCGGACCAGCCCGTCGTGGAGACGCTCAACCTCCTCGACGATCCGGTCGACCGTGTCCCGATACTGCGCAAAGACGATCACTCGGGCGGAGGGATTCCGGTGCAGCTCGTCTCGGACGATTTCGACCGTTCTCGCGAGCTTTGGATGCTCGACCGTCATCGTCGACAATCGACGGTTGACCTCCTCGACGTCCGGGTCATCGAGGAAGGCATGGAGCGAGGCAGTCCACCTCCGTCCCGGGCCCGGGCGCTGACGTGCGAAGTACTCGCGCAGAGAATCGACCCCCTGGGTCTCGATGAGCTCGAGCGCGTGGAAGCCCTTCATCGCGGCGGCCTGTGCGGTCACCGCCTTCCAGAGGATGCCCGAGCTGGTCCCCGACTGGGCACGTTCGGCGTCGATCTGGCGATGGAGACGCTGGCCGAGCTCGAGGAGGGCCCGGCGGGTCGCCTCGCCCGCAGGAAGAAGGTCGAGCTTGCGGAGCAGATCGACCTGCCTCTGGACGGCTGCCCGAAGGAGGATGGCGAGGTGTCGAACCTCCGGTGGAACCGGGATCGACATCGTCTCCACACCGATCCCGTGGAAGTAGGGGGCGACGTCGGGACTCATCTCGGTACGGTACTCGAACCGTTCGATCCCGAGGTTCGCCCAGACCTCTCGGATGCGTCGTCGGCTTCCGCCCGGTGAAGCGGTCATGGCGAGCACGCGCGCGCGAGGTCCGTCCCGGTTCGCCTTCGCGATCGCGACGTACGGATAGTCGCCCACCGCGCGATGCGCTTCGTCGAAGACGATGAGCGAGAATGTGTGGAGGGGGAACTCCCCATGTTCGAGGTCGTTCCCGACGACCTGAGGGGTCGCGCAGACGACCTGGGGAGGTCGAAGGAGGGCGGCCCGGCGCTCGGGGGCAATCGCGCCGGTGAGCGTGAGCGGTTCGGGCGCGAAGAGCGTCCGTTCGACGCTCCTCGCGTGCTGCACGACCAGCGGCCGGGTCGGGGCGAGGAAGAGGACCGATTGGGTGGGTTCTCGACGGAGGTACTCGGCAATCACCCGCAGAGCGATGGCCGTCTTCCCGAGCCCGGTCGGGAGGACGACGAGCGTGTTGTGCTCGGTCGCGGCCTCGCTGATGTGCTTCTGGTAAAGGCGGTCCTCGAGGAGGCCGGGCTGAACCCGGGGGTGCTCCACGGTCTCCATCGCACCGGCGCTCCGCTCGCCTACCGGCCACGGCTTTAATAGGGGTCGGCTACGCCGAACGATGGTTCCTCTTTGGCTCGAGCTACTGCTCGTGACTGCCTCCGTGGCAGTCCTCCTCTACCAGGGATACGCTCTGGTGCTCGCGTTCGAGATGCCCCGCCTCGGCCCGGCGCCACCGAACCCCGAGGCAGCAGGTCTTCCCAGAGTAAGCGTGGTGATTGCCGCGCGCAACGAGGAGCTCGACCTCCCCGACACTCTCGACTGCCTTCTCGCTCAGGATTATCCGAATCTCGAGATCCTCGTGGTAGAGGACGGTTCCACGGACGGTACTCCCGCCGTAATCGATGCCCGAGCCCCGCGCGTTCGTCGGGTCAATCCGCCGCCCTTGCCCCCCGGATGGACGGGGAAGAACTGGGCGTGCTGGGTCGGCGCCCGGGAGGCGACCGGGGACTGGCTTCTCTTCGAAGACGCGGACATCCACACGCACCCCACCGCTGTTCGCACCGCGGTCGAATGGGCATTGCGCGAGCACGCCGACCTCGCCACCTTCGCAATCAAGATCGAGATGCGCACCTTCTGGGAGCGTGTCATCCTCCCGTTCTACGTCCAGGTCGTTCTCACCTACTTCCGGACCCCGCACGTCAACCGGCCGAAGTCGAAGACGGCGATGGCGAACGGCCAGTTCTGGCTGTCCCCCCGTTCCGCGTACTACGAGATGGGCGGTCACGAGGCCGTCCGCTCGATCGTCCTCGAGGACGTGGCAATCGCACGACGCTACCGTGCCGCCGGCAAGACTCTCCGGGTCGCCTGGACGCCGACCTTGGCTCAGACGCGGATGTACCGGAACCGCACGGAGATGTTCGAGGGGCTTCTCAAAAATGTCCACGGGACGGAGTTCTCCTCCGCGCGCCTGGTCGGTTCGCTCGCGGGACTCATCGGCCTCTTCCTTCTTCCGCTGGGCCTGCTCCCGTTCGGGCTCCTCACGGGAGACCCGGTCCTCATCGGCTTGGGCGGCTTCCTCTACTTCGCCTTGTTCGCGAAGCACGCGGTCTTCTCCCGGGCCTTGGGAGTTCCTTGGGAGTACGGTCTTCTTTTTCCCATCGCCGTCGGGTACTATGTAGTCCTGCTCGGGACATCCCTGGTCCGGGGACTCCGGCACAAGGGCGTCGCGTGGAAGGGCCGTTCGTATCCGATGGGCCCGTAACGAAAGGAATCGCTAAGTGGTCGACTTGCCGTGGGCACGGACCACTATGGCGTCACGCGTCGAGGGACGGTTCGAGATCGTCGTTGGGGGCCACGAGGAGCCGGGGACACGAGGAGAACATCGACCGGTTCTCGACCCCGCGACCAACGAACCGATCGCGGAGGCTGCGGTCGCTTCGCGCGACGATGCTCACCACGCGATGGAGGTCGCCGACAAGGCGTTCCGGGAGTCCCCGTGGGCGTCCGACGACGGAGCTCGTCGCGCCAAGGCGCTCTCCAAGCTCGCATCGCTCCTCGAGTCACAGGCCGATCCGTTCGCTCGCCTCGAAACGCTGAACGTCGGGAAGCCGCTCCGGGAATCGCGGCTCGACATCGGCTACGTCGTTCGAACGCTGGAGTACTTCGCCGGGATGGCCGACAAGGTGGAAGGGGAGACGATCCCCGTCCCCGGCCCGAGGTTCGACTATACGATCCGGGAACCTCTCGGAGTGACGGTGCACATCGCGCCGTGGAACTATCCGCTCCTCCTCGCCGTCCGGTCGGTCGCACCGGCGCTCGCCGCGGGGAACTCAGTCGTCCTCAAGCCGGCAAGCCTGACGCCTCTGACCGCGGTAGCCTTCGCTCGGCTCGCGAAGGAGGCCGGTGTTCCGGACGGGATCTTCAACGTGGTGCCGGGGAACGGTTCGGAGGTGGGTGAGGCGCTCCTCGACGACCCTCGATGCGCGTCCGTCACATTCACCGGGAGCGGCGACGTCGGCCGCACGATCGCAGAACACGCTGCCCGTCGCTTCGTCCCACTCACGCTCGAGCTCGGAGGGAAGGGTCCGGTGCTGGTCTTCCCGGACGCCGACCTGGAGCGCGCGGCGAAGGGGATCGGCTACGGGATCTTCCAGAACGCGGGCCAGATGTGCTGGGCGGCCTCCCGCCTGGTCGTCCACGAGAGCATCGCGGGCCCGTTCGTGGAAAAGGTCCGGTCGATTGCCGAGAGCTTGAAGCTCGGGCCCGGGACTCAGGACGGTATCGAGATGGGACCCCTTGTCTCACGGGAGCAGGCCGAGCGAGTCCTCGACTACGTCCGGGATGCTCGCGAGAGCGGCGGCCATCTCCTCACGGGTGGCTCGAAGGTGGAGACCCCCCCTCTCTCGGCGGGGAACTTCGTCCGCCCGACCGTCCTGTCCGACGTCCCACCGGATTCCCGAGCCGTCCGAGAGGAGATCTTCGGGCCGGTGCTGATCGTCTCCACGTTCCGCGACGCCGACGATGCGGTCCGAGAGGCGAACAACACGCCGTACGGTCTGCTCTCGGCGCTCTGGACCCGGGACCTGGTGACGGCGCACACCGTCGCGCGTCGCCTCGAATCCGGAATGGTGGTCGTCAACGAATCGCCCACGACCTACCCGCAGACTCCGTTCGCGGGCGTGAAGTCGAGCGGGGTCGGCTTCGAGCAAGGGATGCGCGCCATCGACACGTTCACCCGCCGCAAGAACGTCCTGATGAACATCGGGGCACCCCGGAAGAAGCCCGGGGCCTCGTAGGTTCGTACGAAACCCCAAAAGAGCGTTCGGAAGCTCGCACCCGCCGAGCGACCATGGCGACGAGCCCCCCACCCACCCCAGCGCCGGACGCGGAGTGGGGTTCCTGCCCCTTCTGCGGAGTCGCCGTGCCTCCCGGAGCTTCGAAGTGCGAGATCTGTGGTGCCGAGAACCCCCTCTCCTCCGCCCAGGTCGCTCAGGCCCCCCGCAAGGTGCGTCGTTGGATCCACCTCACGCGAGCGTTCCGCGCACTGGTGGTCGTAACCGTGATCCTCGGGCTCACGTACGCGATCGGCTCTGCAGTCCTCTCCGGCCCTCCCACGCTGAGCAGCGACCCTCTCACGACCGCTGGGACGTACCAGATTGGTCCGGGGAATTATACGGTGATCTCGGGCGAGATCACCGCCGGGGACTACGTGACCGGGAACTTCACCGCCGTGACTCCGGTCGGGGTCAACATCGCGGTCGCGGTCTACAACTCGAGCGAGTGGGCTGCGTTCGTCGGAGGGGGAACGCCATCGCCCCTCTATTCGCTGTCCCCCACGTACCAAGCGAACCTCGTCTACTCGCCGGTCGTGACGGACACCTACTTCTTCGTCTTCTCCAACCCGTATCCGGCGTCCAGCCACCTGACGGTGGGAGTCTACATCGCGACCCTGTACAACGCGAACGTTGCCAACGACGGCTTCGCGTAGAGCCCCGACCTACGCGTCCGCGTCCCGTTCGGACGACTCGTCGGCCGGTGCGAGCGTGATCGGGACCGTCGAACGAGAGAGGTAGTCGGGCGGCACCTGGTCCACGAGGTAGACGGTCTTTCCCGCCTTCTTGATCACGATCCCGTCGGCGCGGGCGCGCTTCGCGTCGACCTCCAGGATCACCGGGTCATGCGTCCGGACCGAACCCGCGGAGTGGGCGTCGTTCGCGGTCTTCGAAAGGTGCACCTTCCGGCGGTCGGACGGCTTCAGACCGACCTCGAGGACGATCGCTGCCTCTTCGGTCGTCACCGGGTAGTACAGCTGGTCCGGGATGTTCTCGGTGGGAAGGTCCAGGTCGACGTCGACCGTGTGGCCATAGGTGGCGCGGATCCGGTCGTCCCGGACCTCGTAACGCCCCTTCGCGTCGGTCTCCGCGATCGCGAGGATGTGCTGCGGGCGGAGCCAGTGGTAGGCGGGATGTTTCTGGGAGATCGCCCGGACCAGCTGGGGCAGGGGGACCCATCCCTGGGGGTCGATCGGGAGCTGGTAGCGGTCCGGAAAGTGCCGGAGGATGCCGGTCACGATCCGGCCGAGGTGGTCGAGCTCCCGGTCGTTCATCAGGAACCGGCCGGGCTGTCCGCACACCGGGCAGGCATCGGCCCGGAAGTACCCGTGCTGCGCACACTCCTTCAGCATCGCCGCGGCCCTCTCGTCAGGCCTTGACCTTGTCCGCCTTCTTCTCGAAGTCCGTGAGGAGGTCCCCGTAAAGGTCCGTGAGGTCCTTGAGGACCCGTTTCAGCACCTGCTGCGGCTTCTCTCCCTTCGTCTTCACGTAGAGGGTCGGCTTGTCGAGGAACGGGTGGCCGAGGTAGTAGCGGGCCTCGACGACCTTCTCCTCCTTCTGGAGCGCTTCGACGAGCGGGATCAGGAGGGTCTCCTCTCCCTTCGGGAATTCGACCCGAAGGAGGTCGTGCTCCTTCTCGACCACGTGGATCTCCATCGATGGCACCGGGAGCCCGGCCACCTGCGACCGCTTCTTAAGCGTGGCGGAACCGGAAGCGGTCACCACCGAGCTCCCCCGCCGACGCGGATATAACGGTCCTGGCTTCGTCGAGTCGGTCCCATGCGGTTTCTCGTCGTCGGCAGCGGAGCGCGGGAGCACGCGATTGGAATTGCCCTTCACCGGGCCGGCTCGGAGCTCCTGGTCGCGAGCTCGAACGCGAACCCCGGGCTCGAGCGGCTCGCAACCCAGTCGATTCGCCTCGACCCCACGGACGCCTCGCGCGTCGTGGCGTTCGCGAAGGGAGCGGGGGCACGGGCCGCCGTGATCGGCCCCGAGGCCCCCCTCGGGACGGGGGTCGCGGACGCGCTCCGGGCCGCGGGGATTCCCACGGTCGGACCGGACAAAGCAGCCGCGCAGATCGAGACGTCGAAGCTGTTCTGCCGGGAGCTGCTCTCTCGTCACGGGGTTGCGGGTCAGCCCCGGTATATCGCACCGACGACGATCGAGGAGGCCGACCGGGCAGCGGCTCAGTTCTCCGGTCCGTTCGTCGTGAAGCCGAGCGGCCTTACGGCAGGGAAGGGGGTCTGGGTCCAAGGCTCGGATTTCACCGACCCCAAGGAGGGGGCGGCCTACGCGAAGTCGATCCTCGTCCAGGGCCAGCGGGTCCTCTTCGAAGAGAAGCTCGAGGGCGAGGAGTTCAGCCTGATGGCGTTCGTGACCGATTCGGGAGTCTATCCGATGCCGGCGGTCCAGGACTTCAAGCGAGCGTTCGAGGGGGACAAGGGCGGTAACACCGGCGGGATGGGGTCGTACTCCCAGCGGGACCACCTTCTTCCGTTCCTCTCCGCGAGCGAAAGTGACCAGGCGGTCTCGACGCTCGAGGCGTCGGCGGCCGCGATGCGTGCGGAGGGCCTCTCGTATCGCGGGATTCTCTACGGCGGGTTCATGCTCACCGCGGACGGCCCGCGTCTCCTCGAGTTCAACGCCCGGTTCGGGGACCCCGAGGGGATCAACGCCCTCACGCTCTACGAACCCGGTGACTTCGAAGCGCTCCTCTTCGGAGTCGCGACCGGTCGGGTCGACCCGAACCTGATCCGGTTCCGACTTCGGGCCACGGTCGTGAAGTACGTCGTTCCGCCGGGCTACGGCGACCGGCCGAGGTCGGGAGGCATCGTCACCTTCGACGACAAGGCAATCGAAGCGGACGGTGTCCATCTCGTCTACGGAAGCGTCGAGTCCGTCGGACCTGCGTCCGTTCGTCTCGGAACGTCCCGGGGACTTGCCCTCGTCGGGGAGGCGAGCGCGATCCACGAGGCCGGAAGCCGGGTCGAAGCGGCGCTCGTGTGCGTGAAGGGCGACTACTACGTCCGGCACGATATCGGGACGAAGGAGGACCTCGCGCGCCGGGTCGAACACATTCGCAAGCTCCGTGTGCCCAACGCGAAGCCGTCTCCCATCCCGCTCTCCGTCGCCCCGGCCGATGCACCCCCGTCGAGCGCGGGCACACCGGACCAGGTGATCGGTTGACGGTCCGCCACCGAAGCGTCAAATAGCGCACCTTGGCTTTCTCTGGTTCCCGACCATGTTCTGCCCCTCCTGCAAGAGATTGATGCGACCGGACCGCGCTGCCGGCGTCTGGCGCTGCACGGCGTGCGGCACGGAGGTCCCGCTCGGGAAGGGCGTTGAGGTCCGTCACACCGCCGCCCGCGAGCAGCGAACGGTCGGGGTCGTCGAGACGAAGCACGTGCCGCTCCCCAAGGCGGCGGAGACCTGTCCGAAGTGCGGGAACGGAGAGGCGTACTGGGTCCTCCGGCAGACGCGCGGTTCGGACGAGCCCGAGACCCGGATCTTCGAATGCACGAAGTGCGGCCACAAGTGGAGGGAGTACTCGTGACGGGGGACGAGTTCGTTCCGATCTCTCGAGCCTTCGCGTCCGACGCCCCCGGAACGACGGTCCGGATCCGGGGATGGGTCCTTCGAACGCGTTCCTCGGGAGGGATCCTGTTCTTCCTCCTTAGGGACCGGACGGGCATCGTCCAGGTGACCGGCCGCCGGGACGCGCTCGGAGACGCCGCCTTCGATGCGGCCGAGCACGTCCAGATTGAGGGCTCGGTCGCTGTGGAGGGCGTCGTCGCCGAGGACCGCCGTGCGCTCGACGGCCGAGAGGTCCGGGCGAGCCGGATCGATGTGATCGACGCGGGGGAGCCGTTCCCGATCTTCACCGACCAGACCGAGGAGTTCCTCCTCGACCGGCGTCACCTCGCGATCCGTTCCCAGGAGAGCGTCGCGATCTTCCGTGTGAAGGCGGAGCTCCTGCGCGCCTTCCGCGCGTTCTTCGACCGGGAGGAGGTCGTCGAGATGACCCCACCCGTCCTCACCGGGAACGCAGCGGAGGGCGGAGCCGAAGCGTTCCAGTTCGACTACTTCGGACGGCCCGGCTATCTCTCGCAGACGGCGCAGCTGTACCTGGAGGCACTCCTCTTTCCCCACGAGAGGGTCTATGCGCTCACGCCATCGTTCCGCGCCGAGAAATCGAGAACCCCCCGGCACCTCACCGAGTTCCTGAACCTCGAGGTCGAACTCGCTTGGTGCGACTTCGCGGTCCTCCTCGAGTTCATCGAGCGGATGATGGTCGACGTGCTGCACGCCGTCGCCGAGCGACGGGGAAAGGAACTCAAGTCGCTTGGCCGTCCGCCGGAGGAGCTGCTCGCGATCCGTGCCCCCTTCGAGCGGATCCGCTACTCCGAGGCGATCGACCGGCTCGCGAAGCTCGGATTCCCCGTCCACTTCGGGAGTGACCTCGGCACCGCCGAGGAGCGCGCGCTCACCCTCGAAAGCAAGAACCCGCTCTTCGTCACGCACTACCCTCGCGAGCTGAAGGCGTTCTACATGCTCCAGTCGCGGGACGACCCGCGTACCGTCGAGGCGAGCGACCTCCTGGGTCCCGAAGGGTACGGCGAGATCGTCGGGGCCTCGTGCCGCGAGACCGACATCGCGCGACTGAAGGAACGGATCGTCCAGATCGGGGCGAAGGTCGAGGAGTACGAGTGGTATCTCGACCTCCGACGCCACGGGAACATCCCGCACGCCGGCTTCGGCCTCGGCGTCGAGCGCGTGCTCCGGTGGGTCCTGCGTCGAGAGCATATCCGCGACACGACCCCGTTCCCGCGGACACCCTCCCGTCACACTCCGTGACGGCTCCCCGCTTCCGTCGCCGACGCCGAGCGGGTCGGTGGGTAATGTTCAAGTGCGACCGTTGGTCTCACTGGTTCCAGTAGTTCCCGACGGAGAACGAAGCGTGGCACAAGCGCAGGGAACGGACCGGAGCGCCGAGCGCTCGGGAGCTCCGACCGAGAAACCGTCGGGCAATCTTTCGGTGGAACGGGTCACGCACCAGGATGTGGCGGCGATCTGTTCCCTCTTCAAGAGGGTCTGGGACCCGTCTCCCTCGGGAGTTCCGGTCGAGCTCGTGAAATCGTGGCAGCCGACCGCGCTCGAGTTCACGAGCTGGATGGGCGGGGTCATCTACTTCGCAGCCCGCAAGGACGGTCACTTGGTCGGGGTGATCGGATGCGAACTCCTCCACGGAAGCTGTCACCTCGTGCATTTCGCGGTCGACCCCGATGTCCGTCGAACGGGGGTCGGGAGCGCGCTTGTCGGGGCCGCGGTGGAGTGGGCGAAGAAGGCGAAGACCGCCTCCGTCTGGGTCGACACTCTCGTCGCTCTTCCCGGCCCGAGCGCGCTCTTCCCTCGGCTCGGTTTCGCGGCGGTCGGGGTCCTCCACCACCACGAGTGGGGCGAGGACGTCCGTCTCTTCGAGCGCGTCGTGTGACCTAGAGGGGCCGCCCGTTCGTCCCGTGGGTCAGTCTCGCGCAGCGGCCGAGCGGGTCGCCGACCGCGCAGGTCGGTTCGGAAGCATTCCATGGCGCTGCTGGAGCGCTCGCAACCGTCGGACCCCGTCCTCGGGGCGGCCCCGGAAGAACTCGCGCGCGCCGCGCGCGAGGTCGATCGCCTCGAGCTCGGTCGCGATCCCATGCGTCCGCTCGCTCAAGAGGTAGTCCCCGTACTCCGAGATGTACTGAGGAAGTCCCGCCTTGAGTCGCGTCACGGCCTGGAGGCGGATCGCGCGGATCTGCTGCTTCAACGGCGCGAGCTTCCCGGCCCGAAGCTCGCTCTCGAGGTCGTCCGCGACCTCGGTCGCGTCCTGAGGCGGGTCGATCCCGAGCGCCTGCATGTCCTTGAGGAGAGCGACGACACGTTCGAGCTCCTCGCGAGCCTGGTCGAGGTGACGCTCCTTCAAGGAGACGACCCGGTCGACCTGCTGGAACGCAGAGAGCGCTGGGGCGATGTCCCCGGAGCGGGCGGAGAGGAGCGCGTCCTCGATCTGGTCCCGCTCGAGCCGACTGTCGACGGAATACGCCTCGAGGCGCGTGAGCCGAACCTTGGTACGTTTCTCCCACTCCTCGAACGCCGCGACGATTCGCTTCTGAGCGATCCGTTCGATTCCTCGGACGACCTCGGCCCACGGCTCGGGGTTCGAGGTCTCCCGAGCGATCTCCTGGGCCCACTCGGGGAGATTCGGCAACTCGACCCCGAGCGCTCGGACCCCCTCCGACCACTGGCTCAGTCGCGCGAGGCGACGACCGAGTTCGGAGGCGAACGG
>Ga0187780_10002028_pt1 | contig 15248 bp, 14 predicted proteins | sample 1015_Q2_SP10_20__FD_132429 | JGI IMG/M metagenome (GOLD analysis project Ga0187780, IMG submission 132429) | Tropical peat soil microbial communities from peatlands in Department of Meta, Colombia - 1015_Q2_SP10_20_MG | ecosystem: Environmental > Terrestrial > Soil > Wetlands > Peat | place... | reverse complement strand
TTGGTTTGGCCGTTGCACTTGGTGACCAATGAGGATCGGAAAGGAAAAGGCAATGCTTACGACCAGAAAAATTATGTTATCCGCCGCGATTATTCTCAGCGCCGCTTTCGCGCTCGGTACAAGCGCTGCTTTTGCCAATGCACCGGGAGGCGCCTACGTCCAATGTGACGCCAGCCCGTCATCGCCCATCCGCTGTATGCCGGACAGCTGGTAGCCACGCAAAAAGCATGGAATGCGTTCGGAGGGTTTTTTGTGTCGAATCTATCGCCGCTCATGCCTCCTCCCGCTTTCCTCGACATCGTGCCGACCGCGGTTCTGTGCGCTGTCAGACCACCCCAAAATGGGGATCGGAACGAGACGCGATCTATTCCCGCAGGGTCTGGAGGCCGCTGTGCGGGGGTCATCTGACTTCCCGTCCCGTCAGCGGACCCCTTACGACAAATTCTCCCCCAGCCGGGAATAAAGTCGCCCTTCGCCTGATCAAAAGCCTCGGAAGCCGCAAAGCCATTTCGGCTCGGGACCGGCGGCTTATGAGGAGATCGGCAATGAGTGAATTCGATCAAGGCGGCGGCGTCAGCCGGCGCAAAGTACTGGAATGCATGACGTGGTGCGGCACCGGCGTGCTGTGGACGATTTCCGGCGGCGTTCCTCACTCACTCGGGATTATGGGCGAGGCGAAGGCGGCCGAGGCCGGTGGCCTTACTTTCCTGCAGATCAGCGATAGCCATGTCGGCTTCGACAAGCCGGCCAATCCCAACGCGCTCGGCACGCTCGAAGAGGCGATCGCCAAGGTCAACGCGCTGCCGAAGAAGCCCGCCTTCATGATCCATACCGGCGACATCAGCCATCTGTCGAAGGAAAAGGAATTCGACGACGCCGATCATGTCATTTCACAGGCTCGGCTCGACGTCCATTACGTGCCCGGCGAACACGATTTTCTCGACCCCGAGCAGAAAATGTATCGCGAGCGGTATGGCCGCGCCGCCAAGGGCGCCGGCTGGTACAGCTTCGACGCCAACGGCGTGCATTTCATAGGCCTGGTCAATGTCGTCAATCTTCAGGCCGGCGGGTTGGGCAATCTCGGCGCCGATCAGCTCGAATGGCTGGAGAGCGACGTCAAAGGCCGCTCCGCGTCGACGCCGATCGTCGTCTTCGCCCACATCCCGCTGTGGACGGTCTACCAGGACTGGGGCTGGGGCACCCAGGACGGCGCCCAGGCGCTGACCTATCTGAAGAAGTTCGGTTCGGTGACGGTGCTCAACGGTCACATCCACCAAGTGATGCAGAAGGTGGAAGGCAACGTCACGTTCCATACGGCGCGCTCGACCGCCTTCCCGCAGCCGGCGCCCGGCGCGGCCCCCTCGCCCGGCCCGATGAAAGTGCCTGACGAGCAGCTGCGCAAAATGCTTGGCATCGCCGACGTCACGTTCAAGCAGAACGAGCAGCGCCTCGCGATCATCGACACGCCCCTGCAGGGCTGAGGAGAACAAAAATGTTGCGTCCCCTCATCGCGTCAACCGCGCTAGGCGCCGTTGCCGGCTCGATCCTCGCCGCGGGCGTCCTCTTCGCCCGCGCCGACAGTCTGGCGGGCGCGGTGTCGATCGACAACTTCACCTTCACGCCGCAAACGCTAACCGTGAAGGCGGGCACCACCGTGACCTGGACCAACAGAGACGATATTCCGCACGGTGTTGCCTGGACCAACAACGCGTTCGCCAAATCGGGCGCGCTCGACACCGACGACAAGTACACGCTGACGTTCACCACGCCCGGAACCTACCAGTACTTCTGCTATCTTCATCCGCACATGGTGGGTACGCTCGTGGTACAAGCGGCGGCGGGCGGCGACGCTACGCACTGATGCTGGGACCGGCTGCAGCACTATGGGCCAGCGGCATCATGCGCGATTGAGCGCGATACGATGGCGGATGATGCGTTTGCCGATCAAGAGCGGATGCGGCGTTTTCGCGACGCCGCATTACCGCATCTCGATGACGTGTTCACGCTCGCGCGCTACCTCTTGCGCAACCCGAGCGACGCGGAGGATGCGGTGCAGGAATGTTATCTGCGCGCCCTGCGCCATTTCGACGGCTATCGCGGACCGGCCATGAAACCGTGGCTGCTCGCGATATTACGCAACGTCTGCAACGCCGAATTCGCGCGCCGCGGCAAAGAGGAGGTACCGACCGACTACGCGCCGGACGATTCCGCTGCGGAGCAAATGCCGATGTGGCAGGAGCCGCAAGCCTCCCCAGAAAACTTGATTGTGCGGCAACAAGAAAGCGCCACGATCCGCCGCCTCGTAGCGGAACTGCCGCAGCCGTTCCGCGAAGTTATCGTGCTGCGCGAGATGAACGATCTGTCCTATCAAGAAATCGCAGCTATTGCCGGCGTGCCGGTGGGAACGGTCATGTCGCGATTGGCACGGGCGCGCGCGATGCTGCGCTCGGCGTGGAATGCCGCGGAGGCGGCCGTTCCTACTCCAGGACCGGTCACCGCTCCGGGAGTTTCGCCATGAATCTCGTCATGAATTGAGTCTCATCATGAATTGCGACGAATTCGAAAGTCTCCTCCATGCATTGATCGACGGCGAGCTCGATGCCGGGCATGCGCGCGAGGTGGAGGCACATGCGGCGGGATGTTCCGCCTGCGCCGACAAACTCGCCTCCTTCCGCGCCATGCACGAGGCGATGCAAGCCGCCGCTTTGAAGGAGGCAGCGCCGGCGCATTTGCGCAGCCGCGTCGAAGCGTCGCTGACGGCGCCGGCGAGCCGGGCCGGCGCGGTGCACAGCTTCTTCCGGTCCAGCCGCCGAGGGTTCTTCGGCGGATTCGCACTCGGTTCCGCGCTGTCTGCGGCGGTCGCGGCAAGCCTCGTCCTTGCGGTCATGCGCGACAATCAGCAGCAGGCGATCGCCGACGAAATCGTTTCGGCGCATATCCGCTCGCTGCAAGCCGGCCATCTGATGGACGTGGAAACCAGCGACCAGCACACGGTGAAGCCGTGGTTCAACGGCAAGGTCGACGTCGCCCCGCCGGTCGTCGATTTGACCGCGGAAGGCTTCACACTTTTGGGCGGCCGCCTCGATTATATCGACGGCGAACCGGTCGCCGCCGTCGTTTATCAGCGTCGCAAGCATTTGATCAATTTGTTCGTCGCGCAGCGATTGGGCGCGAGCCATGCCGGCGCCCTTTCCGAGACCATCCAGGGCTACAATGTGCGCCATTGGTCGCAGGACGGACTCGATTTCTGGGCGACCAGCGACCTCGCCGGGGACGAATTGAACGAGTTTGTTCAAAAAATCCAAGCAGCCTTGCGTTCTTCGTAGACTTTCCGGCTGGCCTGGCCGCCGATTAACGGCTAAAGACACACGCTGTCGCCGGGGCTGCGCACTGGCGTACAGGCAACCCATTGGCGTTTCAAACGTTTAAGCGTCGATCATGGATCAGCGTGTCGACAACGAGCGTCGCTCCGATTCCGAACGGCGCCTTGATTCTCCGCTCCACGCGGCGGCATCGGCATTCGACGAAGCGCCGAAGAAATCGCCGTGGCGGGGCGGCCTTCGCAAGCGCGGCTTGGCGGTCGCGATTGCCGCGGGCGCGGCCGCTTTGCTCGCCCTGCTCGTCGCCTGGTGGCTGCACGCGCGGCACTATGAATCGACCGACGACGCGTTCATCGATACGCGCACGGTGCCGATTAGCGCGCAAGTCGCCGCCGCGATCGTCGACGTTCCGGTCACGGACAATCAGCTGGTCGATACCGGCGCGGAACTGGTGCGGCTTGACGACCGCGACTATATCGCTCAGCGCGATCAGGCCAAGGCTCAGGTCGACCAGGCGCGAGCCAGCGTCGAGAATCTCACAGCCCAAATCGTCACGCAGCAGGCGAAAATAGATCAAGCCAACAAGCAGGTCGCGCAAGCGCAGGCCGCGCTCACTTTCGCCCAGCAGGAATCCGATCGTTACCAGCAGCTCGCGGCGAAGGGCACCGGCACGATCGAACAGGCGCAACAATATTATTCGAACCTCCTGCAAAGCCAGGCGGGACTGGCCGCCGCGCAGGCAAATGCCCTCGCCACGGAAAAGCAGATTGCCGTGCTGGAGGCGCAGCGCGATCTTGTCAATGCTCAGCTCGCGCAGGCGCATGCGGCTCTAGCGCAGGCCGAGACCAATCTTTCACGCACCGTCATCACCGCGCCGGTCGCCGGCCGCGTCACCAAACTGACCGCCGCCAAGGGTGCCTATGCCGCCGTCGGTCAAACGCTGATGATGTTCGTGCCGCGCGATGTCTGGGTGACGGCCAACTTCAAGGAAACCCAGCTCGATTTGATGCGGCCGGGCCAGCCCGTCGATATCGCGATCGACGCCTATCCGGACCGAACGTTCAAAGGCCATGTCGATAGCATTCAATCCGGCAGCGGCACCGCGTTCAGCCTGCTGCCTGCGGAAAACGCCACCGGCAATTACGTCAAGATCGTGCAGCGCGTGCCGGTGAAGATCGTCTTCGATAAGCAACCGGACGTTCTCCTCGGTCCCGGAATGTCCGTCGTGCCGTCAGTGAAAGTGCGATGAGCGATCGACCCACGCCGGCGGGCTGGGATTCGAGCCGCTCGGCCGCGGGCGATCGCAATCCTTGGCTCGTCGCCATCGTCGTCTCCATCGCGACATTCATGGTGGTGCTCGACACGGCGATCGCCAACGTGTCGCTACGTTACATCGCCGGCAGTCTCGCCGCCAGCGTCGACGAAAGCACCTGGGTGGTCACCACCTATCTGATCGCCAATGCGGTGGTTCTGCCGGCGAGCGGCTGGCTGTCCAACGTCGTCGGACGCAAGCGCTTCTATATGATTTGCGTCGCGGTGTTTACCTTAAGCTCGCTGTTTTGCGGTCTCGCACCGAGCCTCGGCGCACTGATCTTTTTCCGCATATTGCAGGGACTTGGCGGCGGCGGCATGCCGACCAGCGAACAAGCCATTCTCGCGGACACTTTTCCGCCGTATAGGCGCGGCCAGGCCTTCGCGCTTTATGGCATTGCCGTCATTGTTGCGCCGACGGTCGGGCCGACGATCGGCGGATGGATCACCGACAATTTCTCCTGGCATTGGATTTTTTTCATCAATGTGCCGATCGGACTTGCCTCGCTTGGTCTCGTGCATTGGCTGGTCGACGAGCCCGAAATACTCGAACGCGAACGCCGGGCGCGGCTTGCCGGCGGATTGAACGTCGATTGGGTCGGCTTCGCCTTGATCGCTTTGGCGCTCGGCAGCCTGGAAGTCGTTCTCGACCGCGGCCAGATCGAAGACTGGTTCAAGTCTGGCACCATCGTCACCTTCACGGTAATCGCGGCGGTCGCCTTTCTGGTTTTCGTCCCGTGGGAGATCAACCATGAAGAGCCGATCGTCGAGCTCCGGCTTCTGTTTCGCCGCCAATTCGGCATGGCATTTCTGGTCATGCTGATGGTCGGCGCGATCTTGTTCGGCTCGAACCAGATCATGCCGCAATTGCTGCAGACGACGTTCCCATATACCGCCATGCTTTCCGGGCTCGCCATGATGCCGGGCGGCCTTGCCATGCTTGTGGTTATGCCGATCGCCGGCCAAGTCACCGGCCACTTCCAGCCGAAATATTTGATGGTACTGGGCCTGACCGGGATCGTGCTGTCGATGTGGTATTCGACCTCGCTGACGCCCGACGCGAGCTTTGATTATTTCGGCTGGGTTCGCGTCTATCAGACTGTCGGCCTGCCGTTTCTGTTCATCCCGATCAACACCGTCGCTTATGACGGGTTGCCGCCGAACAAAACCAATCAAGCCTCGGCCCTTATGAACGTGGCGCGCAATCTCGGCGGAAGCATCGGCATCTCGCTCGCCAACGTGGTGTTGTATCAGCGGACGCAATTCCACCAGGTGCGTCTCGTTGAAAACACGGCGCCGACTTCGCCGACTTTCCAGTCGACCGTCCAGCAACTAACCCAATATTTCATGTCGCACGGCGCGTCGGCCGGCGACGCCAAAGGCCAGGCGATGAGATATATCGGTCAGCTCGTCCAGATGCAGGCCACGATCCTGGCCTATATCGACGTGTTTCACGTTTGCGCCATCGCCGCCGCAGTGATGATCCCGCTGGTCCTGCTCCTGGTTCGGCGCATCAACCTTAGTGCACCCGCGGCGATGGCGGGGCATTAGGGCGCATCGCTTTTCGGCGCGCGGCGGCGATTTTTCAGTCCTTTGCGGGGTTCTACGGAGATGCCGAATGCCGCTGCGGCGAGCGCAGCCGCTTTCGTCGCGCCTCGGGCGCAATCGCTTCAAACTGAATCGATTGCGGCTCTGGGTCTTTGGTGAGGCATGGTCTTTTTCGGAAAATCGGCTTCCACCCCGGATCAAGTCCGGGGCGAGCTTTTTTCGGGATCACGCCCCGGGAACGGTCACGTGAAAGAAAATTCCATCCGACGCGCGTTGCTTGTCGCCATTGCAATATGTCTCGGCGGCGCCGCCCCGAAGCCGGTCGAAATCGATGTAACCATGCTCGACTATCGCTTCGTGCCCGATCACTTGAGCTTCCAGCACGGCCTCCACTATCGCTTGCATCTTGTAAATAAGGGCAAGCAAACGCACGAATTTACCGCACCGGTCTTTTTCGCCAGCGCCAAAATCCACAACCCCGAAGTGCTCAATCGCGAGCATACCGAGATCGTGATGCAGCCCGGCGATGCCAAGGATCTGCTTTTGACGCCTGGCGCGCCCGGAACCTACGATCTGAGGTGCTCCGATCACGATTGGGACGGCATGGTGGGCGGCATCACCGTTATGTGATGCCGAAAGTCGCTCGGCGCCGTCGGACGAACGCTGCATCGCTCGGCATGCAGGCAATGCTGCCGAAAAATGAACCGCGAGCGGGCCGCCGCGAGCGCATGAAAGACCGATATGCCTTGCGGCGCGGAAAGAGGCAGCCGATTTAAGCAGCAGACGGCCACCGAGAGCGCCAAAGCTGGGCGTAAAAGCTTCTTAATGGCGCGCGATCGCCGCCAGGATACACGTCTGCGCGGCGATGCCCTTAATCTGCCAAAGCACGGCACTAATCTTGCTTGAACTGCGTTATCGGTACGGCTGTGGGGCTGCCAACGTTGGACTGAAGAAGAAAGGAGTCGCCAATGTGTGACTTTAGCCTTCAAAGCGTGCGGTCGCGTCCTGCAAAAGTCGGCGATAAGCTTGTAACCCGCGATTTCGGGACCGGAACCCGCGGATTCTCCGCGGCTGACGACCCCGGACTGGCGGTTTGCATCATGCCGGGCACTGAGCTCGCTTTCGCGAACGAGGTGGCATGCCTACCCGCCGGCTTGCTCGGCTGGAAGACGAAGACCGTCGGACACCGAACGGCCATCTTTCGGCAGGTCAACAAAGACAAGGCGGCCGCCCATCACGACGCACTCGAGTTTCCCGACGGGCGCATCGTGCTGTTGACCTTGCTGTGCGAAGGCCAAGCGGCAAGCGTTCTGCAATTGCCCGCTCAACCCGCCAGCGCGCAAGAGGCGCGTGAACAGGAACGTGTCGCCTACATCGGCTAAACACGGTTGCCGATCGGCAATAGCCCGGCCGCCTGAAGGCGGCCGGTGCTTTTATCGCGGGACGTAGCGCAAGGCAGCTCCCGAATTCTGTGGTGACTCCCGGCCACAAGACGTGAGACATTGGCTGCACACCCCATTTTGCGGGCGCTGCGCCACCCGACGACCGGCGTCTGTCACCAACGATGCGGCCTATCTTACGCAATGAATGAATCCAGGAACCAGCCGCGAGCGGCCGATCCCGCCGCCGTGCAGCGCGCGGATTCGCCGCCGCCGGCCCAAATCGCCGATCCAACCGTCGCGGGTCCGGCCGATCCCGCGGCGGTTGCCGGCACAACTGCCCCGAAGGTGAAGGAGCACACGGCGGGATCGCAATTCCTGACCGTGTTACCTCCGATCATGCTGCCGATGTTTCTCGCGGTCGCGGATCAAACGATCGTCGCCACCGCGCTGCCTGCGATTGCGTCGAGTTTGGGCGAGATCGAGCGCGCTTCATGGGTCGTCGTTTCCTACCTGATCGCGAATACGATTGCGGCTCCCGTCTATGGCCGTCTCGGCGACACGTTCGGACGGCGCTTGATGATGTTCGTGGCGCTCGCGATTTTTATGCTGGGATCGGTCCTCTGCGCGCTGGCGCCGACGATCGAGCTTTTAACCGCGTTTCGCGTGGTGCAGGGATTCGGCGGCGGCGGCCTGATGACGCTGTCGCAAGCGCTGATCGGCGAAGCCATTCCGCCGCGCGAGCGCGGCCGCTACCAAGGCTATCTCGCCGGCGTGGCGGTGAGTTCGAACACGTTCGGTCCCGTGGCCGGCGGCTATCTGACCCAAGCCTTCGGCTGGCAATCGATCTTTCTGATAAATATTCCACTCGGGCTACTCGCGGTTTTATTCGTGTTCCGCATTCCGCCACGGCAAGGCGACCGCCGCCGCACCACGTTCGATTCGCCCGGCCTGGTTCTGTTCATCCTATTTGTCGGACCCGTCATTCTCGCGCTCGAACAGGTGCAGCGCATGGAGCTGGGCACGCTGCCCATGGCGCTCGGACTTCTGGCCTTCGGGCTCGTGTCGCTCGGCCTTTTGGCCTGGCAGGAACGCATCACCACGTCCCCGCTCATCCCGCCGCGGCTGTTCAAGCAGGCCTCGATCTGGCGCGCCGACCTCATGGCCGCGTGCCATGGCGCCGCGCTCGTTTCCCTGATTACGTTCCTGCCGATCTATCTGCGCGCGGTGCGCGGCGCCTCGCCCGCCGAGACCGGATTGATCCTGCTGCCGCTGACCGCCGGGATCGGTATCGGCTCGATGTTCACCGGGCAGATGGTGAGCAGAACCGGCCGCACGGCGGTATTCCCGAGTTACGGACTGACCGCCGCGACGGTGGGACTGGTGGCGATTGCCTTCTCGGCGCAGCATTTATCTCCCGCGCAATTGGCCTGGGCTTTCTGCGTCATCGCCTTGTTCATGGGCACGGTGATGGGCGTCGTTCAGGTGACGGTTCAGGCGGTATCTGGCCCGCTCCTGCTGGGCACCGGCGCCGCCATGGTGCAGTTTTCACGTTCCGTCGGCGCCGCGTTCGGCACCGCGTCCGTCGCCGCCATCCTGTTTTCGATTTTAACGGCGACCGACCGCAGCACCGCCGGCCTGTTCGGCAGCATCATCGAACAGGGCCCGCACGTGATTGCGACCCTTGCGCCAGCGCAGCAGGCCATCGTTCATGCCGAGATCGGCGAAGCCTTTCGCGCCGCCTTTCTCACCATTGCCGCGTTTACCGGCATTGGAGCGGTACTCGCCTGGTCGCTGCCGCTGCGGCGCCTGTGATCCGATCATTTGCGCGTCATCGAGCCTGTTGCAGCGCCATCCTGCACGCATCAAAATCTCGCCGAAAATCCGGGAGGGCTGAATGATCGTCGACGCTCAAGTGCACCTGTGGAAGGCAAATACTCCCGAGCGGCCGTGGCTGCCGAACCGGGCGGCCCAGCTTCCCGAGCCGTTTTCGATCGAACAGCTTGTGCCGATGATGGAGGAAGCCGGCGTCGATCGCGCCGTCATCGTGCCGCCGTCCTGGGAAGGAGACCGCAACGATTACGCCCTCGAGGCCGTGCGCAGATATCCGGCGCGCTTTGCCGTCATGGCCCGCATTCCGGTCAACGATCCGAATGTCGCGAAACTCTTGCCGGACTGGAAGAAGCAACCCGGCATGCTCGGCATAAGGCTGACGTTTCACCCCCCGCAGTGGCGCTGGCTCAGCGACGGCAGCGTCGATTGGTTCTGGCCCCTCGCCGAGAGGCATGGTCTGCCTGTGATGTTCTACGGCGCGCCGATGGGACTGTTTGCCAAAGTCGCCGAACGGTATCCGCAACTGACGATGATCGCCGACCATCTCGGCGTGACCGGCGACATCGTCAAGGAAGGAAAACTAACGGAGGGGGTCAAGGAGACCGCCGCGCTCGCCAAATACCCGAACGTCTCGGTAAAGCTGTCGACGACTCCGTTCTATTCGTCGGAATCCTATCCGTTCCGTGACATGACGGTGCACATCCGCCGCTTGTTCGACGCCTTCGGGCCGCGCCGCTGCTACTGGGGCACCGATCTTACCAATTCCTACCGGAATGCGACCTATCGCCAGCGCGTCACGCATTTCACCCAGACGCTCGATTTTCTCTCGAACGAAGACAAAAAATGGATCATGGCCGCGCCATCCTGGCGCGGCTGAACTGGTCGTAGCGCGCCGCCATGACCAAGATCGTCCTCACCCGCCACGGCCATGTCGAGGGCATCAAGCCCGAACGGTTTCGCGGGCGCGAGCCGCTGCCGTTGACCGGGCGCGGCCGGGCCGAAGCCGCGGCACTCGCGCAACGCGTCGCCAGCGCTTTTCGTCCGAGCCACATCTATACGAGCCCGATGGGACGATGCATCGAGACGGCCACCGCCATCGCCAAGGCGACCGGCGCCGGCGCCAAGACCTGCGACGACCTTAACGACATCGACTATGGCGCGTGGCAATTCAAAAGCTTTGTCGAAGCGAAAGCGCTGGATCCCGCGCTGTTCGCCGCCTGGTTCGCCACCCCGCATCTGGCGCGCTTTCCCAACGGCGAGTCGTTGCAGGATGTGGCGGCGAGAACGGCCAATGCGCTGCGCCTAGTGCTCGCCCGCCATCCCGACGAAACCGTCGTGCTGGTCGGCCACGACAATGTAAACCGCGCGCTACTCCTGCAACTGCTCGATCAGCCGCTATCGGCGTTTTGGCGCGTCGCGCAAAGCCCTTGCTGCATCAACGAGATCGACGTGACCGGCGGGAGCATTTGCGTCCGGCGCATCAATGAAGCGCAGCACCTTGAGGCGATTGCGGCGGAGTACGACACGCCATGACGAAGCGGGAGGAGCCTTAAGCACCATGGGCGGCGACAGACCTTTCGTCGGCCGCTCGGTGCCGCGGCTTGAGGACCGGCCGTTGCTCATCGGTCAAGGCCGCTTTGCCGCGGATATTTCCTTCCCCCATCAGATCCACATGCGCGTGGTTCGCTCGGCGCATGCGCATGCGCGAATAACCGCGATCGAGACGGCGCGAGCGCATGCCATTCCCGGCGTCGTCGCGGTTTGGACCGCATCGGACGTCGCCGATATTCCGCCGATCGACTTCCGCCTTACCCGGGTCGAAGGACTTGATCCGTACCGCCAGCCGATTCTGGCCGGAGACTTCGTCCGCTACGTCGGCGAGCCGGTGGCCGTGGTCTTCGCCGCCGATACCTATCGCGCCGAGGATGCCGCCGACCTGGTCGCGGTCGAGGTGGAAAATCTGCCGGAAGCGATCGCAGCCGATGCCGCGCCGGTAGAGTACAGTCCCGGCCATTCCAGCGAAGCGGCCGTCGTTCGCAAAGGCTATGGCGACGTGGCGGCGGCTTTTGCCGCAGCGCATGCGACGGTCGCTCTCGAGCTTAAGATCGGTCGGCACAGCGGCGTGCCGCTGGAGACACGCGGCGCGATCGCACGTTTCGTTTCCGCGCGGGGCGTGCTCGAACTTTACGGCGCCGCCAAGGTACCGCATTGGAATCGCGACGCGCTCGCGCGCATGCTTGGGCTTGCCCCCTCTTCCGTGCATCTTCACGAAGGCCATACCGGCGGCGGTTTCGGCGTCCGCGGCGAGCTCTACCCTGAGGACGTCCTTGCCTGCCTCGGTGCGCTACGGCTTGCCCGACCGGTGAAATGGATCGAGGATCGCCGCGAGCATCTGATTGCGACCAATCATTCCCGCGAGCAGCATTATCGCGTTCGCGCCGCCGTCGATGAGAACGGCAGGCTCCTTGCCGTCGATGGCGAGTTTTTTCACGATCAGGGCGCGTATGTGCGCACCCACGCTGCGACGGTTCCCGATCTCGCGGTGACAATGCTGCTCGGACCGTATCGCGTCGCAGCCTACCGCATGGTCGGGCGTATTCGCCTGACCAACAAGACGCCATGCGGAACCTATCGGGCGCCCGGACGCTACGAAAGCACGTTCGTGCGCGAACGGGTAATGGACGCGATCGCCGCGCAACTTCACCTCGATCCGGTCGAAATTCGCCGCCGCAATTTCATTGCCGCGGCGCAGATGCCCTATGCGCGTCCTCTCGACACGCTCGGCACCGAGATAACCTACGATTCCGGCGACTATGCCAGGCTCCTCGACAAGGCGCTCGCCGCGAGCGGATGGCGCGCGCTGCGCCGGAACCTTCAACGCCGGCGCGCCGCCGGAGAAGCGGTCGGAGCCGGCTTCGGCTTCTTCGTCGAGAAAAGCGGGCTCGGGCCCTACGACGCCGTGCACGCCAGCATCGACACAAGCGGAACGATCGAGATCGTGACCGGCGCGACCTCCGTCGGACAAGGCATGGAGACGGTCATCGCGCAGATTTGCGCCGACGAACTCGGCGCCGATTATCGGCATGTCCGCGTCGTGCATGGACAGACCGACCGTATCGCTTATGGAATGGGGACGTTCGCTTCCCGCGTCACCGTGATGACCGGCGAGGCGACCCGGCGCGCGGCGGCGAAATTGCGCGCCAAGGCGATCGCCGCGGCGGCTCATCTTTTGCAATCGCCGCCGGACACACTTGGCATCGCCGCCGGCAGGATCGCCCGCAAACAGTATCCGCAAGGGCCTTCGCTGACGCTGGGCGAAGTCGCCAAGGCGCTTAGTCCGGGCTCTAAGCTTCTCGGCGAGGCCGCACCGGGTCTTGCCGCCGACGGCTGGTTCGAATCCGCGCACATGAATTATCCCTACGGTATCCACTTCGCCGTCGTGCGCATCGATCGCGACACCGGCGCGGTCGCCGTCGAGCGTTATTTCGTCGCTTACGATATCGGCAAGGCGGTCAATCCGATGCTGGTCGAAGGCCAGATCGCGGGCGGCGTGGCGCAAGGTCTCGGCGGCGCGCTGTTTGAAGAATTCCTCTACAGTCCGCGCGGCGACCCCCTTTGCGTCACGTTCGCCGACTATGCGATGCCGACGGCGCGCGAAATTCCGCCGATCGAAGTGCTGATCAGTGAAGATGCGCCGAGCCCGCTCAATTCGCTGGGCGTCAAAGGCGCCGGCGAAGGCGGCGCCAACGCCGCCGGTGCCGCCATTGCGGCGGCGATCGACGACGCGCTCGGCCGGCCGGGCGCGGTGACACAGCTTCCGGTCACGCCGCAACGGTTGCGCGGCTTGCTGCGCGCCGGGATGCCGCGTTGATTTTGCCGGTAGCTTCTATGATTCGGCGGCGATGAAATGCGTCACTTTCGGCATGCCGGACAAATTGAACCGATGCACGCATTCCTGCACCAGGCGGTCGGCCTTGGTGACGCGTTCGTGTTGGCGCAAATGCTCCATCCAAGATTCCACCAGGAACGTCTCGACCATGCGGCCCTCCTGCGCCGCATCTTCAAACACGCCCCACGCATAGGCGCCGTCGCGGCGCCGCTCGTGCTCAAGGGGGGCGAGAGCTTCGAGAAACGCGTCGCGGTCCCGCGGGTCGATGCGATATTCGACGGTGACCAGAACCGGCCCGCGGTCATGCTCGATCGGCTGCGCGGTCAACGGCGCCGGCCAGTGCATCGATGGCGACAGATCGATGCTCGCTGCCGTTTGCAGCTCCACGGCCACGTCAGCGCAATCGCGGCGACGGCGCCTGCGCTGGCGAGAAAGTGCGCATTCGCCAGGCCGACCGTCGCGGCGATCTCGCCCCAGGCCGCGCTGCCCAGCGTCAGACAGCCGAAAAATACGGTGGTGTAGAGCGCAAGTCCGCGCGCGCGCACCCAATCCGGCAAGGCGACTTGCGCGGACACGCTGAGCGTCGCCAAAGCCGCGATCCATGACGCGCCGGCCGTGGCGCTGGCGACTAGCGCGGTGACCGGTTCACGGGCGATCCCGTAGAGCACCATGGCGACGGCTTGTCCGAGCGCGCCGAGAGCCATCAGGCGATCGGGACCCAACTTTGCTTTGAGAAGCGGCAGCAAAAACGCCCCGCCGACGGCCCCCGCGCCGATGACGCCCAGTAACAGGCCATAGAGTCCCGGCCCGCCGCCGATCTGCTGCCGCGATATCAGCGGCAATAGCGCCCAATAGGCGCTGGCGAACAGAAAAAAGCCGGCGGCGCGTATGAGTGTCGCGCGCAAATGCCGATTGTGCCTGGCATAGCGCAGTCCCGCCAATATCGCTTGGCCGAAACGCTCTGCGGGTAGCAATGTGCCGGCGCGCGCCGCCGGCCGCCACCATAACAGCGAACCCACGATTGCGAGATTGGACGCGGCGTTGATCCAGAACGGCGCAACGATGCCGTAGACGGAGATGGACACCCCGCCGAGCGCGGGGCCGATCGCACGGGAAATATTCACGCCGACGCTATTGGCCGCGATCGCGGGCGGCAGATCGTCCTTGGGAACGAGGTAAGTGACGACCGCCTGCCACGCAGGCACCGTCATCGCCCCGGCGGCGCCGATCAAAAATGTAAACAGTAAGAGATTGCCCGGCGTCGCCCAACCGAGCCCGACGATCGCGGCATAAATGGCGCTGACCGCTGTCGTGATGCTCTCCACCACGATGAGGAATTTCCGTTTGTCGAAAATGTCCGCCAGCGCCCCGGCGGGAATTGCGAAAAGACAGATCGGCAGACTGCTTGCCGCCTGCACGAGCGCGACAATCAAGGGATCGGGATTGAGACTGGTCATCAGCCAGCCGGATGCCGCGCTATACATCCAGCCGCCGACATTGGATACCAGCGTCGCCGTCCAGATCACGGCAAAGGACGGATGGCGAAATGGCGCGACGAACGACGGCGGCCGATCCGGCGTCGTATCAGGCGATCGATTGGGTCCATTGCGGCGGGCCGTCACAGCGCCATGCTACAAAAATTGCGCGGCGGCCGGCAAACCAGCGCACCAGAAAGTGACAGGCCGCCCGTCGCCGGGCGGCCCATCCGCGTTGCCTGGTACGATTGCAGATTTCCGGGAGGTTTAAGCCATCCAGAACGGCTTATTCATTTCACGGTGTGCATCGCAGCGCGTGATACCGATGTCGCGCAAAGTCGCGTCGCTCAGGCCGTCAAGTTCGCGGCGCGAGCGCGCCCGCCGCTGCCATTCCGCGACCCGAAGCTTGAGCTGATCCCAACGAGACAGGTCAGTGGCCCGGAAGGTCGTCATTGTAATGGTGCTCATGACTGGCTCCGTACCCGGCTATTCA
>Ga0187780_10002026_pt1 | contig 15255 bp, 6 predicted proteins | sample 1015_Q2_SP10_20__FD_132429 | JGI IMG/M metagenome (GOLD analysis project Ga0187780, IMG submission 132429) | Tropical peat soil microbial communities from peatlands in Department of Meta, Colombia - 1015_Q2_SP10_20_MG | ecosystem: Environmental > Terrestrial > Soil > Wetlands > Peat | place... | reverse complement strand
CTCTCGCTAAAGTGGATTATCCTAGAGGCCTGCGGAGCCTCAGACCTGGGTTCGAATCCCAGCACGGGCGAGTCTCTCGACCAGCCGAGAGGCCCACCGTCGGGGCCAAGGGCCCACCTCCTCGGACGGGACCCTGGCCTCCCTACGCCTCTGGTAACGGCCACCTCACCGAATTGTCGGTAGGGACCGAAGTCGTGGCAGCTGACCCAAGCGCGTAGCCGTCGGGGTCGTCCCGCGGGCGTCAGGGGGCACCGGCATGGAGAACCCTCGGGGGGAAGCGGCTCCTCGATCAAGGTCAGGGCCCCCGAGGGGGCATGGGACGGGGCACCCAGAAACTGGGCCCATGCGATGTCCTAGGACTAATCCACCTCGAGGGCGTACCCCGGCGTGGCCGCGGAGCGGCGGCTCGCTGCCATCGTCTTCACCGATCTTGTCGGGTATACGTCGCTGAGTCAGCAGGACGAGGCGGCAGCCCTTCGCCTTGTCCAAGAGCATGAGCGGTTGGCCGAGGCCCTCCTGCAGATCCACCACGGCAGGAGGGTCAAGTCGACCGGGGACGGCCTGTTGCTCGAGTTCCCCAACGCGTTGGACGCGGTCGCGTGTTCCGTGGACCTCCAACGGCATCTCCACGAACGAAACGCGAGCATCGGAGGGGCCCCGCTCCGGGTTCGGGTCGGGGTTCACGTTGGGGATGTTCAAGGTGTTGGCCAGGACATCTTGGGGGACGCGGTGAACATCGCCGCTCGCATTGAGCCGGTGGCCGAGCCCGGGGGAATCTGCATCTCGGGCGCAGTCCGCGAACAGGTTTGGAACAAGACTTCCGAGCGGCTCGAGAAGCTTCCACCGAGGGCGCTCAAGGGCGTGCAGCTTCCCGTGGAGCTCTATCGTGTCGTCTTGCCTTGGGCCGTTGGCGAGCCCGCCCCTGTGGCCCCGGCGCGCGCTGGGCTGGCCGTTCTTCCGTTCGGGAACATCAGCCCGGACCCAAAGGATGAGTACATCGCGGACGGCCTCACGGAGGAGCTGATCACCGCGCTCTCTCACATCCAGGGCCTTCGGGTGATCGCCCGGACGTCGGTGATGCAGTACAGGTCTGCCTCCAAGCCGGTCTCCCAGGTCGGAGCCGAGTTGGGTGTAGCGTCGGTCCTCGAGGGGAGCGTAAGGAAGGCCGGGAACAGGCTGCGGATTACCGCCCAGCTGATCGACGTCGATTCCCAGGGGCATGTCTGGGCCGACACCTACGACCGGGAACTGGACGACGTCTTCGCGGTCCAGGCCGACATCGCACAGCGAGTGGCGGAGGCGTTGAAGATAGGTCTTCGAGCGGCGGCAGAGACTCGACCCGAAGCCAAGCCAGCAGCGGTGCGGTCGGACTCCTACCTGGCCTATCTTAGGGGCCGAACCCTGATGCACGACCCGTCGCGACCCTCGATCGAAGGCGCGAGGAAGCAGTTCGAGCTCGCCATCTCGCTCGATCCGAGGAACGCCGCGGCCCATGCCGGCCTCGCCGACGCCGTCCGGACCCGCGGTTCATGGGAGGATGCGGAGCCAGGGGGATCCTGGGATGACGAGACACGACGGTTGATCGCCCGCGCCATCGAGCTCGACCCCGGTCTTCCTGAGGCCCACGCGTCGTTGGGATTGATGCACTGGGACGACTGGGAGTGGGGAGCCGCGGAGAAGGAACTCAAGCTGGCCGTGGCGCTCAACCCGAGCTACTCGCTCGCCCACCGCTGGCTCGCGAGCGTGCTCGAGGATTCAGGGCGGGCCGACGAAGCGCTGTCCGAATTCACCCTGGCGGCGGAAGCCGACCCGTTCTGGACGGCCAACCTCGCAGACTTGGCGATCCTGCTCACCTGGCTCGCACGTCCCGAAGAAGCGCTCGCCAGGATCCAGAAGATCGCCGAGCTGGAACCCCATAGTTTTCGCTACTATTCGACCCTCTCGCACTACCACTATTCCCGCGCGGATTTCAGCAACTGCGCCAAGGCCCTGCGGAGGTGCTCCGAGGTCGCATCGGACCCGCGCCTAGGGCAGTTGTACCTCGCCCTTTCCCAGGTGATTGCCGGGAACACCGAACAGGCCCGAGCCCTCCTACAGGACATCGAGACGACGGTCCAAGTCTACTGGTACCCTACCGTGGCTTGGACGTACGGACTCATGAGCGACCTCGAGGCGTGCTTCCGATGGCTAGATGCAGCGTTCCGACACCGGTTGCTCTCCTTCATTGGAGGCTTTCGTCTCTTCTCGGGAATGGCACCCGTGCGAGCCGATCCAAGATTCGGGGAGCTGTTGCAGAAGATAGGCCTCGCCTGAGAGGAATCCATCGAGGGCCCCTCGCACCGAGGCCCTGCCGCCTCCAAGGTGCACGACTGAGACGCCCTCAGGTTCTGTACTCGCACGTGAGTTCAAGATGAAGCAGCCATACATCCCCGGTCGTGGGCTGGCCGGGCGATATCGAGGACCCTCCCTCGGGCAACTGGCGGTCCAGCCTTCTCGCGCTCGGTCTCTTCATCGTGGCGGTCGGCGTCCTGCTCCTGCTTCCTGTCTTTCCAGCCCCTCTCGCGAGAACCGTTGCGCTCGAGATGATCCTTGGCGGGGCGTGCCTAACGGTCGTTGCGATCGCCGTAATCTTGCGCTTCCTCGGGGAGAGCTGACGGCCGTCCGTGGGAAGGTTCCGTTATCCCCCCCGACCGCGGTCTCATCTGAGGACCGCGAAGTGCAGGTCACTGAGGCCGCGAGACCTCGGTCTTCACTACCTCGGAGTAGAGGAACTCGTTCGGCGGGCGCTCGGCCCGCTTGCGCGCCTCCGATTCCGAGACCCGGAGCTCGGTCCGCCGGATCTTCCCGCTTAGGGTCTTCGGGAGCTCGGGGCAGAACTCGAGGATCCGCGGGATCTTGTAGGGCGCAAGCCGCGTCCGCGAGAACAGGAAGATGTCCCGGGCCAGCTCCGCGGAGGGGAGGTGCCCCGGCCGGAGGATCACGAACGCCTTGACGAGGGCCCCTCGGATCGGATCCGGACTTCCCACGACCGCCGCTTCGGCCACGGCAGGGTGCTCCGTGAGCGCGCTCTCGACCTCGAACGGGCCGATGCGGTAGTCCGAGGACTTGATCACGTCGTCGGCCCGGCCCACGAACCAGAACCGCCCGTCGGGGTCCCGGTAGGCGCGGTCTCCCGTGAGGTACCACTCCCCGCGGAACGCCTTCGCCGTCACCTCGGGGGAGGCGCCGAGGTAGCCGGCGAACAAGCCGGGGGGCCGCGGGGTGAGATGGACCGCGATGTTCCCTTCCTTCCCCGGTGGCGCTTCCGCCCCCTGGTCATCCACGACCCGGACGTCGAAGAGGAACGACGGCCAGCCGACCGAGCCCGCCTTGATCTCGCGCCCCGGCAGGTTGCCGATCATCAGGGTCGACTCGGTCTGGCCGTAGCCGTCGCGCAGGGTGACCCCGGTGCCCTTGCGCCACGCGTCGATGACCTCTGGGTTGAGCGGCTCGCCGGCGCTCACGCACTCGCGGAAGTGGAAGCGGTACTTCGAGAGCTCCTCGAGGACGAACATTCGCCAGACGGTCGGAGGAGCACAGAACGTGGTCACCCGGTGGTCCTGGAGCGCCTCGAGCTGCCGGCGGGCCTCGAACCGTCCGGCGAAGTGGAACGCGAAGGAGGTCGCGCCGACGTTCCAGGGAGCGAAGAACGAGCTCCACGCGAACTTGGCCCACCCGGCCTGGCTGATGTTCGAGTGCACATCCCCGGGCCTCACCCCGATCCAGGCCGACGTCGTCAGGTGGCCGATAGGGTAGCTCGCATGCGTGTGCGTGACGACCTTCGGCAGCCCCGTCGTACCCGAGGTGAAGAACTGGAAGAGAGGGTCGCTGGTCCTTGTTGCGGCTGGCTCCGCCTCCACGGGTTCGGACCGGCTCGTCTCGACCGAGGTCCAGCCCGGACGTTCCCCGCCGGCGATGAGCTTGATGGGGATCGGCTGGCCCACCGAGATCTCGGCCCAGTCGATCTTCTTGGCGCTCAACGGGTCCGCCAGGACCGCCCCGGGCCGGAGCTGCCGGAACCGGTACTCGATGTCCGACGAGACCAGGATCGTAGCCGCGGGGACGAGGACGAACCCTCCCTTGATCGCCGCGTAGTAGCTCAGCCAGACCTCCGGGTAGAGCGGTAGCATCACGAAGATCGGTTGCTGTGGCTTGAGCCCGAGCCGCCGGAACAGGTTCAGGAGACGGTTCCCCGCCTCGACGAACTCCCGGTAGGTGAAGCGCACCTCACGGCCGGAGTCGTCCGCCCACACCAGGGCCGGGCGGTCCGGCGCCCGGCGGAGATGTCGGGCTTCGAACACCTCGTGGGCCCAGTTGAACCGCTCCGGGACCTCGACCCGGTCGCGGCCGAGCGCCTCGAGGTCGCCCCGTTCCAGTCGGTCGAAGGCCTCCAGGAGTGAGATCATCTGCCCCTCGGTGCCGTCAGCGATGGGCTCCAGATACGGGTTGTGCGGTGTGTGACCCTAGCACGTCGGAACCTGTCCCCCCCCGCCCTTCCGGCCCTCGAGATCGACCACGCCCCGTCCCGGTGACCTAGGCGCAACCGCCCCGGGGCTGGCACCCTCCACCGCGCGCAGAGAGGGGTCGAGCGCCCTGCGTTCCCGCGAGGGACCCGAGGGAGCCAGAGGTTGCAGGGACCTCGCCATATGGGCGCGGTGGCTGGGCCCGGACGATGCGGGCCGTGCAGGACTCCTACCCGGATGCCTGGGCGCATTGCTTCGGCTGCGGACGCCTGAACGAGCAGGGCTACCACCTCAGGAGCTACTGGGACGGGGAGGAGACGGTCGCCCGGTTCGTGCCGCGCCCGTACCACGTTGCGATCCCCGGCTTCGTCAACGGCGGGCTGCTCGCGTCGCTCGTCGACTGTCACGCGACGGCGTCCGCCTCCGCGTTCGCCGCCCGCGCCGCAGGGGTGGACCTCGAACGCGAGGAGTCCCGTCGGTTCGTAACGGCCTCCCTCCGGGTCGACTATCTCCACCCGACGCCTCTCGGGCCGGAGCTGGTGATCCGAGGAGCCTCCGGACCGATCTCCGGCCGGAAGGTGGTCGTCCACGTCACGCTCTCCGCTCCCAGTGAGGTCACCGTCCGCGGCGAGGTCGTCTGCGTCGAACTGCCGGAAACGATGAAGCCGGGCCACCCGCTCGGGGCCTGAAGGGAACGACCGGGCTGGGCCCGCGGCACCTTGCGACCGCCGTCCCTGCTCCGGAGGGTTTCGGGAGCGAGAGACGGCCGAAGATTACCTTCCGGAGCCGCGTGCTGAAGCCCAGATATCTCACGCGCAGCCGCGGCGGACGGCTCAGGCGCCCCCGTAGACCGGGTAGGTCGGTACCCACTGAGCGCGGACGATGGCCTCGCGGAGCTCCTCCGGCGAAGTGACCGGGGCGAGGCCGCTCCGCTGGGCCTCCTGACCGACCGCGAAGGCGATCTCCACGGCGACCCGGCGCAGGTCGGCGACCGGCGGGAGCAGGGCGGCCGCCTGGTCGCGGCGGGCCGGAGAGTTCTCCGCCAGCGTGCGCGCCGCAGCGAGGATCATGCCGTCCGAGACCCGGCGGGACCGGCTGGTCACCGCGCCCAGGCCGAGCGCGGGGAAGATGTAGACGTTGTTGCACTGCGCGATCGCGATCTTGTGGTCCCGGAACGTCGCCGAAGGGAACGGCGAGCCGGTCGCGATCAGGGCCTTTCCGTCGGTCCACTCGAGAAGGTCGGCCGGGTTCGCCTCGCTCTTCGCCGTGGGGTTCGACAGCGGCAGAATCACCGGCCGGTCGATCCCTTTCGCCATCTCGCGGACGAGGGGCTCGTCGAACGCGCCTCCCACGGTCGATAGGCCGATCAGGATCGTGGGGTGCACGGCACGGACGACCTCGCCGAGGCTGGCCCGGGACGGGTCGTTCCTCTTCCAGGGGACGATTTCCTCCCAGGGGACCGCATAGACGCGCTGCTCGGGCCGAAGGTCCGTCCGACCCTCGTGGAGCACGCCCCCGCGGTTCACGAGCCAGAACTTGCGACGGGCCTCGGCGTCCGGGACCCCCTCCTGGACCATGGCGGCCCGGATCGTGTCGGCGACGCCCACCCCGGCGCCACCCGCGCCGAAGATGACGACCCGCTGACGGGCGAGCGAGCTTCCGCTGACCCGGAGCGCGGAGAGGATGGTGCCCAGCACCACCGCGCCCGTACCCTGGATGTCGTCGTTGAACGTCAGGAGCTCGTCCCGGTACGTCTCAAGGAGCGGCCGAGCGTGGGCGGGACCGAAATCCTCCCACTGGAGCAGCGCTCCGGGGAGCTCGGACCGGACGGCCTCCACGAACTCGCCGACGAACGCGTCGTACTCGGCCCCGGTGACCCGGTGGTGACGCCAGCCCAGGTACTCCGGGTCCTTCAGCCGTTCCTCGTTGTTCGTCCCGACGTCGAGGACGATCGGGCAGGTCCGCTCCGGTCGGATCCCGCCGATGAGGGTGTAGAGGGAGAGCTTGCCGATCGGGATGCCGAGCCCGCCCGCACCCTGGTCTCCGATGCCGAGGATCCTCTCACCGTCCGTGACCACGATCACATCGACCTCGGGGGAGGGTCGGTGCCGCAGCAGGGTACGGATCGATCCCCGCAGCGGATAGGGGATGAAGAGGCCGCGCGGGCGCCGATAGATGTGGCTGAACTCCTGGCAACCGAGAGCGACGACCGGCGTGTAGACGACCGGGGTCATCTCCTCCATGTGGTCGAGGAGGAGGCGGTAGAACAGGACCTCGTTCGTGTCCTGGAGCGCTCGAAGGTAGATGTGACGCTCGAGGTCGTCGGTCTTGTGGCGGTAGGCCGTGTAGGCGCGCACGACCTGCTGGTCGAGCGTCTCGACCTGGGGAGGAAGCAGGCCGTGGAGACCGAGCGCCGTCCGTTCAGCGTCACTGAACGCGGTCCCCTTGTTCAGCAGCGGGGTGTCGAGCAGATCCATTCCTCGCACGCCCGGCAACGGGGAGACGACAGCGACGGGGCGCCCCCGGTCCGGGTGCTTCCGCGGGACCGTTGAAGCTTCCACGCCGGTACCGTCGCCCCGAAGACCATCTACCCCCGCTCAACCCGGGTTGACGTTCCCGCCCGACAGGCTTCCGGCACGCGCCGTGGCGCAGCGCGCAATACGGTGGGCTTGAGGCACGCCACCGGTTTCGGCGGCCGCCGGGGGCCGGCCGGCGCAGCCGCGAGCCACTTACCGAACGGGCCGTTCGCGCTGTCCGGCGTGCCGAGAGCGCGATGCACCGGCCGGCGATCGCCGGACGATCCATCGCACCGCCGGGACGGCCATGCCAGGCATCGGTCCCATGTAGGGGGGCGAGCTGCGGCGTTCCGGATGTCCCCGGACCGGGCAGTGGCGGAGTTCGACGAGATCTCTCAGGTCTACGACGTGACCCGCGATCCGCTCGAGCCCGACCTGGTGCGATCGGTCGCCGCGACGCTCCAGGCGTGGGGCGCCCGACGGCTCCTCGAGGTCGGCGTCGGTACCGGCCGCGTCGCCGGTCCGCTCACGGCCCTCGGGCTCGAGGTCACCGGGGTGGACGCCTCGACCGGCATGCTGGCCCGCGCCCGGGCTAAGCAGCTCAGCCGTCTGGTCCGAGGGGAAGCCTATCGGCTGCCGTTCGAGGACCGTGCGTTCGACATCTCACTCTTCGTCCATGTTCTTCACCTCCTGGACCAACCGGTCCGTGCGATCGCGGAGGCCTGCCGGGTCAGCAGCCTTGGGGCCGCGGCCCTCGTGCGCCCTGCGGGCCCCAGGGGAGAGGGCGCCGAGCGGCGGCTCCGACCCCGCGCCCAGGTCCTCGAACGGTTGCGCGCGCAGGGGATCGAGGTACCGGATCCGGAGCGCGCGGCCGGGGGCCCTCCGGCCCGGGAACGTCGTCTGATCACGGAGCATCCGCCGCAGCGGCTGGTCGTCCTGAGCGAGCGCGACGTGACCGAGCCGCTGGCCCGCGAGCTCACGCTGTTCGAACAGCGAGCAAGCCGCTGGACCCTCCGGATCCCGAGGGAGCCCTTGGCGCGGGCCGTCGAGGAGGTGCGGGCGGAGCTCGGGGACCGGACCCACACCTACCACAGCGTGATCGCGCTCGCCCTCTGGGAGAGGCCACCGACCTTGGGGCTCTCGGCGCCCTGAGGGTCGCCCGTCACGGTCCTCGCGGAATCGCCGAGCCTAGCCGCGCTGGAGCGCGGCCCCAGGAGCCCCCCGGGCCCGCGCACCCGTAGAGGATCCGGCTGGGACTCCCACCGGCCCTCCGCACCCAGCAAGCCCCAAACGTTGGGTTGCTTGCCACCGGAGATGGTCGCACGCCTGAGGATCGGCTGCTCGTCGTGGACCTCGGAGTCGTGGTGGGGCAGGGTCTACCCCACCGACCTCCCCCCGGGGGACCGGCTCGCCGCCTACGCTCGGCGATTCGATTGCGTCGAGGTCGACTCGTCCTACTACCGCGACCCCGGCGCCTTCCTCGTGCGTCGCTGGGCCCGCGCGACACCGGATGACTTCGTCTTCACGATGAAGTTCCCCCGGGACCTCCTCGACCCGAGAGGGTCCCCTGACCGCGAGGCGATCGCGACGTTCGAGTCCCACGCCCGCGAACTCGGCCCGAAGCTCGGGGCGGTCCTGGCGCAATTCCCTCCCTGGGCGAAGCCCGGCCGGGCCGAGCGGTTCCTTCGCGAGCTCCTTCCGTGCCTGGACCCCGGGGTCCGCTACGCGATCGAGCTGCGCGACGCCGGGTGGTACCGGGGCGAGACTAGGACGGTCCTGCTGAGGGCGCTCGCCGATCATCGCTGCGCCCTCGCCTGGTCGTTCCTCACCTACGTCGAGGTACCCCCCGAGCTGACGACCGATTTCGTGTACCTGCGGTTCATCGGCGACCACACGACCGTGACCGAGGAGCGCCACGGCGAGCTCCGCGTCGACCGTTCCGCTGAGACGCGGCAGTGGGCGTCGCGGCTGAAGAGCGCTCAGGAACGGATCGAGAACGCCTTTGCGTTCTTCAACAACCACTTCGCCGGGTTCGCCCCGGCGTCGGTCAACCTGTTCCGCGGCGAGCTGGGTCTGGACCCCGTCCCGATCGATCCCCTCAGCGCGGGGGGGGCCGCCGCGGGGACGCCGGCCCATCGCCAGACCCGGCTCGGGGAGCCGTAACGGAGCTTCGAAACGGTCCTCCGGGCCCCGGGGGCCCGGAGGGGGAAACGGTTCGCCGCCGGACGGGACAGCGCCTCTACGAGTGCGTTGGCCCCTGGGACGAACTGTCCCCACCGGAGCTCGGGCCCCCGCTCGGGGGACCCTCCTGCCAGGTCGCGGGCGGGGCGGAGGCGGGCGCCCGCGGCTTCCGCAGCAGGGCCACGAGCGCGAGCACGATCGCCGCGGCCGCGATCCCCAGCGCGATCCCCCAGTCCGTGTTGAACGTCGAGCCCGCCACGTAGGACGGCGAGCTGGTCGGGGCGAACGAGACGGCGACGCCCGTCGCGCTGCCGTGGACCGTCACGCTGCCCGAGGGGGCCGAGACCGTGTAGCCCGAGACCGCCCCGAACGCGTAGGCGTGGGAGCCGTTCGTCAGCTGGACCGTGATCGTCGTTCCGCTGCCCGTGTAGGTGCTGCTGTCGACCACGACCGACCAGACCGTGCCGGCGGACAGCCCGCTCTCGCCGAACGTCACCGTGTAGGTCACGGCGGCGAAGGCGACCGTCACCACGTAGGTCGTCGTCCCGACGTACAGCGTGCCGCTCGCGTGCGAGACCGTGTAGCCGGCCAAGGGGTCGATCTCGTAGAAGTACGTCCCTCCCGCCTGGACGGTAACGTTCAGCGTGTTGCCGGTGGACGTCCCCGCGATGCCGCCGACGTGGGCCGACCAGGCGGTCCCCTTCGGCAGGCCACTCTCATGGATCTGCACCGTAACGGGGACCGAGGTCGGCGTGAAGACGACCGCGATCGTGTCGTTGCCGCTGACGGTCACGATGCCGCTGGACGGCGAGGCCGTGTAGCCGGCGACCGGGGCGATCTGGAAGCTGTACGACCCGGCCGGGACGCTGAAGACGAGGCTGGCGCCGCTGACGGTCTCGTGGACCCCGTTGAACGTGGCGCCCCAGGTCGGTGAGGCTCCGCTCAGGCCGGTCTCGTTGAGCCAGACGGTGTACATCGGCACCGCGGTCGACGTGAACCCGACGGGCACGAGGTAGTTGCCGCTGACCGTCACCGTGCCCGCCGCCGGGCTCGCGAGCCATCCTGCCGGGGCGAGGACCGTGTAGGCGTAGGTCCCGGCGACCTCGGTGAAGACGATCGACGTGCCGGAACCGCTGGCCTCCACCCCGTTGAGGACGACCGACCAGGACGTCTCCGCGGGAAGACCGCTCTCCGCGAACGTGACCTGGTACTCCGCGGCGAAGTCGACGGTGAGGTTCAGGGAGGTGTTGGAGACGACGACCACTCCGGAGGCGGGGGTGATGTTCCAGCCGGCGATCGGGCTCACCTGCCAGGCGTAGTTCCCCGGGAACTCCGGGAAGACGATCGCGCTGGCGTAGCTCGATTGCGTCTGCCCGCCGACGGTGACCGTCCACTTCGTCCCGGAGAGGAGGCCGACGGCCGTGACCGTGACCAGGTACTTCCCTTCCGGAGCACCCAGCGGATGGTAGTCCCAGGCCCCGTTGGCGACGTCGTAGGGAGCGAGGACGCCCCCCACGTAGACGTGCCATTCCGCCCAGTAGTTGCCGATCTTCGCCGAGTCGTTGAACCAGTTGAGCGAGCTCCAGCTGAACGCCTGGACGTGGGTCGCCTGGTAGGTCAGGTTGTTGGCCCCGTTGTCGCCGACGAAGTCGTTGTCGTAGACCAGGTTCGCGTAGGCGTTCGCGAGGAGGTCGACGCCGTAGCCGGTGTCGTTGACGAAGTGGCTCGCGGTGACGGTGTTGTACTCCGCATCCTCCACCATCACCAGACCCAGCCCGTCCGCGTACAGGCCGAGCCCGCTGAACAGCGAGTAGAAGGTGCCGTTCAGCTCCACCCCGACCGCGCCGAAGCTCGCGTTGACGCTCTGGACGAAGAGGTCCTCGGAGCCGAGGTCGAACAGGCCGAGCGGATAGTGGCTCGCGCTGACGGCCGAGATGTTCACCTGGTAGTCGTCCGAGGTCTGGACCGCGGCGGCCACGAGGTCGAAGAGGGCGAACGACCCGTTCGTCCACGGACTAGAGGTGGTGGCGTTCGTCGCCGTGACGTCGCTGACGCTGACCCAGTGGGAGTCCTCGACGACGACCCCGGCCGAGACGTCCGAGACGCTGACCTGGGAGACCGTGTCGCTCTCCGCCTCCAGGAAGCCGACACCGGCCGAGTGGTTCGTCGCGGTGACGTTCGTCACCGAGTCGTGCGAGCCGCCGAAGAAGACGACCCCGACGCTGCTGTTCCAGAGGTCGACGTTCGAGACCGAGACCCAGCTCGAGGGCTCCATCGCCTCGAAGGCGAACGAATGGACCGACGCCGTTAGCTCGCTCACCGTGACGTAGCTGGCCAGCTCGGCCCACACCGCCACCGAGCCGTTCGTCGCCTGGACCCCCGAGACGCTCCCGTGGCTCGCGTTGAGGAGAGCGACCCCCTCGGAGTCGCCCGTCGCCGAGACGTTCGTGACGGTGAACCCCGAGCTGGAGACGATCGCGACGCCCTGGCTCAGGTTCGTCGCGGTGACGTTGGCCACCGTGATCGACGAGGACGGATCGATGACGACGCCCTGGCTCCCGTTGCTGACCGAGACCCCGGACACGGTCGCGTCGGTCACCCCGACGAGGGCCAAGCCCGTGCCGCCGGAGACCGCGTGGATCCCGGAGGCCACGATCGAGCTGGAGGCATTGACGTACGCCCCGATCGAACCGTTGGCCGTGACCCCGCTGAGCGTCAGCCCGCTCGAGCCTTGGACGTAGGCGCCGTAGAGGCTCGTCCCGTTCGAGACGAGGTTCGACAGCGTCGTGGCGCTTGAAGCGTTGACGAAGAGTCCCGCGTAGGAGTGGTCGACGTAGGTCTGGGCGATCTGCGTCCCCGCCGAGTGGTTGACGGCGACGCCGACCTCCGATTCCTCGACGTACGTGCCGGAGAGGTGCACCCCGGTCGAGTTGTTACCCATGACCCCGGTCACGCTCTGGTAGATGGCGGTCTCGGTGAGGGCGGTGGCGGGGGCGCCGTTCAGGACGACGCCGTACTCCGAGAAGGCCACGAGCGTCTGCGTGAACGAGACCCCGTAGCTGCCCTCGAAAACCTCAATCCCCTTGCCCGGGGCGCTGACGTCGTAGACGACCGTGTGGAGGAACGTGGTGGCATTGGCACCGAGCAGCCCGATGCCGATCGCATCGTCGATCACGTAGCCCACCGACGTCACGTTCCAGGTCGTCACGTTCGTGCCGACGAGCGCGATGCCCACGCCGTAGAGGTCGAGGTACTCGATGTTCGTGAGGGAGAACGAGGTGGCGAAGGAGTCGTACACGAAGGCGCCCGCGCTCTCCTCTCCGATGTACTCGACGGAGAGACCGACGAACGTCGTGTAGTTCGAGCTGCCCACCTCGACGGCCACCGCGCCGAAGACCGTGTTCTCGGCGAACAGCAGCGTGACGTTCGTGTAGTAGGCGTCCTCGACGTAGACCCCGATGCCGTCGTACGAGAGGTTCTCCACCACGCCCCCGAGCAGGGACGTGTTCCAGGTGTCCTCGAAGAAGAGACCATAGGCCGACTCGCTCACGTTCTCCACGGTGAAGTCCGAGATCGAGCTGTTCGTCGAGTACGCGACAACGATCCCCGCGGCGTCCTCGGTCGTGTTCACGACCGACACCAAGGAGAACGTCGTGTCCTCGGAGAACGCGAGGACGATGCCCGCGGAGCCTTCGGAGGCGTTCAGGACCCTCACGTTCGTGAAGGAGGTCTCGAACATCCCCTCGAGCAGCAGGCCCGGCCCCTCCGGGTACGGATAGGCGACCGTCAGGTTCGTGAACGAGGTGTAGTTGTCGTCGACCCCATAGATCGCCTCGTAGTAGTCCACGAACGTGGCGTTGACGACGTCGATGTAGCTGGACCCCGCCCAGTACGAGCCGTCCCCGTAATCGACCAGCGTGTAGTTGATCAGGGTGCTGTAGGTCGAATCGACCAGGTCGACGCCGTAGCCTTCGTCCGCCGTGAGGTACTCGACCCTCGTGTACGACGACTGATCGACCAGGGCTCCCAGGGAAGCGAGACCGACCTCGACCTCGTAGACCAGGTTCTCGTGGGTGTACGCCAGCACCACGCCGCGAGCCTCGTTGGAGGCCGCGATGTAGCCGATGAACTCCCCGACGGACCCGAGGAGGGAGTAGGCCGCTCCGGCCCCGGTGTCCGCGCCGGAGTAGAACCCGATGGCGCCGTCGTTCGCAAAGAGGCCCTCGAAGGTCCCGTAGTGGCTCGACAGCGCGTAGACGCCGATGCTCGTGTTCGCGCCGAGGGACTCGGTCGTTTCGATGTAGACCGATTCCGTGAACCAGGAGCCGATGTCGTCCAGGGCGTTCGCCCCGTACTCCGAGAAGAGATCCTCCACGAACGTGCCGACCGATTCGATGTTGGCCACGCCGTAGGAGCCGTTCGTCGAGCCGATCCCGTAGGCCCGCGCCTGGACGTCGCTGAAGAAGAACACGACCCCGCCCTGCGTCCCCGTCACGTTGGGGAACGCGAGGGAACCGTTGAGCCTCTCGTCGACGACGGTCGGCTCGTAGCTCGCCCAGAGGTCGAACTGCTCGGTGAAGTTCTTCCACGGACCGACGATCGAGGGGGCCGGGGTGATCCACCCGGGGACCGCGGGGGGGAGCGCGAAGTCGAGCGTGTAGAGCTCCCCGCCGAAGGCGTTCGAGCCCTCGGTGACGTTGAAGATCACGATCGAGATCGCCAGCTGCTCGGCCTGCACGAGGACGAACGACGGGAAGTCGTAGTCGTTCAGGTGGGTGAAGGCGATCGGCAGGTTCACGCGGAGGTTCGTGAAGTTGTACGACCACGTCGCGTCGAGGGGCCGCCCGGTGAGGTTGTAGGCGAGACTGGCCGCCTGCGCATCGCCGAGCATGTAGAGCGGGGCGCCGAGGTACGGCAGGGAGGAGGGCGCCTGCGGGAACGTGTAGGCGCTCTGGTTCGTCGAGAAGGTGGGACCTAGGACCGTGTCGTTGCCCGGGGCGTACGCTGCGGAGTAGTAGACCGAGCCGAACGCGGGGACCGAGGGCGGGAGCCAGGAGTCGAACGTCCCGCGGACCGTGGTGGGCACGTAGCTCAGGTTCGTCTGGTTGAACAGAGGGTCGACGTTCGAGACGAAGACGAAGCCGTAGCTCTCGTTGATCGCCCCCTGGAACTGGATCGCCCCGGGCTCGACGCCGACCTCGGGGGAGGTCCCCCAGAGACCGTAGAGGAACGACGGGCCCTGGTTGATCAGCTCCGTGCCGGTGCTGTTCCAGTAGCCGGCGAGGCCGACCGACGTCTCGCCCGTGTCGCTGCCGAAGTTGTACGCCGTCGGGATCGTCGTCCACGCAGCACCGGTCCAGTAGTCGAGCGCCAGCGAGCCGTGGAGCGAACGGAAGACCGCGTTCGCGCCGCCGATCGGCCCGCCGAACGTGATCTCCGAGTCCTCCAGCAGCTGGGGAAGGCCCGCGGGCTGCACCGGGGCCCGGCTGAAGCCGCTCACCGTGAACGCGATCGGGTGGACCGGGGCGACCCCCGAGGGGTTGGCGAAGACGAGGGTGTCGTAGTTGCCCGCGCCGAGCAGCACGCCGTCGCCCCAGATCGCGAACCCGAAGGCCAGAACGTCCTCGTTCACCGAGTTGACGCTGACGTTGTTGTAGAGCTGGATCTCCAGAGGATAGTCGAGCGGCGAGATCGGGATGGAGCCGCCGACGCACTGGTAGACCCCTCCCTCGACCCCGAGGAGGAGCGGGAGGTTCGAGCCGGAGCAGCCGGAGATGAGCGCGTTCGGCGCGAAGGCGAAGTCGGAGTCGGTCGAGAGGTTCCAGACGTCGTCGATGAAGTGGATGCCCGTGCCGTTGATGTCGAGGACGTTCTGGGCCCAGACGACCCCGGTGCTCGTGTTCGGCTCGGTGAAGTTCGTCCCGATCGTGTTGAGCTGCAGGCTGAACTCGTAGGGGGAGCCGACCAGCCCGAGGGCCGAGCCCTGCGGGTCGATGACCCCCTCGGAGCTGGGGGCCGTGACGTTCGGCGGGCTCGTGAGGTCGACCGTGGCCAGG
>Ga0187780_10002025_pt1 | contig 15259 bp, 9 predicted proteins | sample 1015_Q2_SP10_20__FD_132429 | JGI IMG/M metagenome (GOLD analysis project Ga0187780, IMG submission 132429) | Tropical peat soil microbial communities from peatlands in Department of Meta, Colombia - 1015_Q2_SP10_20_MG | ecosystem: Environmental > Terrestrial > Soil > Wetlands > Peat | place... | reverse complement strand
TGGCGGAGGTGGCGAACTGGACCACCGTCTCCAGCACATCCGCCGCAGTAACGCCAACGTGAAAGTCGGTAAATTTTCCGCTTACTTCGATCGGAAGAGGGAAACTCAAGAACTGCGGTGTCTTTGCGCGGGGCTGCACGTACAGGAAAATATCTTCCGCCTGGAAGTCCGCTTGGCCTTTCCCGGTGACACGCATGCGACTGGTATCGATAAGGATGGTCCTTTCGGACAGTCTGCCGTCGATCAGTACAAAGCGTCCAATCGCACAGTTCACCTTGGATGCGCTCGATGCATCGACTGCGGGCAATAGCGCGGTCAGGACGTTCACTGCCCATATGTCGAGGCGGCCCGATTTCAGGTTTTCCGGCCACACGGCAAAATCGATTTGCCCCTTGCCGTGGCGCAAGAGCTCCGAGATGTGCTCGGCATGAGCGCGGACATCGACATCCAAGCTGAGAATTCCGCGCATCTCGGTTTCTGGGTCGATGCGGCGAGCCAAAATACCGTAATCGAAATGATTGACAAGGACGCGCAAGCTTGCCCCAACGCTTTTATCCCCGGGCTTATATCCAAGCCGAAGCGTCGCCGAACCGCCTGGCACATTTACGACCACGGGGCCGACGACTACGTGGCCATTTTCGGATTTCGCCTCGAGTTGACCGCTGCCCAGCATGTCCCGTCCGGAAATGACGTGGTCCACGCGCACCGTCAGATACGCGTTTTGCCGTCGAAGTGCTTCGGGGCTCAATATCTGCTGCACTCGATCGCCCTCATGGGCGGCTTCTTGCCTCATATCTTCGAGGGATTTGTGCTTACCGCGGGCATCGGGCCTGGGAGCCTCCGGCGACCAGTCACCGAATCGGAAATCGTCGAGCTGGATCGTTGGTGCTTCTAGGGCAACGTCGATGCGCGGTGGAACCACCGTCGTGTCGATCTTGCCATGGCCCGTGAGCTCGCTGGTACCAACCTGCAACAGCAATGACAGCAATTCATAACCACCGTGGGATATTCGGAACTTTCCCGAAGCCGACCAGGGTCCCCACGGGGGCAACGAGACATGCGCTAGCGTATTGAGGGCGTCCAGACGGCTACCTTGCACGTGTAGCGCAAACCCAACCTCTCTCTCTGAAAAGGGGCGTTCGACGTTACCCGACAACGTGATGGAAGCGTCAGCTGCGCGCGCGTCAAACTCAACGGGAATGGGCAAGGCCGGATTGAGCAGGTCGGCTGCCTTGGCAGTTTGAATGTCGATGGAGAGGGGAATTTTGTTGACAGATCCGCGCACGTCAAGGTGCACGGCGGCTCCCGCGGATGAATTTAAATTGCCGTCGTCGAGTGCGACACGCATCTTCCCGCCGGTATTGGCATCTTGCAAAGTGAAATGACCGCCCTGAAAGGTGAGCTCCAGATCCGATTGCGCCAGCAGTTGGCCCAAGCGGCTTGAATGCAAATCCAGTTGCAGGCGTAAGTGATCGACGCCCGCATCGACGTTGCGGGCGATGCCAAGCCTGTTCAGTAGGCTGCCGATGTCCAACCCGTCGGCCGATAGCCATAGGGCAGTGTGTGGCTGTTGCGTTCGCAGGTCCAGGAGGATCGCGCCACTAAAATCAACGTCTGCCACGTTCGCCGCAAATGGTGAAACGCTCATCATGCCGTCGCGTATGTGGCCGTCGAATCGCAGATCGCGTACCGCAAGCGGTGAAGCGGTGGTGATGCGCTTGATGCGCACGGCGATGTCGGCCTCGGCCAGGCTGATACCCTGGGGCAATATGGGGATGTCGATCATGTTGGCGGCTGTTGGCGTTGCCGATTGCGTCTTCGCACTTTTCTCCGGCAGAAGCGTTGCGAGCTCTTCGACGTCGACAAGATCGCCCGCCAATTGTATTTTCAGCGGTGACTTGTTCTTTTCATCCGAAGCACCCGATACATCCGCAGATAGGAGGCTGTGGCCCAATTGCAAGGCGAAATCGACCAGGTGCCAGCCGTGGCTATCGGTGTGGAAATTGCCGTGCAGACTGATGGGCGCGTCCGCTCCGGGTTTGAGTCCGAACCAACCTGCGATCTCGCTGGAATGGGGCGCCGTGACGCGAAAGGCGATTTCCGATCCTGAATCTTGCCCTGGTGGCTGCAAAACGGCTTGCATTTGCGCCTTGGCACTTCCGGCCAGCAATTCAAAATCAATCGGGGCCTGCGCTTCCTGCATCAAGTCGCTCAATGAGGCGCTGTGCAGGCTTGCCCGGAAGCTTGTGTCGAGTAGCGAGCCATGCGCTTCACCTAGTAACGTCTTGCCGGCCGGAAGAACCAGGCGCAGATTGTCCAGAGAGAAATGCACTGGGCGTCCACCCGCTCGGTTGCCGTAGGTCATGTTGCCGTGCTCCACATTTAGCCGTACCGATAGGCTTTGCACCAGCTCTGATCCGCGGTCCCCCCGGGCCGCGATGTGCAGATCGAAACGGCCCAAAGTCCCTTCGATATTGGGGATCCCGACCAGCAACTCCGCCAGATTTCCCAAACTGGAATCATGCGTCCCGAGCGAAAGATCGAAGCGAGCTGGCGTAACGCTTGCGTCGGCGTTGGCGCTGCCGGACAAGGCCACGTCCGCCACGGTGGCTTGCAACGGCATCGTGAGGCGACCGCGCTCGAGCTTCACGTGCAGCATCGCCTCATGCACCGAACCGGGCAGGCTCAGCCATTGCCCGACATGCAGGGTCAGATCGGCATCCGCACGTTTCAGGTCGCTCAGGCTAAAGGTCGCGTTGGCGACTTCTCTATAAAACTCGGCAAGGCTTTGCGGTGGTTTTTCTTTCGTGACAGACTGGCGCGTCCAAAACGGCCGCAGATCCACCACCGGCAACGTGAGGTTGCCTTGCACTCGGGGTCGCTCGCCGCTGTAGTCGAAATTGACGGACCCGGTGAGCGTGGTCCTGCCCACAAGGCCACTCAAATCATCGAGTGCGATGTTTCCCGGGGAGTACCTGACAATGCCGGCAATTCGGGTTTCCCCAACCGCCGGCAGCCTAATCTGGAACAGGCGTTCGAATTCGCGCAGGTTTTCAGTGCTGAGGACAAAGCTGATGGATCCGGTACCTTCAGAGACTGTGCCGTTGAGCAACAGGCGCGAATTCATAAAGCCGAGCGTCAAGTCGATCGGCCATGGCTTATCAAAGCGCGCCAAGTTCGCCAGGTCGCCGCCAGTAAATTCCAGTTTATAAGGATAGGTCTTTTCGATCGTGCCGTGCAGTGTCAACGTAAACGGTTGCCCAGCTGGAAATCGGGCAATGAGCGATTGCATTTCAAAAAAATGACTTTGCCCATCGGCACCGATAAATTCCACCTCCAGTTCTTCCAGGGACACGCCCTCAATCTCGAGCCGCCTAAGCAGATCCGCCATGGGCCGTTTAGGAGCGTGTTCCGTGGCCGGTTCCCGCGCTGCTTGCTGTTGGTGAGCGGGCGGATTGAATGTCCAGTTGTTGCCGCCGTTTGTATTCTCTTGTAAGCGCAAGTGCAGATTGCTGCCAGATAGTTTTTCAATTTGTAGGCGCGCGCGGAACAACGGCCAAAGGTCCAGCGTCAGCCGTGCCTCACCCAGACTGGCAAATTCACCGCCCGAGAAGCCAGGCGCATTTGCAACATGCAACCCGCGAACGACCAGATATGGACGGGCGGATACCTCGATTTGCACTGGGCCATCGAGGTGCACCTCGCGTCCGAGACGTTGCGTGAGCACAGCGGCGGCTTTGGCACGCAACCCGGAAGCGTCGATAGAAACCCCAACCAATGCGACATACAGAACGCCTGCGAGCAGTGTGACGGCCGACACCACAGTCAGGCGCAGCGCAAGATCGAAGCGAAAGAACCCAAGGATGTTAGGCATCGTGGCAATCGTGTTCGCCCATCTTCTTCCGAGGCGCCATCTGCCGAGTTCCATACATGAGCTGCTGCCGATTGCTCGACCGGATAATTCCCGGGACGCGCCTCGGTCGGGTCGGTGGGATGCTGATCTTGCTACCGGAATGCAGATTTAACTGGTTCCAATGCTCGACCCTAGCATCGGCAAAAATTTAAGAGACCTGCGGTGCGCCCTGCAACGAGTTAGTGCTAAGCGCCGTTGCCTCGGGATCCGCGGCATTTTCCGATTTTTGACCAATAGATTACAAGAACTTTTCGGGCAAAAAGTTGCCTTGCGGAAATCGACAGGTGGCTGCTCCGCACCGTCGCGGAGCGGACACAAGCGTAAGCACCTCTGGCTCGAGGGAAGCATGCACGATTCGCTCGCGTTCCACCCAGACTAGCCAACTGGAACCGTAGGCGACTTTTTGAATGACGTGGGTGCGATACCGACCTCCGCGTCATTCGTCGTCGCTCTCCGGCTCCCTTTCCAGAACACGCACCCCATCCGCGGCGTCCCGACCACCCGCCGCCCAGCATTGCGCTTGCACAGTAGCTGCTCAGCGTAGAAGATGCCATGAAAGTGCGCACAAATGCGGCAGCCGCGAGCCCGAGCGCCGAACTGTGTGGGTTGAAGTACGCGAGGTGATCCACGCCCGGACCCTACACCGCTGCCCGATGCGCGGGTTGATATAGGGCAGCCCGACGAGTTTGATCAGCTGAGTCTTAGCCACGAGAGACAACCTTCGCGACCGATCCTCTCCCCGTCTGGGCGCATCTCGACCTAAACGGGCGCAGTTCGGCGCGGCGGCGGGCGTTCGCAATGCGAAGGTCGGGAGCTCGATCCTCCCCGTCTCCACCACCGCCACCACCACGAGTACGAGCAGCCGGCTTGCGGGCAGCGACATGCGCGTTGCTACCGCGCCGGTTTTTTTTATCCGCGAAGTACCCCGGCGCGCAGCTGTACCGGCGCCAGAAGGTGCGCATCGTACGCTTGCCCGCTGCGATGGCCTTCAGCAGCAAACGCCCTTGTTCGCCAACAGGACCCAGGCAATGGCCAAGACGCTTGCCACCACGACGGTGCCCATCGTAATGGCTCGTCGGCGTCGAACGCTGCCGCCACCGTATCGAGCCGCGAGCAGCAAACCGGCGGCAAGGGCGGCGGCGAAGCCGGCTCCGACAGCGGCGATGACTACGAGGAGATCTTGCACCGATCGTCGAGCTGGTCTTTACAGAGGGTGCACACGCTTCTGTCGACGCGGGGCGGCGTCGACGAGTTGGGCCGATATCCAACTGCCTCGCTCGTGCGCACGACGCCTCGCAGCCGGCGCGGAACCTTTTTCGGGACGAGGTTCGACGAGTATGCGCGCACCGTCGCCGCGAAACGCTATGGTGTCTTTTCCTTGCCTCGGCCCAAATCGTGCGCGGCGACCTTGTTCCCCGGCAGGTGAATCTCGAGATCCTCCTCGCCCTCGCCCCGCAGGCGCGCCAACCAGCGTGCCATTAAATCCCCCGCACGATGCGACGCGCCCGAAGCAGTTTTCGTCAACTCCCCGAAGCGCCGAAGAGCGTCGGCGCGCGACTCCTGTCCATTGGCGACCGCAACATTGGCCTCAACCATCCAAACGTATTCCCGCCATGCGCTCTCGGCTTTGGCAACGGCCTCGCACACCGCTTTCATTCGTTCCTGCATCTCGGCTGAAGGGCCGGCCGGCATCTTCATGCGCATCCATTCTTCGGTCCGATGCAACTCGTGCTCGAGTTGGTCTTGTTCCCGAAACGCACTTTCGAAACCCAGCCGGACATGATGCAGTTGTTGCAGGCTAAACACAGGGTGACCGACGTCGTGTACCGATGCGGCGACGTCGGATTGTTCGGAAAATGCCTTTTGCACTTCGGCGAGTCGATGGTTCGTCTTGCCCAACTCGCGCAGAACCAAGGCAATGCCGACAGCGATGGCCAGCAAAATCAGCGTATCGGCCGTCATCGCGTAGCTCCCTGAGGACCCGGAGCAAGTTTATTTGACTCCACGGTCGTGGTACTGGCCGAGTTCGGCCGCCCCCGGCTCTGGGCGAGAGCCCAGCGAGGGTGTCCGCGGGCTCTGCGAGCGCACGGCCTCGACGCGTCATGAGACGGGCCAGACCGGCAACGAATCACGATGGGCCAGATGCAACCGCGCGCCGTTTTAGGCGCCAGGCCCCAGTGTGCGTTGCCGTCCATGCGCATGGTTGAATTTCTCGAGCAATTCCATGAACGTTCGCGCCTGATTATTGTTAAACACGGACAGCAGCTCCTCGTTGGCGCGGTGCGACAGCCGCTGGGCGCGCGCCAGAATATGGCGGCCCGACGTCGTCAAATGCAAGAGAATCTTGCGCCGATCCCGCGGATCGCTCAAGCGGCGCGTAAGGCCGCGCTCGCTCAACACGCCTACGACGACACTCGTGGTGCACCGATCAAGCGATACCAACCGTCCGAGTTCGTTTTGACCCACCTTGCCGCACTCCTGAAGCGCGAACAGCACCGAATACTGCGAGGGCGTCAGATCCAGTTCCTGACAGGTTTGTGCGAAGGTGGCGGTGGCAATTTGATGCGCACGCCGGATCAGGAAGCCGGGCCCTCGATACAGCGTACGGAGGCGGCCATCGTTCTTGCGGCCGACTTTGCCCTTGGTCATGCAGCAGGCCCTTTTGTCCCGTCTTGTGATTCGGGTACCCGCTCGATTCTCACGGGTCCCCCGAGGAAGAACCGCATGTTCATTATCCGCCGGATTTGCCGACCAAAACCAAATAGCCCCAACCCATCGATGGTCATACGCGACGTGGGTTTCGACGGGCGCCGCAGTGTCATTGCGCGCGGACGGCGGCCTTGTGCGGGTTGCGATATTGCCCAGTTCCGAGGCGGGCCGCGCAGCCGTCGCGCCACTCAATGCATGCGTGCGCCGATATGGGTTTCCGCGCTGCGTGCGCTGGCGCGCTGCCCGATCCCGGGCCGCTCGGGCCGCACGCGGTACTGCCCGGCGAACTCCGTGCGCTGCGTGCCCGGACGGATCGAGCGCGCGGCCCGCGGGCCCGCTTGCAATGACGTGAGATGAGCGCGTACACAACGCGGCGCGCGTGACCGCTGCTGACGCCGGCAGCTAGCCGGCGACATCGAGCGTCGCGACCTGACCCTCGAGCCAGTCCTGGAGCGGCATCGGAGCAGCGTAGAGAAATCCCTGCAGGCCGTCGCACTCCGCGGAAGCGAGAAAGTTGGCTTGTGCCCGCGTTTCAACACCTTCGGCCACCACTCGCAGTCGGAAGTGCTTTGCGATGGCAATGATCGATCGCACGATGGCGGTGTCATTGGGGTCCGCGGGAGTGTCTTGCACAAAGCTCTTGTCGATCTTGATTTCGTGCAGGGGAAGCCGTTTCAGATAGGCCAGACTCGAGTAGCCCGTGCCAAAGTCGTCGATGGAGAAACGAATGCCCATCGCAGCGAGTGCGGTCATGCGCGACGCAACCACCTCCAGGTCGTCGATGAGCAGGTTTTCGGTGACTTCGAAAATCAGGCGCGACGCCGGTGCACGCGCTTGCGCCATCATATCCCGGACCCGCTCGACGAAGTCTTCCTGGCGGAACTGCCGCGGGCTGATGTTCACCGACAGCGAGTGCCCAGCGCCGCATGCCTGTATGCGTACCAGGGTTTCGGCCGCTTGTCGTATGACCAAATCGCCCAGGGCCAGGATGAGCCCCGATTGTTCGGCCACCGGAATGAATCGCGCTGGGGGCACATTGCCGCGCTGGGCGTGATTCCAGCGCAGGAGCAGTTCCCCGCCGATCAAGCCGCCGGTGATGTCGAACTGGGGCTGCACGTACACCGCGATCTGTCCGGCGTCGATTGCGCTTTTGAGGTCTTGCTCGAGCGCCAGGTGCTCCTGCACCTCCGTCTGCATGCTCGACTCGTAATACGAGATGCGGTTGCGGCCGAGTGCCTTCGCGCGGTACATGGCGGTGTCCGCCTCCCGCAGCAGGTCATCGACGTTTTCCCGGCCCTTGGGGAACATCGTTACCCCGATGCTGCCCGTGCCGTTATACGTGAAGTTGTCGATCACATAGGGGCTCTCCAGAACGTCGAGCGCGCGTTCGGCCACCAGCATGGCCGATCGCGCGGCCGGTTCCATGTCTCGACCCAACTCGTTGATCAGAATCACGAATTCGTCCCCGCCCAGCCGGCCGACAAGATCCACAGCGCGCAGCAACCCGCCGAGGCGCAGGGCCACCTGGACCAGGAGTCGGTCGCCGACCGAATGTCCCCGTGCGTCGTTGATGCGTTTGAAGTCGTCCAGATCGAGAAAAAGCAAGGCGCCGATCTGTCCCGAACGCGCGGAACTCTCCAAGGAGAGTCGGATGCGGTCGAGCAGCATGCGGCGATTGGGCAGTCCCGTCAGTGGATCGATGTAGGCCAGCCGAAAGGCCTCCGCTTCCGCGTTCTTGCGCTCTGTGATGTCGCGAAACATCGTGCTCGCCAGGGCCTGGCCGTCGCGATCGTGATAGATCGCCGACGAGATCTCCGCTTCAAAACCTTCCCCGTTGGACCGCACCATCCTCACTTCCCCGCGCGCACGCCCGTGACGCCGGCGTTGCTCGAGCAGCGGCGCGTAGCGTGGATCGCTCGTGTCAAGCAGGCCCGTACGCCCTCGTCGGCACACTTCCGCTTCGGACATGCCCAGCATCTCGCACGCCGCGGGATTGGCCGCGAGCACAGCGCCATCGGGCATCGTCCGCAGCACTCCCTCCATGCTATGGGTAAAGAGCATCTCGTAGGAGTTCTGAATCTCCTTTCGTTGCTGCTCGGCGAGCTTGAACTCGGTGAGGTCATCGGTCATCAAGAGCAGGCGGCCAGTGTTATCGTCGGGCAATAATCGGAAGTTCACGTACATCCAGATATTTTTACCGAACGTTGTTTCGACAAAAATGATCTTCGAGGTCGGCTCGCCAGTGCGCAAAGTGCGAATGGCATGCTCGTAGAAGCCCGAGCGCCTCCAGGATTCGATGTGGTGAAAATTCTGGGCCCTGATCTGCTCGACGGTTGCCCCGATCTGCCTCGCGATGGCCTCGTTGGCGGCCAGGCACTGGCCGTCCTTGTCGAAGATGCAGATGCCCATCGGCGAGTTGGCAAAGATCTGTTCGTTGAGCCTCTGTTCATTTCGCAGCGCAAGCATCGCCTGTTTGGTCTCGGTCAAATCCGTATCGGTGCCCGAGACGCGAATGGCGCGACCCTGCGGGTCGCGCAAAAGGTGTCCCCGGCTCAAAACAGGGATGGGATGACCGTCCTTGTGCCGCATGCGCAGCTCAAAACGGTAGTTGTCACGCCCGCTGGCCAGGGCCTCAACGAACATCTGCCGGCTGTAGTTGCGGTCTTCCGGATAGACGAGTCGCTCCCAGAGCTTTTCGTCGTAGGGCAGTTCATCGGGGACATAACCGAGCCGCTCCCACCCACGCGGCGAGTAGTAGCGCTCGTCCGTCACGATGTTCCAGTCCCACCAAGCGTCGTTCGACCCCTTGAGCACCAGGCGCAGTCGCATTTCACTGGCTTCGAGCTGACTCGTCACTCGCTGCAGGCGGTCGCGTTCCGACCCGAGCTCTTCGACCGCGCGCCCCTGCGCCTGGCCCAGATTCACGCTCATCAGTAGGACAAATCCGAGAAAGGCGAAACCCGCGAGATAGATGGATCGGATCACTCCCGAGTCGATCAAAATCCCGGCGACTGCCGAGGCCGCCAGCATCGCGATGCAGGCCGCGAGCATGAGCGCTTTGGAACGATTGCCGCCGAAGTACTGCACTGCGGCCGTGCGCAGCATCCAGGCGATGAGCGTGAAGAAGGGAACAAACAGAACAATCGATCGACCCAACCCCGAGTGACCGGTAACTTGGCCCAAGGTTTCGCCCCACGGTAGCCGCATCGGCGACGCGAGCTCCATGCGCTCGAAGCGAACCCCCAAGGGAAGGAGTTGGTCGGCAAGAACCTGCGCAGCCGAGATGACGCCGACCACCCAGATGCCGGGTCCCAAACGGGGCCGCCCGACATACAAGGAGACAAAGGCGTAAAGCCCAACGGCGCCGAGGGAGACGGACAGGATTTGCCAGTGCAGGGCGCGAACCGCCCGCGCCACGTCCTGCGCCATATAAAACGCCGCCGACGACAGCTGGTAGCCCGCCGCGCAAAAACACACGATCGCGAAGGCCAAATAGGCTGCGCCCTGGCGCCCGACGAATCGGGCCACGAGCGCGTGCATGCCGCTGCATAGCGAGATGCCGGCGGTGGCGAAGTAGGTAGCCAAAAGTACGGGAAAGCCGGTCATCGCATTTACGGTTCTTGGTATCGTGTGCTCAGCATCGATCGCCGGTCGTCAGATCGTAGCGGGCAGGACTCGGCGCGGTAATGCGGGAAGTGACTGGAATCCCGAGCACTTAGGCAAAATCACATCGGCTCCTCGCTGGCCGATGCACATCTGGGGTGCGAGCGCTTATCGCCTTGGGTGCGAGCGCTTATCGCCTTGGGTGCGCGCCGCGGCCGACAGCCGCGCTGCACGGCAACCCTTAGTTAGGTCAGGATGAGATCCACGCCGCTGGCGATGCGTTTGCGCGCGAGCGTCAGCGTGCTCGTGAGATGAGCGCGGGCGCGTTCGTCAAAGCCCCGCTGGGCGTCGCATTGAATCAGATTCTCGCAATACGGAGCAAACCAATAGGCGCGGTCATCGAGAGCCCACCAAGGGCTGTCAGCCATGTCATTGGAGATGAGCCATTGCTCGCATTCAGCGTGGCGCCGATAGGGAATCCGGGAAGCGGCCGCAGTGAACTCGCCAAAGCGGGGCGTAATGCCCAGCACGCGCACGCGCAGCGTTGCCGGCAGGGGTTCGAGCAGTTCGTTTTCGGGGCGCACGTTGCGCCACGATGTCGAAAGAACAATCGCCACTTCCGGGAATTGTGCCAGCGTATCGGCCAGGCGCTGTGCGTTCTCAAAAAGCCGGCCCTTGTCCGGACAGGGATCCGGGTGCAAAACCCCGTCAAAGTCGAGGAACAGGATCACGCAGGGTCTCCCGCGAAAGTACAGGGCGGAATTCGGCCCATCCTCAGGGGTATCGGCAGGCAATCGCCGAATTTGAGACGCGGGAGCGGCAAAACCGGGAATTAAGCCCGACGGCTGCCGCAATTTCGGCGGTGGCATCCGGCGCACAGGGCGCACGCTTGGGTGCTGTCGTGGGCGGCACACACGTGCCCCGTGGATCGGTTCGCATGCCGCGCGCAGTGCCGGTCCGGGCCGGCTTGCGGCGAACAAGGAAACGAGCGCGCGATGCATGCAGGGAGCGCACCATGGCTTCGCCCGCAATCACGAGCGACGAATTGCGTCAACTGCCGCCCGCTGAGCTCGAGCGGCGTCTGCGCGATCTTCACGAACACAGCCGCGGACTCGAGCAGGAACTGGCGCAGCAGCGCTCGGAGCTAGCCTGGTCCAACGACCGTCTTGTCTCCGAGGTGTACCAGCGCCATGGGCTGGCACTGGACGCGGAGCGTGCACGTAACATCGATCCCGCGACGGGTTTGCCCAATCGCGAAGCGTTCGTGCGGCGCACGGCGCAGATCATCGGCGAGCGCATCGAACGTGGCGAGCCGGTGGCGCTGATTGTCATCGGCATTGACCGCTTGTGCTCGGTGCGCGATTCGCTGGGCTTTGCGCTGGCCGATCAGGTCGCGCAGCGCATAGGCGAGCGCCTGACGCACGGGGCGCCCGGTGCGGTGCTTGTGGCTCGGATCGGCGATGACGAGTTTGCGCTGGTGCTTACGGCCTTGTCGGTCGCGAGCGACGTCGCAGCGCTGGCGCGACGGCTCATCGAGATCGTCGACGGACCCATGCGGATCGGGGAGATCGATCTGCGCATGATGGCGACGATCGGTCTGGCGCTCATCCCGCAAGACGGCACCCAACCCGACGCGCTGTTGGCCCGCGCGCAGGCGGCGATGCGCTTTGCTCGCGAAAACGGCACACGTCTGTACCAGTTCTACAGCGCGTCGATCGGGCACAACGCTTCGCGGCGACTGCGCCTGGAGTCGGAACTGCGTCGGGGCATCGATCGAGATGAGTTCACCGTCCACTACCAGCCACGGTGCAAACTGCGTGGCGGCCGGCGCATCGTTGGCGTGGAGGCGCTTCTGCGCTGGCGGCATCCCGAACGCGGCATTGTTGCGGCCGGCGAATTCATTGACGTCGCTGAGGAAACCGGGCTGCTCACATTGATCGGGGAAGCCGTGTTGCGCAAGGCCTGCGCGGATGCCGCGCGCTGGCCTCGCAACGTCGCCTTGTCGGTGAACCTGTCCACGCGGGAATTTCGCGGCACGCGGCTTGAGGGAATGGTCGATCGCGCCCTGGCCGATTCGGGCCTTGCGCCTGGCCGTCTGCTGGTGGAGTTGACGGAGGCCAGTTTGCAGCGCGGATCCGACCGCACTGACGTGGCCTTGACTCGACTTGCGGCCTTGCGTGAGCACGGCGTCGGGGTGATTCTGGATAACTTTGGCGTCGACTCGTGCAATCTCGACTTGCTGCGTCGCTGCCGCGCGCAGTACATCAAGATTAGCGCTCAGTTCGTCCGTGTCCTGGGCGCGGAGGCGGACGTGTTTGTCATGGTGCGCGCCATTTCGGCGCTGGCGCACCATTTCGGCGCGGGGGTGATTGCCGAGGGAATCGAGGACGCAAGCCAGGTCAGCGCCGCGCTACGCGCGGGCTGCTCGGAGGGTCAGGGCTTTCATCTGGGGCGGCCCCTGACGACCGAGCAACTGAGCACGCTGTTTCGCGTGCGCCGGACGCGGCCCATGGCGCCCCGGGCAACCAATGCCTAACGCTCAATTTGTCAGCAACAGCGTGATGGCGATGGCCGCCAAAGCGAGCAGCCACGGGTAAAGCCAGTTCAGCGGCCGCTCGGGGTCGCGCGCGACTCGTTCCAGGGAATCCGTATTTGCGGACTTGCCGATGGCCGGCTCGATCAAGGAACGGCCATTGTCCATGCGGGTACTAGCAGCCGGGTCCGCCGCTGCCGTCCGAGTTGACGAAACTGACGCTGGGCTGCGCATCACCCGATGCCGGCGCCGCATATACGACGGAGCACGTCGACGGCGAGCCGTTCAAAGACACGGTGATAATGCCGCCGGGCGCGGTCCCGCCGCCGCTTACCGTGATCTGGTCTGCGGTCGGATCCAGACCGGTTGCGGCGATGATGCCCGCGGCGCTTGCCGTGGGGTATCCGTAAATGGTCGATATCTTGATCCCATCGACGATGACCGAGCCTGCGGCCGCCGTTTCTCCATGCACCTGCGCAGCCGCACGGGTAATCTGGGCGGCGGCGCGGATCGATCCAAAAATGGCCTGCTGCTTAGCGGTGCGTGCCTCCGAACCCATGTGCCAGAGCCGAGGGGCGGCCAACGCGACGACGGTGGCCACGAAAAGGATCGCGACCAGAAACTCGACCAAGGTAAATCCCCCAGACCGATGGAGGTGAACTTGGCGAAGCCGGTTTTGATGAGCAGAGGTGTCCATGGGGTCGCAGCAAGCCTTCTTTGCATGTTGCAGTGCATCGCCAATGCCTGACCCGACGGGGAGACGGTTGGCTTCGAGTGGGCTTGTCCGACAGGCAAGGCGTTCGGTTAAGCCAGTTGCCAGGGATTTTCAGGCGCGTACGGGACACGGAGTAGCGTAAATACGGGGTTTTTTGGCGGTCATTTGCGACCGCTTCCAGGCCTCAACTTTTTCAATTTCGCCACGATCCGAGCGCGGTGCGGCGGCGTGCCGCGCACGGGCGCCGATAAAATCTCGCACCGATCGCTTTTGCGAGTACGGCGCCCGCAGGCTTCGGGCGCGACGCGCGCGCGGTGCGACGGATGTCACCTGAACCGGGATGAGCGGCGCAAATGGACAAGCAAGTCATTTCAACTTCGGCCGCACCGGCGGCTATCGGGCCTTATTCGCAGGCGGTCAAGACGGGGTTGGTCGTTTTTCTGTCCGGACAAATCGGACTCGACCCGACCACCAAGGATTTGGTCAGCGAAGATTTCGAGGCGCAGGTGCGTCAGGCCTTTGCGAATCTGGCCGCGGTGGCGCGCGCCGCTGGCGGTACGCTTGCCGACGCCGTCAAGTTCAGTCTGTTTCTGACCGACTTGGGACAGTTTGCCAAGGTCAACGAAATCATGGCCGAATTGCTTCCGACTCCCTACCCGGCGCGTTCGACAGTTGGTGTGGCGAGCCTGCCACGAGGCGCCAAATTTGAGGTTGACGCCATTTTGGTCCTGTAGTGACCCGATCGTGGGTCTGCGAATCTGTGCGTGAGGCTCCAAGTGAGCGTACGGTGACGATCCAAGCCGTCGATACGCCGGCCAATGCATCGCGCCCTGCGCGCGCACCGGGTGCGACACCTGCGCAGCGTCTGGCGCGCATCGGACTCGTGCGAGATTGGGATTTTCTTTTGCACCTGCCCATCCGCTACGTCGACGAGACGCAAGTCGTTGCGATCGACTCGTTGCAGTCCGGCGTTCAGGGGCAAGTCGAAGGCGAAATCGTCCAAGTCGACGTACTTGCGCGCCGCCGTCGCCAGCTCGTCGTGCGTCTGCGCGATGCCAGCGGTGAGCTGCTGTTGCGCTGGGTGCACTTTTACGCCTCCCAGCAGACCCAGTTCTTCCCGGGCCGGCGCGTGCGGGCACTGGGAAAGGTGCGGCGCGGACTGGCAGACAAGGAAATGGTTCATCCGCAGGTGCGCTTCGTCGATACGCAAACGACGCTGCCCGAGCATCTCACGCCGGTCTATCCGACGGTCGAAGGTGTGCCCCAGTCTTGGTTGCGCCGGCGAATTGCCAAAGCGCTGGGACATGCCCCGGTCGAGGATCTGCTGCCGGCGCCACTGCGTCGATCGCTGCATCTGATGGAATTGGGTGCCGCCCTGGAGCTCTTACATCGCCCGCCCGCGCACTCCGATGCCCAAGCGCTGGAGCTGCGAGAGCATCCGGCCTGGCGGCGACTGCAGTTCGACGAATTGCTGGCGCAACAGCTCGCCTTGCGACAGGCAAGATTGCGGCGCGGTCGGCGCGGCGCTGTAGCGCTTCGCGGAGACGGCCGCTTGGCGCACGCTCTTCTCGGGGCGCTGCCCTTTGCACTGACCGCTGACCAGCTCAGAGTGTGGGAGGAGATTCAACGGGATCTTGCGCAGCCGATGCCCATGAATCGGTTGCTGCAAGGCGATGTCGGCAGCGGCAAAACGATCGTGGCCGCCCTCGCCGCCACCCGTGCCGTGGAATCGGGTTTTCAGGCTGCCTTGATGGCGCCCACCGAGATTCTTGCCGATCAGCACTGG
>Ga0187780_10002023_pt1 | contig 15261 bp, 14 predicted proteins | sample 1015_Q2_SP10_20__FD_132429 | JGI IMG/M metagenome (GOLD analysis project Ga0187780, IMG submission 132429) | Tropical peat soil microbial communities from peatlands in Department of Meta, Colombia - 1015_Q2_SP10_20_MG | ecosystem: Environmental > Terrestrial > Soil > Wetlands > Peat | place... | reverse complement strand
CTAGGGCGGCGGCGCAGCCAGCGAGGATGATCGAGGCCCGCCGCGCCCTCCGCGGGGAAGCACTCACAAATCGGGCGGCTTGTAAGCGTCGTGACACGTACGACAGGTCTTCACCAGTGTATCGTACGTCTCCAGCGCACCGTCGAAGTCGCTCGAGGCGGCCGAGCGTGCCAGCGACGCCGCCAGATCCTCTGCTTGCCTGGCAAGTTTGACGGCATCGGGGACGCTCCCCTTCTTGCTGAAATAGCCCTCGGCCCATTTCAGACCTTGCTCGATCGATTGCGCATCGGCGGCCGCCGAGCCGGCATTATGCGTGGCAATGTCGGAGTCGAGGCTCTTCACCTGATCGTCCATCGAGCGCATAACCTCGTCGTCAAAGTCCGTGAGATCGAGATTCCCTCCCGCCTCGACTCCTGAGGCCAGCACGAGGACCGCTGCGAGAGTGAAAATGGCAACGGTCCTCATGGGTCCTAGGTCAGAAGTTCCTTGACCACGGCGCCGTAAACCGTCGTCGCCCGTTCCGAGCGCCCCTGATACAGATAGGTGAGCTTGCGATGATCAAGGCCGAGCTGATTGAGGATCGTGGCCTGGATGTCGTAGGTGTCGATCACACCGCTCACGGCGCGCAGGCCAATCTCGTCCGTGGCGCCGTAGCTTCCGGGCTTGATGCCGCCGCCGGCGATCCAAGTGGTGTATCCCCACGGGTTGTGGTCGCGCCCATCTCCGGTCTGGCCGTAGGGCGTGCGGCCGAACTCCGAGGTCCACACGACCAGGGTAGTGTCCAGCAAGCCACGCGCCTTGAGATCGGTGAGCAAGCCCGTGATCGGCTTGTCGACCTGCCGGCACATGACGGAATGGTTCTTCTCGATCTCGTGGTGCGCGTCCCAGCTGTCGATGCTGTTGTCGGGTGCTCCGGAGATGACGTGGATGAAGCGGACGTTCCGCTCGACCAGGCGCCGCGCGCGTAGCAGCGCGGTCGCGTACTCGCGCGTCGCATAAGTCGCGGACTCCACGATTCCGTACAGCTCTTTCGTGGTCTGCGTCTCCTTGTTGAGATCGACGGCCTCCGGCGCCGTCTTTTCCATGCGGTACGCGAGCTCGTAGGATCGAGTGCGTGCCTCGAGCTCACTGTCGCCCACATGCGCGATCTGCGTCTCGTGCTCGTTGAGCACCTTCAACAGATCGAGCGTGCCGCGCTGCTCCGCCACCGAGACCACAGACGGACGGTCGATATAGAGCATCGGCGAATCGCCGGGACGGAACGCGGTGCCCTGATAGGTCGCCGGAAGGAACCCGGCACTCCAGATGGTCGCACCGCGTCCGCCGCCGGCGCTGCCCGTACCCGTTGGCAGCACGATGAACGGCGGGAGGTCGGGGTTGGCGCTGCCAAGGCCGAAAGTCACCCACGCTCCGAGGGCCGGTCGACCGGGAACGAGGCCGCTCGTGTGCAGCTTCAGGGAGGAGATGACGTGTGTGCTGCCCTCCGTCTTGCAGCCTTTCAGGAAGGCGATGTTGTCCACCTGGGTGGCGAGGTTCGGCAACAGATCCGAAACCCAGGCGCCCGTCTCGCCGTGCTGCTTCCAGGTGCGCTTGGTGGCGTACAGCGCCTGTACGCCACCATCCGTGGCGGTCTTGAGATTGGCGCGAAACGAGTCGGGCAGTGGCTGGCCGTGCAGGCGCACGAGCTCCGGCTTGTAGTCAAAGAGATCGAGCGAGCTCGGAGCCCCTGCCATGTGCAGCCAGATCACGGATTTCGCCCGGGGTGTGAAATGCGGTGCCTTCGGCGCGAGCGGGTCCTCGATTGCGCCTGCGAAGGCAGTGGGGACGACCCCGCCGGCAATCGAGAGAGCGCCCAGACCGTAGGCGGTCCGGGCCAGGAACTGGCGACGTGATTGTGTGCTGCGGCTCATGTTGTATCCCTGCGATTAGAACCGATAACTGAACTCGTTCGAGTTCGCGACCGCGTGTACGAGGTCGACGAATGCGGCGGCCCGCGCCGGGCTGAGCTTGGACACGCCGTGCTCGCCGCCCGGGGCGGGCAGTGGGCCGTCGGCGCCGTCGTCATCCGACCGCGAGGACTTGGCGAGCCGCTCCTGGCGCTTGTCGAGGAACTCGACCAGCGCGACGCGCTCGAAGCGGTCCGCCGGGCGGCCATAGAGCGCCTGGAAGAGCCTGTCCACCTGTGCGCTCGCGCGTGGTGTCAGGCCGAAGCCTTCGGGTGCGGCAATCTTCCTGCCGTGCGCGAGCTGCGCCTGGGTGAGCTTCTCCTGCGTGTCGAGGAACGCATGCAGGGTCTGCTTCTCGAACTCATCCGGTGAGCGCGACAGCAGGATCTGGTAGAGCCGCTCGAGCTGCGCGGACTCGCTGCCGCCCGCCTCCTGCAGCACGCGAGCCGCCAGCGCCTCCGACCACTGGTAAACCAGATCGGCATTGATGAGTGTCAGCGCCTGCGGTGCGGTCGTCGTCACGTCCCTGCGGCTGTGCACCGAGTTGGGGTTCGCCATGTCGAAGGCCTCGAGGAACGGATAGGCCGTATTGCGACGGACGAAAACGTAGACGCTGCGCCTGTTCTGGTCGTGGGGGTTCTCGGAAGGCGTCCATGCATTGGGATTGGCGGCATTGACCCCAAAGTTGCCAGGCACGGGCGGAAAGACCGCCGGTCCGCCGAGCTTGTCCTCGAGCAGTCCGGAGGCGAACAGCAATGAGTCGCGAATCTCCTCCGCGTCCAGGCGCTGGCGGGGGAACGCCCACAGCAGGCGGTTGCTCGGATCCGCGCTCGGCGGATCGGCACGGGTGGCGGAGGACTGCCGGTAGACGCTCGAGAGCAGAATGCGCCGCTGCAGCTTCTTGATGCTCCAGTGGTCCTGCTTGACGAAGCTATCGGCCAGGTAGTCGAGCAGCTCGGGGTTGACGGGCTTGTCACCCATCTTGCCGAAGTCACTCACCGAATCGACGATGCCGTGACCGAAGTACTGCGCCCACACCCGGTTGACGAATACACGGGCCGTAAGCGGGTTGCTGGGACTCGCAATCCAGTTGGCGAGTGCCGTGCGCCGCCCCGACGAGCTCGCGGTCGGCGTGACGCGCGGCTGCTCCTCGCTGGCGAGCGCCGCCGGCACGCCCGGCTGAACCTCGTACAGCGGTCGGTCGTAGATGCCCGTCGCCAGCACCTGCGTGGGCGGTGACTCAGCGCCCAGCTCGAAGATGGTCGAGATGTACCCGGGATCCTTCGGTTTCAGGGCGTCAAAGGCTCGCAGCTCGCTCTTGAGCTCCTGGTACTTGGCGTAAGCCTCCTTGTCCTTGGTCTTCAGCTCCTGCTCGGCGTTGCGGGTGCGGCCGGAGAGCGTCCACAGATTGCGATGGTAGATCCAGCGATCGTAGGCGTTGCGCTCGCTTTCGGGTTTCTCGAGCGAGACCCGCGTCTGTGGCACGAATCCCTGCAGACGGTCGGCCTCGAGCTTATCGACGATCGGCTTGAGCAGCGCATCCATCTGCGCCTGGATATCTTTCGTCGCCTCCTTATAGCGGACGAGGCGCGCCTGATAGTCGGCAAAAGCCGCTCCATTTACCGCAGGTACATCGTCGCGTGCGCTCGCGTTGACGAAGTAGGCCTGCAGCTGGAAGTACTCCTTCTGGGAGATCTTGTCGAACTTGTGATTGTGGCAGTTGGCGCAGCCGACCGTGGTCGCAAGGAACACCGAACCCGTGGTATTGGTCAGGTCGACCGCGATTTCCTGCTTCTTCAGATTGAGATCGCGCGCATTGATCTCATCCGGATAGCTGCGCAGGAAGCCGGTCGCGATGAGCGCTTCGGGGTCGTTGGGCCACAGCTCATCCCCCGCGAGCTGCTCCTTGACAAACCGGTCGTAGGGCTTGTCCTCATTGAATGCCTTGATCACGTAGTCGCGATAGCGCCACAGGTTCGGACGGGTGCCGTCCGCGTTGTAGCCGTCGCTGTCCGCGTAGCGCGCCAGATCGAGCCAGCGTCGGCCCCAGCGCTCCCCGTAGTGCGGCGATGCCAGCAGGCGATCGATGAGCCTCTCATAAGCCCTGGATGAGCGATCATTGACGAAGGCCTTCACGTCCTCCGGGCTCGGAACGAGGCCCCAGACATCCAATGTGGCGCGGCGGATGAAGGTGGCGCGATCGGCATCCTCAGAGGGCTGAATCCCACTGGCCTCGAGGCGCGCCAGAACGAATGCATCGATGGGCGTTCGCACCCACCTGCCGTTCTGCACGTGTGGCACGCCCTGAGTCTTCACCGGCTGATAGGCCCAGTGCGTCGTTGCGGCCGCAGCTGTCCATGCGGCCGGTGCGGATGTCGTCGGCACGGTCGGGGCACTCTCATCGGCGCTCGCGATCGAGGCCCCTGCCAACATGCCGAAGGCGAAGCCCGTTGCCATGCGGCGTGCGTGCGCGAATGCGGAGGTATTCATCGGGGCAGACTCCGAGAAATGCGTCGGCCGTGCTGACCGCCAAGGGCCACGAGCCGCGAGGTTAGCGAATAGTCCGGTAGCAAAGCGGTCACAGGCCATGGTGTTTACTCATGTGCTGATGCCTTTTTGCGCGCGGCGCGGGCCTTCAGTCCCTGCGGTAGTCCTCGTGACAGTTCCGGCAGCTCTTGGCGAGGGCTGCCGCCGCATCGTTCAGCGCCGCGGTATCTGACTTACCGTCCAGGACTTTCAGAAAGTTGTCGGCCTCGCGCGCGAACGCGACGCGCGCCGCGGAGAAGCCCGCGGCATCCGTCCAGATCGTCGCCCTCGCATTGGTCTTGATTCCGGCCTCGGGACCCGAGCCGCGCGGGAACCAACTCTCAAGGACACTCGCGGCATGCTCGATCTCGACGGCCGCCGTGTGTAGCTTGGCAGCGTCCGGCGAGGACGTGCGTAACTCCTGGTGAATCGCCTTGGACGCGGCACCGACTTTCTTGAAGCTCGCTTGGCGCGCCTTCACAGCCTCGGTGGCCGCACTGTCCTGGGCATTCGCGACCGCGAGCCCGCCGAGCGTGCCGAGCGCACAGACCGCTGCCAGTGCGCCTGCCCTCACAGCCGCCCGCTCGCCACCACGCCGATCCAGCGCTGGATGGGCGGCACATAGCTATTCCACGTCCGGTTGAGCACCGTACCGTCGTTGAACAGGTTCTTGGCGAGTACGCCAATATCGAACTTGTTATCCAGCCGGCTGAAACCGATTTCCAGATCCGTGATGGTCGTACCCGGAACCCAGGCGTACGAGGACAGCGCCACGTCCGAGTTGTAGCGACTGGCGAAGGCCGTGTTGGAGCTTGCCCGGATCGCATAGCGGTGCGAGATCGCAAGGCGATAGTCGAGACCCAGGTTGACGGTCACCCGCGAAGCGCCCGCCAGCTGCTGGCCGGTCACGTCCCGAAACGCCGGGGCCCCGGGATAGGCGTTCTCCACGGGCTGGGCCGAATTCGGAAAGGACTTGTAGAAGGCATCGATGTAGGCACCGGCAAAGCGGACGTTGAGGTTGCGAATTCCCGCGTAGACGGCATCCACCTCGATGCCCCGTGACTGCACCTTGGGCACGTTGCCCGTGGTTGTGGTGTAGGCGATCGCAGGCTGCACGCCGTTCTGGATGTTGAGATCCGTCGTGTACTGATCGACGACCCGCACGTTCTGCTGGTAGTTGCGGATGTCCGTGAGATACACGTCGGCATCGATGATCAGCGTCTTGTGCAGCAGCGAGGACTTCAGGCCAATCTCGTAGGAGTTGTTCTTCTCCGGGAGCACGAGGTCGGAGATGCCATTGACGACCTGTGAGATCCCCGCCTTCTCGCCGTACTGCCAGGACAGATAGCCCGTGAGGTCGTCCGTGAACTTGTAACTCGGGCTCACGACGAACGACGGCTGGGTCTCCTTGAAGGGCTGCGCAGCGGTCGGAGCGTAGATCACGCCCAGCTGCGCGAGGCGGATCGCCTTGGCGGAGGCCACCTGGGCCAGTTGCGCCGCCGTGAGCTTGCCGTAGGCCGCGCCCGGAACGCCCGTGATCGCAACGCCGAAGTAGCGGCTCGCGACCTGGTCCGCGAGGCTCAGCTGGGCCGCCGAGTTCACCCCCGGCGTCAGTGCACCGGTGGTTGCGCTCGAAGCAAATCCCCCGAGCGCGACTCCGTTGACGGACACGGGATTCAGAGCACCGCCATCGCCGCTGTTCGTGATGAGGGAATCCGCGGTCGTCTCGCGGTCCTCGCGGGTGCCCCGCACGCCCGTGGTGACGGTGAGCGCACGCGTCGGGTGCCAATCGGCCTGCGCGAAGAGCGCATAGCTCTTGTTACGGATGTATTGCAGCCCGGCCGGACTGTTGTAGTCCATGGCCAGGCCGTTGAGGGAGTTGGTGAGCAGGTAACGCCCGCCACTGACGCTGCCGTCGGGGTTGACGGCCACGTCGAGGCGTGCGTACTGGGCGGGGCTCGCGAACCAGGCCCCCGCGTCACTCCCCCATGCGCGGCGGTATTCCGACGAATTCGTCGCCCTGAAGAAGAACAGCCCTCCCTGGTAATCGACCAATCCACCTGCTCGTGACGACAGGCGCAGCTCCTGACTGAGCTGGCGATAGTGATTCAGGAATCCTCCCGCGTTGCGGTAGATGTCGAACGGCGTGCCGTCGTCGTTTATCGCGTTGAAGTGGTATTGCTCATAGCCCGTGATCGCGGTCAGGGTCACATCCCCCAGCGTCCAATTGAGCTCGCTGGAAGCCCCGTCGCTGCCGGTATAGAGCGGATGCTGATAGTCGTAGTCGACGGCATTCAAATTGGCGCCGTAGAGATACACATTCGCGTACGAATAACTGGGATTCTGCGTGAACCACGGTCGCGCCAGCCGCGTCAGGGCATCCGTCGTGAGCGTATTGGGCGCACCGTTGGAGTAGACCGTGGGCGTCGGCGTATTGATCGTTCGACCGTTCGTCGTCTCCCCGCCGATCGGCGTCAGGTTGTACGCGAAGCGCGCGTTGAAATTCTCGGTCGGCGTGAGCAGGAACTGCAGCCGGCCGGTCACACGGTCGGAATTGGTGTACGTGTCGTCGGGATTGTTGAGATTGTTGACATCGCCCTTGCCCCGCTGCGCGGACAGGCTGCCACGCCAGGCCAGCAGATCGTCGATGACCGGACCACCACCCGCCGCACGGCCAATCACGGTGCCGAGCTCGCCGACCGTGACGGAGTATTCGGAGTCCGGGGTGAACGAGGGCTGCCGCGTTGTGACGCGCAGAATGCCGAGCGTGGCATTCTTGCCCTGCAGAGTTCCCTGAGGCCCGCGCGCCAGCTCGACGCTGTCGACGTCCGTGAAATCGTAGCTCGAGATCAGTGCGTTGTAGCCGTAGTTGATGCCATCCACGACGACGCCCACGCTCGGGTCCTGGGCCTCCGTCTGCCCCTGCTTGCCGAAGCCCCGGATCGCCAGGCTGCTGGTGCGCTGGTTGCCGAAGTTCCATTGAATGTTCCCGACGCGCCGGACGATCGCCTGGACGTCATAGGCATCGAGGCGCTCCAGCTCCGCACCGGTCACCACCGAGATGGAGACCGGCACATCCTGGAGCGGCTCCAGGCGATTGCGGGTGTGGACCGTCACCTTGCTGAGATCGGTCACTTCGGATTCGGGAGATGCGGACGCCGCACCGGCACTGGATTGCTGAGCGAGATGCAGCTCGGGCGAGTCGTCCGCCTCGGCGTGCAACGGCAGGGTTCCGAGCGCGAGTGCCGCGGCGAACAGCGCCACCTTGCGCCCTCGCCGCACGCCTGGAGCAACAGCTCCTGAGAGCAAAATCGACATCGTCAAACCCTCCGCGGGTACTAATAGTTAAGGAATTTCTTATCGGGCGGCCGGCCGCCGTCCCGCGTTTGCAAGTCGCCCGGACTTAGGTGTCGAGCTTGAATTCGATGGGCACCGTGGCCCACCCATCGATGGGCGTCGCGCCCCGCTTTGCCGGCGCGAAGAGCCACGTGAGAACAGTCGCGATGGCCTGATCATCCAGCAGCCTGTGGCCACTCGATCTTTCGATCTGCACGGTCTCAACCTTCCCCGTGCTCAGGACGCGGACGCGCAGTAACACCGTGCCCTGCCATCCCTGACGTGCAGCCGTGGGTGGATACTCCGGCGGCGGATTGTTGAGATAGCCGGCCCGCCCAAAGGGCGCGGTGACCGACTCAGGCGGCAGCGGCGGCGGTGATGCCGGCGGAACCGGCCTCTCGGTGACATCGGCGATTGCCGTCGACTGCGCATCGACCGGCAGATTGATCGCCACATCCGGCAGTGGCAGCTCGACCGGCGGCCGCTCCATCTTCGGTGGCGGCGGCGGGGTCGGGTCATCGCGCTTTTGCACTTCCTGCACGATGTCCGTCTGAATGGCCGGCGCGATGTCGTCGATCACGCGGGTCGCCAGCCCGGACGAGAACCCCCAGATCAAGAGGATGTGAACTCCGATAATGGCGATGAGTGAGATCGCGCGCCGCGAGTGGAAGAAACCTGAATCGTAGTGAGCGTAGGCAGCCATGCGTTTGTCGTGATCGAGTGCGTCTGTCAGAGGGAAAGTTCGACGCAGGCTACAAGTCGACCGGTAACAAGTCAGTCACACGTCATGGTGTTTTCTCATGAGTACATGCCGCGCCTCGACAGTGCATCGGCGTGCGACACCGTCATGCCCGGCGCGACTGAGCCCATGCAATTTATTCATTGGCCTGCATCATCCGCCGGTGACTAGGATCGGGGGTCCCGATCGAGCATGACCGTAGCCATCCGCCCCACCACATACAGAGTCCGATCTGCAATGAGAACTTTATTGATCCTGTCGATCCTTGCCGCCTGCACGGCTGTCGCATCCGCGACGGACAAGGCGGACAAGACCTCATCGCCTCAGCTTGCTGCCGCCGGCACGGCGGATTTCAAGGCGCACGTGCTCTCGCGCGCCGAGCTGGACAAACTCCTCGCCCATCCCGAGCGCGTCCTAGTCATTGATGTGCGCCGCCCCGACGAGGTCACCGCGATCGGGGGACTACCCGTGTTCCTGAGTGTGCAGGTCTCCGATCTGGAGAAGCGGCTTGCGTGGATTCCGAAGGATCGATCCATCATCACCGTATCGAACCATGCCAAGCGCGCGGGCAAGGCGGCGGATCTGCTGGCGAGCAAGGGCTTCGACGTGGCGGGCGCTGTGGGCGTGCAGACTTACGAGGAGCAAGGAGGGACGTTGACCAAGCTCGCGATCCCGCATCCGCACCCAGGACTGGCGCCTGCGCAGGCCTCGAGCCGATGACCCCAGCGCGGGCGAGACGGAAGTGCGCGGCGAGGTGAGCTGACGTCGGGGCGCACCGAGGTCCACATCGTCGGTCTTGTCAGGTCCAGCACCCCGAGACCCGCTTGTGGGTTAGCGCACCGGCCGCCGTCGCGCCGAGCGCCGCGGTCGCTGGAGTGTCGCCGTGTACCGCTGTACCAAGGTGATGAGCTCTGCGACCGCTTGCTCGCGGCTGAGAACGTCAGGGCGTTCCTCGAGGTACCTCGCCACCGCGCCGATGACACAGGCGTCGACGATGTACGCCGTGCGCGCGAGGACGTCCCGATCTACCGTCGGAAAATGTTGCTCCAGGAAGGTTTGCGTCGTGTGACGAACCAGGTTCTCGAAGGAGACGGCCTTGGCCACCTGCTGTAGCGCGGGAACCTCGGTCATCAGCTGGAACAGTGAGTATCGATCCCTCTCGAACACCTCGAAGACTCCGACGATACCTTTGGCGATGGACTCCTCGAGTGGAGCCCCGAGGTTTTGCACCGCGCGTCGCTTGATCGTCAGCGCCGCCCGCGACGAGGCTTCCTCAAACACCGCCAGTGCGATCGACTCACGATTGGCGAAATACTGGTACAGCGAACCGATGCTGACACCGGCCTTCTCGGCGATTTGATTGGTGCTCACATATGCGTAACCCTCCTGCTCGAACAGCGCCTTTGCACTGCCGATGATCTTGTCGAAGACGATGCGGGAGCGCTTCTGACGCGGTGTCCGCCGCGGTGCAAAGCCACGCTCCGCAGTCACGGCGCCAGCCTCGAGCGCATTCCTGAGTCACGCATAAGCATTTGATTAATATAGCATGAGGCTGCTGGCAGGCGAGTCTCGCACGACCGATATTCCGCCAAAATCGCGAGTTAAATGTGAGCAGTCGCTCGGTATAGGATGATTCGTCTGTTGCTATCCGAGCCGTACCGTGCACAGCCCATCGGCGCCCAGCAGCGCCAACGATGCCGAGAGGATCCCGCTCGCCGAGATTGACCTGACCCCGCATCACCTCTTCGAGAGCGGTGGCGTCTTGAGGCTGTTCGAGCGGCTCCGCCGGGAGGATCCGGTCCACTACTGCGCGAATAGCTCGGTTGGACCGTACTGGTCGCTGACCAAGTACACCGACATCATGAGCGTCGATATGAATCACACCGTGTTCTCGTCTGCGTACGAGCACGGTGGCATCGTGCTCGATGACAAGCTCTCCCGGCCGCCCGTCGAAGGCTTCTCAGTACCCGCCTTCATCGCGATGGACGAGCCGCGACACAGCGAGATTCGCAAGGCCGTGCAGCCCATTGTGTCGACCGAGAGCCTGAAGCACCTGCAGACGCTCTCGACGGAACGCACCCGCAAGGTGCTGGACAGCCTGCCAGTCAACGAGGAGTTCGACTGGGTCGAGCGAGTCTCGATCGAGCTCACGTCCATGATGCTGGCGACGCTCTTTGATACCCCGCTGGAGGATCGCCGACGATTGATCCGGTGGTCGCACGTCGCCACTACGATCGAAGGCATGGATTCGTTCGTGAGCCATGAACGCCGTGTGGCCGAGCTCATGGAATGCCTCGAGTACTTCACGGTGATCTGGAACGAGCGGATCAACGCGCCGCCCAAATTCGATTTGATCTCCATGCTGGCTCACAGTCCGCAGACGCGGAGCATGACTCCGATCGAGTACCTGGGACAGCTGCTGGTGCTGATCGTCGGAGGCAACGATACGACCCGGAACACGATGTCGGCGACGGTGAACGCCATGAACCTGTTCCCGGACGAGTTCCGCAAGCTCAAGGAGCAGCCATCGTTGTTGAACAACATGGTCCAGGAGGTGATCCGCTGGCAGACGCCGATCCCGCATCAGCGACGCACCGCCCTGCGCGATTTCCAGATCCGCGACAAGACGATCCGCAAGGGTGACAAGGTCGCCATGTGGTACTACTCCGGCAATCGGGATGAGGACGTATTCCCGAACGGCGACGAGATCCGGCTGGATCGGCCCAACATCGGGCGGCATCTGTCATTCGGCTTTGGCATTCACCGTTGCCTTGGTCTTCGGATCGCCGAGCTGCAACTGCGGACACTGTGGCAGCAGATTCTCGAGCGTTTCCAGACCATCGAGCTCGTTCGGCCGCCGAAGCGGACCAAGACCAATCTGGTCAACGGCTATACAGAGATGATCGTACGGATCAAGGCTTGATGCGGGAGTCGAAGGAGACCCGAGCGCGGCGATGGTGAGAATCACATTCATTGACTACCTGGGCACGGAGCGCCAGATCGACACCGTGCCTGGCGGATCGGTGATGCAAGCCGCCGTCGCAAACAGTGTGCCCGGCATCGAAGCGCACTGCGGTGGCAATCAGGCATGCGCAACCTGTCAGGTCTACGTCGATGAGCCGTGGCTCACCCAGGTCGGCCCGGCGGGCGAGCAGGAGCGGCAGATGCTGGAGTTCGCAACCAGCGCGAAAGCCAATTCACGGCTCGCTTGCCAGATTGTGGTGACGGAGGCGCTGGACGGACTCATCGTCCGCACTCCGGAGCAGCAGAATTGAATATGCGCTCGGCACGCCAGCAGCGGAATGCAGCGAGTCGAATGCGGGCAGGACCTCGGACTACGCACGTCCCAGAGGCCCTCGCAAGACACCCTTCCCAGATGATTCACGTCCAACAACGAGGCAACAGATGCGACCACTCAGAGTCCTATTCCTGATCGCGACGTTTCAAAGCTCCATCGCTCTGGCGTACCGGATCGAGTACTTCGCGACCTTGGCGCAGCCGGTCGCAGAGGAAAAAGTGTACGTGGTGGACCAGAACCTGTGGCGCTGCAAGGCAGACAAATGCTCACTGATCTCGAACCCCGTCGATGCGGCATCCATACGCTCTTGCAATGCTCTCAGCCGTCAGGTCGGTAGCGTGAGTTCCTATGGCAAGAGCGGTCACATGCTGAGCGCGGATGACCTTGCCAAGTGCAACGCGGGCGCCAAGCGATGAGATAGCTTCAAATAGCGGCAGACCACCGCCCTGATCCGGGGCGGTCGGAATGCTGAGGCCTGGCACTGGCTTTAGGCGTCGCCGAGCACTTTCAGGGCTGCTTCGACCCGATCTTCGGCCACGAGCAACTGCACCCCGGCCGCGCCGCCTTCCATGCCCACGCCGATGCCGACCACGACCGCGGGTATGCCCGCGGCCTCCAGCGCGATTCTGGCGATATCCGCCTCCAGCCTGGTCGGATAGGTCTTGATGGTCTTCATCGGTGCTCGCGCGAGAGATGGCTAGAACATTCCGTTCGCATTCTTTGGATCCTGCGCGACGGGCTGCATCACGTCCCAGTGCTCCACGATTCGGTCGCCTTTGATCCTGTAGATGTCGACCGTCGCAAAGCCGGGCGTACCGGGCTCGAAGACCACGTGGACGTGAGCCGCGACCAGGTCTCCGTCGGCGATCATCCGCTTCACGTTATGCTTGACCTCGGGGTACTTCGCTCTCGCCCGATCCAGCATCTCCTTCAGCGAGCGAGAACCGGTCGCAATATTGGGATTGTGCTGGAGGTAATCCGGGTCAAAGATTGCATCCACGGCCGAGGAATCGGTGCGATCGAGCACCTCCTGGTACATTCGCCGGACCAGGCGGATGTTCTGATCTTCTTGCTCAGTACGCACGCACGAACCCCCTGTGGGTTTGGATTGACGCCGGTTTGGGCCGATGTCGAGAGCTCACGACGGAATGTCGAAGCGACGGATCAGCGCCTGAAAGCGAGGATTGGAGCGGAGCTTGCGGAACAACGGATCACCGGCGAGGAGCGGTAGCCAGAAATCGTGCCGACGGTAGCACTGCTCGAGCAGGGACAGGGCTCCATCGGCGTCGTCGCGGTTCGCATAAAACACGGCAAGATCGTGGGCGGCCGGGGCTCCGTACTTCTGTTCGGCAATCCGTTGCTCCTTCTCGGCTTCGGCGTGCTGTCCTAGGGCATCGAGCATCACCGGGCGCAGGATCGCACGCTCCTCGTCGTCAGCGCCCTGATCGACACTCGCCAGCGCGGCCTTGGCGTCGCCGGCCGTGAGCTGTACGACCGCCAGCTCGAAATGATAGTAGCTCGCGCTGGGATTCAGCGCGATCGCCGTCTGATACGTCTCGATGGCCTCCGAGTCGCGGCCCGCGAACCAGAGTACCTGCGCCTGCTGCTCGTAGCTCGATGAATTGAGGGGGTCGCGTGCGAGCGCCTCACCTCCCAGGCGAAGCGCTTCGTCGTAATGCCCACACGTCTCTTCCAGTTGAGCACGAATCAGGAGTGCCCCGACGTGGTTCGGGTCGGCCTCGAGAGCCTGGTGGGACTCCTGTAGTGCCTCGCGGATCTTCCAATCCGCCGCGAGCAGGCGCGCCTTGACCACGTGGGCATCTGCCAGGGTCGGGTCAATCGCCAATGCACGATCCGCAGCCTGCAGGGCGAGAGGCCTGACCTGTGAGGCCGGTGCATCGTCGAAAATCGATGTCAGCAAGCGCGCGGCCGCGAGCACCGCCCAGGCTTGGGCGAAGTCAGGGTCCTCGACGACCGCGCTTTGCAGCTCCGCGAGTCCCTGATGAAGACCGGCGTGCGTCGCGCTCCTCAGCTCCAGGGCGGCCGCGAGGTACAGATTGCGCGCCTTCGAGTTGCGGCTCAGAGGATCGCGGCGGCGATTCGCATCATCGGCGAGGGACGCCTGCAAATGGGCAACCACGGCCTCGGCGATCTCGGTCTGAGTCCCGAACAAGTCGTCCGGGCGGCGGTCGTAACTGGCTGACCACACGTGGTAGCCGGTATCGGTACGAATGAGCTGCACGGTCACGCGTATCCGATCACCAGATTTGCGAACACTGCCTTCCAGCACGTGGGCAACGCCGAGGGCGCTCCCGATCTGCCCGACCGGCAGCGAGCGATCCTTGAAGTAGAACGCCGACGTGCGCGCGCTGACACGCAGGTCGGGCGCTTGCGACAGGAGGGAGGTGATCTCTTCGGTCATTCCGTCGGCGAAGAACCCCTCATCCCTCCTCTCGCTGAGATCGAGGAAGGGCAACACAGCGATGGACCGCTCGCTGCGCGCTCTGCCGCTGCCCGCGAGTGCCTCGACGGCGCTCAGCGTCGGCGGTGGATTCACGCTGGAGTGCATCACCTGCCAGCGCCAGCCTGCAATGCCGACGCCTCCCAGGACCACGACAGCTGCGGCGATGCTCAGCCCCAACCGCAGGCCGCGGCGAGTTCGCATGGCCGGTCCACGCCGGGAATGCTGCGGACGAATCTGGGCATCGCTCGGATCCCGCGCTCCTCGCGTGACCGACGCATCCATCCGGTAGCCCCGGCCGCGCACACCGACCACGTATCGGGGCATGCGCGGATCGTCTCCGAGCGCCTGGCGCAGTAACTTGACCCGCTGTGCGACGGTCTCGGGGTTCACGACGGCCGGAGCCCAGACCGTCTCGAGCAGCTCCTCCGTGGTCAGCATCCGCGGATGGGCCTTCGCCAGGACAAGGAGCAGGTCGAAAGAGAGACTGGGTAGGGGTATCTCGAGGCCATCGCGCGTCACGAGGCGGCGGCCGGCGTCGATGCGCAGATCGCCAGCCTGGTAAACCTCATCCGGTACAGCGGCCAAGGAACCTAGCCCCCGCGCGCATCCCGACGGTGCGCATCTTTAAGTTTTCTGCAGCGCTCCGGTGACGGTACCGATGGTGGACAGCGTGCGCAATCTTCACGCGTTCTTACTTATCTTTTACCCCAATCATCAGGCTGGAATCCTTGCGGATCGCTAGCCTTGCGCAGGCTGTTCCTAGCTGCGATCACGGGATAAACACCCGATAAAAATCAAGCACATAGTCGATCAGACATCCCCCACTACCAGATGGAGTAATGCGCTCATGATTCGCAACAAGTCGATATTGTGGTTCGCTGGTCTTTGGAGCCTCGCCATCGCCGGCACCGCCAGCGCGGGCTGCATCAGCCCGAGCTCATTCAAGTCGGTG
>Ga0187780_10002022_pt1 | contig 15265 bp, 13 predicted proteins | sample 1015_Q2_SP10_20__FD_132429 | JGI IMG/M metagenome (GOLD analysis project Ga0187780, IMG submission 132429) | Tropical peat soil microbial communities from peatlands in Department of Meta, Colombia - 1015_Q2_SP10_20_MG | ecosystem: Environmental > Terrestrial > Soil > Wetlands > Peat | place... | reverse complement strand
GGCCAGAAAATCGTGGGCGCGCCGGTTGCTGGTCCTTCTTTTGGAATGCCGCCGTTTTGGATTAGGCATAACACTACACCTCATTCCCGCCGCATGGGGCGGATTGTATGGGCTTTCGCCGCTAAAAGCTACTCCCTTTGCATCGTCCTACTGGAACACTCAGCAAGAGTCGAGTTCTTGAGAGCGGTAAAACCTGGAACCCTTCCAAGAATTTCTTTCTATTCTAACTGTTAACTGTCAACTTTCGACTGTCAACCGCTAACCTTCGTCCACATCCGTCTTAGCAGTCGGGGAAGAGCCTGGTTTGCGAGAGCGCCACTTCCGTGAACCTCCCCAGATCCTCCGCATTGAACTTCAACTTTGAACTTTTGACCTTGAACTTCTTAATTCTTAACTGTTGACTGTTAACTGTCGACTGTCAACCCTCAACCCTGGCACACTCTCAAAACACACCTACTCCGCAATCTTCGGAAGCGCCTGAATTATTGTTTCTTCAGCCAGTCCTGCTTGAGGCGCGCGAGAGGAGCCATCCGGGGATCCGCCGCGTGGGTCTCACAACGGCAATCTTCGTGGTTCAGGTTGGCGCCGCAATTCGGGCACAACCCGCGGCAGTCGCTCTGGCAAATCACCTTCAACGGCAATGCCAGGAGCACCTGCTCCTTCAGAATATCGGCCAGGAACAGTCCGTCTCCTTCGTAAAATCCGATTTCGGTATCGTCGTCCATCAAGCGGTCTTCTTTGTGCCTGGTGTCCTTGTCTTTGGGAAGCGGCGCATAAAAGAGGTCAAACGAGCGGCTTACCTCCTCAACCACCGGTTCGAGACAGCGCGCGCACACTAGTTCAATCTTGGTTTCGAGGTTGCCCTCGACGCGAATCTGCCCTTCCAGCAATTCCGCGGTCGCCGTGACTTCCAGGGGATCCACTTGCTTGATCTCCGCCGTATGGAAGTCGATGACGCCCGGCGCATAGCTCTTACGAATGCGGAGCTTGCGGACGGCTAATTCCTTCACATCCAGGAACATCGGGGCAGCGCCTCCGGCGCGCACGCTCATGCTTTACCATTATTCAGGTGGCAGAAGAGCAAGTCAAGGAATCGGGGCGCAAGGTGGGTGCTGTTTTGCGGGTTTTGCGCCCTGAAGGTCAATGAGGAAGCCTAGTACCCAGCCTTTTGGATGGGTTACGAGCCTCGCAAACCCAAACAAGATCCCAGATTGCAGGACGCCCAAGCAGGAAAAGGGTGGAGGAGGGCGTCGCAAAGCCCCGCAGAGGAGAGGCCAAGGCAATCTCAATCTGCAACCGAGGACTGAGAAAAGGCGGAGTGTCGGGCAAGTCTTTACTGAGAACGTCTTGGGACCGTGGGTAAGTGTTTCTCTTTAAGTCCCGTAATATCAATAGGTTATTGAGCGGAAGTCGCTTGGTTAACTCCCTCGCGAAGGAGGCGGAAACAAATTTCCCGATGGGCCGGCACCTGCAGACATTTCAGGATACAAGTGCGAACTGGGGGTGTATTCGCTCCGGTTCACACGAACCGTTCTCACGCGGAGTCATCATGCTCAGACCGCAGCTCTACAAGCGCTCCCTTGGGCTTCTCTGCTTAGGGGTGTTGCTGCTCACCTGCGCGCCGCAAGGGCGAGCGCAAGACAATGCGCGCAAAGTGGTCAAGAAAGCGCCCGTGCCCTACCCAACGATCCTGAGGTCCAAGGGCATTGGGGGAGTCGTTAAGTTAAAGGTTTTCGTCAAGGCCGACGGAACAGTACGCGACACGGAAGTGATGGGCGGCAACCCCATTCTTGCCGAAAGCGCCCAAAAATCAGTGATGCAGTGGAAGTTCTCGCCGGCCAGCTCAGAGACGGCGCTGGAAATCTCGGTAGTGTTTGATCCCCACGCCGAATCCGGCAGCTAAAGGGCGAAGTCGGAATCTGCCACGCATCCCAACGATTTGGAAATGAAGAAGGGAGGCTGAAACAGCCTCCCTTTTCTATTTTGGCTGTAAGAAATTAAAACTGGTAGCGCAAGGCAAATTGCATCTGGCGCGCACCTTCGCCACGCGTCCCGGTGAGTTCGCCAAAGGTAGCAGCCCCCTGAATGCCCGTGTTGGGGTCGGCAAAGTTCTCATGGTTGAAAGCGTTGAACGCTTCCGCGAAGAACTGCAGCTTTTGTCGATCGCTCCAGGGCATTTTGATGTCTTTAGCAACTCTCAGGTCGACCGTTGAAAAGCCCGGCCCTCGCAAGTTGTTCCGACTGCCGATTTGGCCGCCCAGCGGGAACGAAAACGCATTGAGTGCGTTCGTCGGGTTGGAGAAGTATTGCAGAATGCCATTTTCGTTGTGAATTCTGCTAGTGACCGCCGCAGTATCTCCATTGAAAATGGCGGGCACGCCAGCGCCGCCCCCGAAGTAGTTGCCAACGGGCCAAGAACCGGTGGAGGTATTTAGGGCGAAGCCGGTATGCCAACTCCAAATGCCCGACACACTCCAGTCACCAATGATGCGATCCACCCAGCTTGGCGAGTTCTTGCCGATATACCCGCTGTGGCCAAAAGGCAACTGATACAGCCAGTTGGAGCTGATGATGTGGGTAGCATCAAAGTCAGAATTGCCGCGGCAGACGCGGAGATTTCGCAGGTCGCAGACGAATCCCGTATCCACCACATTGACCACGCTTGAAGTATTGTCGACGGAGTGGGAAAACGTGTAGTCAAAGTCGACTTGCAAGCCGTGAGACATACGCTTGCGGAGAATCACCAGCAAGCCGTTGTAGCTCGAAGAAGACTTGCTGCTAACGTACGCGATGCTCGCTGCTTGGCCAGCCAAACCAACATTTGGGCTGATGAGTCCGAAAGCGCTCATAGTGGCGAGCATATCCGTGATGTCCCCATTGCTGAAGTTGCTTACAAATGCGTTCGCTAGAAATGAGGCGCAATTCCACGGTTGGCCAAAGAAGAAATTAGATATTGCCGCACACGGAGCGCCGGTAGCGCCTTGCATTTGGTTTGCGAAGAACGCCGATTCGGGAAGGGTTGTAAGATCCGTTCCGGGCGTCCGGACTTCGGTCGCGATGTTATTGAAGGAAGCAATCAGGGCCTGTCCGGAAGCAGGATCTTTAAAGTCCACGAGCTGTCCCCCATCAGATTGTGCGAAGAGACGACGCCCTAGTCTCCCAACGTAATCGACTTCCAACAGGGTATTTGCGGGCAGTTCCCGTTGCACGCTTAGGCCAAAAACATCCTCGTAGGGAGTCTTGAACTTGGGGTCGACGGCATAAATGAATTGATCTTGCCCCTCACCATAGGGATTTCCACTGGAATCAACAAACGGCGTGATTGGGCGTGTGATTACCGGCGGCACGACAGCCACAGGAGGCGTCGTCAAACTGGTGAACCGCGGGTCCGTGTTCAGCGAAGCCACTGGATTAGCCTGACCGAAAGGTTGTGACGCGCTGTTCTGGAACAAGAAGCTGAGCTGATCCGCGACAAAAGTGAGAGTGCCAGCGATACGGTCGTAGACAATCGATCCTCCCAACCGAACCGTCGTTTTCCGGTCTCCAAATAAGTTGTTAAGCAACCCTCCCTTAAAGGAAGGGTTCCAGGCGATTCCCAGACGCGGGCCAAAGTTTGTCCAGGTGGGTTTGTAATATCCAGGGGCGTTGTTCGCCGCCCCACCCAAGTTGTAGACCAGGAAGGGCACTGCGCTGGGACCCGCAATTCCGCTCTCACCAGCTTGAACTCGCGCCTGGAACAGTTGGTCCAGTCCGACGTTGGGCACAGTTTCAAAACCATTTGCTTCAAAGGGCACACCGTAGTAGGACCAGCGGAGTCCATACGTCAGGGTAAGATCGTTGCGCATCTTCCAGGAGTCCTGGCCGTAAAACTCAAATTCGTTGTAGTGGAAGTCGCGGCGCTTGCCCGTGCCCGGAGGCTGCGGCTGCAAGCTCACGTTGTAATTGAAGTTGGTAAACTGATTGGCGAACCTGCCCAACAGAAATGTAAATGCGCTGTCCCACTCATTGCGCTCGGTTGGATCGTTGCCCAGCGCCACGAAATCGGAAGGCCGAAGTGGAGAACCATCCGGACCAAGGCTGCTGAGGTTTCCGCCGAGTCCAATACCAATGAAGTTGAAGTCGTTGGTCAAAGAAGAATTTTGGTGGATGGGCCTCAAATCCATTCCGAAAGTCCATGTGTGCTTCCCATGAATCCAGGTGTAATCGTCCCGGATGGTTGGCACCGGCACGCTACGGCTTTGAATGTTGAAGCCGTTGTAGTATGCGCCGTCGTATGGGCCAAACGTGAATTCGTTTGGAAAGGTCGGGAACGCATTGGGTCCTGCCGGGAAATTGTTGAATTGGCGGGTTACGCCAAAAGTGGCGCTATTGATGTTATTGGCGTTGATGGTCCAGGTATGCCCGATTACATAGGCATAGGTTTGGTCTTGAAAGAGCTGAGCCGGGGGATCTCCAGGGAACTGCTGGACCGACTGTGTATCGTTCTCGCGAACGATGTTGAATCTTCCGAAAAGCGATTGCTTGGAATTGATTTTAAAATCGATGCGACTAACGTAGGTGTTGTGATCGACGCGAACGGGCGCGTTGAACCGGTAGCCTCCGCTGTTCACGCCATCCCCCAAAGTCAAATCGTTGGCTTTTGGGTATCGGTTGGTTATCACCGTCAGTAAAGCGGGGTCAGCACCGATAGTTTGGGGGTCGAGGGCCGCCACTTGAGCAGCCGTCAGAATGGTGATGCATTGGGCCGTCACCGGGTCGTTCAGACGCGCTGAACTGCCACAGGGATTGCCCTGCGAATCGGTGCCGGTGTGTACGTACGCAAGCCCGCCGTTGCGAACCTGGTCCAGCGGCACGGTTCTGGCTTGTGCGCTCTGGCTGGCGTCGCGGCGTCCTTCGTAATTGAAGAAGAAGAACAGCCTGTCTTTCTTTACCGGGCCACCCACAGAACCGCCAAATTGATTTCGGGTCAGCGCCGGGCGCGGGACCTTGGCGCTATTGTTGAAGAAATCGTTCGCAGCCGTCGCGGCCGTGCGATTGAATTCATAAAGTGAACCGTGGAAGTTATTCGTGCCGCTCTTGGTTACCAGCTGCATCTGGCCACCGGCGCTCCGGCCATCGGCGGCTATGTCATTCGCCGTAGTTACCCGAAATTCCTCAATTGATTCGATGGGCGCGTTACCCACAGTCGTATAGGCAAATCCCCCCGCCTGGTCGTTCACGTCGATTCCATCAATTGTGATGTTGCTCTGGTCCGTCCGGGCGCCCGTGACCGCGCCAGCTCGATTCGCGCCGCCTCCGGCATTTGGCGTGACACCAGCCTGCAGCCCTAACAGGGTCGAAGGATTCTCGCGAAAAATGCTGGGTAGGTTTTCTAAGGCGGTCTTGTCCAACACGTTTCCGATGCTCGCATCTGTAGTGTTTAGGGTCTCAGCAGCGGTAGCTTTCACTTCCAGGAACTGCGTGACCTCGCCGACCTCCAGCGTCGCATTGCGGGTGCTCGTCGTCGCGACGGTCAGCGCGATGTCACTAATTTCGAGCTTCTTGAAACCGGACTTGGAGAACGACAGTTTGTAGTCGGCGCTAGGTGGAACGCGCAGAAACTGGTATTCGCCTTGGTCGTTCGTTGTTGTCTTCAGGTGAATGTTGATTTTGTCGTTGTCGAGGGCTACGTCGACCCCGGCAATCGCAGCACCTGACTTGTCAAAGACTACGCCGGTTACTCCAGAAAGTTCCTGCGCACGCGACGGCAAAGAACCGAACAGCAGGACAAAAAGCACACCAAGAACTACACCCCTCAGATTCTTCATATACCCCCCGTACATGATGAGAAATCCGGACCACCTTCGAGAAATTCAAGAATGAATCGACAGCAAGACGGTGACCAGAGAATATTTTTCCCGGTGTGTCCAATCTAAACAACAGCAAGGACTTAGCTCGTTATTCACAGCGTACGGGGCCAAAGACTTAGATAATCCTCTGGCAATTTGGAACAGATATGAAGATATGGATTTGTTAGAAAAACGCTAATCCACTCAACCGATCGTGAACGGACTTCCGGGCCCCCAACTTTCGGCAATTCTCAAAAACACTGGCCTTTTGGACAGTTTGCGTGTCCCACCCTCGAAGCAACACCCGCCTCCAACCCTGGCAACCCCCTCTTCGCTCCTTCCCATCTAATCCCGAGAAGCACCCTCAGCCCAAGCCTAGCCCCTGCTTTCTGCAATTCCATTTCGCTGTCCAAGGAGCCGTAAATGAAGCGTATTGCTCTGCTGTTGCTGTTCGCAGGACGTTTGGTGCCCATGGCGTCGGCGCAGGACCGCCTGCAGGTGGGCGTCTATGCAGACTACTTCCGCATTTCCCAAACAGATACGAACATGGCGGGGCTCGGCGGGCGAGCCGGCTTCAAGCTGCTGCCCCACGTGATGTTTGAGGCGGAAATGAGCTATGACTTTGACCAGGGTTTCGCTGAGCATTGCCTCAGCACTGGCTGCACCGTGACCGTGGCCAATAGCAATCTGAAAGTGCTGCACGGACTGGGCGGGTTCAAGGTCACCGGTGGTCATCACGCCATACGGCCGTTTCTGACCCTTAAGGGCGGGTTTGTGAACTTTCAGTTGAATCCCCGTCCCGCCAGCTTCTCAGGCTTCGTCAGCTCGGTAGATAATCTGCGATCGAACAACGTGAGCGGGGCGCTGTACCCGGGCGCCGGCGTGGAAGGTCATTTAGGACCGATTGGCCTTAGGCTCGAAGGCGGTGATGAGATTTATTTCGCTGGGGGCACGCACCATAACGCGCGGATCGCGTTTGGACCATTCTTGCGCTTCTAGAAGCCAAGCATAGGCTTTTCGCGACCATCCGAACGCCGACCTTTTTGTAAGGGTCATGGAATCAGTTGGTTAGGGTTTCTGACGACTGCTTAAACGACCTGGAAGTCTTATGGGCCAGATGCCACCATCTAGATGGCAGCTACCATGTAGATGGCAAAACAAAGTACTTTTTTCGACAAAGTGCCCTGGATTGAGCACATCAGAGAGATTTCCATCGGCCTATTCGGTGAATTTGTCTGCCGCCCGAGCTTGAAGATAGGCGCAGCGGGAAGTCAGAGGGCAAACCTCGCACTTTGGCTTCGAGCGTTTGCAAGTTTCCTGACCGTGCTTTTTGAGCAAAAGATAGGCACGCTGGCGCGGGTCGAATTCTTCCGGCAGTACGCTGTTTAGCAATTCTCGAGCCTGGCGATAATCCGCCGCATAATTCTTCCCTTCTCCGCCAAACCAAATGCGCATTGGCACGTGAAGGCAGGCCGAAGGGACGGCAGCCACCCGGGCGAGGTTAGCGAAGAGCAGAATTTTTTCCGCGCTGGGCTCGCCGATTACGGGAAACGCCTGAAGCAGCTTTTTCGCGGCGCGAAGGCCTTTTCCGGCGGGATCCAATCCCTTCGGAATACTTTTCTTCAACGCAGCTTTGAGATTGCCACCCGCTTCCTTTTTCACTCGACGCGCAATGTCCTTCAGCCGCTCCACGCGCTGGTCGGGAAACATTCCGAAAGGACGCAGCAATTTCGCGAGTTTGGCTTTCGGCGCCTTGAGAATCGCATCCGGCGACACTCCAACTTCGCGTTTCACTGTCTCAAATCCTTTAGCGCACTTGGCATCGCTTGCGGGGTAGGCGCTATTCAGAAACAGAATCATCTCGTAGGGATCATCCGGCCCGGCGAGTTCTTGGGGTCCGTGGAGTTTTTCCAGCTCGCGCAAGATTTCGTCCAGGTTTTCTGCGGGCTGGGTCATGTGAATCTCAATCTTGTGTGGCGGTCGTGGAGCGAACCGCGTTGCCGAAATGCTCGTGATGCTGGCGCAGCAGGAATTGATCGGTCATGCCGGCGATATAGTCGCACACAATGATGTGCCGCGGTTCGGCTTGCGCTCGCTCTTCATAAAAAGCCGGCATCGATCCGTGTGTCGCCAAGTAATACGCAAACAGCTCTTCAAGACATTGCACGGAACGGTCGCGGTCCTCGGTGATGGCGGGATGATTGTAGATATGAGCGAAGAGGAATCGCTTGAGCGCGGCGTTGCGCGCCGCCGCCGAATCACTGAAACCGGCGAAGCGCTTGGGCGCGCTCCGAATCTCCTGCGTGGAAGAAACGCCGGAAGCCAAGACGCGCTGCTGCGTCGTCTCAATCAGATCGGTCGCGAGCGAATCAAGCATGCGTTTCAGGGCTTCGTTGAATTTCAATTTTCCTCGCGCGCCGAGATGCGATGCGCCTACTTCCTCGTAGACTTCGCGGAAGAATGAAACTTCCTCCTGCAACGCGGCAAGATCCAGCAGGCCTGCTTCCCGCGCGTCGTCCAAATCGGCAGTGTTGTATGCAATTTCGTCGCCCCAATCGATGAGCTGCGCCTCGAGCGGCGGCCGCCGATCGAGCAGATATTCGCGAAGCTGCGGAAATTCCGCCGCGGAATAATCCCGCGAATGCTTGATGATGCCTTCGCGAACTTCAAAGGTGAGATTCAGGCCGGGAAAATCGAGGTAGCGCTGTTCGAATTGCTCGACGATGCGCAGCGCATGGAGATTGTGGTTAAAAAATCCGCCGCGAGCACGCATCAGCTCGTTCAGCTTTTTCTCGCCGGCATGGCCGAAGGGCGGATGCCCAATGTCATGAACGAGAGCGAGCGCTTCGGCAAGTTCGGTGTTTAGACCTAAAGCGGCGGCAACGGTGCGCGCAATCTGCGAAACTTCCAGCGTGTGGGTCAGGCGGTTGCGAAAGTGATCCGAGTAACGTGTGGTGAAAACCTGTGTTTTCGCTTCTAATCGGCGAAAGGCGCGTGAATGAATGATGCGGTCGCGGTCGCGCGCGTAGTCGCTGCGGTAAGGATGCGCGGGCTCCGGATAGCGCCGTCCGAGGGATTGCTACGCGCGCATGGCCCAGGGAGCAAGTTGGGAGAAAGGTTCGATAATCCGCTCCGTTCGAACCGCCGGGACCGCGTTTCGAGCGAGTCGCGGCAGGTCTCAGGACTTCGGCGAAAGCGAATCCAGCCCGCGGTCTGCCTGGTCGGACATCGCGGTGTCCGGATACTCCTTCTTGATTTGCTGGTAGACCGTCGCGGCTTCTTTGGGATTCGAATTGCGCAGGGCGCCGGCTAGTTCAAGCAAGACCAATGGGCGCGGCACGAGAGCGCTGGGTTTGTCGGCAAGCGCGCGGAAAAGCTTCACGGCATCGTCGGTCTTCCCAGTCCGCTCTTCAATAACCGCCATTTGATATTGCGCCATGGCGGAAAGTTCCTTGTCGCTGCCGCCGCTGATCTTTTTGAGTTCTTCGAGCGCCTGATTGTGGCGATCGAGGTCTTCGAGGCAGAGTGCTGCGTAGTAGCGCGCAAGTTTGCCGGGATTTGTGGAGGAATACTTATCGGCAACGCTCAGAAATTTATTCAGTGCGTCTTGCACGCGCGCCTGATCGGTCGGATAAACGACGTCGTTGGGGTTGTTGGGATCAGGAGTGCCGCCGACGCGCCCCTGGTAGGCTCTCATGCCTACTTCCAGAGCTTCGGATGCTTGCGCGCTCCGGCGCTCATTAAAAAAGCGCCAGCCAAAATAACCCACCGCGATCACCAGGACTACGGCAACAACGATAGAAGCGAGCTGTCCATGCGAAATAACCGCTTCGGCGCCGTGCTCGAAGGTTTCCTTAATCCTGTCCTGTTTCAGTTCTTTGCGCGAAATATGCTCTGCCACACACGCTCTCCTGACTGGTCTGGAACCATTCATCCTAACATAAGACCGTACTTAGGAGGCGCTTCAGAGCCGGGGCTCGCGTCGCGGATTCGAGAATTTACTTTTGCGCGCGAGGATACATCGCAAATCTCTTGAGGGTTTCGATTGGTGCTAGTTTGGAGATATGCAGACGGCTTGTATTCATTGCGGTACGGAACATTTGCTCAAAGACGCGGAGTTTGGCGGCCATTCCAAAGTCCAGTTCAAATGCTCGAAGTGCGGCAAGACCACGATTATCGAGATTAAGCGGCGCGTCGATTCCACGGTCGTTATGTCTCCGCTTCCTTCGTTTGCGCGCGCCAATGCCACCAGTTCGAATCTGAATTTGCCGCCGCCGGATCCCGGCTTGCGCCTCCCGCAGAAGAAAACTGTGGTACTGACAATTCTTTCCGGCCCGGCGCAGGGGCAAACCCATACGCTGACCAAGCCGCGCGTCGTTCTGGGGCGCAAAGGCGCGGACGTGGCTTTGAATGACTCGGAGATTTCCCGCAAGCACTGCCTGCTCGAAGTGCGCGACAACTACATCAATTTGAAAGACCTCGACTCGACGAATGGGACTTTCTATGAAGAAGAGCGCGTGCGCGCCGCCATGCTTCAGGATGGTTCGGAATTTCGCATCGGTGTGAGCTTGATTCGCGTGAATTTCCAGCCGAAGTAAACGTCCTAAAGAGGCGCAAGCACTCGGGCCATTCCGTTTCCTCACGTGCCTTTGTGAGATACTAGCCTCGATTCGAATTGTGTCCGAAGTCCGATGAACCGTCTCTCCGCCTGCATCATCACTCTGAATGAAGAAAAAAATCTGCCCCGTTTGCTTGCTTCGCTCTCTGGCGTAGTGGACGAAATTGTCGTCGTCGACGCGGGAAGCACCGACCGGACGGAGCAGATAGCACGCGAACACCGTGCAGTGTTTCTCAAGCGTGCCTGGACAAATTATGCGGAACAGAAAAATTTTGCGGCGGCGTCCGCAAGCAATGATTGGATTCTTTCGCTGGATGCGGACGAAGAATTGAGTGGCACGCTGAAGAATTCTCTCCTGGAGTGGAAGAAACAAGCGCCGGAGTTTGCCGTTTATGAAATGGCCCGGCGCGCCTGGTACCTCGGTGGCTGGGTCAAACATTCGGGCTGGTATCCGGACTTTCAGCGGCGGCTGTACCGGCGCGATGCCGCGCAATTCTCTGGGATGATTCACGAGGCGTTGCGGTTTGGAGGGAAGCCAGGCCAGCTGAAGGGAGATTTGCTGCATTACACAGTGCAGACCTTCGCGGAGCACCAAGAAAAAGTCGAACGCTACGCAGCGCTGGCTGGGCAACAACTTTTTCTCAACGGCAAGCGATCCTGGCGCTCTGCTTTGTGGTTTGCCACTCCCTGGAGCTGGTTTCAGAATTTTTTCCTGCGCGGCGGCTTTCTGGACGGGTACCGCGGCGCGCGGATTGCACAAATGGCTGCGCGGGCCGTGCGCATCAAATATCGCAAACTGGGTCAACTCGTGGAAGAAACGGCGAAGCAGGATTCCGCATGAAAATCCTCTTAGTGGATCTGGAGCCTGCCTGGCGCGGCGGGCAGAATCAGGCGCTGCTGATTCTGAAAGGCCTCGTAGCACACGGACATGAAGCAGAGTTGGTGGCTGCAGAAGGTTCGGCGCTGGGAGAGCGTGCCGCCGCAGCCGGTATACCGGTTCATTCTGTTTCGCGGGGAATACTGCGCATTCCGGCGGCTCGCAAGATTCGCAAACTCCTCAAGAGCGGCCATATCGACATTGTTCATGCCAACGAAGCCCACGCGGTGTCCGCGGCGTGGCTGGCGGGCGCGCACCACTACGCGCAATTTGTGATTTCCCGGCGCGTAGGGTATCCAATTGGAAAGGACGCAATCGCGCAGAGACGATACCAATCGGCAGCGCGAATCGTTGCCAACTCAAATTGGGTCGCGGAGCAAGCGGCCGTTTCCGGCGCTCCCCGGGAGAAATTGACGGTCGTCCACGAAGGCGCGGAAATTCCGCCGCGGTTGAATAGAGATCAACGGGCGGAGGCGCGCGCACGTTGGGGAATCGCGACGGGCCAGCCGCTGCTCGGTTGCGTGGGCGTACTGCTGCCGGACAAAGGGCAAGAATGGCTGATCCGCGCGCTGGCGGAATTGCGAAAAGAGTTTCCAGCGGCCAAGCTCTTGCTTGCCGGTGACGGTCCGTGCCGGCATGAACTGGGGACTCTTGCACGGGAACTTGGATTGAAGGAAGCCGTGATTTTCGCCGGGTTTGTGAAGGATGTAGAAACGGTGTACGCAGCGCTGGACGTTTTTCTCCTGCCATCGTTCTTCGAAGCTCTAAACAATTCCCTTCTTGCCGCGATGGCCTATGAAGTTCCTTCGATCGCGTTTCGCCGTGGAGCGCTGGGAGAAATTATCGAAGATGGGAAAAGTGGGCTGATGGTTTCGGGGCCGGATGTGAACGAGATTTGCGAAGCGGCTGCAAGAATTCTGCGCGATCGCGAATTCGCGACGAAACTCGGAGAGGAAGGGCGTAGGCGAGTCGAAACGAATTTTCCCGCGACGAGAATGGTGGAGGGCATGATCCGCGTCTATGAAGAAGTGCGCAGAAAATGAATTTTCTTAGGAATTGGAATCAGGCATTCCCTTAGCAACGGAAGACCACAAATTTCCTGCTCCAAAAAGGTTGAAGCGCCGGGCGGTTCGTTGGTGAATCGCCAGGCGCTTCAGGCCTTCTTGAAAATTTTGCGCTAGTAATCTGTCTTCCTTTTTGTTCCAGGCGTTACCCTCCTATCCGCTCGCCGTTGGACGTCAAGCTATCTTGGGGATTGAACAACCCATCGCCCCTTTGGCTCAAGGAACTCCACACCGATGGCAAAGCCGTCGCCTTGCAATGGCTGGCAGTAAGCTACCCGGGCCGAGGAGCGAAACTCTCCAGTGCGCGAGGCGAAAGTCAGTTTTTCGCCTTGTTGCCAACGGCGCACGGTGACCACACGCGCGCCATGCACACTGACGTTTTCCGTAAAAGTTGATTCCGAGCCGGGCGCCTGTCGATGGCCGTCGATCAGGACGGGTATTTCCATCGGGACTCGCTTCTCCGCCCGGTGAAACGTGAATTTTGTTTTGAGAGGCATGATCGCGCATCATCCTCAGAGGCACGCGGCAATGCGTGCGAGATTCTGTACGCTGCTGCGGCCGCCGTGCTTCATCAGGTAAAGAGCACGGTCCGCGGCGCCAAGAAGTTTTTCGGGAGTGTCGCCGTCTCCGGGAAATGCGGCGACTCCGGCGCTGACCGAGAGCGCGGGCACTTCGGTTTCGGCCGAAAGCCGTTCGCGGATGCGCGAAACGACGCGGGAAGCAATATCTTTTCCCGCTTCGGGCAGCACGAGGGCGAATTCATCGCCGCCATAGCGCGCCGCGGTATCAATCGCGCGGGAATGATTGCGCAGAACTTTACCGATGCGCACAAGCGCGCGGCTGCCGGTGAGGTGGCCGTAGTGGTCGTTGATGATTTTCAGTCCGTCCATATCGAGCAGGACGACGCTAAAGGGACGCTGCGTGCGGCGCGAGCGATCCAGCTCGGCTTCGAGAACGCTGATCAGGCGGCGGTAATTCGCAAGGCCGGTCAGCGAATCGCTGACTGCCATGGTCCGAACCTGTTCGAACAGGCGCGCCTGATCCAGCAGTGCGCCGGAAAGCATCACGACGTAGCTAAAGACTTTGCTTAGCTCGGCCAAGAAGAAGGGACCGTCAAAAAGTTGCCGCGAGAAGGTCGCGGAGAGGTGGCAAATGACGTTCAGCGAGGCCACGATGAACAGCGAATAGTCGAACAAGCTTGCGCCGGTCTTTTTGTCACTCTCTTTTCTTATGCGGCGCCAGAAGCAAGCCGCAGCACCAAAATAGAGAACCGCGGGAAGCAAATCCCAAGGACGGGACAGCAGGTTTTTTGCGTGCGCGACTGGCGCAGCGGGCGCGGCCAGGAAGGCGGCACTGGTGACATACGCAGCCACGGCAACGACCAGAAGTGCAGCGGCAGTTTCCTTGCTGGGTTGGCGCGCCGTGGGCATGTAGCGCTCGACTGCGACAGCGGCCAGAAGCAGAACGGCGAGCAGTGTGCGGCCGACCATCCAGCCAACAGGAACGCGAGAAAGAGCTAAGGTGCCCGCGGCAAGGGAATCGTTCACGCCAAAGTAGCTGATGGTGTCGATGATTCCAGAGAGCACAAAGCCGAAAGCCAGAATCAGCGCGGTGCGGTCATGAGTTCCGCGAAAGCGGACCAGCGCGTTGGCGGCGTAACAGTAGCAGAGAAGCGTTCCACCAACTTCCAGGTACAAGTAGACTTGCGGAGAGGCTGCCAACGCGGTCTGGCGTAGGTAAGAGATGGCGGCGAAAAACAGGGTGAGAAGGGACAGGCCTGCTGCCAGAAGCAAGCGCGAGCGGACGCTTGGCGAGGAAACCGAAGTGCGGTTCCACCCGAGAAATCCGGCGATATTGGTCCAACTCCCCACAAAACCCCCCAAATGCCGAAGAAAAACTGCCAACTGACTAAGAAAGCAAGTTGGTGCCCTTTTTCTGCGCAGGACTTCGCGCCTCTAGGTCATTGAAAATAAACTAGTTATAGGAATGGTCTCTGGGAGAATAGGTAAGGAGGCAGCGAGCGAGACAGCGATGTTGTTGCGAAAACAGAGGACTAGAGTGCTATCGTATTGTGTTTCGTACAAGTTACGGTACGAGAGGCCAGTATCACTGACATTTCTGAAAATGTCTCAGATTGAGAAATCTCAATACGTGAAACACGTGGGCGGACTAAAGCTTCGGCTTGGGCGGCGGGAGTTCTCGGGCAGCGACGGTGTCGAGGAATCCCGTGGCCTTGTGGGAGCCGTCGCAAAAGGGTTTGTTGGCGGAGTGACCGCAGCGGCAAAGCGAGACCGTAGTGCGACCGGCGAGGCCAAAGGCCTGTCCCTGGGGATCGAGGATTTCGAAGTCACCTTCAACTCGGATGGAGCCGTTATTATTTATCGTGATCTTGGTTGCAGCCATTTCTTCTCCTGAACTGTGGTGTCAACGTAATTCCGCCAATCGTTCCGAACGGGTTTACAAGCGGTATTGTCTGGCGGTGCATTTTTTTGAAGCGCAAGAGCAATTCCCCGTTGTGGCTCAGTACTTGGGAACGGACGGATCGACCTCATCAGACCACGCGAGGATACCACCCTTCAAGTTGAGGACCTTGCGGAAACCGGCCTTGCGCAAGAAGTCCACGGCGTCCGCGGAACGCTTGCCGCTTCGGCAATGGACGACGATTTCGCGGGACGAGTCGAGCTCGTGGACGCGACGAGGCAATTCGCCGAGCGGAATGAGATGGCCCTTCAGGTTGCAGATCTGAAATTCGTGGGGCTCGCGGACATCGAGAATGAGAAGATCATCGCCGCGATCCATCCGGTGCTTCAACTCGCGCGGGGTGATTTCCGGAACTTGTAGATTTGGCACGGGGGCCTCCTCGCCTCGTACGCCGCAG
>Ga0187780_10002021_pt1 | contig 15267 bp, 13 predicted proteins | sample 1015_Q2_SP10_20__FD_132429 | JGI IMG/M metagenome (GOLD analysis project Ga0187780, IMG submission 132429) | Tropical peat soil microbial communities from peatlands in Department of Meta, Colombia - 1015_Q2_SP10_20_MG | ecosystem: Environmental > Terrestrial > Soil > Wetlands > Peat | place... | reverse complement strand
CAGCTATCAGAAACTCCGACATTGCCTCATCCAGACGCCCCAGTTCCCGCAGACAGAGGCCATACCAGTGGTGAGCGGTAGCGTAACTCGGATTAAGAGCTATTGCTTGCCTGAACTGGAGTTCCGCCTCAGCGAATCGATAATCATCCAAGAGTAATGAAGCCAAAGAAACTCGAGCTTCTGGAAGATTTGGATCGAGTGCGATTGCTTTCGTCACGTAGGATCTTCGTTTCTCTCTACACTCATCCTTTGGGGCAAAGAGATATTCCTCCAGGAGATTGTAAACATCAGCCAGTCCTGAGTAGGCCCTTGCGTAAGTTGGATCGTGTTTGATGGCAAGTTCGAATTGTTCTTGCGCTGCTCTCACCGATTTCTCTGATCTGTTTTGCAGACGACTTCGGCCCCTCAGATAGGCTACGTGGGCGTCTGTGCTTCCAGTTGATTTCGTTTCAATGCGTATTTGCTCGGTTGGCAGGAGTGTCACTTTCAGACCTTCCGCAACGTTCTTGGCGATGTCACTTTGAATCGCAAAAATGTCTGTCAGGTCCCGATCGTATTGACTAGTCCACAAATGTTCCTGACTTGACACGTCTATGAGTTGTGCTGTGACACGTATCTTATTCGCTGACTTTCTGACGCTTCCCCCTAGAATTGATCCGACTTGTAGTTCGCTTCCAATCTGAGGTATTCCCTTCTTTGTACCGTTATATCGACTGGTCGAGGTCTTTGCGATGACACGGATTCCTCGCACTTGCGAGAGGGCAGTGATCAATTCCTCGGTCAATCCATCCGCAAAGTAGCTGTCGTTCGGATCAGGGCTAATGTTCTGAAACGGTAACACAGCTACGCGGGTCGTCACAAACAGCTGCTCGGGAGTTTGCGACGTAAAGGGTTCGTCCCATGGAAGGGCTATTCTGTAAAGCGTTAGTGGGATCTCTACATTTTTCAGCTTCTGCGATGGTAATTTCGTAATGGTTTCAGCAATCTTGTTTTTGACTTGGAAGTAGACTGGTTCTGTAATGCAGATGCCGCTTGGGTCTGCAAGAGATTCTACTCTGGAGGCGATGTTAACAGCATCGCCGAGCACGTCAAGTCCCCTGTGAAGCACATCGCCCAAGTGAATGCCGATGCGAACGTTGATTCTGTCGTCGCTACTGACATTGAGATTGTGTGAATGTAATTGCTGTTGGATGTCTACTGCACAGCGAGTAGCGTCAAGGGCACTTTCGAACTCCATCAGGAAAGCATCTCCCATCGTCTTGATTTCCTTCCCGTGATACTTGACCAGTGACGATCGAAGCAACGCGTCATGTTTCTGCAGAAGATGAAGTGCATGTGTTTCGTCACGTTGGCTAAGAGCAGTGTAACCTACCATATCAGTGAAAACTATGGCTGCAAGCTTTCGCTGCTCTTCTGTCATCGCTAAGGACATCATGATGCTGAGACGAATATAACTTTCAGATATTCCGTTAAAGGGCAATATTCAGAAGTTGTGTGTGTAGAATCTCATTGATCTGGCTTCGATAAATGATGCTCGAACGAAAGCGGTGACGTGTGCGAGGTCACCGAGCTACCTAAACACACCATTGAAACTGAAATGCATCAAACTAATAGGACACCAATATCGACGGCATTCAAAGGGTTGAGAGTTGTCTGAGGGTCCTACCGCGGCAACAGTAATGCAACTTAGCTTAAGATACGTAAAGGCAAGCCTCGCATATTTGGTAGTGGGTGGCTCACTCCTACTTCTCACCTTCACACGTATTCTCGCGTTCGAGATGAGCGCATTCTATTTTATGCAGTTGTACGGGTTTGTGGCGATGATGATCTTCGGCCTATCATACTTATTCATACCGTCGTTCTCACACGCTTTTCTACACAGCCTGCGACTGGCCAAGTTGCAGTTTTGGTTGATGAATCTCGGAGTCTTGGGTCTGACGGTTTCCTTCTCGGGTCTCCTGCCTTACACTGAGAACCTGAAATACGTTGTAGGCGGTTCGTTGATTGTTCAAGTGTTTGCGCTCTATTTGCACGCATACAATCTTTGGTTGACCATGCGCGGATGGAAGGGATCTCCTGGAGAGGCGTTAGCTAAACAATCAACAGGCCCTGCAAGAGAAGGGAAAGAGAGATAATTACGACATCAATTCTCTTGCGTGAGTTCTATGGGTAAACCCAGAATGGTTAAGAAAACTAAGAAGAAAGACCATTAAGTCGTTTTGGACCTTGCGTATAATATCGTGAGCGCGAGGCCGACTAGCCTCCGGTTACTAATGGCAGGAAGTCAACCTCATCGCCGTCTTTTAAGAAATCGTCGAGTCGCGAGGGAGCTCCATTTATCATTACCCACATGCTTCTCATCATAGATGAGATTAACGGGTGCCTTTGCACCATGTTTCCCAGCAGATCCTGTACAGTAGCTGGATTCGGGAGAACAAAATACTCCTCGCTCGTACTTATGTATTGAGCCATCTGAATATAGACGACTTTGACGCTGATGAATAAATCTGGAGTGCTAGTCGCATTTGCAAAAATCGTCGAACGCTGTTCACTTAGACTGGTAGAAGCGACTTTCGTCAGATTGCCTGTTGCGAGGAACAGACCCGTCCCGATAGCTGAGTAGACCACCCACTGCAAGAAACTGCGTCTCGATTCCAACCGATATCTCCTTGGAAACATCAACTATGATGGCAGGTAAACCCTTACCCGAACCTGTTAGGTGGGCAAGGAGCTACTGTAGGCCAGGTAGAGACTTGCGAACCAGTAGATTACGTTCTCCTCTCGGGAGAACTGCCTCCTGACCATGGCCTCAAATTCTTCAGCGGAATCTAAGAACTCCTGCAGCGATTCGTAAGATCTGTTAGCTTGCATTCGTTTCATTTTGAGCTTTGTAAGAGCCTCACGTATATGCGCGTACTCGCGGCGCATAGCCGCACTTGCACTCGAATCTAAGCACACGTTCACGACCGGGAGGATAATTCGTTCTTCTTCCCTCTGATGCTCAGCCAACAGTTTCCTCAATTGGACGAAGCTACCGGTTGTCATGTGTCCAGATCGGATGTCTCTCCTGTCTCTGATTCTGTTGTCGCCGTCCTTGCTCAGATGAAGCTGGATTTGCCGCAAGATGTTTTCATGTTGATCGTGCAACCGTACAAATAGTCTGTCCGTTCGCTGACGCCCAGGACTACGAACTTCGCTTTGGATCACATCTGGGATTCTCACAATTTTCAGATCCTGAGTGTAAGCTGAGGAACCCGAGTTGAATAGAAATTGTCCCTAACCTGTTCAGTCAAGAATTAGAACTCTGGATAAGCTCTATAGCCCACGAAGTTGATGCTGAATTGGAAGTTGCTGACCGATGCTTGAAGCGGTAGTGAGCATCACGCCGCCGCACAGTTGGATAAGGCGGATTACCGCTAATTTTCCTGCCGTCATACGAGTATTGGACTGTCGAAGTATTGCTGAGAAAGAAGGAGTTCAAGAGCTTTTTGAAATCAAATGCGAAGAGAAACTTTCCCAGAAAGTCATAGATTTTCTCAAGCATGATGATTACGTGTATGATGTAGATATTGTCAAAGGAAAACCAGGACGCATCATAGGTTCGCTAAAAACAAAGAAATGTACAGCCTGCAAAACCTTCGCCCGCGCGCTCTGCTATCTGGTCTCAGCATCAAGTCAACCGGACGGCAAGCTCCAGTGGACCCTACTCGGTAGCGATACGATGGTGAAAACGCTCATCCACGAATTGGAGGACGCGAAAGTCACGGCTGAGGTCCTAAAGATATCGCAACTCGAAGACGAAGAGGAATTGACGGCGCGACAGGAACATATACTTCAGATTGCGCTGGAGAAGGGTTACTTCGAGTTCCCGAAGAAGATTAGTCTGCGACAATTATCAAAGACTCTTGAGGTTTCACCTGCAACCTTAAGTGAAATTCTTCGACGTGGACAAAAGCGGGTTCTCCAGGAGCATTTCAAAGGACGCCCCTCGGTCCTGATCCGTCAAGCACGATTCCTGGATCATAGTGACGGACAGAGACCGTAGTGAATTTCCGTTTTGAAAATCACCTAACATGTTAGGGATTATTGCTATTCGAAGCCTTCGCGTGTGACACTTACACCGAGGGTAACAAGCGATGGGAAGAACTCTAAGATTGTCGTACAGTAAGCAATTGCGAACTGCAATCATCGCTATCGTTCTTGTGGCCTCAATCCTGATATTCCCTTTTCAAAATTCTTGGGTTTACGCCCAGACTGCTCCGGCGTATGCTCCTGACAGGAGCAAATCTCCTACGGATATACCGTCAGCACCAAGTCCGGCAGACAAGGTAGTTGTGACGCTAGTCACCGAAGAGGTACTCGGTCAACTTGCGGATGGCGTGACATACACCTTCTGGACCTTCAACGGCACAGTCCCCGGCCCGTTCATACGACTGAGAGAGGGACAAGTTGTTGAGATGCATATCAGGAACTTAGCTAACAGTACAATGGTCCACTCGATCGACTCACACGCTATCCTAGCCAGCGGAGGCGGATCCGCCTACTCTCAAACTGCTCCAGGAAACGAATCAATCTTCCAGTTCACCGCTATGAGAGTTGGCCTCTTCATGTACCATTGCGCAACACCCCCCATCCCGGCGCACATAGCGAACGGCATGTACGGGTTAATGCTGGTTGAACCGAAGCAAGGATTACCCAAGGTCGATAGAGAATTCTATGTTGCGCAGGGCGAGTTTTACACTCAGGGTCCTATTGGTCAGCAGGGTTATCAACCCTTCAGCTACCAAAAGGCATTCGCGGAGACACCTGAGTATGTTGCGTTCAACGGGCGAGTAGGCTCGTTAACAGGCAACCGGACAATGCATGCTAATGTTGGCGATACGATCCGCATATTCTTCCTGAACGCAGGACCGAACTTGGATTCATCATTCCATTTGATCGGCGGAATGCTGGACCGACTATACGTAGAAGGTTCACTCCTATCTCCTCCCCTCTTGAATGTGCAAACCACACTAGTTCCTGCCGGAGGAGCCGTAATGGTAGAGTACAAGGCGGAAGTACCAGAAACCTTGACGCTTGTAGACCACTCGCTATTCAGAATCCTACGAGGAGCCCTCGGAACAATCAAGGTTCAAGGTCCAGCGAACGCTACAATATTCTCCTCAATCAAAAACGGAACCGGCCCAGCCCCCGGAGTAATCACCATGACCAGTGAAACCATGAACATGACAAGCGAGACAAACACAGGAACACAGGCACCATCGAACAACACAGTCATAATGATCCAGAATTTTGCGTACAATCCCGCACAACTCACAATCACCGCCGGGACCACAGTCACCTGGATAAACCAAGACACCGTTGGACACACCGTGACTGAAGGAACCCCCGACTCGCCCAAATCACCATCCCAACGCCTCTTCGATTCATCACACGGCACTGACGGCGCCAACGTTGTCACAATTCCACCCGGCAAGAGTTACAGCTTCACCTTCACAACTCCAGGCGAATACGATTATTACTGCATACCCCACCCATTCATGCGAGGACACATAACCGTACTACCATCTCAAACTGGAGAGTCACAGTCCTACGGCTATGGGGACATGAGCAATTTCTACATCGTACTAACTGGCCGAGAGGTAATCGGGCTCAGCGCATTTGGAGTAATCGTCCTCGTCGCACTCGCAGTAGCGTTCTCCCGTAAGCAACAGAACTTACCTACTTGACTTCGACTTGCATAACATGCGATGCAAGTCTCTAGCCAAGACCCTTACCCCCGGAAGCATTCGCGGATCCGGAGTGCCTTAGGCTTGGGAGGCTTATAGCTACGGCTAGTAACCCCAAGGTTAGCGTGATGAAGACGGTGAGCCCGTAGTACGACTCGGGGCATGGTCCTACAAAACCCTCCTCTTGGCACTGTCTTAACCCTAAATAGATCACCCAAATTGCGAAAGCGATCAATCCAAAACCTAAAACCAAGAGTCTATTGCTCATAATTCACCCTCCACTGTTGCGTCAGCCTTACATGTATCTTAGGATGTCAGGTTCGGTGTATGTAGTGGTGCTCCCGTGTCCTAAACTGTCGGCGCACCCGCAACCTTTCGGTCACGGACGACGTCTAAGACATGGGAACACCAGCATTATTTGCCATTATGGGATAACTTAAGCTTCTCCCGCAAATCGACAGTCTGAATGTGCTGAGTGTGACTCGTATGTACTATGCAGTTTTCACGAAACGCGAATTTGCTGAAACTCGGTTCTTTTTCGATTCGTCTGACGCTTAGCCGCCTTCCTTGACTTCGACTATCTCATCAGCTACAAGACCGTGTGCCTCACGGTGAACTGCTGCAGCGGCTTCCTTGTTCGGAGCCTCAACCATGCAGAATGCTTTGCCGGATGATTCGTCGAACCAGTACTTGAGATATTTTACTCCGTATTTTCCTTGGACTTGAAGATCTTTGGCGTGCGCGGCCATAATTGCTTCAGCAGTTAACCCGTGTATCTTGTAGTGAATATCCATGTAAAGTGGCATTCGAACTTCCTAACCAGAGAGTTTGTCCGCGATACATTTATGTTTTGGCTGAAGCCATGCGGCATGTTCCAATTCCTTTGAGGTTCATAGCTCATGCGAGTCCCAATCATTGAGGAACTACTCAAGGGGCCGTTGCCGTCGGGATCTTCGATTCTCGTTGAGTACGACCCTACATCGGCATGGTACCAGGCTTCTCTCAGCATGGCTGCGGGATGGCTAAAGGAGGGCGGTGTTGTTACTTACAATGTTGCCGCCCAGCCGCCTGACAATATCCGTGCTCAAATCACGCAACTCGGTGTTGACGGGAAGCATCTTGAAGCTGAGGATAAGTTTCGAGTGTTTGATTGGTACACCGCCACGCTTGGCAGGAAGTCAAACGAAAGGCTAGCATTTTACTCGTTGAAGGCCGCGGACCTTAGCGTGCTCTATTCCAAGTATCTGATGGCAACAGAGACGAAGGTGGATCTGATGCCTCCTCAACCCACGCCAGAATGGTTGCGAATATTGGATGACGCTTCTTGCCTTGCAAGATTTAACGAAGAAAAAAGCTGGGTTGAGTTCGTAAGGACTAGACTGATACCGATTGCCTCTCTCTGGAAATCGACAGGTATCGTAGGCATCATCAGTGGAATTCACAGCGAGTGGACTTACAAGAATCTCGAGGCGGCATCAGACGGGGTTGTCGACATCAAACACGCGGAGCATGGCGGGGAAACAAAGAGCCTTCTTCGGATCAGATCGATAAGGAACGTGGGTTTTGACTCCCGCTGGCACGAACTCAAAGTAGGAGAGAACTTAGAAGTTTCATTGGAGAAGTAGCTGGCGACTTACGTGAGCATCCGTCGGATTCAATTATTGACAAATACGATGTTATCTACCTTCAAGCTTCTTGATCCACGACATGTCACCAAGGATTAGAAGCGTATCGCCTTTTCTAAGGATGAACGAGCCTCTGAAAACGGTTCCATCTATCTTTCCATCTCGCAATACTCCAATCATTCCTGACTCATTCGCTATCTCCTCCGGCCTCTTGCCAATCAGTGGAGAACTTTCGGGAATCACATATCCTGTAACATGTTGGGTTCCAGACTTTTCAGAATAGGTCAATCCAACCAGACCTCTATTCTCGGCGGAGGTTGCCAGTAGTCTGCCCACAGCAACTGAAGGTGCGATTACGAGGTTAGCTCCAGCATCTTTCGCCGTCTCAGCGAGAGATGGATCGTTCACTACCGTATGGATTCTAACATCAGGTCGAAGTTTCCTCGCAGTTAGGACGAAACGGAGGTTCTCAGCATCGTTAGTATCAGTCACAATCACCAGCGACGCTTCGTCGATTCCTGCCGATCGCAGAGCACCTATCGGATCTGTCTTGCTCTCGAGAATCGCGAAAAAGTTCTTGCTAACCAAGTCGTTGCAGACATCAGCATTTCTTGTAATAATTACGTAGTCGTATCCGCTCTTTTGAAGTTCGTCCGTGACATACACGCCCGTGTGTTCATATCCGTAAACTATGATGTGTCCTTTCAGTTTCGAGACCAAACGTTTCGTCGCCTCTTCCTTGACATCTTTGCCGGCTACGCCCACTAACCCTTGGATGACGGATGCCCCGGACGTCACTGACGCTAAGATCAACCCCATCACCAGTACACCCTCCGTCTTGTTCATTGTGGTGAAATTACCGTTATTTGGAGTGAAAAGACCGATTATGGTAACCGTTGAGACCGAGGCGAATAATGCGAGGAGTGGGGGGAGTTGTTCGAAGTAACCGAAGATTAGTGCTCCTATGATGAACAATGATAGTAGGACCAGTATCTGTCTGTAGACTGCGCGAAGATAGAGTAGAGGACCGTATAATATTCGGTAGATGATGAAGCCGATTTTTCTGCTCTCACGTTTTCCATCAGTCGCGTGTGTCTGCAACGCAATCCGAAGTAGAATCATTTGCCGAGCATATTCATCTTTCGATTAGTTACGCGGTTGATGGTCAGGGTTCAAATTAGTGTTCAAGAATATATCTGCCTTGAACTCGCGAATTGAAGGGCTGCCGGAGTGAAGCTTATCTCATCTCTCAACTGGCGAAAATTCATTCCGATCGTTTCTTGGCTACCGAAATATCCACACAATTTTCTACGCGCAGATGTCATTTCTGGAATTACAGTTTGGGGAGTCGTAGTTCCTGCGGCAATGGCTTATGCCGAGTTAGCCGGTTTGCCTCCTCAGGCTGGGCTCTATGCCGCGTTCGCTGGTATGTTCGCTTACGCTGTTTTTGCGACGAGTCGCCATCTCAAAGTGACCGCCAGTTCCACGGTAGCGGTCATGTCAGCGGCCATAGTTTCGGATTTGAGTACTGGAGCAGGTCCTGAGAGGTTTGCTGCCTTGAGCGCCATGCTAGCCATTACGGTCGGAGGAATAATATTACTCGCAGGAGTGGTGAAACTAGGATTCATTTCGGATTTCCTCTCTAAACCGGTGATCACAGGTTTTCTGTTTGGTGTTTCGCTGGAGATCATGGTTGGTCAGGCGCCGAAGTTATTCGGTCTACCGCGTGGACCGGGTGGCATATTCAGTCAAGCGAGTTCTCTCATATTTGGAATAGGCAAGACGAATGTATGGACGCTGGGCATTGGTGCTGGTTCACTCTTTCTTATCTTCATAATGAAACGGTACGCTCGAAGGATTCCCTCTGGACTAGTAGCCCTTTTCGTTGGAATTCTGATCACAGCACTATTCAGGCTTGACCAACGGAGGGTCTCAGTTGTTGGCTCTATTCCAGTGACGTTACCATCCCCAGCACTCCCCCTCGTCAGCATATCCGATATACCACTCTTGATCGCTAGCGCTGGAGGCCTAGTATTTTTGGCAATTGGTGAATCAGTTGGAACCGCCCGTGCTTTCGCTGCCAAACATGGCTACGAGATTGATCCTGACCAAGAGCTAATTGCGTTAGGCGCAGCAAATCTGAGCGCTGGAATTTTCCAAGGTTTCACCGTGGACGCCAGTCTCTCTTCAACTGCAACCGCTGAAGAGGCAGGAGCGAAAACTCAAGTTTCGACGATTGTGTCAGCCATAATGATCATAGTAACAATCGCGGTATTGGCACCGCTGTTTTCTCAACTTCCGAACGCAGTGTTGGGTGCAATTATCATCTACTCTGTTCTGGGGCTCCTTGACTTTGCAGCCCTTAGACGATTTTACAATGAAGTCCGACCTGATTTTTGGCTGTCAGTAATCGCTCTATTCGGTGTTATCCTGACAGGCGTACTTGCAGGCTTATTGATCGCAGTGTTCCTGTCAGTCATCCTTGTCGTATACCGCGTTAGCCGACCGTACCTAGTCGAGCTGGGGAGAATACCCTCACAGCCAGGGGAATACAGCGATCTTGAGCGTCACCCTGAGAATCAACGCATACCTGGATTACTTATCGTACGGCTAGACGCGCCTCTCTTCTTCGCGAACGCTAATGTGGCCCGCACCCAAATTCTGAAACTAGTCGCCGAGAGTGTTCCGCCGCCGAAAGCTGTTCTGTTTGACATTAGCTCCAGCAGCACACTCGACATCTCTAGCATTGACATGTTGAAAAGCCTCCTAGAGGGTCTAGAAGCCAAGCAAGTGGACGTTCTTCTGACACAGGCCCGCGGTACCGTTCGGGATAAGCTGCGCGTCTCAGGACTCATGGACATGATCGGCGAGAACCACATATACTTGAGCGTAGATAGTGGCGTGCGAGATTTTGTAACTAAGCATTCAACGGAGGCAAACTAGACTGCCCTCAGTCCGCGTCAGAGACTTCCTGGATAAAGTTAACGCGACTTACTGGTTCTTGCCTTCACTCATGAGTTTCTTAGCAGCAACCATGGCGATAATACTTCTCTATGTAAATCGCTTCATTCCGGCCAATTGGTATCAAGATAAATTCTACATCTTTTCTACAACCAACATTGACGACGCACGAAACGTGTTGAATGCAGTGGCTGATACATCGCTCGCCATAATAGGCGTGGTTTTCTCGATAACTCTTGTTCCCCTCACAATCGCTTCCTCCCAGTACGGATCCATAGTATTACGCAGTTTCCTGCGTGACCGCGGCACGCAAATCGTACTCGGTGCGTACAGCGCAACCACGTTCTACTGCTTATTTCTGCTCCTTGGGTTGAGAAACGTCACTCTCGTTTCAATCTTGGACTTGCCATTATCTGTAGCTCTCTACATGTTGATCATTAGTCTCATCATGCTCCTGTACTTCTTCCACCACGTCGCGGACTCTCTGCAAGCAACTGCAGTAGTTGAACAGGTCAGCAAAGAATTAGAGTCGATCATCGAAGAGACGCCTTCCTCTGAAAAGCTCACTCACTTGAAACACTCTCAGGACTTGGAGACAACGCGACGTGCTGTCATCCAAGAAGGATACCCAGTCACATCAACTCGAAAAGGGTACATTCGCGCCATCGACTTCAATCGTTTAATGAGAGTAGCGACAGAACGAAAATTAGTTCTGGCCTTAACGTGTTCTCCTGGCGACTTCGTCGGAGGAGGCGACCAATTGCTGTTGGTGTCGCCTACCCAGCCCGACGAAGAATTCAGATCAACGATTAACAGCGCGTACCTTCTGGGCAGGAACCGCACACTCTTCCAAGATCCTGAATTTGGAATTTACTTGATCGTTACGATAGCAGTCCGAGCCTTATCGCCAGCGATCAACGATCCATACACGCCCGTCTTATGTCTTAATAGATTAGGCTCGGCTCTGAGTATACTGGCTGAGCACGCGATCCCGTTCCCACACGGCTTTGACAGAGATGGGCAGTTGCGTCTGATCGTGGAGCACGTGACCTTCGACCGACTGGTGGGAGTATCATTTAATATGATACGTGAATACGGGCGCGGAAGCACTGAGATATTGTTACAAATGCTGGATACGATCAGAACTGTCGCCAATCATGCTCGCACTGAAAGTCAACGCCAAGTTCTACTGATGCACGCGAGACTGATCGACGACAGCCGCCTAAGCCTCTCATCGGATTACGATAAAGAACGCGTACATAATTCATTCGAAGAACTGGTGCTCCGGCTTGGCAGATCTGATGTCTCTTTGAAGCACAAGGACGTCGCATACTAATATTCTGCAGCCCTCTGAGCTGAATCGAGAATCATATCGACAATTTCATAAGCAGATTAATGCATATCGGGTGGCATGACCTACTATACCCAGACACCCCCTCAACCCACTCCGAAGCTCAATAAATGTGGCGCGGCGACCCCAGGACCAAGGCCAATGGCACATCTCCACGTCTGCGGCCTCCCAGCAGGTCACAGATCGATGCACGAATGCCAAGTCTGTCTCTTCAACTGGGCCTAGGCACGATCCTTCCCACCAGCTCATATCAGACCAGATTTGGGAAACAGTGATTTTCAGCGAACCTAATGACCGCTGTCTCAAAAGTTAGAGGCCTGATGTTCATTTGAAAGTAATTGTCACGTCCGACCAACACTTAGGCGCAGATAACTCAGACAAACTCGCGTTTAATGCGTTCCTCGACAAACTGCAGGAGGACGATCAACTGACGGACTTTGTTCTCCTTGGAGATGTCGTTGATATGTGGAGACGGGACGCTTCAGGAGTTTTCTTGGAGAATCAGGACACGATCCAGAAGATTATCACTCTCCGATCACGCGGCGTGAACGTTTACTACATCGCTGGGAATCACGATTATCACGTTCTAAACCTCCAGCGGCCGACCTACCCTTTCAAATTCCTGAGGGATCTTGAACTTCACGAAGCAGGAGTCACTTACCGTTTTGTTCATGGATACGGATACGATGCCGAGCAGAAGGAACATTTCATGGCATTACTGTGTAGAGTTATGTCTGACACGGCAGGAGCGTTTGAAAGCAACCTATGGACAGAATGGAACCATATTGAGGGCGTCCTATCGAAGTTATACCCAGAGTTTGCAAGATCTGAACTGAGAGCAACCATTGATAGACTTCAACGGACCCCTCATGAGAGATTGAAGAACTCTGTCGACAAGATCAACGCGGCAGCATGCAAGGACGTCAAACCCAATGAGATTCTCATATTTGGCCACACACATATGCCTTTCATCAACAAAACTGAGAACGTCGTAAACTCCGGTTCATGGGTCACAGATGCTACACCTCACAATACGTATGTTGAAATCATTAAAGGGAAACCACGTCTATACATATTCGGCGACAAGATACAAGAGATAACAGACAGGATACAATGCTAGAAGCGCAGCGTGGCCTCGTAGAAGTGGACCCACTCATAGCACGATACACGAACTAGTCAAATTCACTTGTTTTAGGCTGGAGCGTTGCAAAACTTGGACAATATTCGATCTGATTGGTTATTATTTCAGTAATCCGAATTATTGAAGAGATACTCTTGGCTCCAGCATCCTCGATGCAAGTTGCTGATCAAACGAAGAGCAAGTCGCTAGATGATCCCGCACTTTTCATAAACCGAGAGGTTAGCTGGATAAGATTCAATTATAGAGTTCTCGAAGAAGCGTTTGACGCGAGGCACCCGCTGTTAGAGCGAGTCAAGTTCCTGGCTATCAGTGGGAGTAATCTGGACGAATTTTTCATGACGCGTGCCTCAATCCTCGAACAGCACATTGAGCGCGGTGAATTCGAACCGACTCCTGGTTCGCGCATGACTCCCCAGGACCAGATCAAAGTGACCAGGAGTGAGATACTTCGACTTCTGAAACGGCAAAAGTCATGTTGGGAGACAGAGCTCGCACCAGCATTAGCCAAAGAGGGCATACACATATTGAGTCCTAGCGACCTGAACAAGCAGCAGAGTCGAATACTTCGAGACTATTTTCAAAAAGAAATACTCCCGACCATGAAGAAGCCTGATACAGAATACGTAGCTGAATACATCTCCAACCTTCACGTAAACTTGCTCGTAGTCGCAAACGATCCCAGAATGCGTGAAGCCACAACTAAATTCCTAGTTGAAGCACCCACCGACAAGTTCGACAGGTTCATCAGAGTTCCTCCGACGGAAAATCGGCTAAACGAGGACAATTTCATACTACTTGAGGACTTGGTCGCTTCGAATCTGGATCTGCTCTTTCCATCTGCACAGATCCTTCACCATTTCAAGTTTAGAGTAACTCGAAATGCCGAGATAGAAATCGTTGCGGATGAAGCAACTGATTTTCTCACAACCATGGAACTGAGCATAAGACAGAGGCACCATGGCAAACCAGCACGGCTTGAATTTGGGAGTACAATGCCGCAACATCTCCGCGATTACTTGGTGAGCAACGTCGGTTCATTCCACGTACTTAATCCTGAAGATGTTCAATACGAGATCGACGGTCATTTCGGTCTTGTCGACTTTTGGCATCTTCTCAAACTACAGAGACCTGACCTTAAGGATACGCCGTTTCAAGGATTCATAGTTCCAGAGCTAGGCCCACCTGGCAATCAAGCGTACCGCGCTATTGCCGAGCATGACTATGCGCTTTATCATCCCTACGACAGCTTCGATGTGGTAGTGAGCTTGCTAGCAGAGGCAGCTATTGATCCTAGTGTAACTGAAATTTACATCACCCTCTACCGGATCGATCCTGATTCGCCAATTATTTCTCACCTCATGAAAGCCGCATCTAGCGGAAAGAAAGTAACCGCCCTAATCGAGTTGAAAGCAAAATTCGACGAAGCAAATAACATTCGATGGGCAAAGTTGATGACTCAGGCCGGCGTCAAAGTTGTTTACAACTTTCCGAAGATCAAAGTACACGCAAAATTAGCACTCGTAGTCCGAAAAGCAGAAGGAAAGACAACCCATTATTCACACCTAGGATCCGGAAACTACAACACGGTCACAACGCGAATCTACGGAGACATAGGCTACCTGACAGCAAATGAACAGATGAGCAGCGAAGTTCTGGACCTGTTCAATCACCTCACCACCGACCCAAGAAAGGCTGGCCCGTACAAACATCTTCTAGTATCACCAACATCACTGAAGAACGAGATACTCAACCGCATCAACAGAGAAATAATTGCCCACCAGAATTCAAGAGCCGGATATCTCGCCTTCAAGATGAACGGCCTCGTTGACAAAGACATCATCCAAGCACTCTACAGAGCCTCGCAAGCAGGCGTCAAAATCGACCTCAACGTCAGAGGATTGTGCTGTCTGAGACCGGGGATCCAAGGCGTAAGTGAGAACATTCGTGTCGTGTCGATTGTTGGAAGGTTCTTGGAACATGCGAGAATATACTACTTCAGAAACGGCGGCGACGAAGAAGTATTGCTAGGAAGCAGCGATATGATGCCGCGAAATCTTGAAAAAAGAGTTGAGGTCTTGTTCATTGTACCAAATCCGGAGATAAAATCGGCAATACTCAGAATCCTCGACATCCATTTGAAAGACAACGTAAAGGCAAGACGTCTCCTCCCAGACGGCAGTTATGAGAGAGTTAAGCCACGACCTGGCGAGGAAATACTTGACTCTCAGGTCTGGTTGATCAACAACCGAGGAGCATGGCATGAGAAAACTCCCAACTCTGAGCATTGAACATTCCAATGACGGATACCGTATTCTCGCAGCCAGCACCCTCCTTCGTCAGGCGAAGGAACTTGAAAATCAGGTCGCCGGGGTACGGAAAAACAGGGACATCGAGTACATTCACAAGCTAAGAGTAGCGTCCCGTAGACTAAGGGCCGGTCTCAGCATTTTCGGAGAATGT
>Ga0187780_10002020_pt1 | contig 15286 bp, 13 predicted proteins | sample 1015_Q2_SP10_20__FD_132429 | JGI IMG/M metagenome (GOLD analysis project Ga0187780, IMG submission 132429) | Tropical peat soil microbial communities from peatlands in Department of Meta, Colombia - 1015_Q2_SP10_20_MG | ecosystem: Environmental > Terrestrial > Soil > Wetlands > Peat | place... | reverse complement strand
TGCGTGAGATCAGCGGAAGGCTGGAGGAGATGCCAGCGGAGGAAGGCTACCCGTCCTACCTTGCTTCCAGGCTCGCCGAGTTCTACGAGCGGGCAGGACGCGCCGACATACTTGGCACCCCCGACAGGACGGGGTCGATTACATTGATAGGCGCAGTCTCTCCCGCGGGCGGCGACTTCACGGAGCCGGTCACCTCACAGACGATTCGGTTCGTCAAGAACTTCTGGGCGCTGGACGCCAGGCTTGCCTACTCCCGCCACTACCCGTCGATAAATTGGATGAGCTCCTACTCGGGTTACGTCGACTCGGTCAGCAAGTGGTGGGCTGAGAGGGTGGACAAGGCGTGGGCGAAGGTGAGGGGCGATGCCTACGGCATCCTGCAGCGAGAGGACGCGCTGAAGGAAATCGTCCGCCTTCTCGGACCGGAAGCACTCCCGGACGAGGAAAAGCTGATCCTCGACGTCGCCAGGATGATTCAGATTGGGTTCCTGCAGCAGAACGCCTACGACGACGTCGACGCCTACTGCAGCCCGCAGAAGCAGTTCTTCATGATGAAGATGTTCGTTCAGTACCACCAGGAAGCCCTCAGGGCGCTAAGGAACGGCACATCGCTGGCAAAAATCAGGGGCATGCAGGTTATCGCGCCCATGCTCAGGGCCAAGTTCGCAATCAAGAGCGAAGACCTCGACAAGCTTGAGGCGCTCTCGAGGCAGATGTTCGACGAGTTCTCTTCCATCTCTGGCGTCCAGGAGGTCAGGTCCGCATGAGCAAGTCCTCCTCGGGACTCGAGTACAGCAAGATCGCGGAGATTAGGGGGCCGCTAATCGTGGTGGACGGCGTTGACAGAGCTGCCTTCGACGAGCTCGTGGAGATCGAGGACGGCTCAGGTAACAGGAGGCTTGCCAGGGTCCTAGAGACCGGCTTCGGAAAGGCGGTGGTCCAGGTCTTTGAGGGCACCTCGGGGCTGTCCGTCAGCGGCACCAGGGCGCGCTTCCTCGGCAAGACGATGGAGCTCCCGGTCTCAGACCAGCTCCTCGGACGAGTGTTCGACGGCCTCGGCAGGCCCCAGGACGGACTCCCGGAGCCCGTGGCGAAGACGTTCCTGGACGTAAACGGGGCACCCATAAACCCCGAGAGGCGCGAATACCCTACCGACCTCATCCAGACGGGGATATCGGTCATAGACGGGATGCTCACTCTCGTCAGGGGCCAGAAGCTCCCGATCTTCTCCGGCGCGGGCATGCCACACAACATGCTTGCGGCGCAAGTCGCCAGGCAGGCGACCGTGGTGGGCGAAGGGGAGGAGTTCGCAGTCGTGTTCGCGGCAGTCGGGGTGTCTCACAGCGAGGCCTCGTTCTTCCAGAGGACCCTCGCCGAGTCTGGCGCCATCCGCAGGAGCATTCTGTACCTGAATCTGGCAGACGACCCCGCCATCGAGAGAATCATCACCCCTAGGGTCGCCCTTACTGCGGCGGAATACCTGGCCTTTGAGCTAGGGATGCACGTCCTCGTGATCATAACGGACATCACCAATTACGCAGAGGCGCTCAGAGAAATCTCAGCGGCCAGGGAAGAGGTCCCCGGCAGGAAGGGGTTCCCCGGCTACCTCTACACCGACCTGGCCACCAACTACGAAAGGGCGGGCAGGATCAAGGGGAGGAAAGGGAGCATCACCCAGATGCCCATACTCTCGATGCCAAGCGACGACGTCACCCACCCCATCCCCGACCTCACGGGCTACATCACCGAAGGCCAGATCTTCCTAGGAAGGGAGCTCTTCAGGAAGGGTATCTACCCTCCTGTCTACGTCCTTTCGAGCCTGAGCAGGCTCATGGGCCCGGCGCTCGGCTACGTCATCAAGCAGGGAAAGGCCAGCCCGGACCACCACCAGGTGGGAAACCAGCTCTACAACGCCTACGCCAGGGCGGTCGAGCTGAGGGCGCTGGCCGAAATCGTGGGCAAATCAGGGCTGACGGGTTCCGACCTGAAGTACCTACAGTTCGGTGACGAGTTCGAGCAGAAATTCCTCAACCAGGGGTATGACGAGAACAGGTCCTTTGAGGACTCACACCGCATCGCCTGGGAGGTTCTCTCCATCCTCCCCGAGAGCGAGCTGACAAACATCAAGGAAGAGTTCATCAAGCAACACTACATCAAGGGGAAGTCGGCTGGTTAGTCCATGTCAGTAGCGTCCGGCGGCAACGTCCTCCCGACGAAGATTGAGCTCATTGGTACCCGCAAGCGCCTCCAGACGGCTGTGAGGGTCAAGAAGGTCCTGGACGACAAGCGGGACGTCCTCCTGAAGCGGCTCGATGAGATGATAGAGCAGGCTACGACGGCCCGGGACGGGATTTCGCAGCCCCTGTCAGACGCCTACCTCGCCCTCTTTGACGCCTACCTCAAGCTCGGTCCGCTCAGGCTCGAAGGAATAGCCGCCAACACCCCGCCCATGGTGGAGGCGGACGTAAACGTCAGAAGGATTGTCGACGTAGACATCCCCTCAATCAAGCTCGCTGAAAGGGAGGTGGGCATGACCTACGGGTTCGCGGACAGCAACGTGGCAGTCGACAGGGCAGCCAGGCAGATGAGGAAGGTCCTTCCCTCCATCTTCAGGGCGGCCGAGTACGAGAACGCCATTTTCCGACTCGCGAAGGAGCTCGAGAAGACTCAGAGGCTGCTCAATGCCCTCGAATACATGATCATACCGCGGTACGAGAATTCCATCAGATACATTCAAGCCACCCTTGAAGAAAGGGAGAGGGAGGAGTTTTCGAGGCTGAAGCACGTGAAGAAGGTACTGGAGAAGAAGGCGGTCCGATGAGCGAAGACCTGGTAGAGGGGCCGTTCAATTCCGCAGCCAAGAAAGTTGAGGAGGCCTACGACCAGGCAGCTGCGGGCCTGAAGGCGAAGGTCGAGAACGCGAAATCTGAGGCGCTGAAGAAGGTCAGCCAGTAGACCTTTCCGTCCCGCCCACCACCGCCTTGATCACCCTCCATATCACGACCATTCCTATCACAAATCCCAGGGTCGAAAAAGCGATCGCCAGGATCGTCCCGGAGTAGCCGACTTGCGGTCCGACGGCGAGTCCTAGGAGGGCTCCCCCAAGGATGAGAGGGGTTAGCACCAGTGCGGTCGTCAGTACGACTATCAGCAGTGCTCTCTTCCCCTTGCTCAAACAGCGCCGCCCCTAGGGGCGCGTGTAAAATCGTTGTGGGGTTGGTCTGCTACTCACATTTCGAGTAGCCGCAGTTCATGCACTTGTAACACCCTCCTTCAAAGACTAGAGTGGACTCATGACAGTCCGGGCAGGTTCCTCCTTGTCTCTTGCTCTCTGGGCCTATCGCGCTCCCACCAGCAGGGAACCCTGACTCCTTCACAACGTGGTTCAGGGTCAGCATCTCCAGCGCCTTGGCTATGGCGTCAGGGATGGACTGCAGTTGGGTCCCCTCATCCCAGGAGACATACTTCCCCTTGATGCCCTTCAGCGTGGACACGACGTTCTTGATGTCGCCTCCGTGCTGCAGATAGAGGCTGATCAGCCTCCCTAATGCCTCAGCATCAGCCTTCTCGTCCCCTCCGGACTTGCCCAGGGTTACGAAGACCTCCCTAAGCTCCCCGTTGACCATGTTGGCCGTAACGTAAATCCCTCCCTGGGGGAGTCTCAGCTTGACAGTCCTCCCTTCCATCATCTTTGGGCGCTCGAACTCTTCGCTGGGGGGTTCGACCTTCTTCACCACCCTCTCTGTCTCAAGGATTCCCTCCCTGCTCCCCTCCCTGTAGACCGTGATGCCCTTGCACCCCAACCTCCAGGCGAGCAGGTAGATTTTCTCCACCTCCTCGGGCGTTATTCCCTCGGGCAGGTTGACGGTGCTCGAGATGGCCGTGTCGATGTGCTTCTGAATTGTCGCCTGCATTTTCACCCTCATCTCCGGCCTGATCTGGTGGGCGGTCACGAAGTAGTTCGGGATCTCATTGTCGTCCCGGGTCCCTGTCGCGTCCATGTACTCTTTGACAAGCGGGTGGAAGACCTTGAACTCCCCCTCACTCAGGGACTTGCTCCTTCGGGTGTAGAAAAGAGCGAAGACGGGTTCGACACCGCTGCTGGTCCCTGCCAGTATTGACCCTGAGCCCACGGGTGGGATCGTCGTAATGGCGGCGTTCCTGATGCCCTGGGTCCGAATCTTCTCCTTGACCCTCTCATCGAGCCTCGAGATGAAGGGCTGGGCGAGGTGCTTCTCCGCGTCAAAGGCAGGAAAGCTCCCCTTCTCCTTGGCGAGGTCGGTGGAGTAGTCGTAGATCAGGTTCTTGATTCTCTCGAACAGGTGGTCCACGAACTCGATTGTCGAGTCCTCGTCGTACTTCAGTCCAAGCTTGATCAGCATATCGCCGAGCCCGGTGATACCCACCCCCACCCTTCTGCTGTGCAGCGAGGCGTCCTTCTGTTGCGGAAGCGGGTGCCTTCCGGAGTTGTAGTCGAGCACGTTGTCGAGGAAGCGGACTCCGTACTGGGTAGCCCTCGTGAGCCCGTCCCAGTCGATGCTCGCCCTCTCGGTGAAGGGTTCCCTCACGAACGCGCTGAGGTTGACCGAGCCCAGGCAGCAGCACCCGTAGCTCTCCAGGGTCTGCTCGCTGCACGGGTTGACCCCTTGCACCTCCATGCCGTTGTACTCGGTGGTCGAGTCCCGCTTGATCGTGTCCCAGAACAGAACCCCCGGCTCGGCCGACTGCCAGGCGCCCTTAATCAGGGACTTCCACACGTCCCGCGCTCTGACCGTCCTGCTCAGCTCGACCTTTTCGTTCTTGAAGTGCAGCATGAAATCGGCGTCGGTCTCGACCGCCCTCATGAAGTCGTCAGATATCTTTACAGAGATGTTGGCGTAGTTTACCTTCTTGAGGTCCCTTTTCACGCCGATGAACTCCATTACGTCCGGGTGGTCGACCCTGATTGTTATCATCAGCGCTCCCCTCCTCCCTGCCTGGCCGATAGTCCCGGTCGTCGTCGAGAGGAGCTCCATGAAAGACACCGCGCCTGAGCTGTAGATGGCCGAGTTGTTCACGGGCGCTCCCCGGGGCCTGAGGACGGAGATGTCAGTGCCGACTCCCCCTCCGAAGCTGTAAGTCCGGGCGGCTTCCTTGCACCAATCGAATATCGCCTCGATCGAGTCCTCCTTGATCTTGAAGAAGTAGCAGTTCAGGAGGGTCGATTTCCTCGTCTGGCCTGCCCCGAAAAGCACCCTCCCTCCGGGCACGAACCGGTAGTCCTCCAGCAGCCAGTAGAACTTCGAGGCCCATTCCTTCCTCTTCTCGTCGTCCTTCTCGGCCGAGGCTAGCTCTCTGGCGACCCTGCGCCACATGTCTTCGGGGCGCTTCTCCACCTGCTTCCCCTGGGCGTCCCTCAGAGCGTATTTCTCGTAGAAGACTCGGGCGCGCAATTCATCTCCGCCGAACGCCGTGAGAGTCTCGGCTGGGAGCACGACTTCTCCCTTCTCCCCTCCGGCATCCGGAGAGTCACGTGGTTGCTCAACGATTGACGTCATAACCTTAACCTCGACCCCATCGCCCCAGGCATATATTTCAACCTCGGCTTACCGCAAGTTAACCAACACGCTAGGACCCCGCAGCGGGCACGCGCAACATGAGGCGTTGCGCAGTAAAATCTTCTTGACAAGGAGTCGAGCAGGTTCGCGGTGGCTACGTCGCCGTCGAATACTGCGCCATGGCCACCGACTTGCAGCGGGGGCATCGGGCGGAATTCAGTGGTAGCTTCGTGCCGCAGTTCCTGCACACCGATATCGTCCTGTCCACCTTGAAGTACGGGAGCTTGGGCGTCGCGTTGAGTATCAGGTTGTATATCCCCCTCACTTCTTCGGACGAGCCGTCGAGCGTCATCGACACCCCGCCATGGAGGCCCACCGAGAGCTTCGACATGTAATCCATCTTCTCCGGGTTCTCGAGATCAGCCAGCTGAAGCCTTGGTGCCTGGGTGTAGGATCCCTTCTGCAGCGGCTGGAGGTTTGCCTTTCCGTACTTCTCCGAGTCGAGGGTGGCCAGTCTCAGCGCGCCATCCAGGTCGAGCATTGCCACACCCAGCCTGTCTATCCTGGTTGACTTGTCATCCGCCACTTGCGTGGCCGTTCCGACAATCTTGTCGGCCAAGTCGTAGCGGGAACCCGTGGTGGGGTCTCTGATCAGGCTCGCCAGTGTTTCGTCAAGGCCCACAAGGTTCATGATCAGAGGCATGGTGTCAGAAGTGACTGCGTCCGATCCGGAGGCAAGGAAGGGGAGTAGGCTGCGCTTCAACGTCCTCTCTATCAGCCTGCGCCTGGTCGAGAGGGCATCGGCAGCTACCCCGATGAGCAGCGCCAGCTTTGCCCTGAAGTATGTCTCATCCTGATTGGAGTCGTATGCCAGCCTCGGGAGGTTGAGGCTGAGCCCGTGAAGCACGCTCACGTTGTCTGCCTGGGACTCGGCCGAGAGCACGTTAGCGTTCAGCCCCAGAAAGCTCCTCCGCTGGTCCGATGAGAAGAATGCTATCCTGCCACCGTTGAATATTATCGAGGCTGCGTTCTTCAGCACCTTGGTGTCGTCCACCCTGTTAGGCTTGGCCAGAAGGAGGCGCACGTCGGGTCTGGGGGTCTCCTCGACGTAGCTCTTGTAGGCGCCCAAAGCGGCGTCCAGGGTCTTGTCCATCACATCTCGGGGGACATCGTCGTGCCTGTAGGGATTCAGGTCCAGGCTTATCGCCGGTCCCGATGATCCCGCGACCGGGGACCCGACGGTCTCGAAGAACCTCAGCAGCACCGACTCCAGCTCACGCTTCCCCCTGGACTTGCAATAGGGGGCCAGGAACTGCAGGAAGTTCCGGAATGTGACTTCGTCCGACACCTCACGGGTCATCATAGAAGCCATGTTCAGCACTGTGCTCAGGGCTCTCTCCGCGCTCTCAGGGCTAGGAATCATGGAGGCGTTCGGAATCTTCCCCCTTGGGTTGAGACCGCCGCTTCTTATCGAAAGGAGGTCGACGAACACGGTATCGGGAGTGAGCCCCCAGGACCCCGCGTTGGTGATGTGGATGTCCCCTGAGAGGTGCGCGTCCGCCACGTCTCTCGGGAGCTGCTCGAGCAGGAGGTACTCTGAGAAGACCTGCTTCCCCGTCTGGTGTATGAGAGACTCCACGTTCCCCCCGTCGTCCCCCGCCTTCCCGAGCAACTGAGTCACGTCGTAGATGGGCATCCCAAGTCTCGTCAGCTTGTGCCTGTATTCCTCCATGCTGTGCTCCACCAGCAGCGCGTTAACGATTTCCCGTATGAGAGGAGCTGTGAGATACTGGGTCTGGAACTTGTAGAGCCTTGACTCAGTCTCGCTCGTGATTTTTTGGGCCAACTCAACGGGCATCCCCGCCTCTTTCACGAGCGACTGGAGGATCTTGTTGGCGTTGAACTCCTCCATTGTCTGGTGGGAGGTTCTGACGTAAAGCTTTCCGCTCTCTACCAGGGACTGTTCCTCGATCTGACGGGTGAGGTTGAGCACCAACCTTCCGAGGTTGGTGACCGTGTACTTCCTCTCCTGCCTGTTAAGCTGGATGAGGAGCTGCTTGACTAGCTTCCGGAGGTGATATGCGAACTTCCCTGACTCTTTCTTGGACTTGAAGCCCGCAAGAGTCTTCAGCGCGCTGTAGGTCAGAGGACCCTTTATGTTCAGAATCCTGAGTATCTCAAGCCTCTGCGGAGACGCAATCACGCTGTAGATTGTTTTGACCCTTCGGGGAGCCGCCTGCAAATCGGGCTCCACCCTGACCGAGATGCGTATATCAATCTATGGCAACCATTGGTCAAAACAAATTCGCTTCCATTCCGTCGACGGGCTCGATCTGAGGCTCGCGTCGTTTAGACATCAGCCTGGCTGGTGGAAATCTTGTTGAAAGCTTGCGACCAAGGCTTAACTTTGGCTCAGGTGCCGGCCCCGGGTACTGACCTTGCTGCCCGCCCTTGCGAACGCTGACGTGATGTTGGTCATGGGCGGGGCGCTGTTCGTGTTCCTTGGGGTGTATTCATGGGCCGCTGCCGCAAGGGCCAAGCGGATTCTTGTGGGGAGGAGGTTCGACGACATAGTGAACACCTCCCTTGAAAGCAGGTACTCGGACACCACATCGTTCGGGAGCCTGTACAACGCGGCTCACGATTTGGCAAACCAGCCGATCTTCATGGTGGTTGCAATGGTTGGCATCGCCATACTTGCTATCATGGTGGGAGTGTTGTACATCCGTTCTCCGGACATCTCGCTCCCGTTCATTACCCTCGTCTTCATCTCGGGACTGACGCTGTACTTCGGCGACGTCATTGAAGCCGTCTTCGTCGTTTCATATGCGGAGAAGTCGGCCCTTGGCAGGTCCGACAGGAAGTCGGTCGACTATTTCGGGAGTGTGGTGAACAGGGGCAAATACTTCCTGCTAGGTCTCGCTCTTTGTGTGCTTCTTGCTTCTTGGCTCAGCTTCTCGGGCCTCTTGCCGCAGGACACCTCGTCACTGACGTTGATCATCGTGGCGTTTGTGCCATGCCTGATCCTCTCCTTTGTATGGAAAGGCACCCTGAAGAGATTGCAGCCTTCGGTCGTGTGACCGCTTGGATCTGCGTCGAGGTGTGCGATGGGGTCGCCCGGACCCGATGGGTTAACCGTGCAAATCCAAGCGTGTTCGGGTCTAACGCGACCCGCAGCCCGACTGCGGGGTTTTGGGTTCACACGGAAACGAGGCTCGCTGGCCGGGCTTCGTCAGTCTGTGTAGGCGACCCAACTTGTGGGCCATGCAGTCCCGTCTAGCCCGGGCCTCTCTAGGAGGTCGGGGCCCCTCGGGTCTGTGCGGACAGCGGCCGCTTCTAGGGAGGAAGCCCCACTTTCTTGCAGAACTCCGAGAAGCGAGGGTCCTTCCACAACCCTACGTAGAGCGGGTCGAATTTGATCAGGCCATCCCAGGCATGCAGCTCTGCCTGTCTCATGAGCGCTACGAAGGCTTCATCAAGGTCCCCCAGCGACGTCCTGATCCGCACCTGAGCATTGAGACGCTGCGATTCTGCATCTGCGGTCATCAGGTCTCGTAGTTCGTCTAAAGCCTCCTTCCTACTCCCCGACAGAGCGTACGCCATGCCCCGCACCAGCCTGAGGTTCCAATCATTGGGTTTGAATCTCAGGCCGGCGTTAATTGCATCAAAAGACCTGGCGAAGTCCTTCTCCTGCAGGTAACACGCTGCACGTATATAGTAAATCCAATCTTCACCCATGTGCACTGTCTTGAGCTCCTCTACCATCTCGAGTGCATCGTCCACCCTTCCCGTTACCCTTAGAACTGCTATCAAGTAACCCGCCGGGATTGGGTCAAGAGGATCCAGGGAACGCGCCTTCCGGTAACACTTGATGGCCTCATCGAATCTGCCGAAGACAGCATTCTGCCAGCCAAGCCAGAGGTTTGCCTGGGCCAGGTTCGGGTTGATTTGAATCGCCCACTCCAGCTCGAAGCGCTCTTGCTCAAATCTGTCCATGTTCGAGTGGACCATTGCCATAGCCGCGTGAGCCTCAGCAGACTCTGGCCCCAGCTCCAGAGCCTTTCGGGCGGCATCTTGCGCCCGGGCGACACAATTAGCAAACTCTGACCAGCTCTCCATCATTATCCAGGTTTGAGCCAGTCCCGCATAGGCACGAACGAATGTGGGATCCTTAGAGATGGCCTCTTTGAAGAGGGCGATAGCCTCTGTACAGCTAGTCTCAGAAACATCGTGATAGAGCTGCATCGCCCTGAGGTACATGGTGTACGCTTCCATATCAGCAGTTGACTCGACCCGTTCCCTGTCTTCATCGAGGAGCTTCACTTTCAGGGCTCCTGCGACGCTCTCCGCCACCGAGCTCTGGACTTCGAATATGTCCTCAAGGTTCCTGTCGTAGTTCTGGGCCCAGAGGTGTCCCTCGGTGTTCGCGTTGATCAGCTGTGCACTCACGCGAATCCTGTTCCCTGCCTTTCTCACACTGCCTTCCAGGAGTGTACCAACCCTCAGTTCTTTCCCGATTTGGGATGCATTCTTCTCTTTCTTCTTGTAGTTCATGGCGGACGTCCTCGCTATGACTTCCAATCCCCTCACGAGGGAAATTCTGGTGATGAGCTCCTCCGTCAGGCCGTCCGCAAAATATTCATCATTAGGGTCTGGGCTCATGCTCACGAACGGAAGGACCGCAATCCTTCTGGCATCTAGCCGGGTCGCCGGCTCCACATCTTCCTGCTCCCAAGGCATATCGACTTTGTAGACTTCCACTGGCTCTCCGACGTTCTTCAGTTCTCTCCTGCCGATGCTGGTTAGAGGAAACTCGAACTTGTTCTTGATGTGGTCGTAAACCTGCTGACTGACGCAGATGCTCCCGGGCATTGCCAGAGGCTCCATTCTTGATGCGACGTTTACCGCGTCCCCATAGACGTCGTTTTCACTATGGATGACATCACCGACGTGAACTCCGATTCTCAGTTGAACCTGCTTCTCCGGCAGGCGGCCGGCGTTCGTCTCGTGCATGGACTGTTGGATGTCAAAGGCGCACCTGACCGCTTCAAGGGCACTGACGAACTCAACCAGGAACGCGTCTCCAATAGTCTTCACCTCCCTGCCATTGTGCTTCTGGAAGAAGGGTCTGACGAGGCGCCTGTGCTCTTCCAGCAGCTGCATTCCAAGAGCTTCGTTCTTCTGAGAGAGGGTGGTATATCCCACGATATCCGTAAACATGATTGCAGCGAGACGACGCTCGCCGTCTGGCACTAGGGTCCCGTGCGCGGACAGCTTGGTTCGATGATAAAACGGTTTGTGGAACTCGAAGAAGAGGGCTTCTTCTGCTTGACCCCCTACGAATCCGATTTCAGCCATGCACATGTTTCTGAATAGCCAGAATCAAGCCCTTTTAGCCAAACAGAGATTGTTTCAAGCGTATAGAAAATGGGGTCGCCCGGATTTGAACCGGGGATCTCAAGCGTTCCTGTTGGGAATCCCAAGGCATCTTCCATTTGCGATTGAAGCCTAGACCAGACTAGCCGACGACCCCACGAATCCGCCGTCGCGTCCCGGTGTAGTTATGGGTTCTGTGTGCCCTTGCGCGACGGCTTCCCCGGTGATACGAACTCGCTCCCTGCAACGTAGAATCTCCACTTCCTTTCCGTCCCACGCGAAATCCCGACTCTCTCGCTCGTTCGTGCGCGGCCGGGGGCGGGTCCCGACTCGACAAACAGCCTCTGCGAATTGACCAAGTCCTCGCCGTTGAAACTCCTATCGATCCGAAGTGCGCGGGTGAGCTTCCCGGGCCCGTCTGCGATTTGTCTCGGATCCTTAACCCCCCTTCGCCGGGCCATCTCTGGCGTGCCCTCCAGGGGCTCAAGCGCGCGGAGCAGCACGGCTCCAGGGATCCCGGGACGTTCGGTCGTGACGTTCAGGCAGTTGTGAAAGCCGTAGGAGAAGTACACGTAGGCGTGACCCGCATCGCCGAACATAACTGCATTCCTGGCCGTCATTCCCGGGTATGCGTGGCTTGCCGGATCCCCTCTCCCCCGGTAGGCCTCCGTCTCTACGATCACCCCCGAAAGCCTCCTGCCCCGCCACACCCTCACCAGCCTGCAGCCGAGGAGGTCTCTTGCGACTTCTGGGGTGTACCTCTCGAAGAACTCGCGACCGACCCTCGCCATGCGGCGCGCTGACAGTCTCCGTCCCTGTTAATTAATCCGCCAAGGCCTAGATGCGCAGTGCGAGTAATAGCAGACCTCCACCTGCATTCCAGGTACGCCCTGGCGACCAGCAGGGACATGGACCTGGAACACCTTGCTGCGGGGGCGAAGCTCAAAGGCGTCAACATCCTCGCCAGCGGAGACTTCACACACCCACACTGGCAGGCGGAGTTGAAGGCCAAGCTGCGCCCCGGCCCCGGGGAAGGACTCTATTCGTACGGAGGGGTTTCTTGGGTCCTGGGGGCGGAGGTGAGCACGGTGTATCAGCAGGAAGGTAGGACCCGGAAGGTCCACCACCTGCTCTTTGCACCCGATTTGCACGTCGTCTCTCAGATCACCGAATCCCTCTCGCGTTTTGGCAAGCTGGCTTCAGACGGGAGACCGGTCCTCAAAGGGCTCTCGTCGGCGGAGCTGGTTGAGAGGCTCGCTGCCATATCAAGAGATGTCGTCGTCATACCAGCCCACGCCTGGACCCCCTGGTTTGGCGTGTTTGGGAGCCGGTCGGGCTTCGACTCGCTCGAGGAGTGCTACGGGGACATGACGCGAAGGATATTCGCCATTGAGACAGGGTTGAGCAGCGACCCTCCCATGAACTGGCGGCTGTCCTCGCTGGACAGCGTGTCTCTGATTTCGAACTCCGATGCCCACTCCGCAAACCCCTGGCGGCTCGGGAGGGAAGCGAACGTCTTCGAATTCGGCCGGTTCGACTACTCGGAGCTATTCGCAACCATCAGAGGCAGAGACCCCGCCAAGTTCCTCTTCACAATAGAGGTCGACCCCGCCTATGGGAAGTACCACTACACCGGACACCGCAGGTGCGAGGTGTCCCTCTCGCCCAAGGCCGCAGTCCGGAAGAGAGGCAGGTGCCCCGTGTGCGGGAAGCCTCTGACGGTCGGGGTCCTGCAGAGGGTAGAGGAGCTGTCAGACAGGCCGGAAGGGTACTACCTGCCTAGCGCGGTCCCTTTCAAGCACCTCCTGCCCCTGGCGGAACTGATTTCGGTCGCCACCGGAGCCGGCCGCCCCAGCTCGAAGCGGGTGCTGGAGATCCAGGGGAGGCTCGTAGGAGCCTTCGAGAACGAGTTCAGAGTCCTATTGGACGCCCCCCGCGGGGCAATCGAGCACGTTGCAGGGGCGAAAATAGCTGACGCCGTCCTCGCCGCAAGAGAAGGGACCATCGAAGTCACACCAGGATACGACGGGGTCTATGGCGTTCCCCGCCTCCCTTGAAATCCTCCGCTCGCCATCGCCCAAACTCTTTAAGCGCCATCATTGCCAATTCTTCGCTACCCCCGATGACCCCCAGGCAGCTCTCCGCCGGTCTCGTCGTGATACTATTCGTCCTGGCCATGGCCATGGGTCTCGGCTTCGGGGCCCCGGGGGCAAGAGGCGGCGGGGGGAGTCCTATGACGTCATCGGTCCCCCCCAACGGTGAGCCCTCCCCTGCGCCGAGAGTCGTGGTGGTTGCGAAGGGGGTGAGCCCTTCGTACCTCTACGAGTCCTCGTCCTATTCCACCGTCCCATCGTACATGCTCGTCCCGCTGGTCGGCGTCCGCGTGGCCCTGCTCGACCTGAGCAAGGGAGGCATCTCCTTCCGTGAGAGGGTGCCCACGGTCACCCTCAGGACCAACGCCTCCGGCATGGCCTACGTTGTGGTCGCTCCGGGGAATTACTCGGCAACCATCAGCGGTCCCAACTTTAGCCTGAACACGACACTTTCTTTGGTGGTCAATTCCACCACAACCCTCCATCTGGAGCTGAATCCGTCGGCCAGTGCGGTAGGAACCATGCATGTCGTGTCCCCCGACGCCGTCACCGGCGTCGAGCCAGGAACGAGGATCAGCGCCCTCCTTGGGATGCAATCAGCCCCCCGCACCGGATTCGCTGAACTGATAGGCTACGGAACCACCCCTGTAACCGACGAGGTGGGCGTCTTTGCCCAGATTTCGGTAAACGCCACAGTCCTTGGATTTTATCCCGGGGTGCAAGGCTACTGGGTCGTCCTTTCACCGTCAGGCTCATATCCCTCCTACCCGACGTCCGGCCTCGTGCTTTTCCAGTTCATGCCCGTCTTGGAGGTGAACGCGTCTGTCAGCTGAGGAACTCCTGTTGGCAGCAGACGGAGCCGCGGCGGTCTCCCTCCTCGTCGGGCTCCTCGCCCTGAGAACCGTCCGGCCGCCGGTCGTCAAGGACGTAAGCGACGCGTTCCAGATTCTGAACCGCACTATCGAAAGGTTCGTCCCCGACCTGCCGGTCGGTTTCACCTGGGGGGATGCAATGGAACGCTTGAGAGGGTACGGGGTGGAGGTCGATTGGCCCAGAATGGAATCAACCCTGGCGGGGTACGAGGCATTCAGGTACGGCGGGCGGGATATGCCGAATGGGACCGGAGAGGAGGCCATTGTGCTTTCGACTCAGATCAGGAGGAAACTAATTGGACACAGGAATAAAGCAAAAAGTCCTTTCTGAAATCGGAAAGGTCGTGATAGGACGGGAACGGGAGGCCGAGCTCCTGCTCATCTCGTTCCTCGCGGGCGGGCACGTACTCCTTGAAGGCGTCCCTGGCATTTCGAAGACCATACTTGCGAAATCCTTCTCGAGGTGCGTGGGCCTTGATTTCAAGCGCATCCAGTTCACCCCAGACATGCTCCCCATGGACATGGTTGGCGGGTTCGTGTTCAACGTCAAGAACAGGGAGTTCGAGTTCAGGCGCGGCCCTGTTTTCACCAACCTTCTGCTCGCAGATGAGATCAACAGAGCCCCCCCGAAGGTTCAGAGCGCGCTCCTTGAGGCGATGCAGGAGGGGCAGGTGACCGTGGAAGGGATCACTCAGAAGCTGCCCTTCCCATACATGGTGATAGCCACTCAGAACCCGCAGGAGTTCCAGGGGGTCTACCCTCTCCCGGAGAACCAGCTCGACAGGTTCCAGATGAAGGTCTCACTCCTCTACCCCGATTTAACCACTGAATCGCTTATCATCAAGAGGAACCTGAGCGAAATGGACACCGCCCAGGTGAACGAGGTCCTGAATGCGGCGGAACTCGAGGGGATCCTCCGCGACGTCCAGAAGGTGAGTGTCTCTGACGAGATGATAGACTACCTCTCCAAGATCGCAGAGGAGTCCAGAAAAGAGAGGAGGCTGAGCCTCGGGGCCAGCCCGAGGGCCATGGTTCATCTGGTCCACTGCGCAAGGGCCAACGCGTACTTGAGCGGAAGGGACTTTGCGACTCCTGAAGATGTCAAGAAGGTGTCAACCTACGTGCTCTCCCACCGCCTAAGGCTCGACCAGTCGTCGGTGCTGACCGGCGCCGTGAGCGACCCGTCTCAGGTGGTGCAGGACATCTTCACAAGAGTGAGGCCCCCACGATAGGTCTGACGAGGCGTGGAAAGGACTACCTGCTGGCCACCGTCCTGGTGTCGCTAGCCGGGAGCGTGGCGGCGTACGGTTGGGGAATGGCGCTATCACTTTCCCTGACCGCCGCCGCAGTAATCTCCTACGTTCTGCTTAGGCTATCGCCGAGGAGGGCCTTCGAAGTCAGTTTGGGG
>Ga0187780_10002019_pt1 | contig 15288 bp, 14 predicted proteins | sample 1015_Q2_SP10_20__FD_132429 | JGI IMG/M metagenome (GOLD analysis project Ga0187780, IMG submission 132429) | Tropical peat soil microbial communities from peatlands in Department of Meta, Colombia - 1015_Q2_SP10_20_MG | ecosystem: Environmental > Terrestrial > Soil > Wetlands > Peat | place... | reverse complement strand
CTCCTCTGTTAAGCATTTCACTTGCAACTTGCAGCGCTCTGTTGAATCTAACAGAGTGGTTAACTTCAATCAAGATGCCCCCTGTTTTTGCGACGTCCACTAGATGATAGGCTTCATGTGAGCTCAGCGTCATGGGCTTCTCTACGAGAACATTCTTGCCCATCTCTAGGGCCATCTTCGATAGTTCATAGTGTGTTTGGTTCGGTGTGGCTATGTGTACGATTGCGATGTCAGGGTTGTTTAGTATATCATGAATGTCTGTTGTCAGTCTCTCCTGTGTAATGGAGGAGGTTTCTTTGGTTATGAGCAACGCTCCTAATGCTGCGATAGAAGTATCGCATACCTTGAGCAGATTGATCTTTTCTCTCCGTTGAGCGGCAAGGTATTGAGCTGCAAGTTTGGTTCCTGATTGGCCTGCTCCGACGATTCCTACTCCAATTGGGCCACTCAAAGCCTACCACGAATCGAGTCTGACGGATTGAAGTCAGCGGAAGCTATGGCGAACGTCCATTCGGCTTCCGCGATCATGATTTACAACACCGCAAAAGTAGATAAGAGCGGAATTTTTCATAAAAGGATTCTGGAACATCTTTGACACGTTCGCATCTTCGCCTTGAAATAGCGCTAAAACATTGTTAAAACTTGGTTAAACCTTAACAAACTGAAGCGCTAAACCGTCAGATAAAACGTCCATTTTGAGGCGTTTCGACAGCTCAAAGCCATATTATTTCGTAGGCATAACCTCCCTGCCGGCCGCTTTCTGACGAATTTTTCCGGAGTTACGATCGTGCAACCAGCTACGAAACTCGAGTGAGCAAGCCTGTTTCGCTTTTGTTTTTCCTCGTAGAGTCATCTAACGAGGAACAGATCTTGTTACCTTCTTGGCCCTGCGTTAGTGACACCAGTCATTTAGACTGGATATAGCTGCTATAGCAATTGTAGATATTACATTGAGCCGCGTTAGAACTATTCAAGTCAAGCCGGGTACGAAACGCCAACTGGATCTGGTGGGAAGAAAAGGCGAGACATACGATGTCATAATCCGGAAGCTAATTGCAAATTACCTCAAGCCCGCTCCAGGGGATGGCGCCTAGAAGAGGGTTATTGGGTGAATGAAAAGAGATTTTCTCATTGAGTTGGGAATTTGCGGTCTAGCCTTATTGATCATTATGGTTGACGCTGTCTCATTCCCTCTAGCCGTACGCGCGCAGCAATTATCATTGTTAAGAATCGGAATGCTCCTAGGCATCGTTCTTTTCGTTGTGGTTCTATTGCGTTACAGCGATACCTCCCATGACGCAACCGTAAGAGACCCTGCTGAAATCTACCGTTCGATGCTTGACAATCTGCCTGTGGGAGTATATCGGGCCAAATCAAACGGCGAAATACTTGAAGCCAACCGAACATTTGTGAGGATGTTAGGCTACGCGGATTTAGCTGAAATCAAGCAAGTGAATCTCAAGAATGTTTTCGTGAGGGAATCTGATCGAGTTGGTCTGCTGGAAAAGCTTAGGAGCACGACTGTTTTCGCAGAGTTCGAATTGAGACGGAAGAATGAGGAAACGATCTGGGTGCGCGATTACCCTAAGGCAACCTTAGCCTCGACAGGAAAAGTGGACTACATGGACGGTGTGATCGTGCAGACGTATGGAATTGAGGCCATAGTTCACGACATCACAGAACACCGCAAACTGGAGATCATGAAAGATCAGTTCATTTCCGCAGTAACCCACGAACTCCGAACGCCACTCATTTCGATAATGGGCTATGTTGACTACGTTTTAGCTGAAGATCAGAATGCGCCACTCGAAAATGTCAGGCCTTCGATTGAAATAGTGAAACGTAATGCAGATCGACTGCTTGCGCTCACAAATGACTTATTGGACATTCAACGCATGGAGTCCGGAAAACTACAACTCAAGTTACAAGATGTCGATGTTCGGGATTTGCTTAGGAAATGTGTTGACGAGATTCACCCTCTCCTCGACCAGAAATCTCAGCATCTTCATCTACAGATCCCCAACGGAGCCCTTAAGGTTCAAGTCGATCCTCTAAGGCTGGACCAAGTCATCATGAACCTCCTCAACAATGCGACTAAGTTCACAGCCGAAGGAGGACATATTACTATTGGGGTCAAAGAGGTAAACAGTATCGGTGACCTCGAGATCAGCGTGAGGGACACGGGCATAGGAATCAGCCGTCAAAACTTGACCCGCGTCTTCGAACCCTTCGCGACCATAGACAAATCCACCTACTACAAGGGAACAGGACTAGGCCTCAGTCTAACCAAAACATGGGTAGAAGCACACGGCGGTACAATTTCAGCCTCCTCACCCGGAACAAACCAAGGCGCGACCTTCACTTTTAGTTTACCTAGAAAAAGGATGGTGGTTGTTAATGGATAGAATCTTAGTCGTAGACGACGAACCTGATACCGTCAACTTAACGAGAATGATCTTAGAGAAAGAAGGCTACTGGGTTAGCTCCGCCGCAAACGGAGTCGAAGCATTGAAGATGCTGGAGTCGCAAAACTCAGACCTTGTGTTGCTTGATCTTGTGATGCCCGGAAAGAGTGGCCTTGAGGTCTGCGAGATCATAAAGTCCCAACCTAAGACAAAGAACATTCCTGTAATTATGTTCACGGCTCTCGGCCGAGAGGTCGATAAGAGGCTCTCCAGTCAGGCAGGGGCGGAAGCACATTTCACCAAACCCTTCTCCAAGGAGGAACTCCTGCAGGAGGTGAAGCACTACATTACTGAAGCTAGGGCATCAGGGTTCTCCCGGCGACTAGGAATAGAGAATGGGAAATTGCGGGGAAAGAAAATGCTTCTCGAATTTGACCCCCGCTCAGCCTACGAGAAGATCGTGGTGGACTTTGCGGTCGAATGTGGCTTTCACCATGAAGCCGTAGTTGTCGCCACTCATCAAGGAAGCGCGGTCATGCATGGGCTAGAAGACTATAAGAACGTTAAGCTGTTAGTACTGGATCCGAGGGCGGTCTTCTCATTTTCTCCTCTCCTCAGTAAGTACCCGGACGAACGTTTGAGCCTTGTCTTCGATAGTCTTACGGACGCCGTTATGATGGTAGAGGATGTGGAAGCTCAGCAGAGGTCCCTGTACACATTCACACAAAACTCACTCCGACTCCTTGACAATGACCGGATAACAGCGCTGTTTCTCCTGAACACCGAGGCGCATGACCCCAAGAGCGTAGCTTCCGTCAGGGGGCTCTTCAATTATCAAATAACCTACAACGCGGGGGGAGCCGCGATAATGCGGCAGGTCTAAAACACAATGGGATGTCGGTCACTTTGAAGAAACTAGAAAGAACCCTCACAGCAATCCCCGGTTTTGACGAGATGCTCGACGGCGGTTTGCCACGTGGCCGAGTCATCCTCGTTTTAGGAGAACCCGGAGCAGGCAAGACCATATTGGGCTCACAGTTCCTCCTAAATGGCATTCAGAAGTTCAATGAGAAGGGTCTCTTCGTTTCCCTAGAAGAGAACAAGGGACATTACTTAGACGAAATGAACACGTTCGAATGGGACATGGAGTCATCGATGAAACACGATCAACTCTTGTTCATAGACGCCTCACCGATCAGGTCAGCTCCCAGCCATGTACAAATCATGAACCTTACGCTTGGGCAACCATTCTTCTCGTTAGTTGCGCTCTTAGAAATCATTAAGACTCAAGCTGCCTCAGGGGGCGTTCGACGGATCGTCGTTGACCCTGTTTCCCAGCTGATCATACAGTATTCGGACCCGACGGAAAGACGGAAGGCCATGCTTGACTTAGTCGAAGCGTTATCCCTTACTGGAGCCACGTGCCTGCTCACTTCCGAGCTACGCTCCGTCGCAACCCACTTCGAAGGCGGCACAAGACGACTCCAGCTCGAAGAGTATCTTGTGCATGGAGTCATCGTCATGCAGACGACAACTTTTGGTAAGAACTCGCAACGAATCATTCAGGTGGAAAAGATGCGGGGTACGCGGATCGATCGGTCACCACGACCATATAATATCGGGGAAAACGGGATCGAAGTCTACTCCAGAGAAGGAGTCATGTGATAGTACCTCGTTTCATGGTCATTGAGTTTGGCTAAGGAAGCTAAGTTCGGTAGCTCCGTGATGAGTTTCAGGTCAAGTAGAAAATGCCAAGGTTTTCCATGATTTCCGCTTAGTAATTCCTTAGTCGATTAATAAAGGGAATTTATTTGTTTTTGTCACGTCGCTCTAGCTGTTTATAGAGTCATTTCGACGTCGATGCTTCGTTCACTTTGCGCCCAAACGAGCTAGATGAATTAGTCCAACGTGGTTCCCAGAAATCTGAACCATTGACGTTCAATGCTAAGACTCTGAGTGAATTGGTGTGGGAATCGGTTGATGAGGTCCTGAATGGCCTTATCGGGAAGAAACCCACCGAAGCCATTTATGACCATTTGGAAAGGCATTTCTCACTTGCCAGAGGGGACATCCCACAAAATACGGAAACGCTCTTCGACGTGGTGAAAGAGCTTTTCGGACAAAAAAGCAGCATGGTCATCTCCAGATGCATCGCGAGACGAGTCTTCGAAAACCTTGGCTGGGAATTCGTACAGGTTCAAGGATTCGGGTTTTCAGATTATGTCGAAATGGCGAGGGCTCGAATTGCAAGAGAAATTGTCCAAAAGGCGAAGGCTCTGGGCGCAGGAGAGACGTAATTATCCTCGAGTCAAACTTGAAATCAACCAGATGAGAAAGAGCAGAGTTCCGACCACAACTCCAATCCCGGCAAATAGCGGCGCTAGAGACGGTCTCGGTGTGGAGGTAAATCCTATAACTGCTCCGGTTTCAGCGTCAAGTTGAAGTTGAAACTTCCTCGATCGCGTCAACGCAGCAGAACGATGGGAACCGTGAATCTCCCACATGCGCCTTGTCTGATTCAGCGTAACTTCGTCTACCGATACCTGCGATGCTTTGCTCGCTCTCGCAACATAGGTTCGGGTAATCTCCTCGGCTCCCTCGGCCGATTTCACATATCCGGCTGATCTTAGGTGTGGTGCCAGCTCCCTGATAAGACTAGGGAGTGCTCCATTCAATGTCTGCATAGCTTCATGAAAGCGTGAGGCGTCAGTGCATATTGCGAGAAGCCTGTCTTCACAAATATGGACAAAAAACACGCCTCCGTTCGCATAGAGAAAGCCGACAAGCTTCAATATGCTTGAGTTCTTGTTGAATTCGGTTGCAGCACCAAGGATAAGTAGAGGAGTCAGCGCGCCGCTCCTAAGCGATTCATCGATCTCATAAGCGAGTTTTCCGTTGCCCGGTTTCGCAGCTTCTTCCATCACAAGCAGTTTACCGTCTCTCTCTTCGAGCATGAAGACTTTCAGTATGCCCGAATGAAGAGCGAGAACCTCGTCGGTTAACCTCACCGAATATGGCCCGTGGGGTTCTTGGTGCAATGTCGTAGGAAATGGAGGATCAGCAGGGCTTTATCTGTTTTCCAGTGAAGGACTGAACCTAATCAGATGACCTTCATTTTCATGCGTCAAATCTGCAAGTTTCGCAGACCCTTACATTCAAAAATCTCGGCGTTGTAAGCAATCTGAAACAGCAATCAGCTGCATTTGGCGGCGTTTGAAACAATCGAATAAGCTAACATCGTAGCACCTTTGCCCCACAAACTCATGCCCTCCCCGCTCAAACTTCACGTCCGCAACGATCACAGAACCTATCCCCAAAACCCAACTCGCGTCCACAAGAGCACACCACCTTCCCGAAATCAGCACCACAACTCTGGCAGAACCTTGTAGGCCGCACTATCTGTAAACCACAACGTCTACAGACCGCGTAGCCCTGTTGCTTACCCGGAGTTCCTCGTCGAGCGCTCGTTTCGATCGAAGGTGTTTCAAGCCAAGCCTTCAACCGACTGAGAAAACCACCTCCACGCACCGCTTTTTCCGGACCCTTCACAGACGTCTGCCGTCCGAATTTCTCTCTCCCCTCATCTTTCTTTTCGGGCGGGTTTAATGCGTCAAGTCTGCTCTCAGCAGTGTCCACATTTTGCGGCATATCATGTAACCTCCCGACTGGGCCGAAGCGTATCGTGAGCGCGGCCAGGATAGCGATCAGTGCACCCGCCGTCATTGTTGCAAGGATTCCGTATTGGGCTCCTATGATTCCTCCGATAAGCGCGCCGAGGGTGGCGGCACCGTAACTAAAGGTCCGCAAGGTCGCGTTCGTCCGCCCTTGGAGTTTGTCAGGAACAAGAATCTGACGGAAGCTCACCTGGTTGACGTTGTAGATTGGAATTCCGATATTTGCGAATAGCCAAAGCGGAGCCAACAACACCGCAGCTGGACCATACATCGATGCCTGAACCGCGAGCAGTCCGAATCCTCTAATCATGAGAGCTGCGGTGAGCGATGATCCGAGCCCCAACAATTTGAGGAGTTTTGGAGCAATGACTGCCCCCACCACGACGCCCACGCCCCCTATGCCGAGCGTGATACCGGCTAGTCCAGGGGACAACTGTAGCAGATCGTATATGAAGAGGTAAAAGACCGCGATGAACATGCCGTTACCGATGTTGTAGATTGAGGTGGACGCTGCAAGATTGCATAGTGTCGGTGTTTTCGTGACTGCTCTTAACCCGTCCTTGATTTCGCTCCAGAAGCTGCATTGCGTTGGCGTGGATGGAAGCGGTTCGGGCTTCTTTATCGAGAATATCGCAATCGCGGCGATCATAGTGCCCAGTGCGTCAAGCGCGATCGAAGGTGCTGCGCCAACAATTTGAATTAGCCCGCCTGCGATCGGCGGGCCCACAACCGTTGCAGCTGATGAGCTGGTTTCCAGTTTCGAGTTTCCCTCTACGAGATCCTCTCTTGCGATCAGCGTCGGGAGGTAAGCCGTGTAAGCGACATTGAAGAAAACTGTGGTCACGCTCATAACTAGTGTTACGATGAAAAGTTGGCAAAGGTTCAATATCCCAAGAAAGAAGGCTGCAGGAATTGATCCGAGTGCCACGACCTGCACTATATTCGACCACACCAACACAGGCCTCCGCCGCCACCTGTCCACCATGACGCCGGCGAAAAGCCCCAGCACCGGATACCCAACATTACCGAGGGCGCTCAAAAGTCCCATGTCTAGGGGACCGGCTTTGAAGAGCAGTATGGCTAATGTGGGCACAGCCAGACTAGTTATCGAGTCACTTACCCACTCAACCGTCTCTCCCCCCCATAATCGACCAAAGTCTCTATGCCTCCATAACTTCCCCACAACGCTTCACCCTTACGCGAGACTATTCTGTCGACTCTCTAGGTGTCACGATCAGAAGATAAGATGATGGAACTGATACGCGGACTTAGAATAACGCCACGGTCTTTTGGTTCTGACGTAACTCCTCAGGTATTTAGCCTCGCTTCCGCACAACAAGGAGATCATTGGGGATTTTGTATAGCAGCAATTGCGTCCACGCATGGGGATGCCATTGGCCACGCACGATAGCGAGCACTTCTCAAGTCCCTGAATTGCACGTGGTTGAGGCGCATGGTGTGCGCTTAATCCTTAATCCTTAAGACGACTTAGGGTGGCAGGAATCTGGGTTTAATGTCGGCAATTTATGTGATTTCGAGATTTTGAAAAGATTACGCGCTTGTCACCTTGCTAACTGCAACAGGGTTACAGTAGGTCTATGCTAGGCTGAGTGTTACATAATCCGTGGATTTCCTTGACAGAAGTCAAAACGATGCTTGACGCCGTAGAGCAGACAGTTAAGCAAGATGTCGAAGTTGGAGACCAATTCGCCATAGCATTGGACCGGCTCACAAAGAAGACCATGAAGGTTCTTAGGCTCCTATGCGAAGGCGGCAATCCGACGACGGTCCTCGTCTCCCATATTACGCAACGTGACTTGGCTCGAAAGCTACATGTCACGCGGCAAGCACTTAGCGTACACATAACCCGGCTTGCCGACGCGGGATTGATCCAGGCAGGGCGGGGCTTCGTCAATGTCACCGAGAACGGATTGAAAGCAACAGGGTACCACCACAACCCAGCAATAGTGATGGTGCGCGTCGCGCCACAAAATCAGCGAGAGGCCTATGAGAAGGTGAAGGGAATTCGTGCCTACGAAATCTTCAGAGTTGCAGGAGACGCAGACTTCGCCCTCGTCGTAGACCAGCAAAACCTAGACGAAGTGTTACAGGACCTGTACGTGATACCAGGCATAGTTGAAACAAAATCAGTCATAGCAACAGAGACTGTCAGACAAACCCTAGAATGAGCAATCACGCAGGTTAATCGATCCGAGCCACACCAAAACTATTTAATCGCCAGTGCCGCCGTCGCCATTTGGCTTACCCATCTTGTTGTCACCACCCTAGGTTTTTCGCCACGCAGGCAAAGCCCTTGCATCCGTCAAGTTTCCAATGATGGAACGCAGGTATATTTTTGAGTTATGTAATGACTATACCCATACGCGTAAACGCATCAATTGCTCCGGTGTCAATGAAAGTGACCTGCCGGCTTTATTTACAAGTTTCGTGCATAGACTAGGTGAGGAACAAGGTGGAAATCGAACATGTGCGAACACTGCGACGCGCTGACGGAAGTTTTGACCCAACTTACCGGCCCGAAGGTTGCGGCCGTAATCATGAGGCGTACCCACGCCAGGCTTCATGAGCCCGGTAGCGAACAAGCTCCAAACAATTTTCTCGTAGTCACAGCGTAGACGAATCCTCCTTCAATTACGTCGGGGTCTCGCCTTTTGATGGCTCAAACGGTTCGAGTCTTCGACGAATTTGCATGGCACAACAAATCAATCCGCGAAGTCTCCAAACAGCTTGATCCCACGAACATAATCATCCTGTCAACAATGGCGGAGGTTGGACCAAGAAACCTACTTGAGGTTTCGAGGCTTACAGGGATTCCTTTCACAACAGTATATCACCGGATTTCCAAAATCGAATCAAAGTCGGCAAAGGTGGTGACCATCATACCCAATGTGGCTAAATTGAGCATGATTAGGTTGGTGGTTCTGGTTGCCTCGAAACCTGGTCTGGAGGACATTGTAACTCAAGCACTGAGAATTCCAAACTATTGGAGGGTTATTGAACGGTGCGAAGGCGCGTTCACGCATCATTCGATTCAAACCGTACCGATAAAATTCCTGAAAGCATTCAAGGATTACATTTCAACCATGTATGCCATGAACCTAATCAAGAGCTTCAGAATTATTCAAACCTCAGATTCATACGTGATCTTCCCCGACTTCTCAAGCTACAATTCAGCTTCAGGCGAATGGACATTTCATTGGGACGAGTGGTTCAATCATCTTGCAATGGGGACACCAACAAAGATAGTTCAGGACGAGAGGGGCGAACCGCTAAGTGTGGCAAAGGTCGATGTCGAAATTATTTCGGAACTTGAGCGAAACGGCCGTATGAACTTTACCGATATCGCCGAGAGGATTAACGCATCGCCGCAAGCTGTGAGGTACCATTACGATAATAGACTGGTTCCCAGCGGGGCGCTGGGTCAGTTCCACTTCAATGTGGCGCCGTACCCTATCGAGTTTTCCGCCTACCATGAATTCATGCTTGAATTCGCCGATAGTACAGCAATGAATCGATTTTTCTCGTTGGCTGAGAGATTGTTCTTCGTGGACCATCTTTCGAAGGCACTGCGTAAGACCACTCTGATGGTGAGGACGCGAATGATTAACTCGCAGGTCGAGAACATGTTCGCGTTCTTCTCCGAAATGGTTAACGCCGGACTCCTGACGTCCTACTCGGCCGTTAGACTCAACATGAATCGCAGGCTGCAGCAGACGATATCCTGTGAACTCTTCGACGATGTCGAAGGATGGAAATGGGATGTATACAACGTTCTATTAGAGCTGAACAAGCTCTAAGGTCTTCTAACAACTATTGAGCCCACCTGTCTTGCTGTAACGCTCGGTGACTCGAGCGCTCAAGAACCGCTGACAATTCCTATCGGTTTGTTTTTCATTTCGCATGTACTGGTCAACCGAGGTCAAAACCCTCGGCCCAAACCCACTTTTCTACGTTTTGCGGCGTAAATCTGATTGCGTGGGACAGCGTGATAGGGTCGGTCGTTGGGCATGAAGACGATCGTCAGGGACGCGCTGTTATCCCGAAGGATGTTAGAGAGCAGAGTGGAACATTGGTTCCCGGGGAACTGGGTGGTGAGGGTCGAGGGAACAGCAAAATCACTCTCCAGTCAAGCGAAATCAGTTTGAAGAAAGCGCACCGGATCGGAAAGAAGAAGCTAGGAACTTGGACTAGAGTACTCTGATGAGGTTAAATTGTCTCATAAGCTTGTGCAGTGAATCGGAAGGGGAACGTAACTATGAAATGTTATTCATCCGAAGTTTCTACGGTAAGGGTTCTAATTAAGGGAAATTCTGCTACTACAGATGCGCAAACACTTCGATCGCGGCGGAGGCCAGGAGGCCGACTAATGATATGAAGAGGAGACTGGTGTCCTCTCGTAAGAGCCTGACATTTTCATCCCCGCGTACTCGTCGTACCGCCAATCTTAACGGTTCTGAGACGCACGCCAGAACGAATAGGAATTCCAAAGGAGCATGTACCAACGATGTCGCCAGTAAACCATTTACCGTGCTTAGGCCCCTCAATTCTGCCACAAGCGCCAAAGTGGCCCCCAGGTTGAAGAAACCTAGCAAGGTTCCGGTCAATAATGAAAACGCGGCAAGTAGGCGAATCATGATTGCCTTCCGGATGGGCGGAGTCCAACGAACCTTGCCCAATATCAGAGGGTACAAGAAAGAGAGGGCTACGGGAATACAGTTATTGAAAAAGATAAGCAACACTGCAGCCACGGCGCCTAGGGAAAACGCGGCCCGTACAGGGGTAATGACACGCGAATTGATCAGGAACAGCAGGAATTCTCGAAAAGTCGACGAGAGAAGGGTTACCAGTGCTCCCGCTATTGAACCCAGACCGAAAGCCACAAGGGTGGCTCCAAATGCTATATCAATGAATTTCATGGCCAACCACTTGGATTCAAATTCATTCGATGCGGAGGCAGGATAGGATGGCGTTCGATGTACTTCTCGAATTGGTCAACGTGCTATCCGTTCTAGCTACCGCCGCTCTAGTGATCCTAACCATTAAGCCATGCCGTGCCTCAGGCATACCCTATCTGCTCGCGATCCCAGCGGGCTTCGGTCTTATGACGGTTGCTTTCGCCGTTCAAGCCCTACAGCCTTTCTTGGTTTCGGGTTCACCATTGCTTGGGTCCCCGGTAGAAGCTGTGTGGTTGCTGATTGAGACTTATGGGGTGTTGTTCCTTGCATTCGCTTACGCGCGTCGGACTAGACTCCGCCTGCTCGGTGAGTCGACGTTAGCTGACTTGCTAGTGGCAGCCCTAGTTACGCTCGTTTTCCTCGTCGTCATCTTTGTAAGTATGGCTTTTGGGGCAGTTGATGCGGCCCCGACAAACGGAGAGTTCTTCCTTAGGGCGGTCATTGTTAGCGCTACGATTTACCTTGTGTACGAAACTCTGCGGAACTGGAAGCTAACTCAGAAGGCGTCGCAAGGTATTGTCACGATCAGCTTTGCGTTAGTTCTTGTCGCACAAGTAGGGTTCATCTTAGCGCTTGGGAATTTAGGTTCGGTGGCGACCTTCTTGGCTTATGAGGGGAGATTGATGTTCCTCTTCTTGTTCAATAGTGTGCTTTTAGTCGGCGTCAAGAAGAATGATCCGGTAGCAGTGATGAGACGGCTTGGCTTGGGAGCTCCTGCTCACTCTCGGCCCACCGTTTTCCAGAAATAGCAAGCATCGCTTCAGCGTACTATCGAGAGAATCCCAGCGAACACCGGGTCACCAACGGTCAACGCGATAACCACCGCGGCCAGTATGAAGACTAACAGCGGCACCCCAGGTGTTACCCAAACTGTGTTCGGCGACCCGACCTTTCTCATGGATTCGTTGAACTGAGAAAGAACCTGCTCACGATCAACGTCTGCGTTAGAGTAGGCCTGGAATGCTCGATGAGCACCATTCTCGTCCTCTACAACTTCCTCCATTGGGTAGAGGTAGAAGGTCGATTGCAAGCGTGAAAGCTCAGTCGGAAAACCTGTGATGAAAGCCAAAACCTTCTTCCAAGTCGGCTCCCGTTCCAAACCCTCGAACATGCCCGATCCGTGTCGTCTCAGCATGAGTAGATTTCTTCCCAACATCCACACGGCGACCGAGAGCGAAACGATGTAGCCTGTAACTAAGACGACGATCGGGAAGAAGGGATAGGCAAAGCCGAGTATAGGGTTCACGATTGCTGGGGGAAGGGGAAGTGTGATGCCGAGGCAGATCAGGGCCTTTGCATCGGCGCCTCCAGACAAGCCGAAGAACACAAGCCCGAAGGCAACCAACATCGAGAGGGAGATCGATGCTACGGTGAATATCAAAAGCGATGGTTCTACCCATATCCTGTAGATCGTCAGTATGAGACCGACTGGTCCGTACGCTAACCAGACCTTATCCGGCACCTCACGAGTTCTAAGGTCAAAGATCGCGGCGGCCGAAAGGAATATCAGAGTAATAGAAACCGAAACATACTCAGACACTTGGTAAGGGTCCAACACGTCCCCACAGCCATGCCTTTTGATGGCAACAACCCAACTAGGCTTCTAATCTATTGCCTAGAAGTTATCGGCTTGCACACATTAGTGACAAGTCCATGCCTGTTCGAGAATCGCATTTAGTATGAAAATTGACACTAGTCTCTTTTCTGGGGCGCGTGTATTTAGGCTGGAGGAGGAGTGGGATTGTCTCGTAAAAAGGGTAGATTCGGAGAAACCGGCCTTGTCGGTCGAAGAATCGGAACTCAACGCTTTGCGCCAGTTAGGGCTGACTGAGTACGAGTCTAGATTGTACTTGGTGCTAGTAAAGATGGGTCCTGTCAAAGCAAGCGAGTTAAGTTTCCGCGCCCAGATCCCTAGAACAAAAACTTACGGCACCGTCAACGAGCTCGAACGAAAAGGGCTACTCCGGATAATTACCGGGAAACCCGACGTTTATTCTCCAGCCTCTCCAGGCGAGGTTCTTATGCCAATCGTAAACAAACTCAGTCGTCAGCTAACACAAGCAGAATCAGTCGTAGAGGATCTGATGTTGACATATCAATCCAACAGGTTCGTCAAACGCGATGGTCCAAAGGAGGCGGAGGATTTCTGGGAGATTCAGGGAAGGCCCGGTGTAATCAACAAGCTAAATCAGATATTCAGCGATGCCTCGAAAAGTGTAAACTACTGCACAAGCGCGACAGGTTTAGTCCGAGCCTACAAAGCTCACTGCGACTTCCTGGAGAAAGCTAGTAACCGCGGGGTGGCTGTCCGTATAGCAGCCCCCGTCAATTCGGAGAATGCGGTGGTAGTCCGCGAAATTGCGGAAGTACTTGAGTTCAAACCTCTCGACAAGCCTTTCATGCAGAACTTCGTCACCGTAGATTGCCGGGAACTCATCGTGATGGAGACCCAGCCAGAGGATCTGCGAACAGACCAGGGTGCGGACAAAGGAATCTGGACTACGAATAGGCTTATCGTGGAATTACACAGCGAGCTATTCGAGAGGCTGTGGAACGCAACCTCCGTTCGTAAGCTGCCTCCGCAAACTGCATGAAACACCGTGCATTTGTGCACATGCTGTGCACACGCTATGCACTGGAAACACACTATGTGAAACGTTTTATGTAATCACCAGATAGCTATTTTCTCCTCCGGCTGTAGGAGCCGCGAAATGTGGGCCAGGTATGATGCCGCAAAGTGAAAGATATCTCAAGAGGTGGGTTGCGGCTTTCATTCTAGCTCTCTTGATCCTTAGCGTAATCTCTCAGGGAATTGTGCCCGATGTTATTCCTCACGTTCGCGCGGTGGCCGCGCCAGGTTCAGCCGCAATATCACCATCAACGGCTTGGGGGGCCTTCTCTGGAACTTCAGGCGATGTTGAAATAGACGTAAACCGGCCTGGAATTGCTGTTCGCGTCGAGATACCTAGTGAGTTTGGTGGGATTTCAGGTGAAAACGACACACACTTCATCCAATCCAACATAAGAAATGACTACTATTACTACAATGTCGTTGACGAACGACTTCACTGGACATACAATGAAAGTGATGGGCCATGCTTCAAACCTAACTTCCCGTTACACGATCCCAATGCGCCTTGGTGCGTTGAAATATGGAATTTCCTCAATGGAACATTTCGCACATTTACCCCACCTAAGTTCATCCGGTTCCGCGGTCTAACCGCGCCCTCACTCGCGGGAACCTACAACTTCACACTCTTCGTAGCAAACCAAACAAACTCCATAGGCTACCCAGATTTCGTACATGCATGGAATACGACCCTCTTCGTCCCAGTCAGCATGAGCGACGATCCTGCGAGCGTCTCAGGCGTGATCTGCGATGGGGGTGTAGGGGGCAGCAGAACAGTCTGCCCCCTAGAAGACACTAAGGGCGTGGCGTATGCCCAAAATTCTAGCAATGGTCGGATCGTGGCTAGAAGTTTCGTGAATGAAACGACCGGCCGGTTCAACATAACGGGTCTCGCCGCTTCGCCGACTGGAACGACGTATCAAATACTTGCCTCGGCTGGGTTCAATGCAACATACGATGTGGCTTACTCAGTAACCGCGGCCTCCAGCACGGTGACTGTTGGTCCCGGCGGGCATACCGATATCGGCGCTATCAACTTGGAACGCGCCCCGCAAGTGTGCGGTCAGATTGAGTATTACGGAGGAACTGGCGCGCTCCAACGTTCACTCAGCGGTAACCAAATTCTGCAAATGGCCGGCCTCAAAGTTCTGAATGTCACCGTTGAGGCGTATAATAGCACAGGAGAAGCACTGGTTCTAATTTCCCGCAACATGACAGTCAGTCTCGACAGTACGAGCGGCATAGACTATTTCAGGCTTATAACGGGTTCAGGGGTGAAGTATGTCGGGACTGACCCCTACGGGACGGAGTTTGCGGGTCTTCCTCCTGTTTCTCCAGGCTCGTACCAAGACATGAGTTTGAACGTCTCGGTTTCAGGTTACTTTCAATGCTCCCCGCCCAATAGTCCCTTTGATTCGAACAGTCACTGCCCGGCTTCGCAGCCCGTTCCTGTTCCCATCTACTCGCCTCTCCCGTGCAATCTCAACAACCCTCAGGTGACAGTGAATATGTACATGGGGAGCGCGATCTCAGGTACAATACAATTCTGGACCACACTGAATGGAGTGATGGAGTCCCCCCATCAGGCTGAGGTCAGAGCTCAT
>Ga0187780_10002018_pt1 | contig 15293 bp, 14 predicted proteins | sample 1015_Q2_SP10_20__FD_132429 | JGI IMG/M metagenome (GOLD analysis project Ga0187780, IMG submission 132429) | Tropical peat soil microbial communities from peatlands in Department of Meta, Colombia - 1015_Q2_SP10_20_MG | ecosystem: Environmental > Terrestrial > Soil > Wetlands > Peat | place... | reverse complement strand
TTCCGCGCGCACGTCCGCAACACGGACGTCCGGCGGGAGCCGTACGACCGCCTGCGGGAGACGCCTCGCCCGGGCCACGCCGACTATCCGGCCCGGGTCCGCTACGGACCGGACGCCGACCTCTCGGGAGGCGGCATCTTCTCGGGCCGGATGACCGTGGGCCTCGTGATCGCCGGGGCGATCGCCAAGCGGTTGCTAGGACCGCTCGGGATCAAGGTCGTAGCGTACACCCGTTCCATCGGGGGCATCGAGGCGCCGGCCCCGGAGGGGATCGACCTCGAGGAGCTCGCCCGGCGGAGCCGGGCGAACGAGGTCGGCGCGGCCGACGCCGAGGCGGCGCGGCGGATGGAGGAGAGCATCGCCTCGGCCCGCAGGGAAGGGGACAGCGTGGGCGGGGTCGTCGAGATCCGCGTCCACGGGGTCCCGGTCGGCCTCGGCGAGCCGTTCTTCGACTCGATCGAGAGCGTGCTGGCGCATGCCTACTTCAGCGTCCCCGCCGTGAAGGGTGTCGAGTTCGGTGCCGGCTTCGCGGCGGCGGGGATGAAGGGAAGCGAGCACAACGACCCGTTCGTCGTCGAGGGCGGGGCGATCCGCACGGCGACCAACCACGCAGGAGGGATCCTCGGCGGCCTCGCGACCGGCATGCCGATCGTGACCCGGGTGGTGGTCAAGCCGACGTCCTCGATCGCCCGGTCCCAGCGCACCGTCAACCTCGCGACCGGCACGCCGGCCGACCTGGTCGTGACCGGCCGCCACGACCCGTGCATCGTCCCGCGGGCCGTCGTCGTCCTCGAGGCGGTCAGCGCGTTCACCCTCGCGGACCTCGCGCTCCAGGGGGGCTTCCTCCGATGAGCGAGGACCGGCTCCCCACGGCGATCCTGGGAGCGAGCGGCTACATCGGCCAGCACTTCGCCCGGCTCCTCGCGGACCATCCGTGGTTCGCCCCGCCGCTCCTCGGGGCCAGCGAGCGCTCGGAGGGACGCACGCTGGCCGAGCTCTGGCAGCTCACCGACCCTCCGCCCGAGCCGCTGTCGGAGAGCCGCTTCGAGCCCCTCAGCCCGAGCGCGCTCCGGCGACGCGGGGTCCGGGTGGTCTTCTCAGCCCTGCCGAGCGGGCTCGCGGGAGCGCTCGAGTCCGACCTCGTCCGAAGAGGCATCTCCGTGTTCTCGAACGCGGCCGACCATCGCACCGACCGCTCGATCCCCCTCCTCGTCCCCGAGGTCAACGCCTCTCGTCTCACGGTCCTCGGGCGCCCGCCCCGGGGGCGCGGGCTCCTCGTCACGAACCCGAACTGCTCCGCCGCCGGCCTCGTCGTCGCGCTTGCCCCGCTCCTACCGCTGCTCGCCCCCCGGGCCGTCCACGTCAGCACCTATCAGGCCCTGAGCGGCGCCGGTTTCCCCGGCGTGCCGTCGCTCGCCATCCAGGACAACGTTGTCCCGTTCATCCGCGAGGAGGAGGAGAAGCTCGCGCGGGAGTCCCAGCTCCTCCTCGGATCGAACCGGCACAGGTCGGTCGTACCCCTTGCCACCCCGATCGTCGCCCACTGCGCCCGCGTGGCGACGCGCGACGGCCATCTGGAGGCGGTGACGGTGGAGGCGCGCCGTCGTCCGCCCCTGGACCGGATCGAGCGCGCGCTCCGCGAGTTCGACCCGTTGCGGCCTCGCGCCCTGCCGACCGCGCCGTCCCCCCCGGTCGTGCTGCGGACGGAGGCCGATAGGCCCCAGCCGCTGCGGGACCGCTGGGCCGGTGCGCCGGCCCGCGCCCGCGGGATGGCGGTGAGCGTCGGGCGCCTGCGCTGGGAGCCGCCGTACCTGCGCTTCTTCCTCCTGTCGCACAACGCGGTCCGGGGAGGCGCCGGAGGCTCGGTCCTCAACGCCGAGCTGGCGCTCGACGAGCAGCTCCTCCCCCGAGGTCGCGGATGACCCGAGCGCGCAGCGCGCCGCTGGTCCTCAAGTTCGGGGGCGCGTCGCTCTCCGACGCCGACCGGGTCGTTCGTGCGGTCCGAACCGCTCGGGCCCGGTCGCCCCGTCTCGTCCTGGTCGTCTCGGCCCGCGAGCGGGTGACCGACCGGCTCCTCGAGGCGGTCCGGCGTCCGCACGACCGCCGCCGCCATCGCGCGATCGCCCGCGAGATCGAAGAGGGCCACCCCGGGCTCCCGGAGGAGGGACGGCGGCAGCTGGCCCGTCTGCGCCGGCTCTTCGCCGAGATCGAGGAGAACGGCCGGCCCGACGCACCGGAGGTCGACCGGCTCCTGAGCCAGGGCGAAAGGCTGGCCGCGCACTGGATCGCGGAGGCCCTGCGGCGGCAGGGTGAGCCGGCGGTCGCTGTCGAGGCCGACCACCTCGGCCTCATCACCGACAACGCCTACGGCGCGTCCTGCATCGTGCTCGACCGCTCCCGCCGGGCGGTGCGCCAGGGGCTAGGGGCCCTCCTCGCCCGGGGCCGGCTGCCGGTCGTCACGGGGTTCTTCGGCCGCAGCCTCGAGGGTCGCGTCGCCACCCTCGGCCGCGGGGGGAGCGACTACGCCGCCACGGCGATCGCGGCGCTCCTGGGGGCCGAGCGCGTGGAGCTGGTCAAGCGGCAGGTCTCGGTCCTCTCGGCCGATCCGAACGACGTGCCCGAGGCGCGACCGATCCCCGAGCTCTCCTACGAGGAAGCGGAGGAGCTCGCCCAGTTCGGGGCGCGCGTCCTCCATCCCCTGACGATCGAGCCGGCGCGGGCGCACGGGGTCCGCATCACGGTGCGGTCGCTGGACGACCCCGGGGTCGCGACGACGATCGGACCGGCCCGGCCCGGGCGGCGGAACCGGGCGGTCACGGCGCTCCGACCCCTGCGCCTGTTCCGGATCCGCGTTCCCGGCGGTCGCCAGCGTCCGGGGATCGTCGCCGAGGTTGCGGACCGTCTCCGCGCCGCCGGGGTCAACGTGGTCCAGCTGTTCACCTCCTCCGCTCTGCTCTGCCTGGTCCTCGAGCCGAGCGGGGTCGGGCGGGCCCGCGCGGCGCTCGCCCCTCTCACCGAGGAGGACGCGGCGGTGCTGGACGGACCGGCCCCCGTGGCCCTCGTCACGGTCATCGGGGACGGGGTCCTGGACGACCTCCATCGGCTGCCGGCCGAAGCGGTCGCTGGGGCCGAGGGGTTCTCGGCGACCCCGAGGGCGCTCTCGCTCGCCGTCCCCGAGACCCGATCCCGTGCGGTCGTCCGCGCGTTGCACACCGCCCTGGTCGAGGCCCCCTGATGCTGGGGTCCCCGTGGGAACGGTTCGTCCGCGAGACCGCCGAGCGCGAGACCGCCGGCTACTTCGAGCGGGCGGCGGTCGAGGGCGACGGGGGCGAGGCGGTCTGGTTCCGAGGAGCGGAGGCGTGCGTGTCGTTGACCGCGCGGGACGACCCGCGGGAGCTGCGCGGCGCTCTGGAACGGTTCCTGGCCGCTCACCCGAAGGGCGCCGTGCTCGGGTATCTGAGCTTCGACGCCGTCGGGCTGTTCGAGCCCGCGCTCCGCCGGTTCCCGGCCGGCTCGCCTTTCCCCCTGGGCGAGCTCGCGCTCGCGGCCCGGATCGAACGGCGGCGGGTCGGTCCGGGGCGACGACGGCCGATCCCCCGGACGCCCGCGGGCCGGCCCGACGCGGACTCGCTCCCGCGAGGTCGGTACGAGCGCGCCGTCCGCCGGCTCATCGAGGCGATCCGCGCCGGCGAGGCGTTCCAGGTCGTCCTGGCCCATCACCGCCGGTGGCGCCGTCCGGACGACCTCCTCGAGCGCGTCGGGCGGCTCCGACAGGCCGAGCGGTTCTCGAGCTTCTACTACCTGCGGTTCGGCGACCGCGAGATCGTCGGCGCGGCCCCGGAGTCGGTCTGCGAGGTGGACCGCTCGCGCGCCTACGTCGACCCGATCGCCGGCACCCTGCCCCGCGGGCCGCGCCACGGCCGTCGGCCGCTGCGGAGCGACCCGAAGGAGCTCTGCGAGCATCGGATGCTCGTCGACCTGGCCCGCAACGATCTCGGACGCGTGGCGCGCCCCGGCACCGTCCGGCTCGCCTGGACCGAGCGGACCGTCCGGTACGCCCAGGTCGACCACCTCGTCAGCCGGGTGGAGGCGACCCTGCGGTCGGACGCGAGCCCCTGGGACGTCCTGGGGGCGACGTTCCCCGCGGGCACCGTCTGCGGCGCCCCGAAGATCCGGGCGGTCGAGCTGTTACGGGAGCAGGAGGCGACCTGGCGGGGGCCGTACGCTGGCGCGGTCGCGCTGCTGCGCCCGCGGGGGCGGGCCACGTTCGCGCTGACCATCCGCTCGGCGTTCGCCGCGCAAGGACGGCTGTACACGGCGGCCGGGGCCGGGATCGTGCACCGCTCGGAGCCGGCGCGGGAGTACGACGAGACGCTCGCGAAGCTCTCGCTCGTCGAGTCGGCGCTCCTCGCGGAGGGCCGATGAAAGTCCTCCTCGTCGACCACGAGGACTCGTTCGTCCACAACATCGAGCAGGCCCTGCGCACCCTGGGAGCGGAGGTGGTCGTCCTGCGGTCGACGGGGCCGCCGGCCGCCGCCTGGCGGTTCGACCCGGACGCCGTCGTCCTTTCGCCCGGACCCGGCAGCCCCGGGGACCGGCGCCGGACCCGGCTCTCCCGCTCGCTCCTCTCCCGGTGGGAGGACGAGCGGCCGTTCCTCGGGGTCTGCCTCGGCCACCAGCTCCTCGCCGAGCGCTACGGCGCCCGGGTCGTCCGGGCCCGGGCGCCGGTCCACGGGGAACGGACCCGGATCGAGCACGACGGTCGTGGGATCTTCCGGGGCCTTGGCTCCCCGATGGACGTGGCCCGATACCATTCCCTGGTCGTCGACCCCGCGAGCGTGCCGGCGGCCCTCGAGATCTCGGCGTGGGGCACCGGTCGCGTCGTCATGGCGCTCCGCCACCGTTCGCGACCGATCGAGTCGGTCCAGTTCCACCCGGAATCCTACCTGACCGCCCGCGGCCCTCGGCTGTTCGGGAACTTCCTGAAGGGGGCCCGCACGTGACCCGTTCCCCGCTCGCCCGGCTGCTCGACCCACGCCCGCTCACCGGGACGGAGGCCCGGAGGGTGTTCGCCCGGCTGGTCGACCCGAAGGCGACCGACGCCGAGCGGGCCGGGCTCCTGGTCGCGCTCGCGGCGCGACCGCTCACGGTCGACGAGCTAGCCGCCTTCGCCCGGGAGATGCGCCAGCGCGCCCGCCCGTTCCCGGTGCCGAGCGGGGACCGCGCGATCGACCTTTGCGGGTCCGGGGGGGCTCGGACCCCGTCGTTCAACGTCTCCACCGTCAGCGCGCTCGTGGTCGCCGCGGCGGGCGCGGCGGTCGTCAAGCACGGCAACCGCTCCGCGACCGGCATCTGCGGCTCGAGCGACCTGCTCGAGGCGCTCGGGCTCCCCGTCACGACGTCGGTCGCCTACGCCCGGGCGACGTACCGCCGCCGGCGGATCGCCTTCCTCCACGCTCCCCTCTACCACCCGGCGACGCGAGCGGTAGCGGCGACGCGACGGGCGCTCGGGATCGCGACGGTGTTCAACCGTCTAGGCCCGCTCTCCAACCCCGCGCGGGTCGCCTACCAGCTCGCGGGGGCGCCCGACCCGGGGCATGCGCGGACCTGCGCCTCGGTCCTTCAGCGGCTCGGCATCGTGCGGGGGCTCTCGATGGCGTCCCGCGACGGCTGCGACGAGTTCTCTCCGCACGCGGAGACGGTCGCCTTCGCCTGGAACGGCGCTCGCTTCGCCCGTCGGTCGTTCCGGCCGGAGGCGTTCCTGACCGCCCCCGAGCGGCGCGGAGCGTGGACGGCCCTCCCGCCCTCCCGGGCAGCGGCCGAGGTGGACCGGCTCCTCGCGGGCGGCCCGGGGGCACGTCGGGGGGCGGTGCTGCTCACCAGCGGGGCCGCGCTCTCGCTCACGGGCGCGGCGTCCTCGGTGGAGGAGGGCGTCGGGATCGCGCGCGAGACGCTCGACAGCGGTGCGTCTGCCGAGCTCCTCGCCGACCTCCGGGACCTCGCCCGCGCCTATCGGGAGGGGCGTCCGTGAGCGGCTCGTTCCTGGCCGAGGTCGCGCCGAAGGTCCTCGAGGCGGTCCGATCCGGCGCGTACGACCGTGGGGTCCCCGCCCGGCCGCCCCGGGCGGAGCCTCCGAGCCTGCGGCGCGCGATCGAACGCGACCGCGAGGTCGGAGCGCTCCTCGTGGAGTACAAGCGGGCCTCCCCGGGGGCGACGACCCCCTTGCCCCCGCCCCGCACCGTCCCGGAGTTCGTCCGCGTGACCGAGGCGGCCGGGGCCTCCGGCTATTCGTGCCTGGCGACCGCCCATGGGTTCGACGGGGCTCCCGCGCGGGTCGCCGAGCTCGCCCGCCTCACGCAACGGCCGGTCCTGTTCAAGGAGTTCGTCCTATCGCCCCGCCAGATCGAGGTCGCGGCCCGGACCGGGGCCGCCGCCGTCCTCCTGATCGCCCGGCTCGAGACCGAGCGCCTCACGGAGGCGCCGCTCTCGGAGCTGGCGGCCCTCGCCCACCGGCTCGGGCTCGAGGTCGTGCTCGAACTGCACGCTCCGGCAGAATTATCTCGGGTGGCCGGCGTAGGTGCGGACGTGTTCGGCGTCAACTCCCGCGACCTCGCGACCCTGCGGTTCGATCGGGAGAGGTCGTCCGCGACCCTCGCGCGGGCGCGGGAGCTCGGGCTCCGTCCCCTCCTCGGCCTCAGCGGCGTGGAGGGCCCCGCCGACGCGGGCGAGCTCTGGTCGCAGGGCTGCGACGGCCTCCTCGTCGGCAGCGCGGTCGCGCGGAGCTCCGACCCCGCTCGGCTCCTGGCCTCCCTGCACCGGTCGCCCTCGGGGTCCGCCCGATGAGGACGTTCGTGAAGTTCTGCGGCCTTCGCCGGCGCGAGGAGCTCGAGCAGGTCCCCGCGGGAGGCGCCGCCGGGTTCGTCGTGGACGTCCCCGCCTCCCCGAGGAACCTCGCCGTCGCGGAGGCGGCCCGCCTGGTCGAGGCACTGCCCGCCGAGGTCGAGGGCTGGGCGGTGGTCGTCCAGCCCACCGCCGAGACGATCCGCCGCCTGTTCGAGGAGGGCGGGGTCGATCGCGTCCAGGTCTACGGCCCGGTCCCGGACGGCCTCGAGTACCTCGAGCGTCACCATCTCGTCCCCTCGATTCCCGTAGGGACGGCGGGCGCCGCGGGGGAGCTCCCGAAGGTGCCTCCACCTGAGGAGTACCCCCGCGTCCACCTGGACGCTGCCGGCCAGCCGCTCCCGGGCGGCAGCGGCGTCCGGCCCGACTGGGAGGCGTGCTCCAGGCTCGTGGGCTCGGACCCGGGACGCAAGTTCGTCCTCGCCGGGGGATTGACGCCGGAGAACGTCGGCGACGCGCTCACGAGCGTGCGGCCATGGGGGGTCGACGTCTCCTCGGGGATCGAGCGGGCTCCCGGCGTGAAGGACCCGGAACGGATGCGGGCGTTCGTCGCAGCGGTCGAGGCGTTCGAGAGGGGCCATGGCTAGGCGGTACGGTCCGTACGGCGGGGCCTACGTGCCCGAGACGCTCGTGCCGGCCCTCGTGGAGCTCGAGCGGGCCTGGCGCGAAGCGCGCGCCGACCCGACGTTCCGTCGGGAGCATGACCGGCTCTCCCGGACCCTCGGGGGCCGACCGACGCCGCTCTACCACGCCCGGCGTCTCTCCCGGCGCGCGGGGGGCGCGGAGATCTGGCTCAAGCGGGAGGACCTCGTCCACGGAGGGGCCCACAAGTTCAACAACGCCCTGGGGCAGGGGCTCCTCGCCGCGCGCATGAACAAGCCGCGGCTGATCGCCGAGACCGGAGCGGGCCAGCACGGCGTGGCGACCGCCATGATCGGCGCGGCCCTCGGCCTCACGACCGAGGTCTACATGGGCGAGGTCGACATCGCCCGTCAGCGTCCGAACGTCGAGCGGATGCGCCTGCTCGGCGCGAAGGTCATCCCGGTGACGAGCGGGAAGCGGACGCTCAAGGACGCGATCAACGCGGCCCTGCGCGACTGGATCGCCAACGTCCGCACCACCCACTACCTGCTCGGCTCGGCGGTCGGCCCCCACCCGTACCCCACGATCGTCGCCGAGCTGCAGAGCGTCATCGGCCGCGAGATCCGCTCGGCCGCCCGACGCGAGTTCGGCCGGCCCCCGGACCTCGCCGTCGCCTGCGTCGGCGGAGGCTCGAACGCCATCGGCACGTTCCGGCCGCTCCTCTCGCTTCCGACCGAGCTCCTGGGCGTCGAGGCCGGCGGTCCCCGCGGCTCACGCGTGGGGGCCGCCTCCTTGAGCCGAGGACGGCCGGGGATCCTGCACGGTGCCTACTCCTACGTGCTGGAGGACTCGGACGGTCAGGTCGCCGAGACCGAGAGCATCTCCGCCGGGCTCGACTATGCTGGTGTCGGACCCGAGCACGCCTACTTGCGCGACTCCGGCCGCGTGCGCTACATCGCGGTCCATGACGAAGGCGCGCTCGCGGCGTTCCGGTGGCTCGCGGAGGACGAGGGGATCCTCCCCGCGCTCGAACCCGCCCACGCCGTCTACGCCGCTGTGCACGAGGCCGCCCGGCGGCCGGCGGAGCAGCGGATCGTCGTCACGCTCTCCGGCCGTGGGGACAAGGACCTCGAGGTGGTCCGTGGAGCCGCTCGCCAGCGCCCTTAGGTCGGTCCGACTGCGGGGCCGCCGCGCGGTCGTCCCGTACCTGATGGTCGACCGTCGGAGGGCCGGTGCCCTCGGTCCGACGGTGCGGGCCCTCGCGGACGCCGGGGCCGCGGCGCTCGAGCTCGGGTTCCCGTTCTCTGACCCGATCGCCGACGGGCCGACCCTCGAGGCGGCGGCGGACCAGGCGCTCGAGCACGGGACGAAGTGGACCGACCTGCTCGCTCAGCTCCGCGTGGCGAGCCGCTCGCTGCCCACGGCCGTGATGACCTACGCCAACCCGGTCTGGGTACGGGGGCTCGCCCGGGCCGCAACGGAGCTGCGCACGGCGGGCGCGACGGGCCTGATCGTTCCCGACCTCTCGCTGGAGGAGGCGGCCCCCTGGAGGACGGCGGCCCGAAGGGCAGGTCTTGCCCTCGTCCTTCTCGCCGCTCCGTCCGCCACCCCCGAACGGGTGGCCCGCATCGCGCGGAGCTCGGAAGGCTTCCTCTACCTCGTCTCGCGCTTCGGCACGACCGGCGCGTCGGCCGCGAGCCCCGACGCCGGTCCGCTCGCCCCTCTCGTGGGCGCCTCCCACCGTGCCGCGCCGCGGTTGCCCGTGCTGATCGGCTTCGGCGTCCACGATCCGCCGAGCGCGCGGGCGGCGGTCGCGAGCGGGGCCGACGGGGTCGTCATCGGCTCGGCGCTCCAGACGGAGATCGTCCGAGGGGCGAGCGTGCCGGAGCTGGGGACCTGGGTCGGTCGGCTGGTCCGCGCCGTGGACCGCGCGGCGCCCGGGGTACCGGGGCGGACCCGCTGAGCCGGGGGGCGCCGACACACGCCGGGCCGTCGGCGGGCGTCGGAAGGCGAGAAGTAGCCCCAAGCGCCGTACCCTGCGATGAGCACCTCCCGAGGGCCGGCCCCGGCGCCCGACCTCCCCCCGACGCCCAGCGTGGCGCCCCCCGGGCGTTCGCGCCGCCGGCGCCTAGGGGTCGTGGCGATCGCGGTCGGCGTTGCCGCGGCTCTGGTGGTCGCGGGCCTGGTGGCGACGGGGGTGCTTCCCTGGTGGCCCCGCGCGCCCGGCCCGGCGATCCCGTTCTCCCAGGCCCGCTCGGACGCTGCGGGCTCGGCGGCGAGCGGGCTCGGAGGCAGCTGGGTGGCCAACGCCGCGGTCGCCATCGTGGCACGGGTGCCGACCAGCGTGCCCGTGAACCTCTCCGTACTGCTCGGCTCCGGCTGCGCCGTGACGGCCCTGCCGGGCGTGACGGTGCCGACGCAGCTCCTGGTACCGGCGTACGCAGGCTCCTTCGGCTCCGGGCTTTCGCCGCTGTGGCTCGTGGCCGTCTCGAACCCGACCGACCACGAGGTCGTCCTGGTGGAGGTGCTGGACCGGCAAGGGACGCCGCTCGCCCAGGTGACCGGCAGTAGCTGCCTGAGCAGCGGCCCGCTCTCCCGACCGCTGCCCGGAGCGACGGTGGACAGCCCGCAGGTCGCCGGCCTCGCCTGGTCGGCCGCCGGCCAGGCGTTCGTCGCCGACGACCCGAGCCTCACCGTCCTCGTTCTGGCCGCCCTCGGCGGAGGGCTCTCCTACGCCGGTCAGAGCTTCGGCAGCATCTGGGGGATCGCCTACGCCCCGTGCGAGCCGTTCCTCGGGGGCACGGTGAGCGAGGACAGCGATGTCGCCGCCCTGAACCTCACGACGGGGGCGCTGATCGCGTTCTACTCGAACCTCGCGGTCAACTGTCCCTTGTAGGTCCCGCAGGTCGCGCTCGCGAAACGGCCTACGGGCGAATCCGCTCGAGGGAGAGGAACCGGACGCTCTGGCGAGCGTCGACGCTCGCGACGAGGAACTCCTTCCGGACCCCCTGGGCGACCCGGACGGCCCCGGCGACCTCCGGCCAGGTCGCGACGTGCCCCTGGGGGAGCGCCTGGACGAGGTAGCGCGCGTGGGCGTTCTCGGGGTTGCGGGGGTAGGCGCGGAAGTGGGCGCCGTACTTGAACCCCGTCTTGACGACGAGGCGCCGACCGCGGAGTTCGCGGTAGGCGGCAAGCCGTTCGGCGAACCGCGGGTCGAGCCGCCGGGCCCTCGCCTCAAGACGCTCGAGGCTCACCTGCCGGCCGCTCTTCGCGTCCCGGACGAGCAGCTGGCCGGTGTGGGCGAGATAGGCGCTCTCGAGGAGGGAGAGCTCGAGCCGGTCGCCCACGCGGCTTCCGTAGGCGAGCTGGCGTCCCAATCCGTCGACCGCCTCGGTCTCGTGGACCGTGACCCGGTCGTCGCCAAGCCAGCCCTCGGTCGGATGCCCGAGCGCCGGGGAGGCGACCGCCCCCGTGGGCGCCGGACGCCGGAGCCGGTAGTAGGTGAGGTCGGACTCCTCGTCGACGACCCCAAGCCAGAGGGTCTTGCGCGACGCCTGCGCCCGCTCGGCGAGCTCGACGACGCGGGCGAGGTCGAACGGCTCCCGCTCGCTGATCGCCACCACCCAGAACCGGGAGGGGGTCTTGTGCAAGATCCCTCCGCGCGGGAGGACCGAGAAGGCGACCGGCGGGGGGCCCTGTCGGACGACGTAGCCCCGCTGGCGGAGGTCGCGGTAGACGAGGTAGCGGACCGGAAAGCCGGCTTCGGCCTTCACCGCCCCGCGGAAGATGGTCGCCCAGCCAAGCGGGGCGCCCCGCGGGCCGGCGACCTCGGCGCGGCCCATCTCCGAGAGGTAGACCGACTCGTACCGGTCGAGGAGGAGGGAGCCGTCGTCCTGCGGCGTGCCGAAGAACCCCTTCGCGTAGATGGAGGACGCCTCGGCCGGGTCGGCGAACCGCACGACCCCATCCGGCGCGATCGTCCCGCTCACCGTCGGGCGGCCCTCAGCTCGGAGAGCGTGACGAGGGGCTCGAGCCGGACCCCCACGGAGTCCAGCCGCTCGGAGGCGCCGGAGCCGCGGTCGACGACCGCCACGGCGCGCTCGACGCGGCCGCCGGCGGCGCGGACGATCTCGACCGACCGCGCCGTGCTGCCGCCGCTGGTCGTGACGTCCTCGATCAGGAGGACCCGGGCGCCGGGGTGGATCTCCCCCTCGAACGCCTGGCGCGTGCCGTGCTCCTTGGGAGCCTTGCGCAGCACGACGTACGGCTTGCCCACGAGGAGCGCGACCGCGACGACGAGCGGCACGGCCCCGAGCTCCATGCCGGCGAGGAGCTCCTCGTCCCGAACGTGCGCGGCGAGCGCGCGGGCGAGCCCCGCGAGGCGCCGCGGGTCGGTCCACGCGCGCTTCACGTCGACATAGACGTCGCTGGTCGCGCCGGAGGCGAGCGTGAACTCGCCGAAGCGCACCGCGCCGGCGTCCTCGAGCTCGCGCGCGAGCTGCGCGGAGGTCCAGATGCCGGGGTCGGGGGCCGGGGTCACCATGGTACCTTCTTCAGCCCGGCGCGGAACCCGATGAGGTTGAACGCCGCGTGCAGGCCCAGCGTGAACACGAGGAGCCATAACAGCGCTTCCCACGAGCCGAACGTCCCCAGGAACAGCCCCCGGTCGAGGAGCAGGCCGAGGGCGATCGGCACCAGGACGAACGGCAGCTGGTCGAGCAGCAGCGCGCGGGCGCCGCTGGGGTGGCCGATCCGGCGCTTGACGAACGAGCCGAGCGCGTCCCCCGCCATCGCGCCGTAGGTGACGAGCGCCACGACCGGGAGCGCCGCGAGCACGCTGGGGCCCCAGCGTGGGACGAGCTGGAGGTTCGGAGGGGCGAGGAGGATCAGCCACGCCTCGAGGAGACCGAACGGCAGCGCGAGCGTGGCCCCGACCAGGAAGCCGCTCCAGGTCTTGGACGGCCCCAGGATGCGTCGGCCGTCGCCGGGCCAGTTCCGCCCCAGGTCCATCGGCGGTCCGCGACCACGCGGCAGGGTGGCGAAGGCGCTCGCGAGGTAGGCGGGCAGCAGCACCCAGAGGACCGCGATCGCCGCGCTCAGCAGCGGGGCCAGCAGACGGCCGACCTCCTACGGCTCGAGGACGAACCGTTCGATCGCGCGGGCCACCCCGGCGACCTTCCGCGGGTCGGCGCTCTCGTCCACATCATGGATGTTCGCCTCCGGGTCCATGCTGCCGAAGACGATCGCGGGCATCGGGTCGCCGGACGGGGTACGGGCCTCCCGCAGCGAGCTCGCATCGGTCCCGCCGTACTCGCCGAACATGCCGGCCTCGCCAAACTGCGTCCGGAGGATACGCTCGAGGCGCACCGCCGCCGGGTGGTCCGGACGCAGCGCGTAGCCCGGCCGGCAGCGGGACGGGGGAGCGACCAGGTCGACCTGACCGGCGTCGGCGCCCAGGCGCCGCCGAGCGTCGGCGATGGCGCGACCGGTCCCGTCCGCGAGCTCCATCTCCGGCGGGAGGCGCAGGTCGACGGTGAACGTCGCCTGGCGGAGCGGGGCGTCCTCGATTACCCCCGCCGCCACCGCGGCGGAGAGGAGGTCGAGCGTGGCCGGGACCGGATTGTGCCCCCGATGAGGGTAGCCGCCGTGCGCGGCGACCCCGACGAGCTGGAGGGCGAGCGAGCCTTTCGGCGGTTGGAGGGCGGTCGCCCCCGCCGGCTCGAGCCGGAACGGGGGCCGGACCCAGCCAGAGAGCCGCTCGCGCGCGGTCGCGAGCTCCGCGGCCGGGCCGGCGAGCACGAGCGTGACGACCCTCGCGATCTGGTTGGCGGCGTCGCTCTCCGCGTGGACAGCGACCAGGCCGAGCCGGGGACCGCCCGGTGAGGTCGCGAGGTCGATCTTGGTGACGCTCGCCCGGCCGGTGATCTGCGGGTCGGGGGCTCCCCGGTCGGGCCAGTCCGGCGAGCGGGCGGCCGACTTCCAGGACCGGGCCAGCTCGTTCAGGCCGACGAGCACCGCGCCGTAGCGCAACGCGTCCATGAGCCGGCCGGGGAGCCGGCGGGTCGCCTCCAGGAACGCGACCCCGCTCGAGCCGACCGTCGTGTGGGGGCTCCCGTCCGGGATCAGCGCCACCTCCCCTCGGATGAAGCGGGACGGGTCGTTCGGCGCCAGGCGAGCGTCGTGGGCGTGCATCGCCTCGATCCCGCCGGTCCCTCCGGTCTCCTCGTCGACGCAGGCGAGCAGCCGGACGTTGCGGGCCAGGCGGTCGGACTCCGCCAGCCGGCCCATCGCGAGCAGCGTCGCCGTGATCCCGCTGCCGAGGTCGTCGTTCGTGCCCCGGCCGTAGAGGCGTCCGTCCGGTCGGAGCGTCACCGTGTGCGGCGGGCTCTTCCAGCGGGCCTTCTGCTCCGCCGGGACCGGGACGACATCGAAGTGCGCGAGGACGAGCACGGTCTCCTTCGCGCCGCGGTCGAGGTCGACGACGACGTTCGGGCGGGGGATCCCATGGAGGTCCTCCGCCGGCCCCTCTGTGAGCGGGTCGAAGAGGCGCGTCGCCAGGCCGAAGCTCCGGGCCCAGCGGACGATCGCCTGGGCGGCGCGAAGGTAGTTCGGCTTCTCGAACCGGCCGCTGGCGAGGTCTTCCAGGTTCGTCGGGGCGATCGCGACGAGCTCCTCGAGGATCCTCAGGCCCCGCTCGTCCCCGAGCTGCTCGACGACCGTGCTCCGTGTGGGGGTCGGGTCCCGAGCGGTCATGGGGCTCAGCGCAGCAGCAGCGCGACGACCAGCGAGCTCGCGAGCAGCAGGACCAGCGCCGCCGGGAACATGTTCGTGAACATCGCGAGCGTGTCGCCGAGCGAGGTCAAAAGCCGAGCGGTGTAGTTGGGACCGAGCACCTTGACGGCCGGCACGGCACCGCTCGCGAAACGGACCTCCGCCGGCCCGAGGTCGGCGACCGCCTCCTCGAGGAGCCGGCGGGCGTCCCCGGCCAGCGAGGCGACCGGGTACCGCTCCCCGACCGGGTTGATGCCCCCGTCGACCTCGTGCACGACGTGGTTGTCGGTCGTGAGGACCTCGGCGACGTCGACCACCCGCTCGAGCTCGGTTATGATCGACGCGCGCGCGCCGACCACGAGGTTGTTGCCGTCGATGAGGACGTAGCCGGTCGTCCGGCCGGCCGCGCGGATCGCGACCGCCCGCAACCCGGCCGGCCCGATCCCGTCCCGCCCGATCGAGTAGCCGGTCCGGCTCGCGACCCCGACCTCGATCGGACCGTCGCGGGCGGCGCGCTTCGCCGCCTCGACCGCCGCGCGCGCGTCGGTGCGCAGGCGCTCGGCCGCCGGGCTCCCGTAGGAGATGTCCCCCTCGCCCTCGATGTACGAGTTGTGCGCGTCGACCAGGAGGGGCCGGAGCTCGCCGTCGACGGCGAGCTCCCGAGCGACGCGGTCCGCCACCGCGTAGGCGATGTCATCGGTCGGGCCCGGCGCCTGGCTGACGACGACCAGGGCGACCCGGCCGATGAGCTGGGCCCGGGCGGTGCTGCCCGCGTGGGGAGCGACGAGCGGGCTCGTCCGGGGCGGCATCGGATCGGGCCGCGAGGCCGCCAGCTCCCGGGCCACGCTCCCCACGCGCGCGACCTCGGCCGCCGACGGAAGGTCAAGGTCATGGTCGCTCGGCGTGTGGGGCACGAGGACGACCCCGGCGCCGTCGCCGAGCGCCTCCTGCAGCTTCGGGGGAAGGTGGATAGAGCGGAGGGGGGAAAACGGCACGGGAGGGAAGGAGGGGAGGAGGAAGGAGGAGAAGGGGGGACGGAC
>Ga0187780_10002016_pt1 | contig 15305 bp, 16 predicted proteins | sample 1015_Q2_SP10_20__FD_132429 | JGI IMG/M metagenome (GOLD analysis project Ga0187780, IMG submission 132429) | Tropical peat soil microbial communities from peatlands in Department of Meta, Colombia - 1015_Q2_SP10_20_MG | ecosystem: Environmental > Terrestrial > Soil > Wetlands > Peat | place... | reverse complement strand
GATCCGGTCGAGCCGCAGGGCCTGGCCGGGCGTGCTCGGCGGGGTGCCCGGTGCCGGGATCGTGGTGGTGGTCGTCGTGGTGGTGGTGGTCGTCGAGCCCGGGGTCGTGGTCGTCGTCGTAGACCCGCCGGCGTGTGGCTGGGTCGTCGTGGTGGTCCCGCTCGGCGGTGTCGTCGTCGAGCTCGAAGGTGGCGGCGGTGGTGGCGGCGGAGGCGGGGTGTTCACGGTGAACTCGGCGTCATAGGTCTGCGGCCCTGGCGGGAGGCTTGCATACGTGGTGCATGTCGCCTCCACCGTGTGGGAACCCGGGCTCGCGCCGGCCGGGACGTAGGCGGTGACGTTGTAAGGCGAACCGCTCCCCGATCCAGAGGTCGTGAGGGGTGAGCCGTCCCACGTGAAGGTCGCAGCTGACTGGCAGACGGTGCTGCCGCTGAAGCCGGTCACCGTGATGGTGAATTCGTCCCCGGGGTTGCCCGAGGTGGGCGTGACACCAATCGAGCACGAACTGGCGCCGAGCACGCAGTTGTCGGCTCCGAACGCGGGCGGCGCGGCGACGACTACTGCGAGCCCCGTCAGGCCCAACGCCAGCAAAACGGCCATGCTGGTCAGACGGGCAAGGCGCCTGTGCCGGCGGGTCAGCCCTGCGCCCGTCACGGCCGGTCCCCTATCACGAGCATGTAGCCCCAGGGAGTCGTACGATTCGCGCCATGGGGGGCGCCCAGACCCTTGCGCGTAGCGACGCCGAGCTCGTCCTCGCCGTCCGCGCCGGGGACGCGCACGCCTTCGCCGAGCTCTACCGGGAGCACGTCGACGCCGTGCGCCGGGTCGCCTACCAACAGGTGAGCAACGCCGACTCGGTGGCCGACGTGGTGCAGGACACCTTCACCCGGGCGCTCCAGCACCTGCCGGAGCTGCGCGAGCCGGGTCGGTTCCGCCCGTGGTTGCTGGCCATCGCCCGTCATTCCGCCACCGACCAGCTGCGGGCCCGCCGGCGTCTGACCACGCTCGACGAGGACGACGACGACGTCCTCGCCTGGAGCGGGCCCGGTCCCGAATCGGTGGCCGAGCTGCGCGAATTGGCCGAGCACGTCCAGGGTTGCGTGGCCGGGCTCTCCAAGCGCGACGCCACGGCCGTGGCCATGGTTACCCATCTCGGGTTCTCGCCCGCGCAGGTGGCCGCGGCCCTCGGCGTGTCCACCGGTGCCGCCAAGGTGATCGTGCATCGGGCTCGCCGGCGCCTGCGCCACGCGTTGACGCTCCAGCTGATGGTGCAGCAACCCATGCTGGCCTGCGAGGAATTCCAGAAGCTCTACGCCGCCGACGAGGTGGCCGCGTCCAAGCACCTCGAGGACTGTGGGGTCTGTATCGACCGAGCCGGGGCGGAGGTGGTGCCGTTCCAGCTCGACGTCGACGCGCCCCCCGATCAACACCGGCCCTGAGCACTACTCGCCGAGCCCTTCGACCCTGATCCCGCTGCTGCGCACGGCCTCGGTCAGCGAGTCCGGCAGCGCCCCCGGACGCCAGTCCACCTCGGAGTCGAAGCCGACTACCTCGTTCTCCATGTAGGCCTCGGCGATACCCGGGGCGACGAGGGCGGCGAAGAGGGCGGCCTCCTGGTCGTCGAGCTGCTCGGCCACGAAGGTCCGGACCTTCTCGAGGAGCCGGTCGGCCGCCTCGCGGTCCGACGGTTGCCTCCCCTCGCGATCTACCACGCTTGTCCGACGAGGGAGGGCCCGCACGGTTACACCACCGTGACCCCGCGCTGCGTGTAACCGGCCCGACGCCGGTGCGTCAACGTCTCGACGACCCAGGAGGTGGACCATGGCAGCAGACGACGTGTACCTGGCCCTGGTGAAGCTCGACGACCCCGACGTGCGCAACGCCACGACGGATGTCGACGAGCTCGAGGACCTCGACCTCACGGACGAGGAGCGCCAGCTCGTCCAGGACGTGATCGACGAGGCCCACGACGACGCCGAGGTCAGCGGATTCGCCGGCGGCGCCATGATGGGCGCGCTGACGTATTGCTCGGGTCGGGTCAACCCGGGCGTGCTCTCGAGCAACCCGCCTGCGAGCTACAGCTTCGGGGCCATGGTGGGCCCCCACTGGGGCGAGGCCTCGTGTGGGGCGGGCACGTGCACCGCGGACCCCAAGAAGAAGATGCCGGGCGACGGCGGCTTCGGCGGCGCGTTCTAGGCGATCCCCATCGACCGCGACCCCCTGCTCCAGGGGCAGGCGGCGCTCGCCTGCCTGCTCACCGACCCCGATGCCCTGGCTGCGTGGGGCGCAGACCCCGCCGGCTTCGCATCCGCCCGGCTCGGACGATCGCCGGCGGCGGCGTGGCTCGCCGGACTCGATCACGTGGGTGTGACGGAGGCCGCGGGGGTGCTGGCCCGGAAGGCGGCCAAGGCCGGCGAGCGCCGCTCGACGGAGGGGCAGGGCGACGGTCGGGGCGCCGATCGACACCATGGTCCCCCGGCGCCCACCCTGACCGGGGGTGCCCGTGCCCGCGCCGCACCGGCGCCATCCGAGGCGGCCGGCGGCGCTTCGGTCTCGGCTCGGTCCCCGGCCCTGGGATGCAGCTACCGACCCGCCCTCGTCCCCCTCCTCTTCGACGAGCTGCACCGCATCGACGTCTGGGAGCACATCGCCGACTGGTACCGAGGGCCGGGGGGCGACGACCGCCTCCGCCGCTTCGCCCGGGCCACCCCCGTCACGCTCCACAGCCTGGCCATGTCGATCGGGTCCAGCCCCGACCAGTACCAGCAGCAGTACGTGCACGACCTGGCTCGTCTCGCCCGGGTGGCCGAGGTCGACCACGTGAGCGATCACCTGGCCTTCTCCCGGGTCGGTCCGCAGTTGCTGCCGCACTTCCTTCCCTTGTGGCGGGTCGAGGAGCAGCTCGAGCTCGTCGCCGAGAACGTGGATCGCGTGCAGGACGAACTGGGCGCTCGCCTCCTCCTCGAGAACCCGGCCAGCCCGCTCGACCCCGGCGGCGACCTGTCCACGGCCGAATTCCTCAACGAGCTGTGCGGGCGCACCGGATGCGCGGTGCTCCTCGACCTCGAGAACCTGCGGGTCAACGCGGACAACGGCCAGCTCGACGCGGCCAAGGAGCTCGAGACGCTGGAACTGCGCAACGTCGCCGGCGTGCATCTGGCCGGAGGCACGGACCCCGACGACGAGGCCCCGGCGTTCGACGCCCATGCCTGGCCCGTGCACGACCGGGTGCTCGCGTGGCTGGCCGGTGTCGTCCCCGAGGCACCCGACTGCCGGTGGGTGGTGGTCGAGCGCGACGGGCGGCTCGAGCAGGGAGAGGAGGTCGCCGGCGATCTGGACCGCATCCGCCGCCTGCTGCACGCGGACTAGCCGCGCACGGCGTTGTCGACCGGGCTTGTGTTCACTGCTCTGGGGCTGTCCCCCCCAGGAGGTCGCGGCATCTGCTGGCTGCTCCACGGCCTACGTCCACAAGCTCGAGCAGGGGAGGGTCCGGACCCCCTCTCCCCGCGGTGCTCGCCGGCCTCGCCCCCACGCTCGGCCTCGACTACCAGGTGCTGATGTCCAGCGCCGGATACGGCGAGTCGCCCGAGGCTCCCGCTTCCCCGTCCGTGACGTCGCGCTTCGCCAACGCACACATCGTCGAGCTTCTCGAGAAGCTCGTCGACGACGTCGCCCAACTCCGCGACGAGCTCCACGCCGCCCTGGGTTGAGGTCCCCGGAGTCGCCCCACTTGGCGCGGCGCAACCCCTCGCTGCTCGGGGGAGGCAGGCGGCTGGGGCCACGCCGGGCTATGACCGCCCACGCCCTAGGCCCACACGATGGTCTCCCTTCGCCGGCATTGTCCGGATCAGGTGTTCGGGGTCGCCGGGATCTTCCCCGGCCTCTCAGCTACTTGGGCTCCCTCGTCATCGCGTGGACCGATGGTCATCGAACAACGCGCCTGACGTGCGCGTCAGGGGAGAAGGTCCCGAAGTCACGTGCCACTGCGAGACCCTTGGTGGCGGCAAGTGACGCGGGCCGGTAGAGGCCCCGGCGGGGCCCAGCGGCCTGACCGTCGGCCGGATCCACCCGCCTCAGAGCGCGGATCGAACGCCTTCACCTGTTCCCGGTACATCCCGCTCTGATCAGCTGGATCGACGCCACAAACTCAGGAAGGTGCCGGGTGAGTCGGGATCGGGGGCAACCCGCCCGCAAATGGCGCGGCACTTTCGAGCGGTCGACGCGATGCGAAAGTGCCCAGATCGGGTGTCGTTATCGCGCGGTCACACGCAACGGCTCCCAGCTCGGGCAAGCCACCTTGGGACCTTCGCCCCTTGTTTGCGCACTCCTCCTGAGATGACATGGATTTGTGTTATCGCAGGAGGATTTGTAGGGGTGGTGGGCGTGCCAAGCGATGAAGAGATCACATTTGCCGACCATGCCGGCCGGTTCTACGCCCGCCGGTACGGGATGGCCCCGATGGTGGGCCGCTTACTGGGATACCTGGCGGTCTGCGACCCGCACGAGCAGAGCATCACCGAGCTGGCTGACGCCCTGCTGGCAAGCCGAAGCGCCATCGCCGGGGCGGTTACCACTCTGGAGAACCTCGGGCTCATCCGGCGAACCCGGGCCGCGGGCGAACGGATGGACCGGGTGTGCGTAGACATGTCCTCGCCCCGGGCGACGGGGTTCGACCTCTCCGAGTACCAGGAGCAGGGCGAGCTGGCCCGAGAAGGTCTGCGCCTGCTGGCCGACGCCCCGCCCGAACGGCGAGCGATCTTGTTGGAGTGGGCCGCGTTCGCCGATTTCCTGGTGGAGCGGCTTCCCGTGCTGGAGCAGGAGTGGAAGGAGCGTCGGGAAGCACTGCGCGCCGCCGGTGAGCTCCCCGAGGCCCAGGGTCCCCATCGCGAAGGCAGAGTGCGATGACAGGCCTGGGCAGCACGCCGGGGATCGTGGCCAGGGACGTGTGCAAGTCGTTCGGCAGCCATCTGGTCCTCGACAAGGTGAACCTCACCGCGCATGAGGGCTCGATCCTCGCGCTGCTGGGTCCGAACGGGGCGGGCAAGACCACGATCGTCCGCATCCTCTCGACTCTGATCTCCGCCGATTCCGGCTCCATGCAAGTCGCCGGACACGACGTGGTCTCCGACCCCGACGGGGTGCGGGCGCTCATCGGGGTCACCGGGCAGTTCTCGGCGGTGGACAACTTGCTTACGGGGGCCGAGAACCTGCAGCTCATGGCCGATCTTCGTCACCTCGGTCGCCAAGCCGGACAACGGCGGGTGGCCGAGTTGTTGGAGAGGTTCGACCTCACCGACGCAGCGGACAAGCCGTTGTCGGTCTACTCGGGCGGGATGCGACGGCGACTCGACCTGGCGATGACGCTCGTCGGTGAGCCCCGCGTGATCTTCCTGGACGAGCCCACCACCGGCTTGGACCCGCGCAGCCGTCTAACCACGTGGGAGATCATCCGCCAACTCGCCTCAGCAGGCGTGGCCATACTGCTCACCACCCAGCATCTCGACGAAGCGGACCAGCTGGCCGATCAGATCGCCGTGCTCGACCAGGGCCGGATCGTCGCCGAAGGAACCCCCACTGAGTTGAAGAGCCGCATTCCTGGCGGGCACGTCCGACTCCGCTTCGCTGATCCCGATCTGCTGTTCTCGGCGGCCGCGATAATCCCGACAGCCGCTCCCGACCAGGACCAACTGGTCCTCCAAGTTCCGGTGGCAGACGGCAACGTGGACTCGCTCCGTGAGTTGCTCGATGAGTTGCACGAGGCTCGTATCACCGTCGAGGGGCTGTCGATCCACACGCCGGATCTCGATGATGTGTTCCTCGCCGTCACCGGAAGTCACGTCACCGGTCGGCTTGACGAGGACTCCACGCTGCAAGGAGCAACAAGAAGATGACCACGTTCGCCTACACACTCAGCGACTCACGGGTCATGCTGCGCCGCAACCTCAAGCACCAACTCCGCTACCCATCGTTGACCCTGATGCTCGTCGGCCTGCCCATCGTGCTCCTCTTGCTTTTCGTCTACGTCTTCGGCGGCCAGCTCGGCGCCGGCCTCGGCGCGCACCAGGGACGCCACGCCTACCTCGACTATGTGGTGCCGGGGTTGCTACTGATCACCGTGGCCTCGGCTGTCCAAGGTACGTCGATTATGGTGGCCATGGACATGACCAGCGGCATCATCGACCGGTTCCGCACCATGGCCATCGCCCGCGCGTCGGTCCTGACCGGGCACGTGCTCGGCAGCCTCATCCAAACCCTCGCTGCCATCGCCATCCTTATCGGCGTCGCCGTCGGTCTCGGGTTCCACTCAAGCGCCGGACCGCTCGAGTGGCTCGCCGCGATCGGGATGCTGGCCCTGTTCGCCTTCGCGCTGATCTGGCTGGCGGTCGCGCTCGGGTTGGCGGCCAAGAGCGTCGAGACTGCCAGCAACACCCCGATGATCCTGATCTTGCTGGTCTTCCTCGGCAGCGGTTTCGTGTCCACGAGTACCATGCCAGTGGGGCTACGCCAGTTCGCCGAGTACCAGCCCTTCACCCCCACCGCCGACACCGTCCGCGGACTGCTCACCCACGCCGCAGTCGGCCACCACGCCATCGCTGCCATCGCGTGGAGCGTAGGCATCGCCGTTGTGGCCTACTTGTGGGCCCTGCGCCTCTACAACCGGCGCCGAGCAGTCGAGCCAAAGTGAGTGGGACGACACAGCGCCGTGGCTGAGCGTGTCAGACAACACCAGAAGCCGCGCCAGCCATCAGCCAAGGCGAACCTCGCCCGCAAACAGTAATCCCGGTCGACGCGTGTATTGAGGCGGCGCGATCGGGAAGTGCCGATGCAGCGCACCCGGACCAGCCGGCCACCCGCCCGCAAACATCGGACCCCTGAGCGATCCCGCCCGGATGCCTTCAGGCGCCTGACCTGGCCGGGCGGGGTACACCCAGGTAGCGCAACCCCGGCAGAGGCGGGCGGTCCTGCACGGCCCTGACGGCAGCAGTCGCCGTGAATACCAGTCGGAGACAGACTGTGACGGTGATCGGAGCTCCGGACACAAGTTACGCCCGGACCAGAGACGGCGTTCACGTTGCTTACCAGATACTCGGCGACGGGCCGCTGGACTTGCTGTGTGCGGGCTACGGCAACATGGTCTCCATCGACATGCGCGACGAAGAGCCACACTTCGAGCGCTTCGAGCGACGACTCGCATCGTTTAGCCGCTACATTCGCTTCGACCCGCGGGGGCTCGGCCTCTCCGACCCACTGGCCGCCGGGGCGTCTGCCAGCGTCGAGCAGGGCGTTGATGACCTGGTCTCGGTGCTTGATGCGGTCGGCTCTGAGCGGGCAGCCCTCTTCGCAGTGGGTGGCAGCACGCTGACGGCACTCGTTGCCGCCGCCAGCCACCCAGAACGGGTCGGATCGCTGGTCCTCGTCAACGGCCATGCCCGCAGGGCTTGGGCCGACGATTACCCCTGCGGGATTCCCAAACAGGAGCTAGACCGTTTCATCGATGCCGTGCTGAACCTAAGCGGTGAGGCCGACATGCCCGTCGACGACGTGAAGATCATGGTACCGAGCCTGGCATCCGATCCCGACTTCCGAGCGTGGTGGAAACGGGCTGGTCAGCGTAGCGCAAGCCCGGCTACGGCGAGGGCCATGCTGACGATGATGTATAGAGCAGATGTCCGTGCCACCTTGCCTCTCATCACTGCGCCGACCCTACTGATTCACCGGGTCCGAAGCATGCTGCCGGTCGAAATGACTCGCTACCTCGCCGACCACCTTTCAAATGCCCGTCTGATTGAGCTACCGGGCAGTGATCACTTCCCCTACGCCGGCGACAGCGATGCACTCGTGGAAGAGGTCGAGGAGTTTCTGACCGGCGTCCGCGGACAGACGGAGACGGATCGAGTGCTTGCCACCATTCTGTTCACAGACATTGTCGGATCGACCAGGCGAGCGGCCCAAAGTGGTGATCGGAGCTGGCACGACCTGCTTGATCGCCACGACAGGATGGTCCGGGAGAAGCTGCGACGCTTCCGTGGCCATGAAATCAAGACCACGGGCGATGGGGTGCTCGCTACATTTGACGGTCCGGCTCGGGCGATGCGCTGTGCTCAGGCGATCTGTGCCGATGCTCGTCGACTCGGCATCGAGGTCCGTGCTGGACTCCACACCGGAGAAGTCGAGGTACGCGGTGACGACGTGAGCGGCATCGCCGTCCACACCGCGCAACGTGTCTCCGCGCTTGCTGCCGCGAACGAGGTTCTCGTCTCACGCACCGTCGTCGACCTCGTGGCAGGGTCGGGTATCGAATTCGAGGACCGTGGCGAGCACGAGCTCAAGGGCGTGCCGGGAACCTGGCGGCTCTACGCCGTCGAGGGCTGACCGCCCGCAAACGAGCAGTATGTATCCAATTGGACCGGGCGCGAGAAGTGCCTTCGTGGTGCGCTATCCGGCCCCGTAGCCGGCCGCACCATAAAGACGGCCCGGTGTGATCCAGGGCGGTTCCGAGCCTCCTGACCGGCCCCGACGCCTTCCCGGGCCCCGAGCAGGTTCCGGCAAACCCGGTCGGCCGGTACTGCACCAACGAGAGCGCATTGCGCGGGCGTCTGGCGCGGTCAACAGCGGTCGCGATGAGTTCTGTTCTCAAGGCGAGTCAGGACGTTCGACGGGGGGGATACATTGCGGGCGGGCTGCATCAACGAGTTGGTGCTCGACATCGTCCCCGTGCTGCTTGGACGGGGTGAACGGCTCTTCGACACCGTTCCACAGCTGGCGGCAGAACCGATGGAGGTCGCCACGTCGCCCCTCGCCACCCACGTCGTATACCGGATCCACCCTGCCACGTAGCAGTCCCCCCTCCCCTAGTGGGTGCCGCCGGCGTGGCTTGAGGACGGTCAGGTTTCGGTGGGTCGGCCGGGGCCAGAGAGTTATAGCGTGAGGTCGTGACCACCCTCTCCGAGGCTGCCCGCGCGGTCGTGGAGTCGGGCCACCTGGCTCACGTGGTGACCCTCAACGCCGACGGCAGCCCGCAGGTCAGCTGTGCGTGGATCGCGATGGACGGCGACGAACTCGTGATGATGCACACCGCTGAACACGTCAAGGTGCGCAACCTTCGACGGGACCCACGTGTCGTGATCTCGATCGAATCTGAGGAGCGCTCCGAGGGCGGCATCCATCCGCCATTCCAGCGCTACCTGGTGATCTACGGTACGGCCACGATTGTTGAGGGGGCAGCCCCTGCTTTGGCTCCGCTGATCTGTGCCAACTACGGCAGCGCGGCGCCACCGAACGTGCCGCCTGGTTATGTCACTCGTGTCACCGTCGATCGTGTCGGCGGCGTTGGGCCCTGGGTTCACTAGTAGGAGACAGGTAGCGCCGGGTGCAGCCTCGCACCCAGGCCCGTTCCTGGGCCGGCCAGTGCTCGCGGCGGGCACGCCAGGGCAAGATGAGGAGATGGACCAGCGCATCTCGCTCATCACGCTCGGGGTTGCTGACACGGCCAGGGCCCGACACTTCTACGAGGCCCTGGGGTGGACCGGTCAATCACCAGACGGAGATGTCGTCTTCTTCCAGGCGGGAGGCATGATCGTTGCCCTCTGGGGGAGGGACAAGCTGGCGGAAGACAGCTGCGTGGTCGACGGCGGCGGCTGGGGCGGCGTGACGCTGGCGTACAACGTCGACTCCCCGGCAGCTGTGGATGCCGTGCTCACTCAGGCGAAGGACGCGGGAGCCACGATCGGCCGGCCCGGCGCCTCGACCTTCTGGGGTGGCTACTCAGGCGTGTTCATCGACCCCGACGGTCACCCTTGGGAGGTCGCCCACAACTCGGCCTGGACAATCGCAGCGGACGGGAGCGTTCGTCTCCCCTAACCGACCGGAACGTGCCTGAGGAGGCGCGCACCCTGCCCGACGGCGAGCCAACCACAGCCCGCCGCCCGGTATCGCCGGGGCCTTAGCCGGGGAGTGGTGGCTCGATAGGGAGATTCCACCCTGAAGGGAGGTCCCCATGACCACCACTGTGCTCACCACGCCAGCCCGGCCCCTGGTTGACGAGGCCCGGGTCGCCTTGGCCGGCTACCTCGCCCGATACCCCGAGACCACCAGGCGCAGCTACGCCAGCGACCTGCGCCAGTTCTTCGCCTGGTGCGACTCGGTCGGACTCCGGGCCTTCGACGTGCGCCGGGCCCACCTGGAGCTGTGGGCCCGAGCCATGGAGGGACGAGGGCTGGCATCGTCGACCATCGGCCGCCGCCTGTCGACCGTGGCGGGGTTCTACGCCATTGCCGTGGTCGACGGGCTGATCGAACACTCCCCGGCGGAGCACGTCCGCCGACCCCGGATCGACGCCGAGTCGACCACCCTCGGCCTCGATCGCACCGAGCTGGCGGCCTTCATCGCCCAGGGCTCGGCGGGCAGCCCCACCGACCACGCCCTGGCCTGCCTGCTCGGGATCTTGGGCCTCCGAGTTTCGGAGGCCTGCTCGCTCAACATTGAGGACCTGGCCACCGAGCGGGGGCACCGGACCATCCGGTTCCTGGGCAAGGGCTCCAAGCCCGCCCTCATGCCCCTGCCGCCCCGGGTGGCCAGAACCCTGGACCTGGACCTGGTGGCCGGGGAGCGCCAGAGCGGCCCCCTGCTCCTCACCAAAGCCGGGACCCGGCTGAATCGCCATGCCGCCACTCGGATCGTCCGCGCCTGGCCAAAGGCGCCGGCATCACCAAGCGGATCTCACCCCACTCGCTGCGCCACAGTTTCATCACCGCGGCCCTGGACGCGGGGGTGTCCCTTCGGGACGTTCAGATCGCCGCCAGGCACGCCGATCCCAGGACCACGACCCGGTACGACCGAACCAAGAACAACCTAGACAGGCACGCCAGCTACATCGTCAGCGCCTTCGTCGCCGGCTCTGGCTGAGCGATACCGGGGGGCGGTCCGGGGCGGAGGCGGGTGCTCAGGGCCGGGCGTCCGCTTCCGGCACTTCCAGGATGCCCCCTCGGTCCTCTTCGTGTGGTCAATCGGGCATCAGGATGGGCATGGAACGAGTGCGACGATCGTTCCCGTTCCCGTATGGCCGGGATCGGGGCCGTAGCCAGGGTTGGTCTGCACGATGGCGAGTTCGGTCACTGTGCCAGACACCCCCGACCCGGTCTTGGACGCAGCCGAGCTCACGAGCACCGCCATGACACCCGGCACGGTCGCCGGCGGCCCAGCGCTGTTGCCGGGTCCGCTCGACCAGCCGCTCGCGCAATTCGGCATCCCGCTGGGCGCGGCAGCGAATCCCTTGAAGCTCGACGGAGCCGGGCTCCCGCTCAGGGTGTTCTGCTTCGCCCACTGCGCACCCCAGAACGTGATGCTGTTCCCGACGGCCGCGTGTTGGTCGCCGATCACGAAGTTCCCCGACGACGGGAAGATCAGGCCGGGGATCACCGGACCCGAGGGCGCCGACGGGAGGCTGTTGCCGTTCGTATTGGTGGCCACCACCGTGAAGGTGTACGAGGTGCCGTTGGTCAACCCGCTCACCGTGCACGTCAGCGGGCCCGAGGTCCAAGTGCACTGCTGACCGCCCGAGGAGGTCACGGTGTAGCTGGTGATTGGTGCGCCGCCGTTGTTGACCGGTGCAACCCAAGACACACTGACCTGTCCGTTCCCAGCAATCCCGGAAACCGCCGTAGGCGGATCGGGGATCCCCGTGCCGATCGTGCCGATCTTGCTCCCAGAGGTTTCGGTGAACCACATGTTGCCGTCCGGCCCTGGTGCGATGCCACTCGGTCCGCTAGGCGTGGTCGGCGTCGCGTACTCGGCAAACGCACCCGATGTCGTGACCTTGCCCACCTTGTTGGCGTTGTACTCGGTGAACCAGATGTTGCCGTCCGGTCCTGCCCGCAGATCGTTGGGCCCGCTATTCGTCGTGGGGACCGTGTACTCGGTGAACGCACCCGATGTCGTGACCTTGGCCACCTTGTTGGCGGCGTACTCGGTGAACCAGAGGTTCCCGTCAGGGCCCGGCTCGATCTTGTCCGGCACGCTGTTGGCGGTGGGGACCGTGTACTCGGTGATCGAAGACCCGTCGGTGCTGATCTTGCCCACCTTGTTGGCAGTGCCTTCGGTGAACCACATGTTGCCGTCCGGGCCCGCGCAGATCCCAGAACCTGCGGCCAATCCTCCGGCGGTGGGCACGGGGTACTCGGTGATGGTGCCGCTGGTGGTGATCTTGCCGATCTTGTTCCCGAGGGCTTCGGTGAACCAGATGTTGCCGTCCGGGCCGACCGTGATGTCATCGGGCGCGCTATTGGCGGTGGGCACCGGGTACTCCGTGATGGTGCCGCTAGTGGTGATCTTGCCGATCCTGTTCCCGTTCCCTATCCCCTCGGTGAACCACAGGTTCCCGTCCGGACCCGCCACGATGCTCAGAGGGTGGGATTCGTGTTCGGGAGTGGGTATTCGGTCACGTTGCCGCCGGTGGTGATCTTGCCGATTGCGTTCCCGAGCTGTTCGGTGAACCACATGTTGCCATCCGGACCTGCGATGATCTCGGTGGGGAACGCGTTGGCGGTCAGGGTCGGGTACTCGGTAATGGTTCCCAACGAGCCGCTCCCAGAAGCACTCCCGCCGCCCATCAGCACGACCCCCGAAAAGAGCAGAATGGCTCCGACCAACAGAGCAAACGACCTTTGCCTCGACATCCAACGATTTCGCATGGCGCGCCTCCGCCGGGACACACCGTCGGTCCCAGTACTCCTTATAAGAGCGACGCTGCGCTGACGCAGACCGTCGAAACAGAGTCAAAGTGCCCGGCACCACCCACCATCCGGGCACCACGAGCGCCTCCTGCACCGCGGCCTGGGGACCATCCGATGCTTTGCCGGAAGGCGCGCCCCCTGGAATACCCGGCCGGGCCTGGTCAGCAGGCCGGAAGCGCCCTGGATCGCTCGCCGGGCCGTCATTGTCGAGCAGGTGGGCCCCTGGCCGGGGCGAAGTCGGCGAGAAAAGAAGTCGGTCCGGACCGTTCAATCGACTGGGAGCCAGCCGATTTCGGCAGTCCGGTCCTGTTGGCCTTTAGCCTCGCCGTCGCTGCTGGAATGCGGTACGCAGTCAGTCGAGGAAATGACACTTCAGGAGCCCTGTGGGGAATCCTGGCAGCAGTACGCCGCCACTGTTCCTGAGCTGGCCGTAGCACCAGGTCAGCGACCACCCACCGGTTGCCACTGGAAGGTGCGTATCGCTATCACGATTCCCACGATGCCCCAGAGTGCCAGTATCCCGATGTCTTCCCCAGTGATGCCGCTCGATGCCCGGACCGAGAACGTCATCCGCAATCCCTGTGCGAGGTGCTCTAGTGGGAAGACCCGACCGATGTCTCTCAGCCACGCAGGCAAGAGGGTCTCCGGAACGAACACACCCGAGATGAACGCCAGAATCAGGGTCGCGAATACGCCCACCACAGCCGCCTCGTCGATGGTCGAGCACACCCTCGTCACCGCTAGGCCCAAGGAACACATAACCGCCGTGCCGATCACCGTGTAGACAACCAAGCCGGCCACCGTGTCCGCGGCGATCTTGAGCTTGTAGAAGATGACCGCGACCAGGACCAACACCACCACTGTGCAAATCACTACTGCGATGGTTCGTGCGATCTCGGCCGCGAGGTAGATCCAACTCGGCATCGGCGTGCCGCGGAAGCGCTTCAGAAGCCCCGCCTCCCGATCGGCGACGACCGACTGGGTCAGCGAGTTGAAGCCAGCCAGCATCATCGCATATGAGACGATCGCCGGTGTGTAGTACATCGCTGCAGCTTTAGTACCGGCAAAGCTCGTCAAGCCGTGAAAGATGGTGCAGAGGATAACGAGGAGGAACAATGGCATGATGATGGTAAAGACGAACGCGCGTGGGTTGCGAAGAAACCCCACCAGCGAATAGCGAGTCTGGTACGCAGCCAACGCGAGGTCATTCACCGGGCATCGATCCCCCATCACGTCCAATGTCATGAGGCGACTGCGCCAGTTCTACGAAGACATCATCGAGACTGGGTTGGGTCACTTGCAGATTGAGAAGTTCAAGACGCTCACGTTGCGCCCAGCCGAGCAGGGTGGTGAGGTCACGCTGGACCGCGTCCGTCCGGAACCGAACCAATCCCGCCTCGACAACCATGCTTGCTCCGATCGCCGTGCCGAGTTGTGCTGGCGTCACCCCAGATGGCAGCACGAAGGACACAACCGAAGTGGTTCCGAGCTGGCGGCTCAACTCATCGGGGCTTCCCTGGGCGGCAATCGAGCCCTCCCTCAGGACGACGATATGGTCTGAGAGGTGTTGCGCCTCATCCATGTAGTGAGTGGTCAGGAACACCGTCTTTCCCGAGTCGCGCAGGCCCTCGATCATCGTCCACATCTCACGCCTGGCTGCCGGGTCTAGCCCCGTGGTCGGCTCATCCAAGAACAGCACCTCTGGATCGCCCACCAGGCCCAGGGCAACGTCAACTCGGCGCTTCTGGCCTCCTGAAAGACGACCGATGCGCTCATCAGCTTTGTCCGAAAGGCCAGCGGCGCTGATGGTGCGGTCGATGGAGGTCGGCGCCTTGAAGTACCGGGCGAACATACCCACGGTCTCGCGCACCGTGTAGACCGGATCGAGCTCGGACTCCTGTAGCACGAGCCCGATGCGATTTCGCCAGGCGCGTCCTGCCTGAGCGGGGTCGGTACCAAGCACCGAAACCTTGCCCGAGGTACGGGGCCGATAGCCCTCAAGGATTTCGACGGTTGTCGTCTTGCCCGCGCCGTTGGTGCCGATGAAACCGAAGATCTGTCCGGCGTAGACATTGAAGCTGATCCCGTGAAGCCGCTCCACGTCACCATAGGACTTGTGCAGATCCCGAACCTCGATGACGGACTGCATCACACGAAGTTACCGAATCGCGACCTGCTGACTGGATCGTGGCAAGCAGCACGGGAGCCTCCGACGCCACCCAAGTCACCAGGCCATCGACCTCCCGGTAGGCCAGCACGCGCAAAGCGGGGGGAGTAATCGCGGGAGCGGGAGCGCCGCAGCGCCCCCGCCATCGCCCCCCAGTTTGGTCCCGCGTCGCTGGCGCGCGAGACCCAGAGCGTCCCAGGGCCCCACTCCGGGGGATCGGGGCTGATCGTATGCCCTGGTCTTTCGCATGCCTAGCCCAACATTCGCGAGCACCCGCGAGCGCGGTCACGCGGTCTTTGCGGCGGTCGGCGTCCCGCCCTCTGTGACCTGTCGGCGGGGCCAACTAGGGGGTACCAGAACCGACAGCGATCGCCTGCCTGGCGAGGGCCAGACCGCCCGGTGTCGCT
>Ga0187780_10002014_pt1 | contig 15308 bp, 9 predicted proteins | sample 1015_Q2_SP10_20__FD_132429 | JGI IMG/M metagenome (GOLD analysis project Ga0187780, IMG submission 132429) | Tropical peat soil microbial communities from peatlands in Department of Meta, Colombia - 1015_Q2_SP10_20_MG | ecosystem: Environmental > Terrestrial > Soil > Wetlands > Peat | place... | reverse complement strand
CTCGAACTCGGGATCGACATCGGTTCGCTCGATTCCTGCGTCATGGCAGGCTATGCCGGCTCGATCGCATCTACCTGGCAACGCGCGGGGCGCGCGGGGCGCCGCAGCGGAACGTCGTGCGCCGTGATGGTGGCGTCGTCGGCACCGCTCGACCAATTTATCGTGCAGCATCCGGAATACTTTTTCGGGCGCTCTCCCGAGCACGCCTACATCCAACCGGACAACCTAGAGATTCTGGTGAACCATCTGAAGTGCACGGCGTTTGAGTTGCCGATCGCACCTGAGGAGAAATTCGGCGATGTCGATGTGCAAGAGCTATGCAAACGGCTCGCTGAAGCAGGATTCCTACACCGCAGCGGCGGCAACTGGCATTGGGTGCAGGAAGCCTATCCCGCGGACACCATCAGCCTGCGGTCAGTGACTTCGGACAATTTCGTGATTGTGTTGTCGGCCATCGAAGATGATGGCAACACGACTGGCACAAAGAAAGGCACACCGGAAGTGATCGGTGAAGTTGATTTTTCATCTGCGCTCACGACGGTTCATCCGAAGGCAATCTATCTGCATCAGGGCCAGCAATATCACGTCGAGCAACTGGATTTCGACCAGCGCAAAGCCTATGTCAAACCGGTCAGCGTCGAATACTACACAGACGCAATTCGCTACACGCAGGTCCGCGTCCTCGAGATCGCTGAAGAGGAATCCATCACTGGCAACGCGACGCCGCACGCCTCCCGTTCCCACGGCGATGTTTTTGTTCGCTCGCAGGTGGTCGGCTTCAAGAAAATCAAATTCTTCACAAATGAAAACGTAGGCGATGGAAAGCTCGAGCTTCCCGAAAACGAAATGCACACCACCGCTTTCTGGATCACGCTCGAACATCCTCTGCTCGCATCGCTGCCGTTCGCGCTGTCTGACCGGCAGAGCGGCATTTTCGGCTTACTCTACGCACTCGAATCGATGGCTACGCTACTCCTGATGTGCGACAAGCGAGACCTTGGGACCGCGGTCGGCGAGCGTCCGCCCAGCCCCGGCGTCGAAACCGAGTGGCACGAATACACGACGGCGAGCGACGATCTCGCCAAGATGAAGGAATTCTTCGAGCCCAATCTGTACCTATACGACGCGTATCCCGGCGGCATCGGATTCAGCGAGCCGCTCTATCGCGTGCATGACCTCTTGCTGCGGCGCACGCGCGAACTGGTCGCAGCGTGCCCGTGCGACAAGGGCTGCCCATCGTGCGTGGGACCCGCTGGCGAGAAGAGCGAACGTACGAAAGAAGCCGCGCTCGCCATTCTGAATCAGCTTTGCGCCTGAGGATCGAACGGTGATGCCATCCCAATCCACTTTGGTCGGCCGACTGAAGGCGTTGCAACCTGTTGCGAGGAAGTCCGCGAGCATGTCTGTCGCAGAGCTCAACCAACAGGGGCTCGCGACGGACATTCCCGCCGGTGCGGAACGCCTCGCCGAAATCCTGGGCGCTCAGCCTAGGTGCAATCGATTCGGTGAGCATCTTGTGCTGCGCCGATGGTTCTCGGAGTCGATCGACGCCGAGCCAGCTCACTGTCTGCTCGATACTGCGGCGTTGCGGCTCCTCGCGCCGGATGCGCCGAATTGCGTGAGCGATCCGCAAAAGTGGCTCTTTCTTGACACGGAAACGACGGGCCTCGCGGGCGGCACGGGAACCTATCCGTTCCTGGTCGGCATCGCCTGGTGGGACGCGGGCGGCCTCGAGATCGAACAGCTCTTCATGCGCGAGCAAAGCGAGGAGCATTCGCTCCTCGTGGCGCTGGCGGAGCGCATGGCCGAGCGGCCCGTGCTGATCACGTTCAATGGCAAGTCGTTCGATTGGCCGTTGCTCGAAACGCGCTACCGCATGACGCGGGCGATCAAACCTCCTGCGGTGCGCGCCCACATCGACTTTCTGCATCCGGCTCGCAATCTTTGGCGGCTGCGGCTCGGCTCCGTGCGCCTGGCGGAACTTGAGAAGCACGTGCTTGGATGGAATCGCGGAGCGGACGTGATCTCCGAACTGATCCCGCAAATCTATTTCGACTATCTGCGCGGTGGGTCGGCCGAACCCCTTGTTTCAATTTTTCAGCACAATCAAATGGACCTGCGAGGACTGGCAGGGATTGCCACTCGTATCCTGTCGCTGCTCGAAAATCCCGAGACTCACGGCAGCGATCCGCTCGAACTTTACGGCGTGTCGCGCATCTGCGAGCGCCGCGGCGAGACGAGCCGCGCGAGGCATCTTTACGAACGCTCGATCGCCGGTGAGCTGCCTGCCGAAACCGGCCGTGCGGCTCGCCGCTCTCTTGCGCGCTTGGCAAAGCGGGGCGGCGACCGGGACCTCGCTTTGCAGCTGTGGGAGGAAATGCTGGACGCCTCGCGCGAGGGACTGGAAGCCTACGAGCAATTGGCGATTCACTACGAGCATCGCGCGCGAGAACCGCGCCGCGCCGCAGTCCTCGTCCGAGAAGCGCTGACCGAATTGCGCCGCGCGAATCGGCTCGGCACGATCGCTTCCGGCCAGCACAAGAGGTGGCGCGTGCGCTTCCAGCAGCGCCTGGCGCGGCTCGAGCGAAAGACCGGCCACAACCTGCTGGATGCTCTCGAAGGCGAATCGCAAATGCCTGCCCGTGAATCCAATCGAGAAACCAAGGAAGAGGAATTCCATGGCCGAATCGGATAGCGCTGCGGCCCGAACCGCGAGAATCTTGGAACCGGAGAAGAAAGCCATGCCCGGAATCACCGATCCCTATCTGCGCGAACAGCTTGAGAAGCGGCGCGAGGAGCTGAGGACCACGATTTCGGTCGTCCCCGCGGAAGACGCCTCGGCGTCGGCACCGATGGTTGAACTGCTGCATGAAGTGGACGAGGCCGTGCAGCGCATGGACGAAGGCACGTATGGGATTTGCAAGGGCTGCCATGAGAGCGTCGAGCAGGAACGGCTGATCGCCGATCCGCTCGTCCAACTCTGCCTCGGTTGCTTGACCGATGAAGAGCAGCGCGCGCTGGAGCGGGATCTTGAGTTGGCCTCACGAATCCAGCGGGGCCTACTGCCGCAGACGGACGTGCGCTTCCGCGATTGGCGCATCCACTACCGCTACAAGCCAGCCGGAGTGGTGAGCGGGGATTATTGCGACATCATTCCGCCCGCATCGAGCGACGGCAAGCTCATCTTTCTTCTGGGAGACGTAGCGGGCAAGGGAGTGGCCGCGTCACTGCTGATGACCCACCTGCACGCGATGTTCCGCACGCTTGCGGGCATCGGCCTCGAACTCGACAAGCTCATCGAGATGGCGAATCGCGTCTTTTGCGAAAGCACGATTGCCGGGCAATATGCCACGCTGGTATGTGGGCGCGTCGGCAACAACGGCGAGGTCGAAATCGCCAGCGCCGGACATTTCCCCGCCCTGCTCGTCTCGAAGAATGGCGTGAAGCAAATCGGCGCCACGGGGCTGCCCCTAGGCATGTTTGCAACGACTCCATACACCGTGCATCGAGCGCACCTCGATCTGGATGACAGCCTTTTGCTCTACACCGATGGAATCTCGGAGGCGTGCGGACCTTCCGGTGACCAGTACGGCATCGATGGAATCTCGCTCGTGGCTGGCGAACGGTATGGCTGGACGCCTCAGGAGTTGATCGCCGCGTGTTTGTCCGATGTCGAAAGGCATTCCGCGGGCGCGCGCCAAGCCGATGACCAAACCTTGATGGCGATTCAGAGAACCGGTTCCGGCGCGGCCTCCTTCAACGACTGACATGTTCCTTGGACATTTCGGAGTGGCGCTGGCGGCCAAGCGAGCGGCACCCAAGACGTCGCTTGGCACGCTTGTCCTTGCAGCGCAGTTTGCGGACTTGCTCTGGCCGATCTTTCTGCTGCTGGGATGGGAACGGGTGCGCATCGCACCAGGAATCACGCGCGTTACCCCGCTCGATTTCGTTTCGTATCCGTGGTCGCACAGCCTTGCGGCGCAGGTCGCGTGGGGTGCCGCGCTCGGCGCAGTCTATTTCGCACTGCGCCGCGATGGCCCCGCGTCCGTTGTGATTGCCGCGTGTGTGCCCTCGCACTGGCTGTTGGACTACATCGTTCACCGGCCGGACATGCCGCTTGTGCCCGGCGGGCCGCGTTACGGACTCGGGCTCTGGAATTCCCTGCCGCTTACTCTAGCAGTGGAGCTAGCAATCTACGGAACGGGTCTGTTGATCTACCTGAAAGAGCGGCGCGCTGCGGACCGCACAGGAAAATTTGCGCTGTGGTCGCTGGTGGTCTTTCTCGTTGCGGTCTATCTCGTGTCGACGTTCGGTCCGCCGCCTCCGAATATGCACGTCCTCGCGTACACCGCGCTGGGGATCTGGCTCCTAGTGCCATGGGCCGGCTGGGCCGATGGCCACCACATGCCGCGGGGGAACAAGACGGTCACTTAGCGATCGGGCGCTCGATGCCAATGTGCGTCGACTTGTGCGTGAAGACGCTCGCACCGCTCAATGCCGAAGCATCCAGCATCCGCTTCAATTCCTCCGCGGTGTACGCCGATCGAACTGAGTCGCGATAAAGCTTCCGCATCGTACCCGAATAGTGCCGCCCGTGCCGCCAGATGTGCAGTCGGTATCGGAAACGCCCCGGCCGCCGCAGGTCGCGGAGCAGAATTGCCGCGCCCGGCCTCGCGAGCCGCGCCATTTCCGAGAATAACTTTTCCGGCTCCGCAAGATGGTGCAGCACGGAGTTACACATCACGATGTCGAAGCTACCACTCGGAAACGGAAGGCTGTTTCCATCGGCGACTTGAAACTCAACGCGTCCGGCCAGGGGGCCTCCCGCGGCGGCAAGGTTCGCATTAGCTTGCGCGATCATTCCGGGCGAACGATCCACGCCGACGAATTTCCAGAGTGTCAGCCGCCGCGCCAGCTTGATGACGATCTGGCCGGGGCCCGTGCCGATATCGATCGCGCGGCCGCGCTCGCGGCCGCCGAGTAACCGCAGCGCGTGTTCGACGAAAGTGTCGTCGATTGCTTCGAGATGGGCCTGTGCCGCGGCGGACGAGTAGGCCTCGACTTCTGCCGAGTCATCCATCACCTCGGGTTCGGGGACACGAGGCAAATCGAAGAACGCCATCGGGGAATCCTAGCGCGTGGTTCCAGGCGTCCCGAGAGAAAGCTGCACGACGGAAGTCGGCTCCGTCGCAGCCGGGGCGGGTGCCGGCGGCCAGCCAATGGCGTGGTCGATCGCGTCGAATGTCTCGCGTGTTGCGCCCTCGACAATCAAGCACTTCAGTCCCATGCAGCGCAGGAAAACGCCACCGCTGGGCGTCTGAAACTGGAAAAAATTTGGGCGGCGATAGAGCTGGCTGCGTGTCTGGTATTTCATTTCGAGCGCTTCGCTGTACTGGCCGCAGAATCGGACCGAGTCGCTGGCGGTTTCGAGAGCCAGAAGAAAGACGAGAGAAGTTTCCTTCGTCTTCGCATCCTCGAAAAGGGCGTAGCGATCACCATCCCAAGCAGGAGACAAGCCCTCAGCACGATCCGAATCGAGAAACTGCTTTAGGACCTCGTCGAGTCCGAACTCGCCCAGCGTATTTTCCTCGAGCAATGTCCAGTCGGCTGGAGCAATGCCCTTCCAAGAAGGCAGGCTGACCTTGGCAGGGCCGACACCCTTCAAGTAGAAATCGGGCTGCAGAATCTGCTGGGTCGAAACCGGCGGGCGTTCGAAAATCAGGTGCAGATCCTGCCAGCCCGAATGCGCCTTTAAGAACTGCTGCGAAAACGTAGTGCCCGCGAGATATGGGAAAAGCAGGGCGTCTCGGATGTAGAGTGGAGCCTTCGAGAGCTTTGGGTCCTGATCCATTTGCGCGACGGCACCCGCGCGGATCAACATCGAAATGTCGCCGAGGTCGCGCACGCTCATCTTTTCGTCGCGCAGGGCGTAATCGACCATAGCGGCCAGCGCAGTGCCTTCGCTGACGGCGTCCCGAGCCAGTTCCGCGTCATCATTCGGGCGAGCGGCCTTGATCCACGGGTCCACGTCGAATGACTGGTCCTCGAGCGCGTGGGTCAGCTCGTGCGACATCACCTCGCGTTGCTCGTCCACGGGAATCCAATCGGCGATGTAGAACTCTTTCGCCTTCGGGTCGTAGAGGCCGGCGACCTGATCAGTCAAGATGTCGAGCAAAAATGAATCGAGCGGGAAATCTTTGGGAATCAGTCCAAAGGCTTCGAGGGACTTGGCGTCGGCGTAGCGCTGCGCCTCGGTTCTGTCTTCTTTCTCCTCGGCCACCAGATAGGCGCGGATCTCTTCCTTTGAGCGGAGGCTTTTCTTGAGGGGCGTCTTGATAGGCAGATGGAGGATGTCGCTCATCTGCGCCAGCACTTCGTCCGCTGCTTTCAAGAACTCGGGACTGGTTTCAGGGTGGAGCTGCTGCGGCGCAGCGGGACTTGCCGGTGGAGGCGACAACTGCTGTCCCGGCACAGCAACAGCGAGCAATAAGAGAAACAGCAGCCCTGCGACCCGCTTCATCCGTGCCTCCCGAAGGCGCGACTAAAACAGCAGAATAGCAGGTTTCTTGACGCTTCACGTCACGACGACGATTCCCTGCTGGGTTCGTAGCGAGCGCAATCAGAGAGGCGGACCAAAGGCAAGAAGCGCAGTTTTCTGGTTGGGGTGGACTTCAAAAAACGTGTTCAGCCGAGAAATTTCGAGCATCTCGCGCACCTTCTCGGTCACGCCAGCCAACTTTATGTCTCCACCCGCCTGCCGCACTGCGGAGGAACACCGCACCAATTCGCCGATGCCATAACTGTCGATAACTTCGACATGCGAAAGATCAAGCACGAACCGCTTTGCTCCGTAACCGGCGGATACGTGAATCGCATCACGGAGTTTGGTGTGGCCGTCGGTCAGCGTAAGCCTCCCTACAGCCTCGAGCACCACCGCGCGCCCGACCTTTCGTATCTGAACTTGCAATCCCATCGCTTCACCGTTGCGCCGGTAAAGCAATATTCGCCGCGGCCTTCGACCGATTGCGCTAGGATACTACTCCGCACTGAAGGCCAGCAGCACATTGCCCGGAATGCCATAGTTCGAGGCGTAGCCCGCGTCCACGAAAACCATTCCGCCCGACACGGCTGGCCCCCCGCCGTCGATGGATCCTCCGTGCGCCTTGATCTTGTTCACGGTGTCGAAGTCCCGCGCCGTGTCGAAATCCCACATGACCGTCCCGTCCTCGGCGGAGTAGGCACGCAGGTGGCCGTCGTCCGCGCCCGAGAAGATCACGCCAGGAATCACTGTGACCGCAGCCGACTGCGCCGGGCTGCAGCGTGGCACAGCGCAGCCCCCCGGAGCAGGGCGCGCGACCCAAACTTTTTCTCCTGTCGCGAGCTTGATCGCAAAAAGCCCTCCACCTGCTTTGGGATCGGGAATCGATCCCTCCGGCCCGGCGCTGAAGCCGAAATCGGAAAGCGCTGCGTACACGGTCTCCGAATCGGCCGCGGGTCCCCATTCGATGCCACCCAGAGGTCCACCATGACCGATGTTCGTCTTCCACAGAAGTTCGCCTTTGCGGTCCGGGTCAAGAGCAAGCACATCGCCGGACTTCTGGCCGATGATCAGGATACGATGCCCGTCGGACAGTTTGCGAAGGATCGGCGGCGCGCCGAAATCTGTGTCGGGGCCCTGCTTCGCAGGACAGTTGCTCCGGTCATCACGGTAGCAGCTAATGTTGTACGTATCGCCGGGCGTAATCTGCTTTGACCAAACGATTCGTCCCGTTTTCAGATTGATGGCAAGAATGGCGTCGCTGTTCGGCGTTGCGGGATCGGAGTAGTTGTTGCCAGCGCCGATGTAGAGTAGCCCGCGCTCCGCGTCGATCGTCGGAGAGGACCACAGCCCCGCGCCGGAAGGTCCCCAGAGCTGCGTGCCGGCCTTGCTCCTGTGTGTCGGACGAGCGGGTTCGGAAATCGTGTAGGTTCGCCAAACTTCCTTGCCCGTGGAAGCGTCAAGCGCCACAAGAACGCCGCGGAATGTGCAGCACTCATAGCCGGGATTGGCCGCGAGCCATTCCTCGCGGGACGCCACCGGCACGTACAGTCGTCCATTGTAGAGCTTTGGCGTGCCGGTGACTCGCGCATAGGGGTGGGTGCTGACACGCGCGTGCCAAACCAGTTTCCCGGTCAGCGCGTTGACGGCGTAGACGCTGGCGCGGAGATCACCGAAGTAGGCCAAGTCGCCGGCGCCGATGGTGATGGCGGTGCGAACACCGGCGTCCGCTTGGAACGTCCAATATGTGCAACCCGTCTTCGCATCGAGCGAGTAGACCTTGCCGAGCACATCTCCCACAAGCACCCGGCCACCCACTACGACCGGTTGCGAGTAGGACGTAAATTCGCCCGGAAATCCGAAGGCCCATTTCAGCTTCAGGCTCGGGACTTGCGCCGCTGTCAAACCGGCTTGATCGGCAGGCTGGAAGCGGCTGTTTTCCAAATCCACGCCCCAGCCGTTCCATCGGGGCCCTGCAAGACTGGCCCGCGCACGGGCAGAACAAGAGTTCGGTGGAGGCGCAGGATTGAGATGCTTGCCGGTGATGTATTCGGCGACGGCTACGCGCTCCCGCGGATTCAGCGCCGCGCCCTGCAGGTGCATCACGCCGCGCGCAAGCATGTAGATAATGTAGTCAGGAGCCGCAGCGCTGAGTACAAATCGGTTCAGGTAAGGGGGCCCTCCCGCCTCGTGACAATTCGCGCACATCGCTTGGTAGATCGCTGCCCCGTCCGGACCACCGGCCGCAGAGGAAGTTGTTACGCCCTTCGCACCCGTGGCAGCGCCACCGCTGGAAAGCGAGAGAACGTAAGCAGCGAGCTCGCCAATCTGTTCCGCGCTAAAAGCGGTCTTGTAACCGGGCATGGAAGTTCCCGGCTTCCCATCGGAGATCGCGGCGACGATCGCATCCGAAGACAGCTTGAGATCGAGCAGGCTTTTCGTCGCGCCCACGCCTTGGCCATTGGCACTGTGGCAAAAGGCACAGCTCATCGCATAAAGCTTCTTGCCGGCCTCAATCTCTTGCTGCTCACTCGCTGAGGGAGCTTGTGGCGGGAATGGTTTCGCCGAAGCTATAGGAGCCCACGCCAGGGCGAACCAAGCACCGCCAACCGCAAGAAAAGCGCCTACGAGATCGCGAAGCAGCCTCTTGCGCGGCAGCCCTCCACCCGAGACGCGAGCGAGACAATTCATGCGTTCCTCCCATGCCATGTTACCGGTTGGTGCAGAGATTAAAGATTGCCGAACTGGATTGTCAACGACACTTCCACGGTGGGCCGTACGTGGCGTCTGAGCCACAGAGCGCCGTGACCTTCACGGGTTGGATGCGCTCGGGACAGGAACCGCCAAAGCGGTCTGTACGGCCTCCGAGAGCTTCTCAATCGAAAATGGTTTTCGAAGGAACTGACAGCCGGACTTGCGAAAGACGTCCAACAGGCCATCGCCCGAATGGGAGCTCGTGAAGACGATCCGCAGAGCCAGTTCGGGCCGATTCTCCTCGATCCAGCGGCGCAGGCTTGCCGGTGAGGGCTCGCCGGGCATGTCCGCATCCACCACAACAGCGTCAATCGCTTCTCTCTTCAATATGTCGGTCGCTTCCTGCACGCTGCGCGCGACCTTCACCGATCCGCCCGCGGCCGCGAGCACTTCGCGCGCCAGCTGCAGCATCGCCTCGTCGTGGTCAGCCACGAGGATGGCACCTGCAATACGAACAGCCGAGGAAGCGGGTTTGCTGAGGGAGGCCGCTTTTACGATCGAGAGCGGCAACATGATCGTGAACGTGGCGCCGCGCGGCGGTGAGTTGCGAACCTGAATTTCGCCGCCGTGTTCTTTCACGATGCCGTAGCAGATGCTGAGGCCGAGGCCGGTCCCCTTGCCGACCGCTTTTGTCGTGTAGAACGGATCGAAAATGCGGTGGGCATGCAAGACGCCCGGACCGTTATCTGTAATTTCAACGCGAAGGCGGTCGCCGACGCTTTCCGTTCGGATCCAGATTTCCCCCGGGCCGCCCTTTTCGTGGATCGCATCGACGGCATTGTTCAGGATGTTCAGGAACACCTGTTCGAGTTGGTGGAAATCTCCCGACGTCAGCGGCAGCTCGGGATCGAATTCGCGGTGCACAGCGATGTTGTTGAGCTTCAGGTCGTATTCGCGCAACACAAGCGTCTCTTCGAGAATCTGGTTGAGCTGCACGGGCGCACGCTGCGGCTTATGCTGGCGCGCAAAACTGAGTAGGTTCTGAACGATGTGATGGGTGCGCTGCGCCTGTTTGTATAGCTTCTCGAGATAGTCGAGGCCACGCGGCTGAACGTAATCCTCCGATTTCAGGAGCTGGCTGTAGCCGAGAATCGCGGTGAGCGGATTATTCAGCTCGTGCGCGACGCCGGAGATAAGCTGGCCGACGGCTGCCATCTTTTCGCTTTGGAGCAGCTGCTCCTGCGTGCGCCGCAGCGTGTCGTAAGCCTCGCGCGTCTTTTCCAGCAGCAGCGACTTGTCGATTGTCGTGGCAATCTGATTACCGACCGCAAAAAGCAGGTTCAAGTCGGCGGTGGAAAAGACTCGCAGGTCGCGGCAGCCGACGACGAGTATGCCCATGATGCGATCCTTCGCCCAAAGCACGACAACCTGCGAGACCTGCACCTCCTCTTTCCTGTGAAGTTCGTGGAGTCCTTCCGGCAGGCCGGGCAACGCTCCCGAAAGCACGGTAGCGCGCGCTTGCCGAATCTGCTCGATTAACGACACTGGCACCGGGACGGCGTCCGCATGGCCGACTGGCCCTGAACGGTAGCCGACGGCAGCGGCGCGCTTCAAAATTCTCGAGCCTTCATCGAGAAAGTAGACCGAGGCGACGTCCGCCGAAAACAGCTCGGTGACCTTCAACAACGCCGACGTCAATCCCTCCTCGAGAGCAGCAGCTTGATTCAGCAGCTCCCCGACGCCGTTGAGCGCCAGCAGGGCGCGATTGCGCCGACGAATATCCCATTCGGCCTGCTTGTGCTCTGTGACGTCGAGTAGGAACCCCTGATACGCGATGACGGCACCGGCTTCGTCTCGCGTAGCAAAACTCGATTCGTGCGCCGTGCGAATTTCTCCGTCCCGCCTTCGGAATTGAAATTCGAAATCGACGACTTCGCCGTAGTCGTTCAGCAAACGCTGCCGGCGCTCGCGGTCTGCCGGATTCACGTAGAGATCCGCAGAAATATCTTCTCGAAGCAGCTCGTCGTGGCTGTCGTATCCGAGGATGCGCATGAACGCATCGTTGAAATCCATGAAGCGCCCCTCGGGAGTTGATATGAAAACGCCCTCTTGGACCTTTTCAAAGAGCGTCCGGTATTTGTTTTCGGCCTGGCGCCGCCGTGTCACGTCTTTGAGGACGTGTATCGTCCCAAGGCGGCCGCCCGCAGAGTCGTGGAACGCGGAATCCGTGGCGAGAAAGTATCCACCGAATGAGGGATCGACTACTTCGTCCTTCCCTGCGACTCCCTCACAGTAGGGGCAGCGGGACCACACGATGTTGCCCTGCCGAAGCACTTCTCGAACTGCACGGCCTGCCAACGAATCGGCTGCGACTCCTAGACGCGCCGCCAAAGCCCGATTGACACTCAAGATGCGTCCGTCGAGCGAATGAACCAGAATGAGATCGTCAATCGAGTCAAACGTGTCGAGCCACTGCCGCCGAGCCACCGTGGCACTCTCGAACAACGCGACGTTCTGAGCTGTCAGCCCGATGAGATTTGCGACATTGCCCAAGAAATTCTGCTCCTCCACATCGAAAATGCGCGCGGAAGACGAGCCGATTCCGAGCAATCCAAAAGGCGCGTCCTTGCCGGGTACCCGGACGAAGAAAACCGTGGAAAGCCTCTCCGCCTCCATCAAGGCATGCAGTGACGGCTCGCTCGTGTCGCCAAAGAAGGTCTGTGGCGCGTCTTGATGCAGCAACTTGTGTACCCACGGTTCGGCGGAAGAGAGGTGGCTGTATTGCTTCCGAAATGCGTCTGTGAAACCGATCCACGCCCGCCCCGTCAACGAGGGCGGCCTGCTCTGCTCGTCCAGCAGAAACACCAACCCGTGTGTGGCATTCAGAATTTCCACCAGTTGGCGCAACACCCCCGCGAGGGCGTCGTCAACCCGAGGCGACTGGCTCGCTTCCGCTGTGATCAAAGCCAGACGCCGCAGTTTCTCGCTCAAGTCCTCGGTGCGCGTACGGCCTGCCTCGAGGACCAGCACCGCCATTCCGATTCCCATCATGATTCCAAACAGTCCTTGAAATGAAACGCGGAAGAGCTCGGCTGAATGCACAGCCCAATCAGGCCGATCCAATCCGTGCAAGCCACGAAGCACTAAGGCACCGGCGAGCAGTTTCCAACCGACGCCACGATGACGCGAATGCGCCCGCCACAAGATCCAGCCTGCGGAAACGTAGAGCAGAGATTCAACCAGGGACTCAGCCCACTGCTCGACTTCCGGCAAGCGCGCGACAGAACCCAATGCCACGAGCGCAGTCGCCGCGATGACTCCCAGCGGCCAAAGTTGGGCCATCGTTCTGCCTGGCCCGAGACACTCCAATACTGCTGCAAAGAACAACACCGCAACCATTAGCGACAGTGCCGTGGCGACCTGCGGATGGCCGGAGCCACCGTGCCAAAAAGAGAAAATTCTGAGAGCTTCTAGTCCGGCGTAGGCGGTCCAGCCGGCCAGCCAATATCGAAAGAAACGCGCCCTGAAATTCGACGCCAGCAAAAAGTAGATGGTTAACAAGATAAATACAGCGGAGCCTTCAATGAAGGCGACGGCGAGGAACCCCGGGTTGGACGCGAAGCTCATACGAGCCGTTCAGGGAGCGGCGCCCCTTCCAACGTATCTGCTTACGATTCCAAGCGATTTCGGGGATATCAGGAAGCCATTAGGAAACCTAGCACACGGTTTCAAAATACGGCAACGAGCCGTAATACTGCGTGTGCCGTGCCTTATAATGGCTTCTACGGCGGAGCAACCGTGGAACCCGAGAAGATACTCGTCGTCGATGACGAAGAAGCCATCCGCGAGGTCATTTCGACTCTGCTGGATGCGCAAGGCTTTCGTTGTACCACCTGCTCGAACGGCCGCCAAGGCCTCGAAACATTCCGCAAAGATACCTACGACCTAGTCCTTAGCGACATCGTCATGCCGGAAATGGACGGGCTCAAGCTGCTGGCAGAGCTTCGGCTGGACGATCCCGATGTGCCTGTCATCATGGTCACGGCAATGCACGACATCTCGATCGCGCTCGAAGCGATCCGCGCGGGCGCGTACGACTACGTGTTGAAGCCGTTCGAAAAGGACCAGCTCTATCTCAGCGTACGGCGGGCGCTGGAACACCGCAGGCTCGTGCTGGAAAACCGCATCTACCAGAGCGACCTGGAACAGCTCGTCGCCGAGCGCACGCAACAACTTTCCATCGCGTTGCAGGACTTGGAGCAGTCCTACGATTACACGCTGGAGGCTCTAGGTGGCGCGCTTGACGCTAAAGACGCGGAGACGGAGGGCCACTGCCAGCGCGTGACGGCCTTCACGATCACGATCGCGCGAGCGATGGGCGTGGATAAGGGCCTGCTGCGTCACATTGCGCGCGGTGCCTTCCTGCACGATATCGGAAAGATGGGAGTTCCGGATTCGATCCTGCGCAAGCCCGGCCCGCTGACCGCGCAGGAGCGCGAAATCATGCGCCGGCACTGTGAGATCGGATACGCCATGCTCGCGAGGATTCCGTTTTTGAAGGAAGCTGCCGAGATTGTGCTATCCCACCAGGAGTTCTACGACGGCACGGGCTATCCGCGGCGACTCCGGGGAGAGCAGATTCCGCTGGGGGCGAGAATCTTCGCGGTGGCCGATACGCTGGACGCGATGATCTCCGATAGGCCATATCGCAAGGCGCTGCCCGTTTCCGCCGCTCGCGAGGAAATCAAGAAGTTCTCAGGAACGCAATTCGATCCCCGCGTCGTCGAGGTCTTTCTTGCGCACCCGGAACGCGTCTGGCGCGAACTGCACGAAAAAACTGGCGATCCCTTCCGCCTCGCGCAGCTCGAGCACGTATAGTCCGCACCCTTTCCTGAATCGATTCCAAAAAGAAAAGCGGGCCCCATCTTGCGAGGCCCGCCAGATCCGTCCTTTGCCGCTTCTTTAGAACTCGAACCGCAACGCAAATTGCATCTCGCGCGGGTCGGCGGCCGTCGTCGAGATAACCCCGAACAGGGGGCTCGTAAAGACATTATCCGGGAGGGCAAAATTCGAGTGATTGAATGCGTTGTAGGCCTCCATTCGAAGCTGGAGATGGTATCTCTCACTCCCGAGGTTGAAGTTTTTCACGAGCGCCATGTTGAAGTTGGAGAAATGAGGTCCGCGGAGGACGTTCCGGCTGCCCACTTGCTGGCCTGTCGGAGAGCTAAACGCGGCAGCGGCCGCTGCGGGATTTGCGAAGAGCTGAAGCTCTGGCCCAGGGGTTTCGTGGATGTGCGTTGAGATGGCGGCTTTGTTTCCGTCAAATATGGCCAGTGAATCGTTCAAAAGGCTTGTCGTCGACACTCCTGCGAACGGGTTGAATGGAAACCCGGTATGCCAGCTCGCGGTGCCGGAGAACGACCATCCGCCAACTAGTTCGTCGAGCAAAACGGATGAGTCCTTTCCGAAGCGCTGCCCTCGGCCGAACGGAAGGTTGTAAATTCCGTCGGCCGTGATCGAATTCGTAAGATCGAATTCTGAATTCCCCTTGCACACGGCTTCGCTCCGCACATCACAAAGAACAGCTAGGCTTGTCCCCTCTTGGTTTCCGATATTGTTTGAAATAATGGAGATGTCATCAAGCGAATGCGCATACGTGTAGTTGAAATCCGCCTGCAAATTGTTGGAGAAGCGTTTCCGCAGTGTCACGAGCAAACCGCTGTAGTTTGACCAACCCTTGTTCGTCAGAAACAAGTTGTCGGTGAATTGCGTCGGAAGCCCTATCCCCGGTAGGGCTCCCCTCACTGTTAGGAAGTTAATAGCATTGGCCAATCCCCCCAACTTGAGCCCATTGAAATCGTTTGAGAATAGGAACTGCGAGCACCCCGCGCCGCAGACCGCCGGGTCTTCGAGCATAGGCTCCGGAGTAATTACAGTCGCCGGCCCCGCACCGGGAGCTCGCGCCTGCGTCTCCAGGCCGGTGATGGCCTGGAAAAGCGTTTGGCCGGCCGCGGCATCATTGAAATCGACCACTTGCGAAGCATCCGCGAGTGCGACCAGACGATGGGCGTAGCGG
>Ga0187780_10002011_pt1 | contig 15321 bp, 9 predicted proteins | sample 1015_Q2_SP10_20__FD_132429 | JGI IMG/M metagenome (GOLD analysis project Ga0187780, IMG submission 132429) | Tropical peat soil microbial communities from peatlands in Department of Meta, Colombia - 1015_Q2_SP10_20_MG | ecosystem: Environmental > Terrestrial > Soil > Wetlands > Peat | place... | reverse complement strand
CGCAGCCGGCTGGGATCTTTGCTCCGGCATCGGCAGCGTTCATGGTCTGCAGGAAAAGTGAGTTTTTTGGTTTCTTCCTTCGAAGCGAAAAGCGGTTGCGACGGAGGGTGAAGACGGTGTGGCAACATCCGAATTTGACGTTGTGCCGAACGCTAATCGTCTTGTTCTCGAAGTCCACGCAGCGGACTGTCGCGTAGATCACTTCCTGTTCGCGCATCCCGGTCATAAGGAAGAACTCGAACAGCAGCAGTTCTTGTTGCACGCGGCGAAGAATTTGTGCAACGTTTCCTGCTCGTAAATTTCCGGTTCTTCGTTCACGTACTTGGGCCAATCGTGCGGCTTCACTTTCGGCTTCGCTTCGTAGTGCTTGAGGAAGGACATCACGTTCGAGAACTTGTTCCAGCAGCTACGCGACGACTGTTCCTTGTGGTCAAGCAGGAACGCGTGGAACTTCAGCATGTCGTTGCGGCTGATTTCTTTGAGCGGCTTGTTGCCAATGCAGTCGTAGAAGTAGCGCAGCGCGATGTCGTAGGCGTGGTAGGTTTTCTTCTTGCGACCGTCCTTGATCTCCGCGAGGTATTGGTCTATCGCCACGTCCAGCACCAACGCCTTTGGCTGTCTCTTGGTCGGCGTCGGCGTCCATCCGCGATGCAGGGCCAGTTCACGTTCGATGCGCTTGCCAGTGGCGTCGGCTAGGCTGGTCGAGTCCAGCGTCTCCCATCTCGAACCGTAGCGGAGCACGAAGGCGGTGCCGGCCGGGAAATCCAGCGTTCTCTTGGCTGGCGCCTTTATCTATTTGCGAGTCCCTGATTCTCTGACGTAAAGACTGACCTTCATCGGTACCTACCGAAGGCTAATACCGAAGAGGCGGCCCGGAGCTGGAATTTCAAACGTAGCCGAATTCGGAGCCGATAGGCCTTACGCCTTTAAGTCCTTTGAAATGAATACTGGCGGAGAGAGAGGGATTCGATCCCGACCCTAAGTACCCACCTACCGCAAACAAAGCGGTTGTGATGATAACCCCTGTGTTCTGAGGTTTTCAAGGACGATTCGGTAGAGACACCCGTGGACATCTTTAGACGTTTGTGGACGCCAGTTTGTTCACACTGTTCACAGTAAGCAGGGGCCAGTACTCATCCTGGCCACCCTGCCGTGAGGCTAATGATGTCAACCAAGCTAAAGTCACCTCCCCGCGTGCGTTCACAATGGTCACGACAGAGGCTCAGGTGACTTCCATGTACTGGTACTTGGGGATCTCGCTGGAGGTCGATCCGCGATTCGCGCGCGCGTAGTACAACAAGGAGAGTGGGTTGAGGGAACTGGGACGGATCAAAGCCAACATCTGGTACGCAAGAGCCTCCGAAACCGGCGGGTTATTCTCTTAAGCCAGCTATTGCGCTACCTCATACGGTGAGGAGTCCGTTCTTGACGAACAACCGGCGTTCGGCACAAAGGAATTCCATTGCCTTGTTTGCTCGCATGCGGTGTAATCTCGAGGCTATGAAAAGGCTTGTCGCTGGTTGTCTCCTCGTTCTTGGTTTCGAACTGCTGTTGGCACGAGGCCAAGGCCTATCGGCCCAGCCGGTCCCCAAACCCATTGGCGCGCAGACCTCGGAAAGCCTTGCTGCCGATACTCCCAAGACCACTGTTCTCGGCAATGCCTTCATCGCGCCGAAGGACTGGTCCATTCACGTCAAAGGACCGGTAATCATCCTCGAAGCGCCCGAGAAAGATTCCTGGGTCGCTTTGGTCGATGTATCGGCCAAAGGACAGGACGAGGCGTTAGCCGCGGCCTGGCAGGCTTACAGGCCCGACGCGAAGTGGCCCATCAAAGTCAGTAACGATCTTCCGGACAAAGATGGCTGGAGCCGACGCCGCGATTATGAGTACTTGACTTCGCCCAACGAAAAGCGTGGAGTGGGCGCACTCGTGTCTTACTCGGGATCGAATTGGACGGTCGTGATCATAGACATGGCCGATGCCGTTGCGGAGAAGCGAGGCGCTCAGATCGACCTCGTACTGGGGCGCTTGCTGCCAAAAGGTTATAGCCGCGAATCGTTCGCCGGGAAGAAGGCGAATGCTCTCAACCAAGCGCGCCTTGCGGAGCTGGGCCGCTTCGTCGAGCAGGGCCGAAAGGTTCTGGCAGTGCCCGGCGTCGCGCTCGGATTGGTACAGGACGGCAAGGTGGTCTTCGTCGACGGCTTCGGAGTCAAGGAACTTGGTGGCGCGGAGAAGCCCGACGGCGACACGTTGTTCATGGTGGCCTCGAATACGAAGGCGATGACGACACTCTTGCTGGCCAAGCTCGTCGATGAACGCCGCATAGGTTGGGATACTCCAGTGACCACCTTGCTTCCGAGTTTCCGGCTGGGTGACGCCGACACTACGCGCAGCGTTCTCGTCAAGCACCTGATTTGCGCCTGTACCGGTATGCCGCGCCAGGATCTGGAATGGATCTTCGAGTACGGAAATATGACGCCGGAGAAATCGCTGTCTCTGCTCGGGACCATGCAGCCTACCTCTAAGTTTGGTGAACTTTTCCAGTATTCCAATCTGATGGCCGCAGCCGCGGGATACACCGGGGGGTTTGTGATCCATCCCCAAATGGAATTAGGATTGGCCTACGATAGCGCCATGCAATCGTATGTATTCGATCCGCTGCAGATGAAGGCGACAACGTTCGAGTTCACGCGGGCACTCTCCGGCAACCATGCTACCGCACACGCACCCGATGCGGACGGAAAGCCCGCCAAAGCTATGACAGCCATCAACTACGCCGTCATTCCCCTGCGTCCTGCCGGAGGAGCGTGGAGCAGTGCGCGCGACATGCTGAAGTACGTCTCCATGGAGCTTGCGGAAGGCAAGCTTCCCGATGGAACCACCTACATCTCGAAGGGACCGTTGCTCGAGCGCCGCGCGCCCCAAGTTTATAGCGGTTTTAACGGCGAAAACGCCGCCTACGGAATGGGCTTGGAGGTCGTCACCACCTACGGAGTCCCCGTCGTCCATCACGGCGGTGATTTAGCCGGATATCACAGTGATATGATCTGGCTTCCTGAACAAAATGTCGGAGCCGTCATCCTTACGAACGGCGATCCCGGATGGATCCTTCGCGATCGTCTCCAACGCAAGTTGCTTGAGGTTCTCTTCGACGGACACCCTGAGGCTGAGGCGTTGCTCAATGCTGACGCCAACAGTTTTTATTCCAGCCTGGCCGCCGATCGCAAACTGCTCACCATCCCCGCCGATCCCAACGAAAGTGCCAAGCTCGCTAAACACTATGCCAATTCGTCGCTGGGCGAAATCGCGGTGAGCACTTCCGCTGCGTTGACGACCTTTGATTTTGGCGAGTGGAAAAGTGAAGTGGCCTCTCGCAAGAACCCCGATGGCACAATTTCCTTCATCACCACGGCACCCGGCGCAATGGGTCTTGCTTTCGTCGTAGCATCAGGATCCAAGCGAACGTTGACCATCAGAGACGCGCAGCACGAATACATCTTCGAAGAGCGTTGAGGAATGGCTGCGTTACTCCGGTTCTCGTGCTCCCGGAGCTTCGAATCACGCTGGTCACCAATTGATCGAAGGGACTGCAGAAATAACTGAGGTGTAGCCGGGAAATCAGCTAGGTTCCTGTTTTCAAGGTATTAGAAAGTCTGGCGGAGAGAGGGATTCTATCTCGACCCTAAGTACCTACCTACCGCAAACAAAGCGGTTGTGATGATAACCCCTGTGTTCTGAGGGTTCTAGGACGATTTCGGTATAGACACTCTTGGACATTTTTAGACGTTTGTGGACGCCAGTTTGTTCACACTGTTCACAGTAAGCAGGGGCCAGTGCTCATCCTGCGCCTCCGGTGTGCTGGTTAATGGCTTTTCAGCCACGCCTCGATGCGATCTACTACAGCAGGGCGATTCGTGGGATTAGGCGGCGAATCTCCTCAAAGATTCGCCATCAAAATCTCCATTTTCGACGGTGTTCGCGGATCGCATTTAGCATGTTCTCACGGGCTCGAAGAAGGCACGGGTGGCGGGGAACGAGATTCTTTTCAAGCACAGCAACCGCACTTTTCAGAAGGGGAAGACCTTCCTGAGACCGGCCTAACGAAAGCAACATGCTGCCGAGATTATGGCCGGTCAGCGGTGTCTCAACCGCATCAGCGCCCAGCAACTTCTGCTTAATGGCTAGCGCTCGTCGGTATGATTGCTCCGCTTCCCCATACCGTCGGCTGGTCGCCAGAAGTGCCGCCAAGTTATGCAAGGTTGCGGCTATTTCGAAGTGATCAGGGTTGTGACCCATCTCAAATATCTTTAAAGCACGATGGTAGATGGGCTCACTCTCCTCGTACCTTTCTAATCCATCGAGAACGGCCGCGTAAGCGACCGCATCGACCATAGCTTTCGGATCGTCTTCCCCAAGCCGTCCACGCGAAATATCCCAGGCTTTTCGCGCCGGTTCCTCGGCAGCGGCATACTTGCCTTGGGCATGCAGAATCCCGCCGATATTGTGATACAGAGTACCAGCTTCCGGCGACTCCTTCCCTATCGATTGCAATGCATTCTCATAAAGTCGCAATGCTTCTTCGAAGCGGCCCCAGTGTTTGTAGAGGACGCCAAGATCATTCCTTGCTTCAGCCGTTTCAACCGACGCCTCGCCAAACTCACATAGAGTAATGGCCAAAGCACTTTGTAGATCGGTTTCGGCGTGCGCGTACTCTCCCAGCGTCGTACGAATTGTGCCGAGTAATCGAAGTGTTCTGACCCAGATCCGCTGCGCAGTTTCCCCTCTAAAGCCGTCACCAACCCGACGCACTATGGTCTGCGCGCGCTTGGCCAGCTTTAAGGCCTCGCGAAAACTCTGCCGGTCACACTCAATCTCCGCGAGATCATTAAGCAGGTTCGCTATGTCAGGTGACCAAGTCCCCTCGGCCTCCTCTACCAACCGCAAGGCTTCCCGGCAAGCCATCGAAGCTTCTTCGAGCTTTCCCTGGGATTGCAGGCTCCAGGCCTGCTCCTGCAATTCGATAGCTTGATCGAAATTCATGGATGTGCAACCAAGAGTAGAGTCTGAACGTGGCGCATCAGGCATTGCAGACACTGTTCGAGCGTTTCAGGATCGAGCGCAGCCAGAGTTTCGTCCAAAACAACAACTTCGGGGTGCTGCAGCAAGACGCGTGCCAGGAACACGCGGCTGCGTTCACCCTGGGAGAGCTGCCACCCGGTCTCTCCCACCATCTGATCAAGTCCTGCAGGCATACGCCCTAACAGGGGGCCGAGCCCGAGTTCGTGGCATAGCTCCAGCGCCTCATGAACGTCCCGTTGGGAGTGCGGATAGGGTCGGCCCATTAGCAGGTTGAAGCTCAGCGGCGCAGAGAAAATGTGGTTCTCATGATACTGGGGGGCAACCGCGACGTAACGCCGCCAAGCAGTATCTCCAATCGTTTGCCGGTCTAGTGCTCCGGCAAGAATTAGCCCAGCCGACGGACGGCGTAAACCGGCCAGCAGCGCCGCTAATGTCGACTTACCACTGCCCGAGTCTCCTTCAAGGAGCAGGAAATCGCCGCGTCGTATGTTGATTGAGCAATCCCGCAGTACTGGCTGTGCACGATCTTCGTGACGGAAAACGACATCCTTAGCCCGCAGAACCGTATCTTTCGCAGAATCTATGGCGGTGGTTATCCCTTCGTTCAGAGATCTCGATGCAGCATCAAACATTGGCTTTACACTGCGCCAGGCAATCCATGCGGCACACCCTCGCGCCATCCCAAACGTCAGCCTTTCCAGTGCCGCACCTGCGAACAGAACAATGCCGAGGGTGATCGCCTGCTGCGCAGCGGTGGCGCTTCCAGCGAGAAACGACGGGGTAAGCACACCTAATGCCATCATCACATACCCGCGCGGCATTGTGGCTTCGATCCATGCTGTCGACCGATCAAGTTTTTCCGAGAGCGAGGCGTACCGCTGTAGTTCGGCATCCTCGTCGCCGTGCCACTCAGTTGGTGTCTGTTGTACGATGCGGGTTCGATGGGCAGTCATGTCTTCCACGGATCGGAGCGTGACGGAAAAACGCACCTTGGTCCATTGGGACCGCAAGGCCGTGTTCGCGGCGAACAGGATCAGCACTAAAGAAATCCAAGCGGCGAGCAGCATAATCTCACTGCCAGCAGCCGCACCCCGCGCCAGCAGGAACGGAGTGACGAGCAGCTCAAGCGAGGCGAGGAGCATCTCGAAACCGCCGCTGGTTCCCATCCCTTCAATCATTTCCGCTTCCAGAGTCTCTCCCAGAAATTCGCCTACCCCCTTTCGGCGCAACATGTCCGGATCCATCATCATTGCACCCGCGAGCAAGCGTTGCTTGAGTAGCCCGCCGAAGCCGACCGCAAGCGTTCCCTGTAGTGACCTCACCGTTGCGCGCACGAACACCATGCTGACGAGACACAGTGCCCAAGCTGCCAGCCAGCCTCCATCCAAACGACCGCTGAGAGCACCGTATCCGATCGAGGCCCAGCTCGCGAGTAAGAGGCCGATCTCGGCAAAGTGCGCGCCCAATAACGTGCCGAAACGCCATAGCAAGCCGGTGGCGTGGAGTTGCTGGCAGAAGGGAATCCCCGGCAATGCCGTGGCGGACACTTCGGCCCTGTGCACCGAGCGCGATGGCACGGCGGCGATGTAGGTAGCTAAACGTGCGTCCATTTACGCTCCTTCGCCATCTCTGTGAGAACGCCGTCGCGTATCTGGAGACGCCGCCACAACGGATTCAACCACATTCTGCGCTGCACATCTTTTTCGTAATCGCACAATTCCCGATAGAGCGAACCGGGTCTGTCGTACAGCGCACGTGGGGGACCGTCCTCAACAATGCGTCCTCTCTCAAGAACTAGAACGCGGTCCAACTCCAGCGTGGTATTGACGTCGTGGGCAATCAAAAACAGTGTGGCGTTGGAGAAGTGCCGCCGCGCTTTCGCCAATAATCTCCGTCGCTTGTCACGGTCGAGTCCGCGGAACGGCTCGTCGAGAACTGCGAGGCGAACACCCGAGCGACCCAGTGCGCGGGCCATCCGAACGAGTTGCCCCTCGCCACCGGCGACCAGAGCTCCGCCTTCGCCAAGCGAGGTTTGTAAGCCAGTGGGTAAGTGCTCCAGAATACCCATGATGCCAGTGTGCTCGATCACCGGATCCAAGTCCTCTTCGACATTCCCGTTATTGCCATAGCGAATGTTGTCCAAAAAAGTCGCTCGAAACAGATGTACCTGCGGATCGATCCATGCGGTTACACGGCGTAGTCGAGCTAACTGGTCATCATCCAGGGGTACTTTGTCCACGCGCACGGAACCCTGCGTGGGTATATGCCAGCCCAGCAGCAATCCGACCAGAGATGACTTCCCAGAGCCGGAAACACCGACGATCCCGACGTGCTCACCTGCAGCGACGCGAAGGTTGATTCTATCGAGGATTAAGTGCCCGCCCGCAACGACGCTCACTCCTTCCATGTCCACGCTTATGCCCTGAGAGGCTGAGGTTGCTGCTGCAGAGATGACATGTGCGTCCTCGGGAGCACCAAGAGGTTCAAGGAGACGAAGCGCAGTGTTACGCATTGCCGGAAGACTCCAGGCAATGGAGGCGAACTGTCGTCCAGCCGCAGGTATGGAGAGCGCCCAGTAGATGAGCAGCAGCAGGCCGGCGGGCGTTTGGGAATGCACAGCCTGCGAGCAGATGAGCCAGATCACAAGTCCGAAAGTTAGGGCCATGTGGATTGACTCGGCGAACACGAGCGAAGATCGTTGGCGCAAACCCGCTTCGGCCCAGTGCCCTAGTTGCCGCAAGTGAGCCTGGCGTAGCACTCTCTCGGAACAGTGTGCTTGAATGGCGCGCGATCCGAGCAATGCGTCCAGATAAAACCGACTCAAGCCACCGTTCGTCTCGCGGAGTCTCAGATCTCGCTCAACTAGCGCAGGTTGAAGCAAGAGAGGTACGACCAATGCCACGAGACTCGCGCTCAAGGCGAGTGGAATCGCACCTGGACAGAGCCAGGCGACAGCGACTACGGTTACGGCCACTGTCGCAGCGAGTCGCACAAGCTGTCCCCCTAGTTCCGGCAACTGGCGCAGCAACTGGAGAGAGTGTGACCGCAAGGCCATATCGGACATCAGGCGAGAACGGAAATAGCTATCATTGAGACGCGGGACCTTCCATAGAAATAAGGTCCGGAGTCGCATTTCGAGATGACGCCCCATACGAAGCAAGCCACTAGTAGCCGCCCATTCCAAACCGAGAAGTCCCGCTAAGAAAGCAATGATCGCAGCGATTGCGACTATGCGTTGCCCGATTAATTGCAAATGCGGGGTGAGTTCAAACAAGCCACGAAACAAGAAGGCTTCGAAAACCGTTCCCATCGCACTAATTAGAAGTGCGCACGCCACAACGCCCGAGGCCCCCTGTCCCCCTTCCCGCATAGCTGACCAGACAAAGCTCCAGACGCGTGCCGGTGGTTCTGCAAGCACGGCGGCTAGTGACGGGGGCAGGTTATCAGGCCGGGTAATCATGCGAACGCCTGTCGCACAAATAAGGACAGTACCGCTCATTCGCATCTGCCTGGCGTCAGTGTCAGCCGGGCGCAAGCACCAAAACTCTTGGGGGATTTGCTTCGGATTGGCTGCGCACAAGTTAAGAAAATCTCGCAATTCAATGCCACGCTTCAACTTGCCGGCGCTCACCAGCGTATGCGCGAGCCGCAAGGATGCGTCTTGGTGCAAGCGATCCGTCCAGATTTCCGGCTCGAGGCCCAGATCCCGCATTCGGTGCAGCAACCCGGCGGTGAACGTTTCGCTGTGCAACCACTCCTCGCAAGTGTTTCGTGGTACGTCCTGTTCATGCAGGTAGAGTGACTCCCGAAACCGTTGCCGCTCCATCCATACTCGGCCAGCCGCCGGGTCCATGATTTGTACGAAGAAACGATGTACACGCCACAGCACGACGAAATGCAACGCACCGTCGGGCAACTGCACAACAACAATCGCGGGCACGCATGTCATCTGTTCGACGAACAGCAAGTCGATCGGCATCATCGTCTGCGCAGCGTCGAGGCCTAGTTTCTGTGCAACTTCTTCCAGAGTATCGATGGAGGTTCCATCCACATCTGTCTGACAGGCTTCTCGCAATCGCCCATAGGAGAGGTAGACGCCGAATCCGCCGAACAGCGCCTTTAAAGCCGCCGGACCGCAGTCGGTGGCGGACGTTTGAATCACCTCCGGAACTATGAATCGCCGTCTCATTGTTGGGCCGTTAACCACTGCCCCGCTGTCCTTGCAATCAGCGCGAGCGGGGACAATCGCTCCACGATTATTTCGAGACTGCCGGGCATGCCATGCTGGAGTTTGCCCCGAAAATTCGAGCCAGAATTGACTGCCAATTCGACCCTTACCCGTCCATCCCGAACGTCCTGGGCAACCCGCGTAACTGTGGCAGACACGGTTCCGAACTCTGCCCAGGGAAAGCCGTCGAGCCGCAAAGTGCCGACCTGTCCGGTTCGGATGCGGCCGAAGGCGGCCTCGGCGGGATACTGCGCTACGACCTGCAATCGACCAGCAGACACAATGGAGCCAAGCTTTTCGCCTTCATCCACGACGGCGCCGAGGCGCAGAGTTGCCGCCTCGGCGATTCGCCCGTCCGCCGGCGCCCGAATTCGCCGCCTCTCGATCTCATAATCGAGCCGCTCAATCGCTGCCGTTTCCGTGCCCTCCACACCCTCAAGTTCCGCCATTTCTTTCTGCAGACGTTGCAAGCGAACTTCGCTCTCGCGCTCTCGCGTGGATTGTTCCTGAGGAATTCGGTCTGCGGCAGATTGCAGTGTGGCTACGGATGCCCGTAACTTGGCCGCCTCGGCCTCAGCCTTTTCCAGATCGCGGTCGGGCAACAATTGCTCGTGGTGCAGCTTTCGAACGCGAAGTAATTCCCGCTCGGAGTACTCCGCCGCTATTTCCGCTTCCCGAACCCTGTCGCGTCCTTCCTGTAGTCTCAGGTGTGCACTCTTCTGCTCCTCTGTCTCGGCCTGACGCTCAGCAGCAATCTGTGACCGTAAGCGTGCGAGCTCCGGGCCGAGGGCTTGCTTCCGCACTGTCTCTTGGTTGAGTGCAAGCCGGTCTGGCATGGTATCGAGCTCAATCAGTAGGTTCCCTTGATGCACCGACTGCCCTACTTGCAGATGGCATTGAACGACCCGGCCCAGAAACGGTGATTCGATCGGATAGGTGGCAGAGTCGACTTCAAGCCGAGCGTCGTGCGAAACTTCGTAAAGCGATATCCGAGCCCACACTGCCCAGCATAGCCAGCCCCCAAGGATGAGGACGGCACCAGCCACGACCCATGGCGTTGTCCCGGCTCGATCAGCGAGTAGCTGTGCGAAGGTGCGCGAGAAAGCCGTCATGGCCGTGTCGTTTCGCCCTTCACCCAGCGTTGTTTCGCAAACGTGACGCTCTGGTTTCGTTGAACTCATACATTCATTCAGTATGCGAGTAACGTCCTGCATCCCGCTCGAGACATCGTTCAATCCGGGAGTAAGGTGGGGGAAACAAGGGAGCCCGCGACTGCTAATGGACTCCCTTGGTGACGCAATGGACTATTGGATCGTGCTGTTGTGGTTAGAGGCGAGTCTCCCCGCTTTCACTTCGTCTTCACATTCACGACCGTGGTGTTGTGGTTGGCAGCCAGCCTACCTGCTCTCACTCTGGTCTTGATTTTCATAGGTCCTCCTTTCTTCGATTATTTGAACAACTCAGCTTTGAGTCGCTGCAACCTTTGATAACAAGACCGCTGAACTTCTTCCCTATCTCTATCGGCGAAGAAAGGGACGGCAATCTGACAAACAATCCCACCTCGTCCTTACTTTCCTTTTGAAAACCCCTTTTGAAAAACGGCTCGCGCCATCGTTCGTTACGCTTTTTGTGGATTTCGTCGAGCGCCTGTACCCGCACCCCTCTATCTGTGACTACTCCGCCGTCTCCGTTGAAACGGAACCCCGCGGTGCGAGCTGTGTCAGCCAATCACTCAGCCGTTTGGAGAACCTCAATAGGGAGCCGGATTCATTCAGCGCGTAAATCCCAATCATCGCGAAGGTTGTTACCCATCCTCCGATCATCAGCTTCAAGAATGCAGACATCGTCATAGAACCTCCATTTTCGAATCTGTAATATTCTCCGTAGCACTGGTTGAGCAGCATCTCGATCCGCCGCCCAAACTGCTAGGCGTTTGTAGCCAGGCCTCGGGAAGCGATTGCTGTGGCTTTGCAATGCGGTTGGGACAGGTCGTAGCGGAATCCATAGCGCCCTCCTTATTGAGCTTCGTTAGGGGACAAAGGATTGGGTTGCCACCCTTCTTCCCGCCCTACCCTCCTGGCGGTTCGGGAAAAGGGGGGAAAGTCAATCTGTAGAAACAGCTATCCAGCTGTGCTACTCTTTATCACCATCTAAGCAGGATTTAGCGAGGGTTCGAATGGGGGCACCCTCGGTTGACGAGGTCACTCGATTATTGCTGTCCTGGAGCGCCGGGAACCAGGATGCGCTGGATAAACTGACGCCTTTGGTCTACAGGGAATTGCACCGGGCGGCCAAGCGTTACATGGCCCGACAGGGGTCGGACCATACGCTGCAAACCACGGCTCTCGTCAACGAAGTCTACCTTCGGCTGGTGGCTTTCAAGGAAGTCAGCTGGGCAGACCGCGCCCACTTCTTCGCCGTTTGTGCCCAACTCATGCGCCGCATTCTTACCGACTGGGCTCGCGGTCAGCAATATCAGAAGCGTGGAAAAGGAGCTCGGCACGTGGCATTTGACGAGGCTTTGGTTCTGTCGCCGGAACGCAGTCGGGATCTTGTCGCGCTCGACGACGCTCTAGCAGCTCTAGCGAAAGCCGATCTCAGGAAAAGCCAAGTCGTAGAGCTTCGTTTTTATGGTGGACTCAGTGTAGAGGAGACTGCGGAAGTGCTGAAGGTTTCACCGGAAACCGTAATGCGGGATTGGAAGCTGGCCAAACTGTGGCTGTTGCGGGAAATGAGTGGAGGCAAGCAGGTTGGAGCGTGAGAGTCAATCCCGAGTCGAGCAGCTGGTGCAGGAAGCTTTAGAGCTTGCGGACGAGCAGCGTGGCGAGTTCCTGGAGCGGAGATGTGCTGGGGACAAGCATCTGCGCGCCGAAGTCGAGTCCTTGCTGGCGTTCGAGAAGGATGCTCAGAGCTTCATGGAGGTTTCGGCGTTGCAGGTGGCAGCTCAGGCGCTGGCGAAGGCAGACTCTCCGGTGCAAAAAGCGCCAGAAAAAGGAAATCAAGAGGTCTTAGAAGGCAAAACCATCGCGCACTACCGTGTAGCTTCAAAACTGGGCAGCGGGGGCATGGGGGTCGTGTACAAGGCTGAGGACACCCGTCTGCACCGTTTTGTCGCGCTGAAATTTCTTCCGGACAACGTTAGCGCTGATGCGCAGGTACTCGCCCGGTTCCAGCGGGAGGCGCAGGCTGTCTCGGCTCTGAACCACCCCAACATCTGTACCCTGTACGACATCGGGGAAGCAGACGGGCGGGCGTATATCGCATTGGAGTATCTGGAAGGCACGGTGCTAAATCAGCTGATCGCGGGTCGGCCCATGGAGGTTGACACTCTGCTGACACTGGCGATCGAGATTGCTGATGGGCTGGGGGCCGCGCATGGGAAAGGAGTGGTGCATCGCGATATCAAGCCGGCGAATATCTTCGTGACCGAACAAGGACACGCGAAGATCCTGGATTTTGGTCTAGCAAAGGTGTCAGTCGCGCACCACCCGGAGCAAGAAACTCTCACGGAGTCTCAAACGCCCATGCAGACCAAGCCGGGTACGGCCATGGGGACGGTGGCCTATATGTCCCCAGAGCAGGCGCGCGCCAAGAATCTGGACAGTCGGACGGACCTATTTTCGTTTGGGGCGGTGCTATACGAGATGGCAACTGGGACGCAGCCGTTTCGTGGGGAAAGCGAAGCGACCGTCTACGACGCGATCTTGAATCGGGATCCAGTACCACCAGCAGAGTTGAATCGCAAGCTTCCGCCGAAACTCGAAGAGATCATCCACAAGGCGCTAGAGAAAGATCGGAACCTGCGCTACCAGCATGCTGCCGACATTCGCACCGACTTGCAAAGGCTCAAGCGGGATACCGAGTCAGCTCACCACAGTGCCCATGTTTCAGCCTCCACTGCACCCGCCTCGCCTCGTGTTTCCTCCGTCCCGCGCAACATTTACGTTGTACTTACCGCTCTCGTCCTCCTCACCTTCGGCCTCGGTTACTGGCGATTTAGACTCTTGCAGCCGCGACAGAAACCCATGACCGAGACTCAGCTGACCCACAATCCTCCAGAAAACCGCGTCTTCGGAGGTGCCATTACAGGCGATGGGAAAATGATCGCGTTCACGGATGTCCGTGGGCTTCATATCAGCACCCTAGATTCCGGCGAAGTCCACGACATCGTCCTCCCCGATGAGATCCGCAAGGAGGCCATGAATCCGACGTGGTTTCCCGACGGCCAGAAATTGCTACTTACCACTTATAATCCCTCAGGAGATCTCTCCATTTGGCTCACCTCGATTTTTGGCGGATCTCCCCGCAAACTGTGGACACAAGGTTATGGGGCAGCTGTCTCTCCCCAAGGCACAGCCATCGCACATGTCTCATTAGACGGCCACGAAATCTCGACCTCGGGGCCGAACGGAGAAGATCCCACACAGATCGCCCAGGACAAAGACAACAGATACTGTTCCCTGGCTTGGTCTCCGTCAGGCCAGCGTCTTGCTTACTGGAAGGGCACAAGCAGTGCAGGAACGATCGAAACCATTGCTTCGACCGGCGGCGTTACCCGAAACGTTGTCTCGGGACCACAAGTCGCGGATTACGGGGAGGCCTTTTGTGAGGCCTTCCCATTGATGGTCTGGCTGCCAGACGGTCGATTGGTGTTTCGACAGAAAGAACCTGGGGACACAGGCACCTTGTGGAGAACCGAAGGCAGCGTTTTCGGGAACCTCTATCAGGTCCGCGTTGACCCCGATAATGGCAAGCTATCCGGCACGCCGACGCGGCTGACCAGTTGGCATGGCGAAGGCGCCCTTTGTCCCAGCACCACGGCCGATGGCCGCCGAATGGTTGTGACCAAGGTCCGAAGCTGGTCGGACGTATATGTCCTCGACTTGAAGGAAAAAGGAGCGCCTGCGACCTCACCAACTCGATTGACGGTCACTCGAAGTTCTGATCTAGCTTCGGGCTGGACTCGCGATAGCTCCGGCGTTCTCTTCCAGTCAAACCGCACAGGCCGAGATCAGATCTTCCGCCAGCAACTGGGGCAGGATACTCCTGAGCAACTGTTTCCAGGAGCAGATAATCAACAGGGTGCTAAATTTAGCCCCGACGGAAAGTGGATCCTATACTGGTCGACGCCTCACGGCGGCTTTGGTGAACCCATAACCCAGCGTCTGGTGCGCGTCCCAGCGTCGGGCGGATCTCCAGAGACAGTGCTGGAAACACCGAACGATCAAGCGATCTCATTCGATTGCCCAACCTCCGCGACCGCGAAATGCGTTTTGTCCCGGCCCGAAAACGATCACCTGGATTTTTACCAGTTGGACCCCGTGGTCGGCATCGGGAAAAAAGTGGGCGAGGTCGATTCTTCCCATCGGTCGAATTGGGCGGTGTCTCCTGACGGCTCGCTGATCGCGGTCACGAACGGGGCATTTCCGCGTCAGTTGCTACTGCGAAACCTGACCGACTCGACGCAACGCATTCTGCCGCTTTCGGAATGGGACGTTAGCGAAGTCGCGTGGACCTCTGACAGCCGTTTTGTGTTTGGCGTTGAGTACCGGAACCCGAACTACTTCATTGTGAAGATCGCTCTGGACGGAAAGACGCAGGTCATCCTTGATCGTGGAAAAGACAATATTATTTCGTCTCTGCGCCCGTCCCCAGACAGTCGTCACCTGTACTTCACCGAGATCATGTGGGAAAGCAACGCGTGGCTCTTGGAAAACTTCTGAGAAACATCTCCTCAAGGTTTGGAACAACGCCGACCCCGACATCCCCATCCTGAAACAAGCCAAGGCAGAGTACGCGACGCGCCAAGTTTAGGCTTCCGTCAATCGGCTGGCCTCGATGTTCCAGTTTTCGAGTTTAATTTGATTTATGACATTATTTATTCTGGGGCGCGCTTTAGAATTTTGCAGATGGTCTCCACGTCTCGCATGACGCGCAGCATGTTTTTCCCCCATGATTTTGTTGATGTCAGCCTCTTTGTAGCCGCGGGCGCGGAGAGCCTTTGCGATCTTCGG
>Ga0187780_10002010_pt1 | contig 15327 bp, 17 predicted proteins | sample 1015_Q2_SP10_20__FD_132429 | JGI IMG/M metagenome (GOLD analysis project Ga0187780, IMG submission 132429) | Tropical peat soil microbial communities from peatlands in Department of Meta, Colombia - 1015_Q2_SP10_20_MG | ecosystem: Environmental > Terrestrial > Soil > Wetlands > Peat | place... | reverse complement strand
CGGCCTGCTCATTCTTCAAAGCTCCTACTGGTTTCGTTAACGTTACGGGTAGTTTTGTTGTTGGTAACGTTTTTCCAGGTCAGTATGTGATTCAGATCAGTGGTAGCGCGGGTGATCGTGCTCAAGCAGTTTTCAACGTGACTCGTGGGGCTTTCATTCAGTTAGGCGTGAACGGTATCTTTGTTCCGCTTGGTCAGGTAGCGAGTGGTCCTATAGGTACGCATGTGGGCGTTGAGGGTTCCAACTTCCTTCCCAGTGATACAACGTGTACGATTTCAAGCACAACTGGCGCCATAGTTATCGGAGCCGCATGCTCCACCTTCAATGGGCCTAGCGGTTTCAAGAATGTGACTGGCAGTTTCACGGTTGGAAATGTGCTTCCAGGTCAATATGTGATTCAGGTTACTGGCAATGGAGGCGACTTTGCTCAGGCAGTATTCAACGTAACAATTGGAGCCAGAATCACATTAAGTCCAGCAAGCGGTCGAATCGGAACACATGCTGTGGTCAACGGTACAGGCTTCCTACCAACTGACAGCTCGTGCACACTTTCAAGTCCGTCATCGGGGGCGTTCATCTTACCTGGAAGTGCAGCGGTCGCTATACAGGTTGGAACAGGTCGCCCGGGAGGCAGCTTTACCGTAGGGAACGTTGCTCCTGGTCAATATCTGGTTCAAGTAACTTGTAACCAAGGCGACTTTGCTCAAGCCGTCTTCAACGTGACCGTAGGGCCGAAGCTTACCCTGAGCCCTGGAACGGGTGCAGTTGGAACTCATGTCCTCGTTAACGGCACCGGTTTCCTGCCGACGGATAACACATGCACAATAACGGGACCAGGCTCAGCCATCGTCCTCGCTGCAGGATGCAGCATCCAAGCCGGAACGGGTGCTCCTGGAGGAAGTTTCACTGTCGGCAATGTGGTTCCAGGCCAATATGTGATTCAGGTTACTGGCAATGGAGGCGACTTTGCTCAGGCAGTATTCAACGTAACAATGGGGGCCGTGATAGTACTGACGCCTTCTATAGGTCCGCCAGGAGCCGATATCACTTTCCTCGGTTCAGGCTTCCTACCAACTGACACATCATGCATAGTTTCGAGCCCTGGTTCAGATGCGGTTCTTCTCGGAAGTGGAGCATGCGCCATACGGGCTGGGAAAGGAATTGTCAATGGAAGTTTCCTCGTCGGAAACGCATTGCCGGGCCAGTATGTGATTCAGGTTACCGGCAACGGAGGTGACTTTGCGCAGGCAGTCTTAACGGTCGAGAATGGTCCTAGACTCAGCCTAAGCCCGGGTACTGGGCGAATTGGTGATGAGATTCTCGTTAACGGAACCGGCTTTCTGCCAACTGATACTTCATGCACGCTAACTAGCGGTACGAGCAATCTGTTCAACCCAATTCTATCCGGCTCAGGAGCAGTCGCAATTGCAGTTGGAACCGGAGTGGTGAATGGCAGCTTTGTAATCGGAAACGTCCCGCCCGGGCAGTATGTACTCCAGGTCACATGCAACCAAGGCGATTCTGCTCAAACAGTAGTGCGTGTGATAGGAGGACTCCCGTCCGTACAGCTCTTCCCAGTTAACGCAGCTACCGGAGCAACAGTCACTGTGATTGCGTACGGTCTCAATCCATCAGACACTGGATGCTACCTGGTTGCGTATAATAGGGAGCTTAACAGTCCTGCCAACACTCTAATGACAGGGTCCTCAACATGTTCGGTCACGTCTCCACAGACTGCTCAGGGCAGTTTCGTTGTGGGCCCATACGCTACGCAGAATATTCCATACAACGTTACTGTTGTGGGAACTCCGGCTAATGATTTTGATGGCACTTATTCGAGTTTACCGTCATGGGCACCGTTTAATGTGACTGCTAGCGTGTATGTGACTCCACCGACAGGATCAAGAGGTTCAGTCTTCACGTTCACTGGATCAGGCTTTGAATCAAACGCAACCAGTTGTACTGCTGCTACGATCCCTTCAATCGGTACTCCAAGCTGTTTCATATCTGGCGGAATTGGCCAGGTCGCTGGTTCCATCACTGCACCTGCCGCTGCGCTTTCCGGAACTTATGCCGTAGTTGTGACGGATAGTACTGGATCTACGGCAACAGGCTTCTTCACAGTTGGCACACCATCCGCACTGCTCGTGTTGAATCCGGCCAGCGTTCAGCAGAGCCAGCCAGTGGGATTTGCAGCTACGGGATTGAATCCAGACGACACGAGTTGCACTATTAGTGGGGGGAGTACACCACCGTGGTCAGTGGCACCCAGCTGTTCAATCGCGGGCGGGTACGCTTCAGGTTCGTTCACGGTAAGTGATACTGCTTCGGGTGGATACTATTTGATCACTGTCATAGGTAACAGTGGTGACTTTGCTCAGAACTTCCTAGCTGTGGAGTTGCAAAGCACCGTAACCACATACAGCACCACATCAACAACCAAGACAAGCTCTACGACTTCGTCAACGACGACCACGTCTATGGCAACGAGCTTCTCATACTCAAGTACGACAATCCAGACGACGGGCATCTACTACTCCACTTTCACGCACCAGACATTAAGCACGGCCTCGGCACCAACTACAACAAGTCTAACGTCTACTACTACGACAACCGAACCTCACACGACAGTCATAATCACCCTAACAACATCGTACACGACCGTCTCGTGTGGTCCGTTACCATGCGGATTCGCAATAAAGTCTGAGGGTATAAATCAGAGTCCGCCTCTGGGACCCTTCGCTGATAACGTTGGTCTGTTGGCAGTATTGCTGTTGTTGATACCGTTGTTATTGAGGAGGTTATTCTCTTGAAGTTGAAGCTTCGCGAAATTGCGTTGACTTTGGTGCTTTCACTCGCAATCTTAGGAGCTATTGTGGCCCTGAACAATCCTGCAAGTGCTACGTTGGGTGTTGCGACATGTGGTGTATCAGGATGTGTTTCCACGCCACCCCTGTCTTCATCAACCAGTTACTCGTACTCCGGTACTAGTACTGTTTCATTTACAACGACCACAACATCATATTCCAGCTCCATTTCCAGTTCAACTACTACTACTACCGTAACCACATCGTCAACGTCGTGGAGTTACACTAGCTCTGAGTCAACTACGACCACAACAACATCCTATTCGACTTCTATAACGGGAACATTCACGACTTCCAACACTGAAGTTAGCACCACCTCGTCAACTACGACAACAACATCAACTTACACTACGGTAGCTACGGTGAAAGGAACCCCGGTACCATACTGCCCGATAACCTATGTTACGGGAGGTAGCCCGCTTGAGCCCTATGCGAACTTTCTCCGAAACTTCCGCAACGACGCGATTCAGAATACTACGGCTGGACGGGAATTCATGCTCACCTTCAACACTTGGTACTACAGCTGGGCACCTTCTCTCGCCTACTCAGCAGCAACTAACCCATTCATATTCAAAGTCGTACAGTTTGGAGTCTACCCAGTCATCGGCATCTTCTACGCCTCATACTACTCCTACGCTGCCATTGCGCCAATCAGTACGGAAGCCGGAGCAATATTTGCGGGAATCGTTGCAGCATCGCTTATGGGACTAGTCTACTTGGCACCAATCGCGTATCTCGCGAAACGGCTGATGAGAAGACATGGTAGATGGCTTATCTCAAAAGAGATCGCCTACTCCTCGACTGGCTGGTTCGTTGCAGGATTGGCCCTCTGCGTTACAGCATACGCTACTAACTCGGGACAATTACTTGGCGTGGCAACATCAAGCGTGGCTCTTTCAATGCTCGCTCTCGGAGGCCAAGTTGGCACAAGGGCTCTGTCTTACGTACAAGTGCCATACGCAAACCTAGCGAACTCGGTGCTCGCATTTCGACGTCTTTCAAAAAATCCCTTCTAATCTCCCATTTCTTTGAACATCAGCAGTATCTTGTCACGTTCGAGCATTTTCTCGCAGAATGATTAATCGTTAATGTTTCTTGCACCTTACTGTCCGGTTAAACTCGCCAAGAGAATCGCGCCAAAAATATGCACATTATTGTCTGGTTAACCTCCCCAAGAGAATAGTGTTAAAATAAGAATAGATGCATACCTGTCAAGATTAGCATGAAAAGCCGTGTCAGCATTTTCTTAGCTTTAGTAGCTCTGTTCATTGTTGCGCAACCAATTTTGGCGCAGACGTTTGGAGCTACAATGGCAATCTACGGTGACCCCAATGTTGAGCAGTGGACTGACACAATTGGGGGCAACTTGGTTCAGGCGTACACGATGATAACGATTAATCAACCAACAGTCATACAGTCGTTCTCAATATTCGTACAATATTCTGGTTCCGACGGCAGTCAATGTATGTACTTTGGAATCTACCAAGACAACGGCAACGGAAGCCCTGTTGGTCAACCGCTTGCGGGCGCTACAAAGAATGCATACTGCCTTAGAGTTGCAGCAATATGGGGACCCGCCTGGCAAACGTGGAAACTAGCTCCCTCCGATTACATCGTTCTCACGACGCCAGGATCCTACTGGCTCTGCACTCTTGCCAAGGAGACGTATGGGGTAATTTACCACTATTCATACCAAGCTGGCTCCTATGACTGGACTTACGGTACAGATGCCTTTTACTTCTCGTCAGCATACGACAATGGTTTTCCAACACTGTTCGGCATCAACTCGGTAGTCGGTTCAGTGACAAATGGCCCTTACAGTATCTACGCAACTGGAACTACGCTATGATCGGTAGGCCGACAGTTTAGGAAACCCGCGCCTTAACATAGGTAGAGCGTCTACTAGTGTTGAGGCTTATGCGTAGTCGTCGGTTAGCGTTGCTTGTGTTATTCGTTATCGTCCTCTATGTCAACTGGTCTGTAGCAGTGTTTGCTCAGACCGGTGCCCAGTTGGATTTGATAATGATAGGGAACGGAGTGGGCCCATACTATGCTCCTGCCGGCGAAACAACTCAACTCAAACTCCAGATCTTGAACACCGGTACAAATGATGTCTTCCTCATTCGAGGCGACGCATATCTTGATCCCAATTTGAGTGGTAACTGGCAGCTCGTTCATTCTGAAGATTTAGGTAACTTTCACTTGACTAAGTTAGAATCGGCAATATGGACGTTCGAATTGCAGATGCCCTCCGACATACAAGCTCATAACATCACAAGCGGAGTACCTCAGGTGGAATTGTTAGCGAGAATCACATACTCAAATGCCCAAGGTAAGCAACAGAACGCAGATGGGCAGTTTCTTCTGAGCGTTGCTGGCGCTGAAGTGCAACGAACTGATTATTCGGTTTACTTAATCATCCTTGCATTTGTAGTCATTGCAGTTGCAGTGATTATTGCTAGAAAGGTCAAGTCACGATCAGTAAGAACGGCGTCATCCTGACCCATATGGCTGCGTCTTATCGCGTCGGTATACAAATACGCCTTATATCAAGAACTCCTCTCGATGTAACGAACAAGACTTGCCAAGAAAGCGACCAAGAAAGATAGATAGGAAAAAAAGAAAAAAGATACTGATCATCATAGGTCTAATAATACTGGTCACGGTCCTCCCAGCTCTCTGGTTCGTCAGTTACGGCCTTGTTAACAAGCCATTGATTGACTTCACTTTTGGGAGCGGATCAAATATTCGACTTAGCTACAATCTGAACGCGATGACGACTACCCGTCCGGGAACGATTGATATACTCAACGTGCTCATTCGGAATAGAGGCCTCACGGATCTTTCCGTGATTGTCACCATTCATGCCGAGAACGCGCTAGTATCACCAAGTTATAGCGGTCCGTACAACTTGATGGCAAGCGATGAAATCGTGGCATTCGCTAACGGTGAATACCGTTACGTAACCTTCTATCTAACTCTACAAACTCAAGTTTCTTCCTTCACGATTTGGTGCGACGTAAGCAGAATAATTGATTATTCGACTATTTCATCCTCTATGGCAACAACTTTTGCGGAAATCAATCCAATCGCTCCAATTCTCTTGGTATACAATCAGAATTCTTCGAATCCGGAGAATTATCAGCTGAATCAGTAGAGTATTAGAATTCTACTAAGGTTCGAACCAAACTCGGGGTAGTGGTTATTAGTTGGCTTCCCGAACTTCATGCAGGTCAATATGTCGCAGCGTGTGCAATTCAAACTGTGCCTGTGTCTACTCCTAGTCGCCGCGCTGGTTGCTGTTCCGCAAAACGTTTTCTCTGTTAATCAACCTAGGTTAATTTTCGGATCCGTCATCAGCTCTGTCAGCGGCCATCCGCTTGCCGGAGTAACAGTTGCTGTGAATAACTGCGGGTTCAGTGAATCGACGGCGACTAGTTCGGACGGGTCATGGCAGTTGACGTTTCAAGCTGGAACCTATGGCTCATTAAGTTTCTCCGCATCTGGGTACAGGACCCAGACCTACGAGATTACGTACAACGCGAATTTAGTCTATGCAGGCGGCATAGTTTCTCTGACGCCCGGTTGATCTATGAACTTTTGTTCGGATCGTTAGAGTGATATTCTCTAGTTACTGCATATGTTCATGCAGAGAAACGGTTGCTGTCTTAACAATTCATTGAGGTTGGAAAACGGTGTCGTCGGATTCAGATAAGCTTCGCGTAGCTATTCAGAGACTGACCGAAGCTATTTGGAATCTTGAGCAGCTCTCTTCGATGAGCCCTGAGGTAAAGGAGGAGTATGGCTCCATTCAGCGCGTTCGCGAGAGATTGATGGTAATGCTCAAGAATCTAAAAGAAGCATAGGTAACTATTTTTGTTTGGTTATTGAGTCGACTGGTACGTAGGTGTCTGTGTCGCGGACTCCTTGGAATTTCGCGATCTTGGTCTCAACTAGGTTTGCAACACGTTGCGGAGGAGGGTTCACGAAACTTTTCTCAACTTCCACTTCAGCTAACACGTCTGCCTTGCCGAATAACAGGTGTACTCCAACCACCTCTGGGAGCGTCAGCAATTTACTCATGAGCTCCTTGCCCTTTCCCGACTCGCATTGTATGAATATGAAACCCTTAACCGTCGGTCTATTAGCGGCGGCAGAGCGAGTTTGTTGCTCTATGGGGATTATGGTTCGCGTATCTACTATTCCTCCTAGTTTTCTTACTTTGTCCACTACCATCTCAACGACTTGATGTCGCGGGTCGAGATCCACATCCTCGGATTCCAACGCAACTAGAAGATCAAACTTGCCAGTTATCAGGTGCAGCTCACGTACCTCTGGCAAGAGTTCGAATCTTCCCAAGATCTCTTTCTCCATTCCTGGTTGAGTCTTGATCAGTAGGAAACTCCTCATTATAGTCAGGTCCTATCGTGTGGACGCCCTCAGCATGATAATAACGTTGCTAGATTAAACTCGATTTCACTGGTGAGAAACAAACTCACATGTTAAGACCAGTGAAAAACTTCTGCTGATCTGTCAGCAGATTTGAGAATAGTATTGGGTATAACTGGGGCTTCTGGCGTAATCTACGGAATAAGATTAGCGGAAGAATTGAACAACTGCGGATCCCAACTGACCATGATTGTTTCCGATGCTGCGAAGACAGTTATCGAAGCTGAAGTCCCACGCGGATTGGAAAGGCTCACCAAGGTTGGCACAATTCTCTCGGAACATGATCTGGACGCCGTGGTTTCATCAGGTTCTGTGAAATTCGATGCGTCTATCGTTTGTCCGTGTTCGATGAAGTCGCTTTCAGCCATCGCTAGTGGATTCGCTTACAACCTAATCTGCAGGAACGTAGATGTGGCCATCAAAGAGCACCGGAAAGTCGTTCTGGTAATTCGTGAGACTCCGCTCAGCGCGATACATCTGGAGAATATGATCAAGCTTGCTCGATTGGGCGTCACTATTATGCCCGCTTGTCCCGGGTTTTATCACAAGCCCGGGTCGATTGATGAATTGATCAATCATCTGGTAGGTAAAGTGATGGATTCCGTCGGGATAGAGACTACGCTTTACCGAAGATGGGGCGATTGAAGAGATAGTGACGGAAGCCTAACGGGAAGAGCCAGGGACTGCTGTGGAAACGAAGTATATTGGAGGCAGCCACTGAACTAGCGGGCTCCAGCTTTTTCCTTCGCTAGAACTCGAAAACACGTGCCCCATCGGAGATTCCGATGAAGATTCGCTTCTTACTGGATGGGTTTTGTCACGGGTGAATTGACGAAGTGTTGCTAGAACAGAGACGAGAATTCTCAATGTAACTTATTCAGAGAGGTTTTTTGAAGATAAACATCTCTCAAAACTATTGCAATACGTCAGATCATCTCATGAGAAATAGAGCCAATATCTACCACGCTTAATACGCTCCTCGAAGACGATTACTACGTGCGCCGGGGTAGCCTAGCCAGGTAAGGCGACAGAGCCCCTCAGCATTAGATGGGGGACGTTGATCCTCGAGATCGATTACGACTGGGCCAAGAAAGCTGTTGGTCCTCTGGGCCTCGTGGGTTCGAATCCCACCCCCGGCGCCAGAACGATCTCGCTAGCGATTCAGGTTGAAATTCTCAACGTCTCTGATCAAAATCGACTGTGATAACAAAGGTACAGCGAGAATACAGAACATCTGTCAGAAGTTCAAATGAAGCCGCCTTAGTCAGAGCTTTGATTGAGTGAAAAACTGGAGTTTGCGGGTCGAGACTGCTAATAGTGGGTCTATCTCGAAACTTTAGTCAAGTAATAGAACCGTCGTAGGCACTTTGTTGTTGTCATTGCAGGATGTGTCGTGCTGCCTTGCGGTTACTTTGACTGCGGACTTTAAGTGCACGGAGAGAAATCCCTGCTCGACTCTCTTTGCGAATAACAAGTCTCAAGTCGACTATTCTCGCCGTTCCCTTAAGCAAAGTCACTGCCACCTCGGTCGGAATATTTGGTGAGTCTCCGTTACTGTCCGTTCTAATAGAGATTTCAACAGATGAAGGAATTACCGGTATAGGCGAATCGCCTGTAATCGGAGGAGCCGAAATATGTAAGTCGATAGTTGACGCTGCGGGACCGTTGCTGATCGGCGAGGATCCATTTCAAGTCGATAAGCTCCGCATGAAATACTACGCACGACTCAACCTAATTCACTTCCACTTGCATGCAGCAAACTGGGCGTTCAGCGGGATTGATTCTGCTCTTTGGGATATTGTGGGTAAAGCATGTCGGCAACCACTCTACCGATTATGGGGTGGAGGCTATAGAAAGCAGGTCAAATTCTGGGCCTGGGTCCCACACACAACCTTACAAGTGATACAGAATGAAGCCAGACGATATGTGGAGGAGGGGTTTGACTGTCTCTACCTCAAGGTCGGGCTCGACCGTAAGCATGATGTTGAAAGTGTAAAGGCAATCAGAGATGCAGTCGGCTACGACGTTGACTTGAGAATTGACGCGAACCAGGCCTGGACGCCAAGCGGCGCTATCCGTATAATCAATAAAATGGAAAAGTACGATTTAGAATTCGTTGAACAACCTGTCCTCATGTATAATTTAGACGCCCTCGCAAGAGTACGCGCCGCAGTCTCGACACCAATTCTCTCGAACGAGAGCAGCTGGACTTTCCATGACACTCTGAACGTTCTGAAACGTGATGCTGCAGATGCGGTGGAATTGGACCCTAGGTTCGATGCGGGAGTGTGGGGCTTTAGGGTTGCGGCTGGGATGGCAGAGGCCGCAGGCATCGGTGCAATCGCCCATAGCTTCGGCGAGCTTGGCATCTGTACTGCTTTCATGTTACACGCGATCGCGTCCTCGCCGGCTTTTATCTACGCCAATCAGACCGCGTACAGTTTCCTCGCTGACGACGTGCTTGAGGGTGGAATGATGAAATTTGAGAACGGACATCTACCTGTACCTCAGAAAGCAGGGTTAGGAATCGAACTTGATGCAATGAAAGTCGCGAAGTACTCGAAACTTTACAATCAAGAAGTTCAAGGAAAAGAGTTCCAAATACCTTGGCAATCTCCGCGAAACCTGCTAGGTTTGAAGGGGGACACTGAATTCTGGATCCCCATGCCAGCCCAATTCTGAGAACGTACTTGCTCTACTAGAAATCCGAAACTCAAATTTCACTTTTAGCGGAGGGCTTCACCCCAATTTGCTGGTACCATAGCGAATTCGGAAGATATCTGAAATCAAACGTGAGCATCCATTCTAGGTTCCTACTGTTGTTGTCTCCGTAGAGTTCGTAGCACTTGTCACCGCTGTTGTCGCGGTGGCAGTTGTTGTCACCCCTGTCGTCAATGTTTGAACCACGGAGGCAGTCTGAACTATGGTTGCTGTTTGAACTGCAGTTACGGTGATTGGTAATGGTTTGCCTGAAGGCTTAGAAGAGGTGGCCGCCAGGATTGCAACAGTTGCTACAAGCAGTAGGGCTAAAGCAACTAGCAGATTCCTCCGGACATGCGATGATTTAACCATGCTTGGCCACCACTTTTACTTGCCCTACAGCCTACTACCGTATGGGCTACCATTACCCGGCTATGAATAATATAATACAGAACGATTCTATACTCGAAGTCAGCTGAGTTGATTATAGATTTCAAGAAGTGTGGTGCAAAAGCAACAAGCGCTCTGGGGATTTTTAGTATTTCTCGATGAATTCTGTTTCACAAGCGAGTTAGGATTCAGAATACTTGACTATGATCGTGACTCGAAACTTTCAATGAGCGTACGGGGTAATTCCGCTTTTCTCTTATTCCGTTGGGCTCGCATTGCTTCTTTCAGGCTCTCGAGGCCTTCTTCAGAGAGTTGCGGATGCTGTTTCGCCCAGTCTAGAAGGACAATGTAACGGTCTGAACAGTCTGCGCAGAGTCTAATGACTTCCGTTGTAACAGCTGGCGCTTTCTCACAAATCTCGCAAATCGATGACAAATGAAACCTCCACGTAGGTTGTGTTGGCGAACAAATAAACCCCTACGAGATAGTTCACTAGAAAACTACGCTTGAATTTGTAGTCAAATGCGGTAGTACCCAATCTGACTCGCAACTCCCTCCTACAGCAGGCTGGAAAGCGGTAGTCTCGCCTTTGTTGACTTTATCAAGTTCGACAACTTGGGATTATTGAGCGTGAATCATTGCCTAACATGATGAGCGGAGCGCTAAGACTTCTGAGCGTATGTGCGAACGCCACACGAAAGGACGCCATTCTCGCGGTCCTGGACACGGTACACGGTTATGAGCTTAGTAGGGTCATGGTGCAGGCAGCCGATCGGCTTGGGTTGAATTTTGCTGTAATCATAATGAAGCCTAGAGCCTATCCTGGTGAAGAGCCACCTTCCAGTGTCGTCGAAGCAATGAAGGCGAGTGATGTCGTCATTTGTGCAACCAGTATGACTATGTTCTACACTAAAGCTCGTTTGGCCGCTTGCAAAGCTGGAGCACGTTTTCTTTCAATGGCAGGTGGGACGCCTTCTACATTGGCATCGGCTGCTATGCAGGCGGATTTTAGGAAACAGGAAAAGCTGGTAGGGAACGTTGCAAGACGTCTCACGAAAGCTTCCGTCATTCGAATCTTATCGGAGGAAGGCACTGATATAGAATTGAGTGTTGAAGGGAGACAGGGTCACGCTATCACTGGGTTATGCAAGAAACCAGGTGATGCTCAGGGAGTTCCAGATATCGAGGCCTATGTGGCCCCGGTAGAAAGTTCTGTGCATGGTGTACTGGTTGTGGACGCAAGCACATCCGTCACTGGTCTCCTCACAAGTCCAATCAGAATCGAGATTCATCATGGGGAAGCGCTTCGAATCCGTGGAGGTAGTCAAGCAAGACGGCTTGTTACGATGCTCGAAGACACGAAGATTAGGAATTCTTTTCGGATTGGTGAGTTCGGTTTCGGATTGAATCCGCTCGCAAGATTTTGCGGATCCATTATCGAAGATGAAGCCGTCATGGGCACTGCGCACCTAGCGTTGGGTGAAAATAGACCACTTGGTGGACGAAATGCAGCGCCCATACATGTTGATCTTGTGCTCAAACAACCTCGAGTCGAGCTTGACGGTGAGGTCGTGCTAAAAGCAAGCCGACTGTCAATATGATTCAACCTTGCTGAATCGAAATTCACTGAAGTAATCTGTAAATATCCACCGTTGATCGAGACGTTTGATAAGGATTGGACAAGAGCGTGACTTTGGCCGGGGTCCTGCTTGTCTTGGCGGGTTTGACAGGTGTGGTTTATGGAATAGGTATTAATCTGCAAGGAATGATGGCGCGAGGAGCGACAGATTACTCATTTATCACTGCGTACATTACCGAATGGGCACTCGTCTTACTTGCGGGTTTGGTTCTAATCGCGGCTGGCGTGAGAAAGAAGCAGCCTTAGAGTGTACGTGCGAAAAATCTCAGCATCTTGTCCCAAGAGTCTCTGGCGGCGTCGGGTCTGTAAGTTGCTTTGCTCGTATCATTGAAGAATGCATGTGGCGCTCCTGGGTAGATTCGCATCTCAAGATCCTTTTTGTACTCCACTATAGCTCTGACTAGTTGGTCGAGATTCGAGTTAATCCTGACGTCGTCGCCGCCATAGAGCCCAAGCAGAGGGCCGTTTAGGTTCTTGAGGAGTTCGATTGGTGATGGGTTCTCTCCATAGAATATTACACATGCAGCTGTTCGAGCATGACAAGCAAGGTTGATCGACATGCCGCCGCCGAAGCAGAATCCTACGCTGCCAATCGCGCCTTTTTTGACGTATGCTTGGGAATTGAGGTAGTCAACTGCTTTCACAAGATCTTGTGTCATTTGACTTTTCGGGAGGCCTCCAAAAAGGAGACTCATAACTTTCTGTAACGACGCACGTTTTTCTTCCGATTGTTTTGCTAGTTCCTGCTGCACGATTGCGGTGTCTCTCATTTTTCCCGGAGGCAACATTTGCATGAATTCCTTGACTGCTGCAACGTTCGTTTTAGTAAGCGTTGATCGCAGGGCTTCGCTTCCTGAGTAGAGGTCTGGCGCCAGAGTCACGTATCCTTGTGCTGCAATTCGATTAGTAACATCTTTAATGTGCTCATCAAGCCCGAAGATTTCATGAATCGCGATAATCGCTGGTCGTGGGGTGCCTGTCCCCGGCTTTGCAAGGTATCCTTCGATCTTTCCGCTTTCAGCTGAATAACTGACAATACTAGATTCAATCTGTTTCGTCATGCGCTCACCTGAATTAGCCGATGCATCTCCTCGGATTAGACGACGACTCGCGGGTAAAGCCTCGACGCGACTGCAACGTTTATCGCGCAAGCACCAATCAAGAATAGAAAGTCGAACCCTATCCCGTATACGCTCGGACCATTGATGATCATCAATCTTCGCAAAGCATCCACCTCGTAAGTTAGCGGATTGGCTTGCGAGATCGCTTGCAACCATCCCGGCATTATTGAAATCGGATAGATGGCGTTGCTCGCAAAAAACAGCGGCATCGTAAGCACTTGCCCTATTCCCATAAAACGTTCACGAGTTTTAACTAAACAAGCTATGATGAGAGAGAAGGTGGAGAATAGGGCTGAACCGAGAATCACGACCGCGAGAACGCCTATCAGGTCTAATGGAGCCCAACTTATGTGAACGCCGAGCGCGAACGCGAGCACGTAAATTATGGCGGCTTGAGCCAAACCTCGTTCGCCAGCTGAAAGAGCTTTTCCCAGAACTAAGGCAGATCGAGGAGTCGGTGTAGCGAGGAATTTGTGAATGATGCCGAGATCCCGTTCCCATATTATGGCTATGCCGTAGAAGATTGCGATGAAGAGTACACTTTGCGCCAAAATGCCTGGAGACATGAAGTCCATGTAGGGTAACGGGCCTGTGGGTATTGCCCTGACGCTGGCAAGTACTTCTCCAAATATCAACAACCAAAGTGCCGGTTGGACAGTGCGTGTAATTAGTTCAGTGGCATCGTGATGAAGTTTACGAGCTTCAAGTTCCGCGATCGTTAGAGTTTTCCCTACAAAATTGGTTAATCCTCCAAAGTAATCGATTACGCTTGATCGTTGCATTCTAACCAAGCCTCCTTGCTACTCGTCGCATTCTAGATGCTTCACGATAGCCGCCCGCAGAATCCACTTCAAAGCCAGAGTAGAACGCAAATGCGTCGTCAAGCGTGGCGTCCGCGCTAACAGATAGTTTGAGCTGCGCAGGGCTTCCAATTGCAGCCATTCTTCCTAGGTGCATGATTGCTAAACGACTACAAAGTTGGTCTGCCTCATCCATGTAGTGCGTCGTCAGAAAGATGGTGGTACCGTAATCTTCTCGGAGGCGTCGAATATGTTCCCATACCGCTTTGCGTGCAACTGGATCCAAGCCTACAGTCGGTTCGTCCAAGAATAGGAGACGTGGTCTATGCAGCATGGCTTGGGCAATTTCTAGGCGTCTAATCATTCCGCCAGAATAGTTTCGTACAAGTTTATCCGCCACAGATCCCAATCCCATGAAATTTAGAGCTTGGGCGATTCGTTCGTTGCGTTCCCTTCTCGGAATGTCATAGAGTTTAGCGAAGATCAGCAGGTTTTCGTAGCCACTGAGTGCTCCGTCCGCAGATAGAAGTTGTGGAACGTATCCGATTACTCTTCTTACGTCTCTCGCCTTGTGGACGATGTCGTGACCGCCTACTGTTGCCGTGCCTGAGGTTGGAGGCAGTAGTGTAGTCAGCATTTTGATGACTGTTGTCTTGCCGGCTCCATTAGGTCCCACTAATCCGAACATTTCGCCCTTGTAGACTGATAGTGTTAGCGCGTCAACGGCCGTCAATTCGGCAAATCGTTTGGTGAGTGATGTGGTTTGGAGAATGTAAGTTGTTTCGCTTTCTCCTCTCGTAATAGATTCACTCTTGAGCATCGTTTACTCCTCGGCAGATACAAGCTTCTTCAGAACATCCATAGCGTGAAGAATTGTGGCCCGGTCGGCTGCCGACACTTGTCTGAAGATTTGCTCCAGGTGAGCTACTGTTGCTTCACGTGCGGAGCTCATGCGGGATCGACCTGGTTCTGTTAGCATCAAGGTCATGCGTCTTCGGTCATCCTGATCCGTGCGTCGTTTGAGCAGGCCACGAGAGACCAGGCCATCAACTAGGACGGACATGGCAGGCAGCCCTAGACCTATGTGCTCGGCGACGTCAGACAGCGATGCACCTTCATGTTTGAACAAAAAGGCGAGCGTTCGAAATTGCGGAACGGATATCTCAAAGGCGCCATGTTGTCGGAGATCGCGACGAATTACTCGCATTACGAGCGGAACTACGTCCAAGACCTGATATGCACACTCGTTGACGGGAGACTTCACCGTTTTCGACTGCATATTCATTCGCACATTAAATAGTTTAATACACGAAGTATTTATACGGTTCTCTGTACTCTAATGCCTGATAAAGTTCGATCGT